>Ga0187849_1004693_pt1 | contig 11205 bp, 12 predicted proteins | sample June2016WEW_4_10_2_FD_132412 | JGI IMG/M metagenome (GOLD analysis project Ga0187849, IMG submission 132412) | Peatland microbial communities from SPRUCE experiment site at the Marcell Experimental Forest, Minnesota, USA - June2016WEW_4_100 | ecosystem: Environmental > Terrestrial > Soil >... | reverse complement strand
TCTGTTACAATTTTAAATGTAATTTCAATTTACGGCAGACGAGAAAGTATGAGAGAAAATGGTTTGACACTGTATCCTTTTTGAAACCTTTCGGGGGAAATAGCATCTAAAGAATGATTTTTTATTTTATTAAAGGAGGAGAATTATGGGGGAAGGAACAGGGCCAATCGCGGTGACCGATGCTACTTTTCAAAAAGAAGTTCTGGAGTCTGACCAACCAACGATCGTTGATTTCTGGGCCTCCTGGTGCGGTCCCTGCCGGATGATCGCCCCCGTTTTCGAGGAACTTTCAAGTCAATACTCCGGCAAAGTGAAATTCGCCAAAGTAAACGTAGATGAAAACCCTAAAATTCCGGCCAATTATGGAGTGAGGGGAATTCCGACCCTGATCATGTTCAAGGAGGGGAAGGTTGTCGATCAGGTTGTAGGAGCGGTTCCCAAGAATCAACTGGAAAACGTCGTAAAAAAGGTATTATAAAGGGACAAGAACCCCTATGACTTTGAAGGTTTTTATCGGTCTGGCGATCGGAGCGGTGATTGGATACGGGCTGAGCCTGGTTTCCCTTAAGGCCGGAAGCACCTGAGGGCTGACCTGCAACCCGTATCTGAGCACTGGTTTAGGGGCCATGATCGGGTTGATATTGGCTTTAGGATAAGGCCAGCCAATACAGGTCCAAGCCGAAAGGTTCAAGGCTTGGGGAAGAACGGAGAATAAGAATTTTTCTTCTCCTGAATATTTTTGGATCATCTCCAAATTAGTTGATCAAGTATTTTATGAAATCCCGGAAAGGGCCCGGAAGGAAAGGCAGATTGCGCGGCAAGCACCGGCGGGATATTGTTTTTCATAACCTCCCCTATTTGCCTTCCGCAAAGCCCAGTGGGGGAGTGAGAAGATAGATTCGGAGGAAAAGAGAACACCACCGCCAAAGCTAAGGAGAAATATGCGCCTTATGATTGCAAGCAAGATGACTTTTCTTCCGGGCCTCTGGAATCACTTAACGTTTTACCTATACCAGCCCTTCAGCCCTCAACTAATTTGAAGATGATCCATATTTAGAAACTCGACAAGAAAAAGGAGGTATCCAGCGTGCCCATCTACGAGTATCAATGCTCCAGTTGCGGTAATCAGTTTGAGATGATCCATGGGGCTTCAGACAAGGATTTGAAGATTGTCTGTGCCAAATGCGGGGCCGCCAACCCCCGGCGCGTCGTATCCACGTTTTCCTGCGGGGGATCGAAGAGTATAGAGACCGGCTCAAGTTCAAGTTGTGGCCCGAGGCCCGGTGGTTTCAAGTGAGGATGATCGGCCGCTGCCGGGGGCAGCGTCGAGTGAAAAAGAAAAGGCCAGGAAAAACCCTGGCCTTTTTCTTTTCGTATAAAGCAAGATTTTGAATTGCCTATTTCTGCTTCAGGAGTTTTTCCTTGAGCAGCGCTTCATCTTTGAGCAGTTTATCCAGACCATCCTTGAGCACGTCATTGATCAGCTTCTGTGCGTCCTCGGGTTTGAAAAGGGGTTGGTCGGTTTTCTCAGCACTTCCCTCGATCATCTTCGTCTCCCAGATCTGATCCTTTACTAACCCCCAGGAATACCTAAGACTAATCCTGGCCTTGGCGTCGGTAGTGACATAGCCCTTTTTTGCTTCTACCCAGAGGGCCTCGATTTTACCTCCCAGGGCTACATCTCCCGGGATATCCTTAAAGTCTTCTTTGTCTGGGTTCAGGGCGCGGTTGACCCGGGTCACTTTAAAGCCGGCCTTCTCCATGATTTTAACAATCGATTCTGTTACCACCTGTTCCACGGTCCCATCATCGGGCTTGTAGTAATCCACCCCTCCATCCCGATAGACACGGCGGCCCAGGTAAACGCGCTCCGGCCGGACGTCCTGGAATTGATACACGGACACCGTCACCGGCCGGGGAGCACCTTGAAGGAGCCCAGGTGTGCCCGAAGCGTCATAGGAGAGGTGTAGGAGATAGGTTCTACTACCCGCACAGCCACCCATCACAAGAAACCCCAACAAGATGACGAAAATTCCCAAATTACTGCTCATGTTTTTCTTCATCCCGATCCCCCTATGGATTTATAAAGCGATAGCCTTGAACGATTCCATCCTTCAGAGTGACCTCGAAGATTTCATCCTCTTCCTTGTCGAGAAAACCTTTTGCCTGATATCCCCAGGGGAAGGTTAGGCTCTTTATCTCCGTAGTTGCATAAACGAGCCTTTCGTTTCCGTTGAGCATCCGTTCCTTTTTTGAAGCAGGCCCTAAGAGCCTAAGGATGTCCAATTCAGTGGTCCGGCCCAACTTTATCTCCTGGACCTGGGAAGAGGTCACTTTAGGACCCTGGATTGAAGACAGAGTGTAGGAACAACTCTCCAAGGGAAGGAAAAGGCCGAGTAGAATAAATAGGGCGAGATGGGTTGAGGGTTTCATAGTCCTTCGAAATTTTTGACCCCATTATATCCATAGGAAGAGGTTTAATCAAACGAAAATTAATTTTTCCCCCTGGACCCTAGAGGGCTTTAATGATTCTAAACCTGGACTCCCCTCAGGCCATCGCCTTAAGTAGTTTGACCGTCGAATCCACATCCTTCTTCTTTCCCATCAGGGTTATCCGGTCACCGGCTAAAATCTCGGTTTCGCCATCCGGGATGATCAATTCTTTCCCCCGAAGAATAGGCCCCAAAAGGACCTCTCTGGGAAGCTGAATATCTCTGATCTTCTTCCCGGTGACAGGGGACAGGAAAGAGACTTCGACTTGCTCCAGGGAGCCATCCCCTTTTTCTAAATTGGACTTCAGCTCCCTGGCTTCCTCCCGCCAGCTTCTCTGAAACTCCTCTTTCAACCTGGCCAGCTCTTGCTTTTGGGAGGAGATCTCCTGGATGAGGGATTTTACTTGCCCATCACCCGAAAAGGGGAGGGTTTTCTTACTCAGGTCATAAGTCCGGCTGCCCAGGTGAAGAAAAGTGGTATCGATGTTGTTTTCCAGTAAGAGCATGCGCATCTTAATCTGGACCGCCTGCGTTTTACCCTTGATCTTTTCCCAAAAAGGCATTTTCCCCTCCAGAGATGGAACTACGAAAGATAGTTGCGACTTTCTTTAAGTTCTCTCGGTAAGTACGATCCTCGTGCTGTTTTCCCTGTGGTCCGGCTGGCTTTCCCGGAATTTCATCTGGTGAATTGCTTTCTCGTCCCCGAGGAGATTTTGAATTTGAGCAAAGCACCCACTCCCCCGGCCTTAACCAGGGGGATAAAATTTTCTGTGAAAAAGAGCGCCACCTCCTGAGCGTGGGCTTTCAAAACGATATCTTCCCGCAACTCGGCGGAAAGAGCTTTTTCCTGGCAAAGAGGGCAAGCCGCGGGCAACCCGCCCATACCCAGAAAACCGCACTTTGAGCATCTCCAGCCGTGGGCCTGAAAACGGCCATCGAAGACCAGCCGTTCGACTTGATGGTTTTGCAGAGCGCTCAGGGTTGGTTCGGGTCCTGTCGTTGCCCGCCCCATGGGCTGGGCCTCCTCCAGGATATGCCTGGCCAGGGCCTCGGCTTTCTCCCTGGAGATCTTTTGCAGGGCCTCAAAGGCGCCGGACAAAATTTTATGATCAGGGTCATGCGTATCAAGGGATAAGAGGGGGACCTGCTTCTTCTTCAGGGAAGAAGGCAGTTGTTTCTTCATTTCCGCCTCCATCCCTTCTTCAGCGACGGTGAACAGAAATTCCGCTTTTCGAAAGGGAATCATTTTCCCCAAGTTTTCTACGGTCTCCTTGGCCCGTTGCTTGATGTGTTCCTGGATATGTCGCTGAAACTTCGGTAAGGACCAACCCATACGCCCAAATCGAGTCGTGTGCTTGTCTTCCCAGAAGAGGGAAATTTGCTTTTCCGGCCGACCCTCACTCACCAGGTACAGACAAGCCTGGCGGGAATTCGCCACGACCACAGCATAAGTCTGATAAAGATCGGCAAAGCGAATCAGCGAGAAAAGATGGGGAAAGGGGGAGAGAGCTAAGGAATTTTCGGGGGGGCAAGGGCATAGGGACGGGGAGGAATAATCCCTCGGACGCGCAGGCGAACAGGGCGAGGCCCCTCCACGAGGGATCCAGATCTTTCTCCAAATATCTCTGGATGCTCTTGATGTCTCGGGCCAGAAGAGACTGCTCGGACGCATGAGCAGGAAGGAGCTTGGATAATTCGGGTAAGCGGTTTTTCAAAAAAACAGGATAGAGCTTTTTCCCGCGGCCATCGGGTTTCAAATCCAGATAAACGGAAAGGAATGATTTCTGCCCAGGACTGACCTTGACCAATCTCTGAACGAGTCCATCGATGGGCATAGTCGCTGTCCTCCTTCTCCAAGAGATAGAGTTTCCCCGCCCATAAAGGCGATAGGAAAATGACCCCGGCTTCCTAATTTTCCCCCTGATTTCATTTTAACGTCTTGCGAGAGCTCCTGCAATGGGCATGATTCACCCCGTCCCCGGAATTCAGAACTGAAAGTGCGAACGTGAGGAATGGAAGAATCCTTCCGCATTTCCCCGGTTCGGAATCCGAATGAAAAACCTGTTTTTGGCCTCCCGTTCTTCGTCCCCGTCGGTGCAAAAAAAAGAGCAAGCCCGAGATGTGAAAGTTTTTCCTACGAGGTATGATCTTAAGGTTTGGCCGTGAACAGGTTTCAAAAAGATCCCTAAGAAATGTAAGACAGGAGATCCAGGAGGCGGTCGAGGAGCACGGTGGGCTGGGCTTTTTCCAGATCTTCTCGGGTTGTATTGCCAGTGGGAACAGAGAATATTTTTAAGCCGGCATTCTTCGCCGTCTGGATGTCGATCACCGAGTCACCGACAAAGACGGTGTCCTCTTTTTCTACCCCTATTTGCCGCATGGCATAATAGAGCATTTCGGGATTGGGTTTGTTCTCAGAGACATCCCCATCCCCCACGATGGCGCCAAAATGCTTTTCCATCCCAAAATGCTCAAAAATCGTCCGGGAAAAACGGCCCAGCTTGTTCGTGGCGACCGCCATGTGGACTTCTCGCCGGTGAAGAGTCTCCACGACTTCGCGAGCATCCGGGAGAAGATGGGTATGGGCCCGAAAGACTTCTTCGTACCTCTCCCGGAAAAGGGAGATAGCCCGGGGAACTCTTTCCTCGCCTAAAAGCTCCCGGAAGGTTTTGTCCAAACCAAACCCGACCACCTTTTTGACAGCTTCATAGGGCAGAGGAGTCAGCCCCATCTCCTCATAGGTATATTTAAAGGCTAGATAAATTCCCTGATTGGAGTCCACTAAGGTCCCGTCGAGGTCGAAGATCACGCCCTGCACCTTAGAGATCCCTTTCATCCTTTTCCCTTTCGTTTCTTTTTCAATTTGTCTACCAAATCGTAGTGATCCCCAAAGACCTGGCCGAACTCTACATCCGGCTTGACCTTTTTCCCGTGAAAATCAGAGCCGGCCGTAATCAGGAGCCCGTGGGATTCCGCAAAAACTCTGAAGGTTTTTTGCTCCTGGGGGTTATGGTAGGGAGAGTAAACCTCCAGACCCTCCAAACCGTTTTGCACCAGATGGAGGATGTGCTCTTCCCCGGTATCCGAAGGGTGGGCCAAAACGGGAATTCCCCCCATTCCCTTGATCTTTTGAATCGCTGTGATGGTAGAGACATCTTCCATGGTCACAAAAGCGGGTTTTCCTCCCCGCAGGTAATCGCGGTAAAAGTTGACATAGGGGGAGTTGGCTCTGTTCCCGTCGATAAAAGGCCGAAGACGCGCGTCGTTTCGGTTTTCCGGGTGGCTCAGAATGGCTTTCAAGTAAGACATACCCGTAGGAATGCGGCCATCAGAATATTTTTGTAAATCCTCTTCCGTGAAGAAGAAACCTAAGTCATTCAATTTCTCCATCCTCGTTTTGGCCTGCTCCACCTTTTTCTGATAAATTTCTTCCAGCCAGCTCTGCAACTCTGAACTCCGGGGGTCGATGAAGTAGGCGAGCAGGTGGAGGTCCAGGCCCTGGTGGAGGGTATTCAGTTCCATACAGGAAAAGAATTCAATGCCCCATTCTGTGGACAGCCGGAAGCCCTCCTCCACGTTAGCCACCGAGTTATGGTCGGCAAAGGCAATGGCCCGAAGGCCCTTTTGCCGGGCCATTGCCAAAATCTCCCCGGGGGAATGCTGGCCGTCTGAGGAAGCGTTGGTGTGGATGTGTAGATCGATCACAGATTGATCTTAATAAGAAAAAGGGGGGAAATCTACTCTTAATTAGAGAACAAACCCGGGGACCTTTATTGAGCCACGCCCCGTCCGAAACCGATTATCACGGCGATCCTGGCCTGTCCCCAAGTAGCCTCCCCCGGACGAGCAATGGACTTGAGGGCCGCGACGCGAAAGAAAGAGGTCATGAAGAGCACCTTTCCCGGCATCCGCGGCATGGCCCAGCCCTATTGACTCATTCTTTGATATGAATCGCTACTTGAATTCAATACCCAAAACACAAGTGAAAACCTGCAAAAATGAATGAACGCCGTGAGAAGGGGCTAATATCATCAAGACCGAATAAACGCTCAAGAACCGGAAATCAGCGTTCCGGCCCATGCCTTCCGGTCAATCAATGATCCGTCATTCACGAACTGGAAGATAAATCACTCGTTGTTTAAGTTGAGATGGATTGCTTCACGGTCTGGAGGAAAAGCGCTCGGGTATGGGAGATCCTCCCTTGGGACCCGGCACCGTAAAGATCGCAATTTGCCCTCCCTACTCAGAGGAAGCCATCCTTCGACCTCGAAAAGATCAGACCGGTTGATCCGCCGACAGTGCAAATTACTTGTTATGCAAAAAGGCAGCACTCAGAGTCAAATGCTCCATTTATCGCTAACAAGCCGTAAAGCCTCCATCCACCATCACGACTGCACCATTCACGAAACTGGCAGCATCCGAGGCCAGATAGATAGCTGCCCCTACCATCTCATCAGGCTTTCCCATCCTGTGAAAGGGGATACGATTACTTGACCATTTTACAAAGTGCTTGTCTTTGAGTAAAGGCTCGTTCATAGGGGTTAGAATAAAGGCCGGTCCAATCCCGTTCACATTGATCCCGTATTTCCCCCACTCTGTCGCCAGGCAACGGGTAATCATGAGAAGTCCTCCTTTGCTGGCGCAGTAAATCCCTATCCCGGCCTCTGCCACAAAACTGCAATTTGAAAGGATATTGATGATTTTCCCTTTCCTCTGTTGGATCATTACCTTTCCGACTGCGTGCGCACAGAAAAATGTTCCTTTAAGATTGATATCGATGGTCTCATTCCATGTCTTTTCGGTCGCATCTTCCAGATCTTCGTGTATGGCTACGGCCGCATTGTTAACCAGGATATCAATTTTTCCAAACTCCCGTACAACCGCGTTGACACAACTGCGGACTTTTGGAAGATTTCGGACATCGATGGAGAAACAAATGACCTTTCTTCCCATTGTCTTGATTTGTTTCGCCACTTCCTTGAGGGGTTTTATTCGTCTACCCATCAAAACGACATCCGCTCCTGCTTGGGCCATCCCCAAGGCAATGGCTTTCCCAATTCCTGTTCCGCTTCCCGTCACAATTGCCACACGATCCGTCAGATCAAACCCCTTGTATTGAAACTCGCCCATTTTTTTCTCCTTTCTTCCCTCGAAAAAGGTCAATCAATTGTTCCATCAAATTGGCTGGCTTAGATCAGTGGGCTCTTAAGGTCGCCCCCTTATCTACGGGACCGACAATTCTCGGGTAAATCTCTCCCAAAAACCCTCCTTGGACTTTCGGTAAAGGGGCTCTCCATGATTTCAACCTTTTCTTGATTTCCGACGGGCTTAACTTAACAGATAGCCGTCTTTTAGGAATATCATATGAAATCATGTCGCCGTTCCGAAGAGCCGCCAGGGGCCCCCCATCTGCCGCCTCCGGCGAAACGTGTCCAATGGCTGGACCACGGTTCCATCCTGAGAAGCGGCCATCCGTCACCAAGGCTACGGCTCGGTCCATATCCATCCCGCAGAGAATGGTCTGGAAAGTATACATTTCCCGCATGCCAGGGCCTCCTTTAGGGCCTTCGTACCTAATCACTACGACATCGCCGGGCATGATCCGATGTGCCAAGAGAGCTTCTTTTGCTTCGTCTTCACTTTCAAAGACCTTGGCAGGTCCCTGGTGAACGAGCATTTCTTGGGCTACAGCGGTTTGCTTGACCACTGCCCCATCCGGGGCAAGGTTACCTTTGAGAACGGCAATTGCCCCCTGGGAAAAAACTGGGTTACCCAATTGACGGATCACCTGGGGATTAAGGTTTTCACTCTCGTTGATGTTCTCTCGAAGGCTTCGACCCGTCACAGTCATCGTCTCCTGGTTGAGCAAAGGACCCAGTTCCTTCATCACGGCCGGAATCCCTCCTGCCTCATCCAGGTCCTGCATGTTATAGCTGGATCCAGCCGTGATATTGGCCAAATGAGGGACCCTAGCAGAAACATCATTCCAACGATCCAAGGAAAGGTCCAAACCCAATTCGCTTGCGATGGCTGGAAGGTGAATCACTGCGTTTGTGGAACCTCCAATGGCAGAATGAATGGCCATGGCGTTTTCAAATGCTTCCAAGGTCATAATATCCCTGGGATGGAGATTCCGGGCCACGAGGTTCATGATCTGTCGTCCGGCTTCTTTAGCGAGACGCATGAGTGAGGAACCGATAGCACACTGGGTTCCGTTGCCGGTCAGTGACATTCCCAAGGCTTCCGTGAGACAGCACATGGTGTTGGCTGTACCCATGGTGCAGCAGGCGCCGTAGGAAGGACAGACGCCATTCTCAATGGCTTTAAAAGCCTCATTACTCAGAGTGCCCTCCTTCCAACGGGGATACTGCTCGTTAATGAATTGCGCTTCGATCCTATGATTCTGATAACGGCCCGGCAACATATAGCCGCCAGTGACCATGATCGAGGGCAAGTTAATCCGGGCCAGGGCCATGAGCTGAGCGGGAACGATTTTGTCGCAGGTAGAAATGGCCACGATCCCATCCACTCTTTGAGACTGAACCATCATCTCAATGCTTGCGGCAATGATGTCACGGCTCGGAAGGATCCAGTGCATCCCCACAGTTCCGTCGGCCATTCCATCGCAAGGAGCGATGTGATTGAATTCGATAGGCATCCCGCCGGCCTGCCAGATCCCGATTTTAACAGCTTCCGCTACTTTTCGCAGATGATAGTGCCCCGGAACAAATTCGTTCCAAGAGTTGGAGATGGCGATGAAGGGCCGGTCCAGATCGGAGTCATCGAAATGCATCGACTTGAACAGCGCCCGGCGTTCATAGTGAGAATCCTCTGGAACCTGTCGGCTGTTGAGTCTCCCTAGACTCGACTTCTTTATGAGCTTCATAAGGATTTCTCCCCTCCTCGGGCAACGAATTGAAAGAGGTCTTCGGAGATTGAACCTACACCCGGTCTGTTCTCCCAGTCATTTTTGTTAAAAGGTGAGTTTACCTCAAACCCTACGAAAAGAACTCTCACGACTGGTGCCGAGGGACTCTGGCAGTCGATGACTCCAAACATGCCTGGATTCATCTTTCTCCGCCGGAAAGATCATTCTTTCAGATTCAGCCCCAGAATGCGCGCGGTATTCTTCCAAAATATTTTTGCTTTCTGCTCTTCCGTGATATCCGCATCCCGCACCTTGGCAATCTCCGGCCCGGGGTTATAGGCCGGAAAATCCATACCAAAGACGATCCTCTCTTCTCCGACGGTTTCGATCCCAAAATTCATGATCCGGTACCAGTTGAAGCTGCCCGTCGTGTCAAGAATGATATTGGGATACCTTCCGGCAATGGAGATTCCTTCAAACCAGGCCTCTTCCCCCATATGAGCCATAATAATTGTCGCTTCGGGGTACCTCGCTGCCAAATTCCCCAGGTTCCTGGGGTTCGAATACTCATCCGCCCCGCAATGAAAGAGCATCGGGAACTTGAGCTCGATCCCTTTTTCCACCACTTTATCCAAGCAAGACGAGTCTGAATGAAAGTGACAGGCAGCCGGGTGGAATTTCAGTCCCACCATTCCCAGATCCATCTTTGCCCTCAGCACCTCATCGATGGCGGCTTTATGCCAGCGAGGGTTAATGACTGAGAATCCGAGAAAACGGTCAGGGTGCTTCCTTACCACTTCGGCGATCTTGGCATTTCCCTCATCCGGTGCATTCATGGCCTGCCACCACGAAATGCACCTTAATTTAATACCATACCTATCCATCGAGGCAAGATGATCTTTCACCTCCACATTTTTCTTCCAATACGAATACCACGGGTCTCCGACATGACTGTGGAAATCGATGATCATGTCCTCTCCTTCCTCCTTCAGGCAAATTAAGGTGTTTTCTCCTAGGAGGGCTGACCTCCTCGAAATGGAAGCGACTTTTAACGCGACGCATTTTAGCATACCCATTTCTCATTCTCAACCTTTTCGAGTGAAATCAGCGAAAAGCTTATCCCCCGCATCCATAAGACTTATCCATTTCTATTTGAATATTTCCAGGGGGTCATTTATACTTCCCCAATACAACAACTCCGCATGTAAGTTGCCGATATTTTTCTCTCGAGGAGGGGAACCGCAAAATTAACAAGTGAAACAGAATATTCCCTTGAAAAAGATCTCTTTTCTCCATCTAGTCGCTATCGTTTATTTCACCGTCAGCGGTGGCGCCTTTGGCCTGGAGGAGTTGGTGAGTTCGACCGGTCCGGGTCTGGCCCTCCTGCTGCTCATCCTAACGCCCTTCCTGTGGGGCCTGCCCGTCGCCCTTATGGTGGCCGAGATGGGGGCCATGCTTCCGATCCAAGGGGGATACTACCGCTGGGTCCATTTCGCCATGGGGCGGTTCTGGGGTTTTCAGGAAGGATGGTGGACGTGGCTCTACACCTTCGTGGACATGGCCCTCTATCCGGTGCTCTTCGCTGATTACGCCAGGTATTTTTTCCCGGAGTTAACGGGTTGGCAACACTGGCTGCTGGCCTCGTGGTGATCTATTCCTCCCTGGCGATAAACTTGCTCGGAGCCCGTTCGGTTGGCCGCAGCGCCGTCCTGGCTTTCGCGGTCGTAACCCTTCCGTTTTTATTACTCACTGCCCTGGGGGCGCTGAAGGTACAACACGTACCGTGGCATCCCTGGACTCTGGGCAATCAGGGATGGTATCAGAGTGTGGGCCTGGGCCTCGCCG
>Ga0187849_1004690_pt1 | contig 11209 bp, 9 predicted proteins | sample June2016WEW_4_10_2_FD_132412 | JGI IMG/M metagenome (GOLD analysis project Ga0187849, IMG submission 132412) | Peatland microbial communities from SPRUCE experiment site at the Marcell Experimental Forest, Minnesota, USA - June2016WEW_4_100 | ecosystem: Environmental > Terrestrial > Soil >... | reverse complement strand
CTGGGACAATTGCAGGACGCGCTTCTGCGCAACGCGCGCTTCATCGTGGGAATTGAAATGCACACCGGAAACATGACGATGGATCAGGCCAAGGAGTTCTTCATCCGCGAGGGATATCAGGTCCCCGCCGTCGCGGATATCGAGGCCAAGCGCGGAACCTCTGATCCCACCTACCTGGTGTACACGCTGGGCAAACTCCAGATTCTGAAGCTGCGCGATGACTACAAAAAGAAGCTAGGTGACAAGTTTACGTTGCAGGATTTCCACGACCGCTTCATGGAACAGGGCGGAGTTCCGCTCGTCATCATCCGCCGAGCGTTGCTGGGCGACAACAGCCCCACGCTGTGAGGATTTTTGATTCTGGCATTTAAACCTTCCCCGGACCTAAAGTCGATCAAAAATCATAAGTCAGAGGCTTTAACGGGGCTCACGCCAGTTTCATTCACTTAGCCCTTAAATGTCGGGCTCACTTCTGTTAGAGTCACGGTTTGGCGCGGACGCACCACCTTTACTCGCGGCGGCGCGTGCGTGGCGGCCTGTTCTAGGGAAAAACGGGCCGAGAGGAAACTCTGTTATGAATTACCGCAGGTTTGGACGCACCGGTTGGATGGTAAGCGAAATCGGTTATGGCATGTGGGGCATGGGGGGATGGACCGGCTCCGAAGACGCCGAGTCGAAAAACTCCCTCCAGAGGGCCGTCGACTTGGGTTGTAACTTTTTTGACACCGCTTGGGCCTACGGGAACGGCCACAGTGAAAAGTTGCTGGGATGGTTGGTGCGCAACAACCCCGGGCGAAAACTCTACACGGCCACAAAGATTCCTCCTAAGAATCTCGCTTGGCCCAGCCGCCGCGAGTTCACACTCGACGACTGCTTCCCTCCCGATCACATTAACCAGTACGTACACTCCAGTCTCGAAAACCTGGGCCTGGAAAACCTCGACCTGATTCAATTCCACACCTGGGAGGATTCCTGGCTGGAGGACGATCGCTGGGTGAAAAAGATCGACGACCTGCGCCACCAGGGGCTTATCCGTGCGGTAGGCATCAGCCTCAATCGCTGGGAGCCCTGGAACGGCGTGCGCGTGGTCCAGTCAGGGCTGATTGACGCGGTGCAGGTCATCTATAACATTTTTGACCAGAACCCCGAGGACAAACTCTTTCCGGCTTGTGCGGCAATGGATGTGGGCGTCATCGCGCGATGTCCGTTTGACGAGGGGACCCTCACCGGAGGCCTCACCCTGCAAAGCAAATGGCCCCCGGGCGATTGGCGTAACACCTATTTCGTACCGGAAAACCTCAAAGCCAGTGTGGAACGTGCGGAAGCCATGCGCCCGCTTATTCCTCCGGGCATGGACATGCCGCAGATGGCATTGCGTTTCATCCTAAATAATCCTACGGTGAGCACTATCATCCCCGGTATGCGTAAGCTGGCGAATGTTGAAGGGAACATACGCGCCGCCAACAAGGGTCCGTTACCGATGGATCTGCATACGGAATTGCGCAAGCATCGTTGGGACCGGAAGCCAACCGATTGGTCACAGTAAGGGTGACACTCAAAGGGTGAGCGCCGCCCAGGATCTGAGGCAACGGCGGCGCACCGCGGTGAGGATTCCACTCTGTGCCCTTGGAAACCTGGCCGTCTGGCGGGAACGGTGAATTGCCCCTGCATTATGACCTCTCGTGGCAAGCTCGGGCCTGCTGAAGCTGAAACGGATCGAGAGGGAGACTCGATCATGAAGTGTCGCCGATTTGGACGCACCGGCTGGATGGTGAGTGAAATCGGGTACGGGATGGGGGGAATGGCGAGCTGGAGCGGCTCCAGCGACACCGAATCTCAGCAATCCTTGCAGCGTGCTGTCGACTTGGGCTGCAACTTTTTTGATACCGCCTGGAATTACGGCGATGGGCAGGGCGAACGACTGCTCGGGAGGTTGGTGCGCCGGAACCCTGGGAAGAAGCTCTACGTGGCGACCAAGATTCCCCCCAAGAATCTTGCCTGGCCAGCCCGCCCTGAGTTTACGCTCGACGACTGCTTCCCTCCCGAGCACATTGACCAGTATGTGCACTCCAGTCTTGAAAACCTGGGTCTGGAGAACTTCGACCTGATTCAATTCCACACCTGGTCAGACGTATGGCTGGAAGACGACCGCTGGGTGAAGAAGATCGACGATTTGCGCCAGCAAGGGCTGTTCCGAGCCGTCGGCCTCAGCATCAATCGCTGGGAACCGTGGAACGGCGTGCGCGCGGTGCAGTCGGGGCTGATTGACTCTGTGCAAGTCATGTACAACATTTTTGATCAGAATCCCGAGGACGTACTTTTCCCCGCCTGTGTTGCCCTGGATGTGGCTGTCATTGCGCGGTGCCCGTTGGACCAAGGCTCGCTGACCGGCACGCTGACGCTGGAAAGCAAATGGCCGGAAGGTGATTGGCGCAACACTCACTTCGGTCCGGAAACGCTCAAGGAAAGTGTTGAGCACGCCGATGCGCTGAAGCCGCTCGTCCCCCGCGGCATAACGCTGCCGGAGATGGCGCTGCGGTTCATTCTGAATAACCCCACCGTGAGCACCATCATCCCCGGCATGCCTAAGGTGAAGAATGTAGAAGAGAACGTGCGTGCCAGCGAACAAGGCCCGTTGCCCGTGGACCTACACACGGAATTGCGCAAGCATCGCTGGGACCGCAAGGCGGTCCGGCGGGCGAAGTAAAGGCGCCCGGCGGGCGGAGCGTGGCTCGGCCGGTGATCGGGCTTTGCAAGCCCTGTAAGCGCAGCTTGGAGTTTGTACACAGAAAGGAGGAGCGCCACGGCCAAGCTCGTGGTGGCAACTCACCATCCCGACCCTGGAAGGAGAATTTCCGCATGGACAAGAAAACAGAAATCACGCGACGGGAATTTCTGAAAGACACAGCCCTTGCTGGCGCCAGCGCAGCCCTGCTGGGCGGCTGGGCGCCGGCGCGCGTGCTGGGCGCCAACGACCGCATTCGCGTCGGCGTGCTGGGAAGCGGGCATCGCGCTCGCTACGTCATGGAGATATTCAAGAAGGTTCCTGCCGTCGAGTTCGTCGCCGTCTGCGATGTCTACGCGCCCGCCCGCGCCAAAGCCCTGGAAATCGCGGGCCCTGGCGCCCAGGCTTACACGAACTATCACGAAGTTCTTGACCGCAAGGATATCGACGCTGTCCTGATTGGCAGTCCCGACCACTGGCACAAACAAATGCTCATCGACGCAGTGAATGCCGGCAAGGATGCCTATGTCGAAAAGCCCATCATGCATTCCATTGAAGAGGGAGCGGAAATGGTGCGCGTGGTGGACGGGAGCCAGCGCATCGTCCAAACCGGCACCCAGCAGCGCAGTTGGGATCACTGGAAACTCGGCAAGGAGATCGTCGCCTCCGGCAGGCTCGGTAAGGTCACCATGGTCCATACTTACTGGTATCAGAAATACGCGCCAAAAAAAGACCTTCCGAAAATCGACCTCGCTGATCTGGACTGGAAAAGCTTTTTGGGCGACGCGCCCGACCAGCCTTTTGCCGAGGAGAAATTTCGGCGGTGGCGCTGGTATTGGGATTTCGGCGGGGGCATTCTCACCGACCTGCTGACCCACTGGATTGACGTCATCCAGTGGTACATGGACCAACCGGCGCCCAAGACGGCCACTACGGTGGGCGAACTTTACGCCATGGATTGGCAGTGCCCCGACACCGTCACCGCCGTTTATGAATATCCGGGCAATTTCATGGTCACCTTCACTGGCACCATCAACAGCAGCGTGGAGGACGGCGGCATCATGTTTTGCGGCAGCGATGCAACCCTGAAGATTGACCGTTCCCACCTGGCCGTGTATCCGGAGGGTGTATCCCCCGTATCCGGCTCGCTGGCGCCCGAGCCCGAACTCTTCATGCGCGCCGAGCGCGATGGAACGCTTGACAACGTCATCAACTTTGTGGACTGTATGCGTACGCGTAAGTCTCCCAACGCCAACATTCACATCGGCTTCGAGGCGGCGCGTACTTCCTGGATCGGCAACATCGCCTTGAAGCGGGGAATGAAAGTTGTCTGGGACGGTACGAAAGGCAGGGTAGCATGATGAGGTTTACGCGTTTTTCTCGCACGCCGTACAAAATGCTGGGCGGCCTGCTTCTCCTGTTGGTGCTCGTCAGCCGGCCTCTGCGCGCCGTCGAGCCGACGCCCACCAAGGCCTTCTACAACACCTTTAACGATGAGGAAGAGATGGCCATGGGCCGCAAGGCCGCGGAGGAAACCGACAAGCAATTGGTGCTCCTGGATGCACCGCTGCTCACGGCTTACCTGAACAGCCTGGGACAAAAGGTGGCGCAAGCCTCGCGGCGGCCACAACTTCAATACTCCTTAAAGATCGTGAATACTGACTCGGTTAATGCCTTCTCGCTGCCAGGAGGATATATATACATCCATCGCGGGCTCCTGGACTTTGTTATGAACGAAAGTGAATTAGCCGGCATCGTGGCGCACGAGGTTGGCCACATTGTGGCTTATCACAGTATGAACGATGTGGCGCGCCGCACGCTGGTCGATCGGGGAATGTACGAACTTCAGAAGGCCGGCCTGCTGAGTGACCAGCAGGTCGTGGATATGTTGCAGCGCTATGGCGGTCCGATCCTGCTTTTCGCCGACCGCAAGTTCAACCGCGAGGAAGAATCCGAGGCTGACATGCTCGGTATGTACAATGCCATCCGCGCCGGGTATGACCCGCAAGGCTTGATTTCCTTCCTCGCCCGCCTTAGCAAATTCACGGGAAACCCCACGCTCGTCGAGGGCCTCTTGATGAACCACCCCCTCCCGGGTGAACGGGTGACGGCGCTCCGTGCAGAACTTCGGCAGAATCCGCCCCCGCAAGGACTCGAGAAGGATAGCATGGCGTTTCGGGCGGCAAAGGTGCAACTGAAAGGTCTGCCGCCACCTCCGCCACCCAAGAAGCAACCGTAACGGAAGCGCGCGGCTTCAGGCGTGCCGAGGTCCGCTGAGAACTCTGACCGGAAGAGTAATGATGGCTCGCAGCAATTCGAAGACGCCCCCAACGGCGATTCCTACGGCCCGGAAGGGTAGCGTCATGATCCAGACCAAGGGATAGAGCACCAGCGCCAGAAGCGCTAATGGCCAGCACAGCACCAGCAGAATGCACCAGAGCAGGAATTTGACCATGGGGTTCACCTCAACCGCCCTATTCTACACGACAAAGCATGCAAAGGTTCCAGAGTCAGGTTCGCGCCCGCTTGTCTGCGGAGATTCTCTGGCGAGGTCGCACACTAATCCATCGGGTAGAGGCTGCAACCTCCGTCCAGCATCAACGTCGCGCCCGTCATGTAATCCGAGGCGTGGGAGCAGAGAAAGATGAACGCGTCTGCTACCGATTCAGGGGGCTGTATGAAACCGAGAGGAATGGCTTTCTCCGCGCGGCGGCGGAAATCAGGTTCCGTATCCCATTGCCGTTTGGCCATGCCCACAGCCACGGGCGAGCGCTTGGCCACTCGGTGGGAATTTCGCCGCGTGTGCGAACTGCAAGCCCGCCACGTTTTGCAACCGGACCTCTGCCCTTGCGGCGGCTTGCTGGAAGCCTGCAGAATTGCCGCGATGGGAGAAACGTATTTGATGGGGATTGCTCCGCACAACCCCAATGGTCCGGTAGCCAACGTGGTGGCGTTGCACTTCGATCTTGCCACACCGAATTTTCTGATTCAGGAGGATATGGTGGGTGACGTTCCCGGGCGCTTCGACGTCGTCCAGACGCGGCTGAAGGCCGAAAAGGGTTACTGGCTGCCGCTCGATGAACCCGGATGGGGCGTCGAGATCAATGAAGCCGAAGCGCGGAAGCACCCCTTCGAGCAAGAAATACTCGAACAGATGGTTTTTCACCCGGACGGTTCCGTGGCTGAATGGTAAATATGAACAATCATTTCTGGTTTGGCATGGCCGTAATTCTTGTCAGTGGCGCACTGAACGGCGGATTCGCGCTGCCGATGAAGTACTCCCGCACTTGGAAGTGGGAGAACCTCTGGCTGGTATTTTCCGTTGTCGGAATCTTTATCGTGCCTTGGGCGCTGGCCTTTGGACTGGTGCCGGGGCTGACGCAGGTTTATGCCGGCGTCACGCCGCGGGCGCTGCTCCTGCCCCTCGTTTTCGGCCTGCTCTGGGGTTTTGCGCAAGTGACCTTCGGGGTCAGCTTGCGGATGGTGGGCGTCGCCCTGACCTTCGCCGTCGTGTCAGGCCTCGCCAGTCTCTCGGGGTCGCTCATTCCGTTGTTGGTCTTTCATCCCGAGGACCTTTTCCGTCCGCGCGGACTGCTGCTGCTTCTCAGCATTCCGTTTCTCATCGTAGGTCTGGTCTTCTACGCTCTTGCCGGCCGCCAACGGGAGAAGGAACAGGCCGGCCCGAATACGGGGTCCTCCCCGCCGAAGAGTAGTTTTGCCACGGGGATGGCTTTGTGCATTTTCACGGGAATCTTCGGTTCGAGCTACAACTTGGGATTCGCTTTTGGCGGCGAGGTGATTCGCGCCAGCCAGCAGCATGGCGCCGGTCCGCTGACCTCAACCTATGCGGTGTGGGGGCTTGTCCTGGGAGCCGGATTCATTCCCAACTTGGTTTACTGTATCTATCTGCTGGTGAAGAATCGGACGGGAAATCTGTTCGGCAAGAGCGGCTGGACCCGTGAGGCCGTCCTGGCCATCGCCATGGCCCTCACCTGGGTTACCGCCGTCCTGAGTTACGGGATTGGCGCCACGCTGGTGGGCGCCGAAGGAACATCGGTGGGTTACATGCTGTTCATCGCCTCGAGCATCCTCTTTGCTAGTGCCTTTGGACTTATGGTCGGAGAGTGGAAAGGCACGAGTACCCGGACCAGAAGGTTCCTGTTCGCGGCCGTCGCTTTCATCCTGATCGCGGTCATTGTTCTAAACCTCGGTGGCCTTTTCCGATAGCACCGCCGAAGCCGCGTTAGCGGCGACATCCGGTGGCCCACGGCGAACAGCCGTGGGATCGCACAGCGCAGATTAGATCGTGAGCCACGGTAGTGGCGGCATCAGAATCCCGCTCGGTCTGTCGTGATGATGTCGCCCCTGCCGGGGCTCAAAAAAATCATCCCATTTCCCGATTTACCCACGGCTGGCGAAGCTGTGAAAAAATTCCCTGGAAAAGGAAAAGCATTTCGCGCAGAGACGCAAAGCCGCAGAGGCACAAAGAAAACAATGCAGTTGATCTTTCCGAGTCTCTGCGCCTCCGCGTCTCTGCGCGAGATTGTATATTTTTTCACACCTTCTGGCGCCGTGGGCCACATGATGACGCCCGTCAGCTGACGGGCTTTCGGACGCCTCTGGACCGCAAACCCGTAATTTCTGGTTTCTTTAACCAGAGTTTTTGAACGTACGGCTTTCCCCTTTTCCCCTTTTGCCCTTTGCCTTTTGATTTTCTCTTGCGGCTCCGCCGCGCTGCGCTACCCGCCACTCGCTGTGTGAAACGTGCCGGAATTGTGGTATAAGTCGTCGAGTATTCAGGGTATTTGACGGGGCTAAGCTAACCCCCAGAGCTACGACTTTGGGGAGAAGCCAGGGGATTCGCCGGGGAAGGACACGATGTCTCAGTTGACCGATTTCGAGAAGCGATGCGCACGAGAGGCCAACGAGGACCCCAGCGCGCTACGGAGCTTCCCTCCTCTCGGCCCGGCGCTCAAGGTTCTCATGATTTGGCCGCGCTTTCCGTCCTCTTTTTGGAGCATGGACGGAATACTGGATCTTGTTCCTATAAAGACCGACCAGCCGCCGCTGGGTCTCCTCACCGTGGCCGCGCTCTGTCCGAAGAACTGGACCCTAAGGCTGATCGACCGAAGCTTTGAGGAGCTGCTCGATGCGGACATCCTTTGGGCCGACCTGGTCATGGTCAGCGGAATGCGCGTCCAGAAAGATGACATTCGCGAAACCCTTCTCAGGGCCCGGGCTCTTGGCAAGCGGACGATGATCGGCGGTCCCTTGGCCAGCAGTGAACCGGAACTCATGCTTCCCCTGGCGGATCATGTCGTCGTCGGCGAGCCCGATGAAGTTTTCCCTGAGATTGCCGCCGATCTTGAGCGCGGCTCCGCAAAACCGCTCTACGATATTAAGGACAAGCCCGACATCCGCAAGACGCCGCTCCCACGGTTTGATCTGCTCAAAATCGACAAGTATGCCTCCATGGCGGTGCAGTTCTCCCGCGGCTGTCCGTTCCAATGCGAATTTTGCGACATCATCACCATTTACGGAAGGAAGCCCCGAACCAAGAGCCCCAACCAATTGCTGGCGGAGTTCGATGCGTTATTTGCACTCGGCTGGCGCGACCAGGTCCTTATCGTCGACGACAATTTTATCGGGAACCACAAACTGGCTCTGGAAATGGTTCTCAAGCTGGAAGAGTGGCAGAGATCCCATCGCTATCCGATGTTGTTGTACACCGAGGCATCGATTGATCTCGCGCAGAGGCCCGAATTGATCAAAGCCATGGTGAAGGCAAACTTTTTTTACGTCTTCATCGGGATCGAGAGTCCCTCTCCCCAGGCCCAGAGGGAAGCCAAGAAATTTCAAAACCTGCGGCGTGATCCGCTGGAGAGCGTTCGCTTCATCCAGAGTGAAGGTCTTTGGGTAACGGCGGGGTTCATCGTCGGTTTTGATTCCGATACCGAGGACATCTTCGCACAGCAAATCGACTTTATTGAGCGCGCCGCCATCCCCTGGGCCATGGCCGGGTTTTTGCAGGCGCCTCCCACTACCCCGCTTTTTGATCGCATGCTGAAAGAAGGCCGCTTACTCATGGACACCACGGCCACCAGCAACTTCGATCCACCCAATTTTAGAACGCTTCTCCCGCTGCCCGTTCTGCTGGAGGGTTACCGCGGGCTTCTGGCTTCCCTGTACGCCCCCGGCGCATTTTACGATCGGTGCTATCGTTCGCTTCTGCATTGGAAAGCCCGCAAGCCGCAGAAACCTCCGGAAATTCCGCTCAAGATCATGCTGGGAATCGTTTTTCGCTCGATCGTCCACCAAGGTATCCTCTCCTCCTATCGGTGGGCCTACTGGAAGTTCCTATTGCGACTCGTTGCGCGCTGGCCCCTCAATCCATGCAGGTTTAGCATGGGATTTGCGATGCTGATATCAGGACATCACTTCATACACTATGCCAGGAACTTGGTGGTCCAACTGGATACCGAAGTGCGTAAATCCCGCATTCAGCAAGGTAGCGCCGACCTGATTTGCGGGTCCGTGGTTCCTTCCTCTGCCTTAATCGCTGAGTGACCCGATCACTCAAACAGCCCATGGCTTCGCCTGACCGGCAAATGCCGCCAACAACCTCAGCCTCCGATGGGTGAGGCTGTGCTCAGGGCGCGCGCTGCGGCATTTCGGCGCGATGCGAAGGCTGGGCGAACGCCAGCGTCAACGCACCGGGGATGTCCAGTTCGGGGCTGTGTTTGCAGGATGATCTCAGAACGTGCGTCCGCCTTAACAACGTCACAGGGTGAGGAGTCTGGCAAACCGCAGATGTGGTCCGCCCCGTCACCTTTGGCGACAAGTGCCTGGATCACGGCGCACTCGGAAACTATGCTGAGTGGGGACTTCGACGGATCGGGAATAAAAACGCCCGTACTGAAATTGGCCAAACTGACCCCCTACCGCCTTATCAAAGCCCATGCTTACAGCCGCGCAGGCGAGTACAATGGCAGGGATCTCGAGGTCTTCGCTTGAAGAAGAATCTGTTGCCACAGCCGGCAAAAGTGTTCCGCATTCTCGGCGCATTGGGAATCGTTGGCGGCATCACGTTTCTCTACTACCGCATCTTCAGCGTCAATAACGTGACGGTGGCCCTTTCGTTTCTGCTGGCGGTGCTGGCCATTGCCACGCGGTGGGGACTGATTGAAGCGCTGGTGGGTTCGGTGGCCGGCATGCTTTGCTTCAATTTCTTCTTTCTCCCTCCCATCGGAACGTTCACGATTGCGGACCCCCAGAACTGGATGGCTCTTTCTGCTTTTGTCGTGACGGCGGTGATCGCCAGCCACCTTTCCGCCAGTGTAAGAAAGCAGGCGCTGGAATCAACGCACCGCCAGCACGAAATGGAACGCCTTTACACCTTGAGCCGGAATTTGCTGCTCCTCGAAGTCCACGGTCCCCTGGCCCAGGGGATTACGAATCTCATTGCTCAGGTATTCGAGTTGCCGGGACTGGCGTTTTATGACCGCACCAGCGACCGGATTCACCGGGCGGGTCCACACGACATTCCTGTGGAGGCGAGCAAACTACGGGACGCCGCACTGCAAGGCACGGTTTTTCACGATGCCACAACCAAAACCACCATCATTCCGATCAGCCTGGGAGGACAGCCGATAGGAAGTTTGGGAATTCAGGGCTCGCAGGGGTCGGAGACGGCATGGCACGCCATCGCCAACCTCACGGCCATCACCTTGGAACGCGCGCACGCTCAGGATGTCGCCACCCGGGCCGAAGCCGCCCGGCAGAGCGAGGAGTTGAAGTCCACAATGCTCGATGCCCTGGCGCACGAGTTCAAAACACCCCTCACGCCGATCAAGGCGGCGGTGACCTCCATGTTATCGGACAGCGACATGAATCCGACCCGCCAGGAACTGCTGCGCATCGTTGACGAGGAGACGGACCGGCTGAACTCCATGCTCAGCGAAGCCATCCAAATGTCACGAATCGAAGCCGGCCAACTCCAGTTGCACCGGAGCCCGCAGTCCCTAAGCAAGATTGTCCAAGCGCAATTGGAGAGGCTGGGAGAAAGCCTGGAAGGGCGCAAAGTGACCGTGGAGGTTCCGGAAAGTTTGCCCCGGGTAAGTGTCGACCCGGAATTCACCGGAATCGTAGTCGGGCAGTTGTTAAACAATGCTTTGAGGTACACAGCACCGGGCAGCCCCCTGACCCTCCGCGCCAGCGCGGGAGAGACGGAAGTTATCGTGAGCATGGAGGACTGCGGGCCGGGGATTTCCGAAGCGGAGCAACGCAAAGTATTCGAAAAGTTTTACCGAGGCAAAGATCAGCGGGAGAGGATACCGGGTACGGGCATGGGCCTCACCATTGCCAGGGAAATTGTGCGCGCCCACCACGGCCGCATCTGGGTGGAGAGCGAACCCGGGAAAGGGGCAAGATTCTCATTCGCTGTCCCCCACGCTCCCCGGGAGTCGTTACCGTGACCAACGCCAG
>Ga0187849_1004683_pt1 | contig 11216 bp, 11 predicted proteins | sample June2016WEW_4_10_2_FD_132412 | JGI IMG/M metagenome (GOLD analysis project Ga0187849, IMG submission 132412) | Peatland microbial communities from SPRUCE experiment site at the Marcell Experimental Forest, Minnesota, USA - June2016WEW_4_100 | ecosystem: Environmental > Terrestrial > Soil >... | reverse complement strand
TTGATAACTAATCCTTCCAAACCCTTGGAAATCGCGTCTTCCAATAAAAGTGACAGAGTTTTTGCATCTGAGACAGTCTGATTTTTGGTGCGGATTAAAACGTCATCCTCCGGCAAAACTTCCTTTAAGATTTCCATCCTTTTCGTCAACGGCAAATCTATTAGAGACCGCCCGTCTTTGTATAAAATGTCGAAAACAAAGGCCTTAAGCGGTAAACTTTTGGCCATTTCCTCGATGCGGTGCTTTCTTCTCCGCTTGGTGGTTTCCTGAAACGGTAAAAATTCTTCCGACTCGGGATTGTAAGCCAGTGCTTCGGAATCTAAAATGATGGTTTTAGCTTTGATTTGTTTTCTAACGGCTTTCGTTAACTCGGGAAACATGTGGGTCATTTCTTCTAAGTTTCTCGAGAACATGCGCACTTCGTCACCGTTCTTATGCAACTGAACCCGAAACCCGTCATATTTATATTGTACGTCCACTTCTTCCATTTTCTCGATGACTTTTTCCGGATTTGGCAAGCGTTCGCAAAGCTCCGAACGCACCGGATAACCGACTCTTAACTCCAATTTTTGCACTGCCGGCAAACCGTCGTCCCACAAAGTTTTGGCAATTAAACCCAAATCCGAAGTACGATTGTAAGCTCCTTCCAGCAGTTTTCGTTGTGATTTATCGCCCAGTTTTGCCGTTGCCAAGGCGTCCAGAACCGTCGGGTCTCCAATTCCCAAACGGGTATTTCCAAGCGGAATTCTTACTAAGTGCTTGGCTGAAATAGCGTCGAGCTTTTTCAGAAGCTCCGACAAAAGCATTTGCCTTTTCTCTACCGTTCCCTCCCCCCTGGTGTTGGCAATCTGCAATAGAATTACATACACTTCGCTCACGGTTAATTTTGAATTTTGAATTTTGAATTTTGAATTCAGTTGCTGTGCAACTGTCCCCATGTCTCCCAATTTATTAAATTCTTTGATAACTGTTTCTTTTGTCGAACCATAAGCCAGCGCTAGAGCTTCAGCTACGGTCTTTTCCGCCATGCCGATTTCAATCGGGGCGAAAAACGGCGCCAGCCTTCCCTGGATTAAATAAACAATCTTTTCAATTTCGCCGGCCGGAGTTTTTTTGAATAACTCGGACAAAATTTCAATCAAAGTAAGCCTTGAAGATGTTCCTTCCAACTTTTCAAAATATTGTGTTAATTCTCTAAATTCCATATTAACTCATTATGTATCTTGCGCCCTTGGTAACGCCGTGTTTTTTAATAATGCCGTTCTCGACCAAAGCCTTAATTTCGTTTAGCACTGTGTCTTCGGATACCATCGGAAACAGTTGCTCAAAAGCCTGATTTTGTAAATACCCGACTTTTTGAATGTACTCGATGATTTTAAGCTGTCTTGGAGAAAGTAAAATCGGTGACCCGCCTAGCTTTTCCTTAATTCGTGCGTCAACCGAGATACTCTCCACTCTTTCTCTGATTTTAGATAATTCAATCGACAGTCCCAAAGTAAAATATTCTAACCAATGCGTCAAATCGCCTTCGTTTTTTTCGACGCTTTGTAATGCCTCGTAATAAGCAGTAGCATCTTTGTCAAAATATTCTTCCAGTGAAAAGAATTTGCGGATATCATAGCTGTCCTGATACAAAATTAAAGTGGCGATGGCCCGCGCTACCCGACCGTTACCGTCCAGAAACGGATGGATACGCACCAGTTCGTAATGTGCAATTCCCGATTTTAGAACCGGATGTACTTCTTCGTCCTCGGCGTTTTCGATAAACTCCAACAAATTCTTAACTTGAAACGGCACCGCCACGGCAATCGGCGGCCGGAAAGAAATCTCTCCAGTTTGACTATTCTTAACTACTACCTGCGTCTTTCTAAAAACCCCGCACTGCTCCGGCGCTAAGATTTTATCAACCGTTAATTTATGCAAATGTTTAACCAGTTCTTCGTTAATTTTGATTTGCGCTTTCGGGGTTTGGTCAATGTAGTCCATCACTTTGCGGTAATTAATGACTTCCTGAATATCGCGGTCTCTGGCCGCTACCTGCTGACCCAAAAGTACTTTCTCCGCTTCGGAAAGATTTAGTTCATTACCCTCAATGTGCGTTCCGTAGTGGATGGTTCTGACCATGGCGTCTTCACGGAATTCTCTTTCAAAATACGGCAACAGTGGCGCATGGTCAATCACTTCCTTGGAGGCTTCAATACTGCCGATATTCTTGAGGATTTTATTGGTAATGGTAAATTTTGGAGAATACATGCCAATATTATAGCAAATTCCCGAACTATTCCCTAGTTAAATTTCTAATTTGATATAATAAGCATATGGCAGAAACAAAGAAAAAAGAAGATCAGAAACTACACGTTGAAATCGTCAAGCAGATGGCAACTTTGTCTACTAGTGCATTCGGGCTGGTCGCGGCGCTGGCCTGGAATAGCGTCATCCAGGAATTTGTGAATACTTATGTCAAAAAGTGGCTTCCCGCCGGCAGCGGTATAATTTCTCTTTTAATCTATGCTGTAATTATTACGGTCTTGGCGGTAATAGTTACCGTTCAACTCTCCAAACTCTCCGATAAACTGCAGAAATAATTATTTTCTTACAAATTCACGCGTAAACCGTGGCCCGTTGCTTTGAACATTATCAATTGTGGTGGCGTGTTTTATTTTCTTTTCATCCAATTGCCTCACGGTAACTTTCCGTTCTTCTCCATCAATTTTTCTTGTTTCGATAGTAACTGGAGGCGCTTCTTTTCTTTTAGTCATGCAAAACCTCCTTCATTACTTGTGGTATCTCACTGGCTAAATCCGAGGCGTTAAAGTAGATACCCATCTTTTGCGCTAAGCTTTTACCGGCTTTTTTGTTGATAAATGAACCCATCTTCGCCGCCAAAAACGCTTCGTTTTTACAATACAGCGCGGACACCAATCCTGCCAAAACATCGCCAGTCCCGCCTTTAGTCATTCCGGCGTTTCCACCGCTGACTTGAACCGTTTCTGTTCCGTTTGAAACTAAATCCACTTCCCCCTTCAGAAGTACTATGCATTTGTATTCTTTAGCAAATATTTGAACCTGTTTCTCGAGTTTTGAGTCTTGAATCCTAATTCTTAATTCATTATTCCTAATTCTAGATTTCAAAAGATCAAACTCCTTATGATGTGGTGTTAAAATCGCATGTGCCGGAATAAGCTCGGAATTTATGACCTGTAAGCTCCCCCCATCGACCACCCATTTTTTGTTTGGATAAGTTTTGAACAACCTTTCTGTTAACTCTTTAGTATCGTCATCACCCTCTTCTACTCCACTCTCCCTTGGTAGCCCCGGCCCAATTAAAATGCAGTCTGCTTCCCCGATATAATGGTCAATTTTACTGCGCGGGACAATAATGCCATTGCGAAATTCCTCTTTTTCTTTTTCAACCAAAGCGTTGTTTTGCGGAACGGAGGAATAAAAAACCATATCCACGATTCGGGAAGCAACCTGCAAAGCCCACAGCGAGGCGGCATGGAATAAAACCGAGCCGCCAATAATCAATAATTTTCCGTTTTCGCCTTTATGCGAATCGTGAGCTGGAATGTACAACCTTCTTAAATCATCAACCTTGAACTCATTCATTTTTGTAAACTGATTACCTGCATTGATTTTAGCAGTTTTTGGGGAATAAATTCTTCGTGAGTGGTCGTGATAATTGTTTGCTGCTTGCCAATTTCCCCTAGAATCAATTGGATATGGTCTTCGTCGAGCTCGGAAAAGATATCATCCAACAAGAATAGCGGTCTTTCTCCCAACAGTTTTTCAATAAACATCAGCTGTAGCATTTTCAGCTGTAAAATGGCCAAGCGCTGTTGGCCTCTTGAACCATAAAATTTGACGTTGTGGGCGGTTTTGCCGCCGTTAAACATCAAAACCGAGAAGTCATCGCGGTGTGGCCCAACCAGAGTCACCCCGGCCGTCACCTCTTCTCTTTCGTATTGTAATAACCTTTGTTTGGAAATCGTGCTTTTGTCATACTCAACCGCTAAATCAAAAATTTCTTTCGGCGAAACATTCAGAAAGTTTATGAATTCTTCCCTTTTGGCCGTGATGAAGTTGCCATTCTCAATCACCAGATTATCCCAGTATTCAAATTGCTTTCCGTTTCTCTGCCCTGTTTCCCTAGCCAATTCCAAAAGCGCATTTCTTTGCCTTAAAGCTTTTGCATAAGAAGTCGTGGCCACTCGATAATTTCTATCTACCTGTTCTAAAACTTCATCCAAAAAATTTCTTCGTAGTGACGGCGATTCAATAATGATTTCTAAATCTTGAGGAGAAAAAAGTACTGCTAACAATTTTCCGGCAAAATCGACCCGTCTCTTACTAACACCGTTGACTAAGAATTTTTTGTATTGCGAACCGCCGTTAATTTGACCGTTGGTAATCAAAACTTCCAGCTCGTCTTCATTAACTTTGCCTTTGACTCTTCCTACTTCCTCTGTGAATTTAAGCATTTGTGTATCATTATCGGTTCGAAAGCTTTTGCCGATAGAAAGAAGGTAGATTGCTTCGACTAAATTACTTTTTCCCGAGGTGTTTGGCCCGACAATTAAAGTCGTTTCCGCAAAACTAAGCTCTCTTTTGTTGTAACTTCTAAAATTGTGTAAAAAAATTGATTTAAGCACGAGGCTATTCTATCACAGTTCCGAGGAATTTTTTGTGGTCGAAGTATTTTCGGATATTAGCAAAGTCGTGTCCAGACATTACCGTCACTTTTACTCCTAATTCTTCGGCTTTTTGCGCCGCCACCGGGTCAAAAGGCGCGTTCATGCCCGGAATCCAGACATCACCGACTAACTTGCGGAAATCTTTCCAGGCAATTTTGCTGATTGGTTTCGCGTCGGGATCTTTACGAGGGTCTTTGTTGAAGACTTGTTGGACATTACTTAAATTAACAATTTCCTTCACATCATAATCTTCACAAATCAAAACAGCGTCAAAATCGGTTGACCAACCCGGCTTCCAACCGGCCGCCACGACCACCGGCTCGGTCGCTTTTCTGATAATTTCGTAGTGCTTGATAATATAGGGGTGGGCAATATCGCGGAAAATGGTGCGGACAAGGTGCGCGTTTAGCTTAGTAGCGTGAATTCCCAGCCAATCCAAATCGTCGCGGGTTAATTCATGGCCGATAACTTGTTGTCCGGCATCACGATATTTTCTGGCAATTCTTCCGCCTCCGATGACCAAAAAAAACTGGCGATTTGGATTCTTCGCCAGTTGCTCTCTTATGAACTTATTCAGTTCGGACAAAAACTTAGTGTCAATCCCTCCGTTGGGGACAATCAGGGACCCCCCGATGGACATGACAATTCTGTCCTTATACGCCATAAAAAACTAGCATTCTCCTTCTCGGATAGTGCTAGATTTAGATACTACCATTAAACTGACAAAAAAGCAACTTTAAAATATTATCTTCTTATGCTAACTTATGCTAAAATCGCCTTGATGACAAAAAGATCTCGGCAAGCAGGAAGAAGATCAAACTACTCACAACGAACCCATCTTCTGAGAGAAGACCCATTCGGCAGCTGGCAACGTGGGTTAGATCTAGGCAAAAAGACTCCTAATGCAGGGAAGGGAATAGATAATTCTCATCCGCAGGATGGTACTGACGGTTTTGGATTAATGCCTAGAGAGAAACGTTAACTTTTTTAATTACTGTTGGTGCCTTGGGCAAAAGTAGGTGCCACGGCCGCCGAGTTGGATCTTTTGAATAACTGAACCGCAAACCGAGCATTTCTGCCCCTGTTTACCGTAAACTAAAGTATGATTTTGATAATTCCCTTCTTGTCCTAATATGTTGACAAAATTCTCATCCGATGAGCCGCCGTAATTTAAACTTTTTTTGATGACTTCATGAATAGATTCGAATAGTTTTTTAATTTCTAAATCCGTGAGCGTTTTCCCCTTTTTTCTTGGGTCAATTCCAGCTAAAAACAAGGCGTCGTTGGCATAAATATTGCCGATTCCCCCAATCTTTTTCTGGTCCATCAGAATTAATTTGACTGGCAAATTACCTTTTTGAATCGTATTTTTGAGATATTCCAGCGTTAACTCTTTGCCGGCCAAATCTTCTCCCACTTTTGGTTCCGGTCCCATTTCTTTGAAGAATGTGACATCTTTTAGTCCATCTTTTTTGATGATTTTTATCCAACCAAAACGGCGCAAATCGTTGTAGAAAAGTTTGGCGCCTTTATCTAAAGTAAAAATCGCGTGCGAATATTTTGAGGGTAGAGTTTCTCCGCCGACTTTTTTGGAAAGGATTGAGTCCTCGGTTGTTTTATCCTGAAAAACCAGCTGCCCGGTCATTTTGAGGTGAATTGTGAGAACGTAATCGTTATCAAGTTCGATGATTAACCCCTTGCCGATTCTTTTAACATCAGTGACGACGGCACCGATGACGTCTTTGGGATTCCCCTGGAAAATTTTCGGCACACGGACCTCGACGGCTTCGATTTTGTGTCCGACAAGATATTTTTGTAACCCTAATTTAATTGTCTCAACTTCCGGTAACTCAGGCATGTTTTTCGATAAACTCCTTTATTTCTTTTTTGAATCTTTCTTTAGAAAACTTTTCGGCTCGCTCGATATAATCTTTGGCGTTAAACTTTGAGCTCTCGAACTTTTTGATTGCGGCAATTAAGCCGTCAACGGAATAATCACTGAACAAAACTCCGGTTTTACCTTCAACCACCGTCTCTTTATATCCTCCGCCGTTAAAAGCAATTACCGGCGCGCCGCAAAGCATTGCCTCAACCGGCGTAATTCCAAAATCTTCGTCTTGCGACAGAGCCAAAAAGCCTTTTGCGCCTTTGTAAAGTCTGGCCAATTCTTCATCGCTGACTTGTCCTAAAAATTCTACTTTGTTTTGGGATTTTTTGACTAATTTGTCGTGTTCAAAGTAATATCCAGCCGGCGAACCGGCGATTTTTAACTTGAATCCCGTCTTTAACGCCGCATCAACCGCCAAATCTAAACCTTTTGCCCCAACAATCCGGGAAACTATAAAATAATAGTCACCTCTTTTAACATTTTGCACGGTTGGGAGCGACACCGGCGGGTAAATTACAGTTGCGTCGCGTCTGTAGAACTTTTTAATTCGGCTCTGCACTTCTTTGGAATTGGCGATAAAATAATCCACTTTTTGTGCTTGTTTGAAGTCATAAAGCCGCAAGAAATGCCCGACAAGCAAAGCGTAAACCTTCACCAGCCAATATCTTTGGAAATTAACCGAAGTCGTATAGCCGTAAAGCCAACGAGGCGGCGTATGACAATAGCAAATCTCTATGAACTTATCATTTGGTTTTTTGAACCCTTTAGCAATATACCAACTGGATGAGGAAATGACTAAATCGTATTTTGAGAGATTAAAACTGTTCCAAATTAGAGGCGTTAAAAACCGCAAAGGGCTGTAAAGTTTGCTTTTGAAAAAGGGTATATATTGTGCCCAAGATGTAAGGATTTGCTTGTCTTTAAAATGTTTAAAGCCTTCGGAATTCTTGGCACAAAAAGCAGTGTAAATCGGCGCGTCGGGGAAAATCTCGGTTAGAGTTTCTAAAACCCTCTCCGCCCCACCGTATTCTTTAATATAATCATGCACTAACGCAACTTTCATAGTAAATTCATTTGTTCCTCTGCTTTTTTCTTTTCCTTAACTTCGGCTTGAGCTTTAGTTGTTACCTTTTTATCGACACGCTTTAAAAGGCTTTTGAAATTCAGTTTTTCAAAAACTCTCTTCAAAGCGGCCTTATCTATTTTAGCGACTTCCGCCTCTTTTTCGTCAAGTTTAACTGGTGCATTTAACATAATGGTTGCCAGTTTCTTCGCCAGCGCCGCTTGTTCGGCGTCCTCTGCCAATTTTTCCTGAATTTGTGGCGAAAGTTCTCCAAGGTGCTCGTAAATTCCTTCCAGCGTTTGGTATTTATTCAAAAGTCCGCTGGCGGTTTTGGGCCCGATTCCAGATACTCCCGGATAATTATCCGAGGCATCCCCCACCAACGCCTTGTAATCTACAATTTGCCACGGCTCTAGTCCGTACTTTTCTCTAACTTTTACCTCATCAAATAAAGTCACCTTCGTCATTCCGATAATCGGCGCCAACATCAATACTTTTGTATTAACCAACTGTAATAAATCCCTGTCTCCGGAAACAATAATGGTCTGCAAATCCTTGGCTTTGGCTTCTTTGGAAATGGTGCCGATTAAATCATCCGCTTCATAGCCGTCAACTTCAAAATGGTTAATCTTAGCCTTATCCAGCGCCTTATGGATGACGTCAAATTGCGGAGTCAGGTCATCGGAAATCTTTGGCCTGGTCGCCTGATAGCCAACGTAGAGCTGCTTCCGGAAAGTCGGCGCGGCTTTGTCAAAACAAACTATTAAATATTCAGGCTGCAAATCCTCGACAATCTTTAATAACATCATAAAAAACCCGTAGACCGCGTTGGTCGGCAAACCATCTTTGTTATTTAAGGGTGGGAGCGCATGGAAGGCGCGGTGGATAATGGCGTTACCGTCAATTAAAACTAATTTTTTCATCTAAAGTGATTATAGCCTAGGCAGCTTTTGATTGTAAGAGGAGCTTACGATAGACAAAAGTGGTGGCGAGCATGCTTAAAGGAATCGTGATGAATAATCCAACGATTAAGCAAATAAAGCCTAAAATATTGATTAAAAAAAGCAATATTCCCAAAAAGAAAAGGTTCCAAACGTTACCTCTGGTTATCTTCCAGCTCTTTTTAAGAGCTTCAACCGGACCGAGATTTTTATCAATTACCAAATAAGCTGCGAACTTTAATCTAAACGCAAAAAATATCCCCGGAATAATTAACAAAATAAAGCCGCCCAGCACAATTAAGCCGCTTAAAAGTGCCACGAGGAAATAATTGATAATTGGTTGGTAATAGAAAAGGTCTTTATATTTTGGCTTTTTGTTATCGATGAATTTAAGAGTGATTTGAATCAGTCCGATACCGATAACTAAATCAATTACCGTTTGCAAAAGCCACAATGCAAAAGAAAGTAAGGGAGTATGTAGTGTTGCGATTCTTAATCCACTTATTACCGCGACAGTTAAAATGACAATTATAAAAAGGGCGAAGAAGAAAAAAAGGTTTTCTTTGGCCAGCTTGAATCCGTAATTGATAGCTTCTTTTTTAGAAAAATGCGGTTTAGTTGAACTTTTTGCCATAATTTATTATTCGCTTAAGAAAGCTTATTTGTCAATTAGGCTTTGGCGGGGACAGTCGCCGGTTTGGCGCCGATTAATTTTTCGAACTCTTCCGACTCCAAGGTCTCTTTTTGCAGTAATTCTTCGGCTAGTGCGTCTAATTTCTTTCTTAATTTAGCTAAGATTGTAAACGCCTCTTTATACGCTTCATCGGTGATTTTTTTAACCTGTGTGTCAATTTTGGCCGCCATGTCCTCGGAAACTGTCGATTGTTCATAAGGCATTCTTGGGTCTGAAGATAAATTTAGCGGTCCTAAATCACTCATACCGTATTCCGTTACCATCATTCTGGCTACTTCGGTCGCTTTAGTAATATCGTCCGAGGCGCCAGTCGTCACTTCGTGAAACACCAAGTTTTCCGCTGCCCGACCACCCAGCATCACCGTAATTTGCTCGATTAAATGGGTTTTTGTTTCGTGAATTCTGTCCATCGGCTCCATCATCGTGTGTCCTAACGACATGCCACGGGAAACAATGGAGATGCGGTGCACTGGATCCATGTGCGGCATAAACCAGGAAACTAAAGCGTGACCAGCTTCATGATAAGCGGTCATTTTGCGGTCTTCTTCGGTCTGCAGTCTTTTTTTCTCCGGGCCCAACTTTACTTTAGTGGCTGCTTCTTCCAAATCGCTCATGTCAATCGCTTTTTTGCCTAAACGCGCCGCCAAAATGGCCGCTTCGTTTAGCATATTTTCCAAATCGGCGCCCGAAAAACCGACCGTTCGTTTGGCAATCTTTTCCCAATTGACGTTTTTTTCAAATGGCTTACCTCTGGCATGAATCGCCAAAATGGCTTGTCTACCTTTCACGTCCGGCAGCTCTAAAACCACTCTGCGGTCAAATCTGCCCGGCCGAACCAATGCTGGATCCAAAACATCGGGCCGGTTGGTGGCGGCAATCACCACTAATTGTTCTGTTGGCGCAAAACCATCCATCTCCACCAAGATTTGATTTAAAGTCTGCTCTCTTTCGTCGTGTCCACCCATTAATCCGTAGCCTCTCTGTCTGCCGATGGCATCCACTTCGTCAATAAAAATGATGGCCGGCTGGGCTTTTTTGGCCGTGCTGAATAAGTCACGGACACGCGACGCGCCGACCCCTACCAACATTTCCATAAACTCACTGCCTGCCATGGAAAAAAATTGCACATCTGCTTCTCCGGCGGTGGCTCTGGCCAAAAGCGTTTTGCCCGTCCCCGACGGACCAACCATTAGAACGCCCTTGGGGGTTCTGGCTCCCATGGCTTTATATTTCCCTGGGTTTTTCAAAAAGTCGACCACTTCTTTTAGCTCCTGCTTGGCCTCGTCTACTCCGGCCACGTCTTTGAAAGTGATTTTTGGCTTATCTTTGTTAAAAACCTTGGCCTTTGATTGTCCAAACGAAAATACGCTTTCCTGCGCTCCCCTTGCCTGGCGGAAGATAAAGTAGAAGAAAGCGACCATTAGAATTACCGGCAAAACTCCGGACAGAATATTAATCCAGTTATTCAGAGTGGTGTCATCTTTAACGTTGACTTTGGTTTTGTCCAGCTTGACACCGGCGTTTTGGAAAAGCTGATAGACATCGGCGGTTGTCTCTTTTGAAGCTTCGACAATTCCGGTTTTTTCGGTGGCATCGATTTTATCCGAATAAACATCCATTGAGGAAACTTTTCCCTGTTTCACATCGGCAATTAACTGCGACAGCGGTACCGTTTTGGTGGTTTGCGTTGGGTTGGTGCTCGGTTGAGCGATGCCTAAGAAAAGAAAACCGGTGAAAATAATTAAACAGGCATAAATAATCAGGTTTTTCCAGGAAAGGTTTAACTTGAATTTGAATTGCCTAATTTTTTTGGGCTTTTTTATTTTCGTCGGGAACATAACTTTGGAATTATAGCACAATTTGTGGCTAGTTACTAGGCACGGATTATAATTTCAGAAGGAGAATCCTAATTTCTGTTTTAATTCGTTAAGAGTTT
>Ga0187849_1004679_pt1 | contig 11223 bp, 9 predicted proteins | sample June2016WEW_4_10_2_FD_132412 | JGI IMG/M metagenome (GOLD analysis project Ga0187849, IMG submission 132412) | Peatland microbial communities from SPRUCE experiment site at the Marcell Experimental Forest, Minnesota, USA - June2016WEW_4_100 | ecosystem: Environmental > Terrestrial > Soil >... | reverse complement strand
GCTTGAAACCAGTCCTTCTCCAAACCGTTGGGGATTAGAAAGGACTTCCCCGGGGGCACCAGGGCCAAGCGGGCGTAGAGATCACGGATGGCGGGCGAGACAAAAACAACCGCATCACTGGCGACCCCGTTCAGAAGTCTCTCGACCCGCTGGTAGGCCCAGATTCTCGCCGGGCTGCGGACCAGGAAGAAAGCCGGAGTGTGAATTGTGTGGAGGGACACCCGGCCGGCCAGCTTGGAGGCCGTCCTAGCCAGCAACCCGGCTCGGGCTTCATGCGTATGCACAATCCCAATCCGCTCACGGCGGAATACGCGATCCAACTCCCAGATCATCCGGGCGTCGAATTTGCTTGACGGGCGAAGCGGCAGCACCCGCGCGCCGCGGTCTCTGGCCTGGGTGGTAAAGGGTTCTTGGGCGTCGCCGATGGCGAGGAACTCAAAATCGGACCGCATGCCTTCCATGATCTGGAGCAGGTGGGTTTCCACTCCTCCCACTCGGAGTGGGGAAAAGCAAAGGAGGGCAATGCGAGGCCTGTTCATCTCCTGGCCGCCGCGGTGCGGATCCCCCAGTCCAGCGCATCCGCCATGCGATCGATCGTGAATCTCGTAGCGGCTTCGCGTGCGCGAAGGCCGCGTTCCTTCGCCCGGAGGGGTTGCTCCAGGATCTCTAGGATTACCGCGCACAGCGATCGCGGGTCCTCGGCCGGGATCACAAAACCCGTTTCCCCATCCCGAATCAAGTCCCCGACGGCTCCCGCCCAATGGGTCGTGACAATGGGCAGGGCAGCGCTGGCGGCCTCATTCAACACCAACCCCCAAGGCTCAGCTGTGCGCCAGCGTCGGGAGGGGAGCACAAAGACCGAGGCCAGCGCATACAGAAGGTCCTTTTCGTTGCTGCCCTCGACGGTGCGCCCTGTGAAGTGAACGTGAGCAAGCTTCTTTCGGCGAACCTGTTCCTGCAGGGCGGGCAACAGCGGCCCCTCGCCCGCCACCACCAAGTAGGCTTTTCCTGATTGCGCGATTTCAGCAAAGGCCTCGACCAATACGTCCGGACCCTTGAACTTCAGAAGACGTCCAAGGTAGAGAATTACCGGCCGATCTCCAATCGCCCAGTCCTTCCTGATCCTGTCCAGCTCTTCCCCACGGGGGGCGGAGAAGTGGTAGTCGCTGGAGTTCCCTGTGATGCGTATCTGCTCCACGGAGGCCCCGAGCTGTTTCAACCTTTCGACGGCCCGGCTGCCATACGCAAGGCAGGCCGCTGCGTCTCTGGCAATGGCCTTTTCCAACGGGCGCATGACCCATCTGCGTGGGTGCCGAACAGCGCACCATTCCCCAGTCCACAAGACGTAGGGAAGCTTGTTGGAACGGGAGAAGAGGTAGCCCATCTGGCAGGAGAAATTGCCCAGGTCGGGCAAGACGACCGCGTCAAAGGGATCTCGCCGATGAGACTCCCGAAGTTCGCGCAGGAGGCTCGGTGCAATCACGTAATCCGACATCTCCGGCACCCGATAGCCCCTCACGCTGACGGATCGGTCGGCAAGGGCACGATCCCTCACGTTGGTGAAGAAGAAGGTAATCCGATGGCGCCCTGCGATTAGGTCGAAGAGCTGCCGGCGGTACGGCGGCAGAGCGTCATGGACAAAGGCCACATGCAAGATGAGGTTCATCCTTTCCGAAGCAACTCATCGTAGAGAGCCTCGTAGCGATCGACCATCACGTTGGCGGAGAAGTTCCGCTCCACCTGCGCGCGCGCCGCGCGACCCATGGACTGCCGCTCCCCCTCGGGCAGCCTCAGGGCCTTCCGGAGGCAATTGGCAAGCGCGTCGGGATCTCCGGCCGGAAACACAAATCCAGTCCTGTCCTCCTCGACAATCCCCTCCGCATTGGCCGCGGAGGAAACGATCACTGGCCTGCCACAAGCCATGGCCTCGAGCACGGTGTTGGGAAACCCCTCGTACCGGGAAGGCAAGACCATCCAATCCAGGGCATGATACACACCTGCAATGTCTGCGCTCACTCCCCGCACTTCGCATCGGTTCTGAAGCCCCCAGTCGCGAATCTGCGCTTCCACTTGGTCACGGGACTCCTGGTAGGTCGTGCCCCCCACGAGGAGCATTCCGGCCCCCCCCGGCCAGTCGCCTGCCTGCGTCATGCGGCGCAAGGCCAGGAGGAGCGTCTCGTGGTCCTTGACAGGCGAATAGCGCGCCACCATGCCGACGAGCGAGTCCCATCTTCCAAGCCCGATTCTGCCCCTCGCCGCAGCGCTGTCCCACTGGGGCCGGAAACGTTCCAGATCGACTCCATTCGGAATCACCCGCAGGCGCGATCCGGGAATCCCAAGTCGTCGGCAGGCTTCATCCGCCGCCGAGTGCGAATTCGAGACGATAACCGCACTGGCACGCCACAGTACCCGTTCGGCCCATTGCCAGCCTGGCGACCAGAAACCAGCAATCCGAGTGCGAAGGGATGTCACTACCTTGGGTTGGCCCGCCAAAGGACCCGCAAGGCGAGAGTACAGATCCGCCGGACGCAAGAAGGACTGGATCAGAGCGGGTCGCTCGCTTCGAATGAGCTGCCACAACCTTGCCAGAGCAACCAAGTTGCCCGCTTTTCCCAGGGGTTTGCGGAGGCTGGCGTGGCGGCAATCGCGGACCTCAACCTCGATCGGGACCCGATCGGGGCCGTAGATGGTCGCGACCAGGGGCATGAACTTCGTGCGGTTCAATCCCCGGATCAGCAGCGCCACCTGCTGTTCGGTCCCTCCAGCCGCCAGGGTGGGGAGAAGGTAGAGGATCTTGACAGGCCGCGCGAGGTCAGGAGCCCGGGAAATCACAGCGGCGGGCCGCCCGGGCGGGAGGGGAACAAGAACCGTGGGGTAGAAGGCTCCACTTTACTCACGCTCCATGGATCAGCAAGATGTGGATGAACCGATTCAGCCATCCATAGGTCTGGAGAAGCCAGACGAGGCGCAGCGAGGTGAGGAAATACAGGCCCGCCAGCAGGATCACCCCTGCTGCGATCCCCGCCTGGAACCACGGACTCTCGGCCCTTCGATCCGAATCACTTTCTTTGATAGACCACCAAGTAGCCACCGGAAAAGACCTCCCCGAAGAATGGGTCTGCCTGCATCCAAGTGTCCTCTTTGGACCCCGCGTCCGTCACCACCAGGCTCACCTGCTGCTGATCCAGCCCGGCTTCCCATTGCGCTAGGCTCGGCTTGACCTGATGGACGATCCGATTGCGCAGGTCCACTCCAAACAAAGGGAAAATGTGAACCCTGCGACCGTAGGCAATCACCGTCGGTTGGGTTCTCGTATGAGCGTCGATCCAGTCATAGACGGCGCTCGGATCCGCCAGTCTTCCCGCCGTGCGGCTGTAGTCGGTGTCGTAGGCGACGAAATCTCGCAACTGAACCGGTGAGATCTGCGCGGGCGCAAGAGTCGTGACCACCACCCAGGCCGAGAGCAGCACCGCCATGGCCAGCACAATGCCCCGCGCCAATCCTTGCAGGTGGTCGGCCAGGTAGCCGCCTCCAAGCGCGCAGGGCAGTACCGCGGCCAGGACATAGCGGGTCCGAAAGTTCGCCGGGGTGACCAGGAAAAACAGGACGAGCAGTCCCATCAAGAGAAGCGGCCAGCCACGACGCTTGCGGACGGAGGCGATTGCCCAAACTACAAGCCCAGGCAACCCGAGGACGACCCAGAGCGGCCCGTCTCCCGCGTTGTTCCAATCGTACGGGGTAAAGAGGCGCTCCATCCAGATCAGATAGATATGTTGCCCCCAGGTCTTGTTCACCAGGAAGTCCGGGTCGCCGGACTCCAGATGAGAGAGGTCCTTGCTTCCGGGAAGAAGGACATGGCCCGCAAGGGTTATCTCGTTCGGCGCAATCGGATTTGCGCCAACAACCCAATCGCGAACGTAGGCGTAGGAACCGAAAAGGATCAGGCCTGCGAGAAACAGCCCGCCTAATGCCCACCTTTCCCCTCGTCCTACTCCGCCCGCCGAGGGATCCTTCCAAAGGCGTACGAGCAGCAATACCAATAGGATTCCGGCCAGAAGCAGACCGGTGTACTTGGTGCCCACGGCGATCCCAGCCGCAGCTCCAGCGAGGAGTGCGATCTCCCTGCGCCCGCCCGGGCCTCCCAAGGATGGGTGGGCCAGGATGAGATAGGTCGCGGCGATGAAGATCGCCGCCATCCAGGCATCGTTATAGGAACTGGTCTGCTCCAGAAAAACGGAGGGTGTGAATGCCACTATGGCCGAACCCAACAGCGCCGCGTTTCTCGAGAGACCAAATCGCCGGCCAAGGCCGTAGGTCGCCAGGATCCCCACGAGAACCGTGGGAAGGAACGCCAGCTCGACAACCTTGTCGATTCCGACAAAGATAAAGCTCCACAACTGAGCCAGTTCTGAGTCAAATGGGTAGTACCGTATCCACACGGAGAGGCTGTCCAGGGGTCGAATGGCTCCCATCTGGACGAAGCTTGCCATGATCGGCAAGTGGTAGGCGATCCCGTCCAGGTCGTAAGGAGGAAGGAACCAGGCATAAACGACCCCGCGCACAAGCAAGACCCCAAAAAGGAGGACCAGCGCGATTCCCCAGCGGGGCAGCCGCAGGGTCCGGATTGATCGCCATGCGGAGGAGAGAGCGGGGCGAACTTGTGACTTCGAGGGCCAGAGCCCAACGCCCAGGACCGCCGCGGAGGTGGCGATGCAGGTTGCGGCCAGCGGGACAGGGTGGAGAAGGCTGACCCAGCCCAAGACCAAAATCCACCCCAGGATTTGAGCCGTGCTGGCCACCTGGGCCGCGACGATCGCATAGAGCGCTTGGCGGTGGCGAACCAGGAACCACAGAAACCAAACCAGCCAAATTGCTGCGGACAGGATGAATAGCAGGGCAACACCCATCCAGGTGCGCAGATCCGTGCCCAGAAACCCGCCATGAAAGAGCACGTGCCAGAAAGCCTTGAGCAGAGCGACTAGATCCATGACGTTTCTCAGTTAGATACGGCCGAACGATCTCTTCCGCCCTGTCCCCGAGACCGCGCTTCAGGCGCCGGACGACTGGCAGATACTTTGGATATGTGCATAACGAATGCCCTGTACTCCGGGCACGAGACGAGACACGCGATCATCCGGAATCCCAGAGGAATTGGAACGCCCCCGAGTTCTCGTCCTGAAGCGGCTCCTGCAAGGCCATCAACCCCTTGAAGTGGCGCGGCTGGTCGCAGCGGATCGTCAAAACGTGCGGCGCTGGAAGCGCGTCAGCCCGGAAGCCGGTGAGGAAAGCCTGCGGGCCAAACCCGCCCCGGCCCGACCGCGAAGCGGGAAGGAATGACCCCACCTCAGATCCTACCCGCCAACGGCTCTCGCGGGAAGGGCTAACGTTTCCTGTCGCCGTCCTCCGAGCGAGGTTTCGCGGGGGCCTGCGGGCAGTTTCCTGCCCACCGGCTGGTCGGGGGCTGGCTGGCAGCCTCGAGTCCCGCAACGCCTGCATGGGGGTCCACCCAAACACCCAGATCGCCCCAGGGTCTGGTGCAACGGCCGATCCCTTTGGGGTCCCAGCGGAATCATACTGCCGTCTCCGCTCATCCATTCCCGTCTCATCGGCCTGATCGCCCCGCCGTGATGGCCACGGAAACTCGACCCTCGATGCAACCTGGCGAATCCCGCCAGCGGGCCTCATTGCGAACCCGCCAGCCGAAATCCTCCTGCGACCCGCCCGGGCGTGAGCAATTCCAGGCTGGGGTGGAATTCGCTTGTGCACGGGAGCGGTATGTCCCAACATCCGTCCGCCGCGCTCGCCACGTTCACCTTATCTCCCGACGCCAACTCTATCGTCTGGTAACTCGGAACTCGGACGGTCCTCGTGGGCACCAGAATATCCCTCAACCTGGCCGGCGGCTGATAGGAAGTAAACGGAGACACCCATATAAAGAAAACCAGGCACAAGCCAATAGCCGCCAGCTTATGGTCGGGGATCGCCAGATCGAACAGGTCGACCGCCGCCACCAACATGACAGCCACCAGGAGGATCCAGAATGAGGCCCCCGCGAACCTCGGGGCCGGAGCCATAAAAAACCACGCCAACAGACTCACGATGGGGATAATCGGAAGGAGCATCACATAGCCGGACCTTCCTCGCCAATGGGCGCGCCGCAGGGCCAAAGCCAGGAACAATGCAAGGCAAGCCGCGATTTCCAAGGGCTTGACTACCGAGTTCGGAAGACTCTTGATCCATGGACCAATCCAATTGCGGTTGGCGGTCACCTGCTCCGCCGGGATATTTGGATTCCTGGCTCGCAGCTGGATCCAATCGAACTCCTCTCGCGCCAGGACGGCAGGCACCCTCCATTCAACCGGAAGCGCTCCAATCGTACTGGGGAAGGCGGGGTACCCGCTCAGGAGGGCGCCGCGGACGACCCAGGGAACCATGATCAGAGCGACAACCGGAGTGCATCGGGCAATCAGGAACGTCGCGGTTCTCTTGGCGCCAGCCCGATTCTCCTTCCAGTAAACGCCCACGGCGATCAGGCTGGCCGCAACAGCAAATCCAATGAAACTCAACTTGCAAACGACACCGATCGCCGCCATTAACAGGATTCGTAAGACGGCGGGCTCCGAAGCTTCCCCCGAGTCCCTTTGCGCAAAGAGAAAGTCAACGACTGCACCAAACAGGGCCACCCCAAGAAAAAACATGGCGGGATCTGGGGAGAGACTCCTGAACCGTTCGTCTGTGATCTGGATCAGCACGGGACCAATCATCAGGGAGAAGAACAAATCACCGAGACGGGCTTGCCCCCAGTCCCGAAGGAGATGCCAGAGCGCCCAGAGACACTGACCCACGAGCACAAACTCAAGGAGCCCATTGGTCAGCTGGTATGAATTCTGAACAAAGGGGCCGACGTCGAGCAGGGCGGCATACAGAAAGATGGACTGATTGAAGGCCAGGCGCGGAAACAGATTTCCAAGCCCCTTCACCAGGGGATAGGCTTTCGCCCAGGCCACAGAACCCAGGTGGTAGTCGCCGCTATCTCCCTCGGTTAGCGGTCCCGAGGCCTGCAGGGCGGAAATCCCAGCCAGGAGCAGCCACACGAGCGCCAGCCCGAGATGCACAGAGACCCGCTGGCGGAGGGAAGGGATATGCTCCCGGACCAGCAGGGCGATCCCGGCCAGTCCGAACGCAAGCACGACCGCCAGCGCCCAGGCGCTGACCGGAAGCCAGAGATTCCAGAGTTGAAGAAGGCCAATGGTTGCCGCCCAGCCGATCCAGAAGTTAGTGAACGGACCGGCCGAATTCCAGGTTCGGGCCCCGAGAAGGCGCCCGACCAGCGCACCTACACCCGACCAGCACAAGAACGCAATGACCCAGACTCCGACGATTAGCGCCATCCGATCTCCTTCCGCCAACAAGCGGCAGGCCAGGTTTGGGACTGGAGCAACGGTCGGCGGCGACTCCGTTCCTCCAGGCTCATGCCAATTGGCCAAGAATTCGATGCGCGCGCTGCCCCCATTCGTACTTGCGAACTTCCCGGCGGGCATTCTCCGCGATCTTGGCGGCCTGGTCTTTCTCGAGAAGGGCAAGCTGGATCCCCTCTCGAAGCGGCCCGATCTCATCCGGAGGGACCAGGATCGCCGAATGACGGTCCTGAAGCACCTCTCGCACCGAAGGGAAATCCGTCGCCACAATAGGGCGACCGGCCGCCATGTACTCAAACATCTTCAGAGGAGACATGAAGGGAGCGGTCCGGGTGCGGGAAGTGTAGGGCATGACCAGAACGTCGGCCGCCCACAGATAGGTCGGGACTTGGTCATTGGGAACCTGCCCGACAAACCGGACGCAGTGATCGAAGCCACGCGATTGAGCCCATTCCCTCAAGCGTGCAATGTCCTCGGCCTGACCGCCGACCAAAAGCAGCAGGGCCCCTTGGATCCCGGATACGGCTTCGATGGTCTCCTCAATCCCGCGCCCCGGATACAACTGCCCCGCATGACATATGAGCTGGGTCTCCACGGGCAGGCGCAGAGCGATTCGGGCCTCGCCCTGGGATAGCTCCGGCGAAAAAAGGGCGAGGTCCACCCCGTCCGGTGCGACATGAAGCAACTCCGGTCGCGCGCCGGCCCTCCGGTACGCCTCGGCCAGGCCTCTCGAAATGCAAAACACCCCTCGCAGCCTTGACGAGGGCTTCCAACTTCCAACCAGAGGATCCCAAACCGGGTAGCGCCGTTCCTCGGACAAGTCATGGGCCTCGAAGCCGATCTTCACAGGGCGCCCCCAGCCGGCCAACAGGAAGGCCGCCCAGGGATCTCTCGTGTAGACGATGTCAAACCCTCTGACTTGCGCATACAGCCAGCAGGCGAGGGCGTATCCGCGTATGTCAAAGCGCTGGCCCCAGTGAGGGTATGGCAACCAAGTCACCCGAAAGGAGGGCGCCACGCCATAATGGCGCAAAATCTCAGAGGGGTTTCGTCTCTCCACGGACGTGCAGGGCACCACGAGTTCCACACTCCCCACGGCCGAGGCAAAGGCTGACGACATCTTCACGACCTGGAGGCTGTTCGCTTTGTCGGATGGAATTCGAGCCCGCGCAATGTAGCCCAGGCAAATGCGGCGCCACTCGGGAGAGACGAGAGACTTGCCGCTATTCATGGTCCAACGTCCGATCGGACTCAAGAATCGTGCGAACGCGATTGCGCCAGGTGTATGGGGTGACGTCCTCACGGGCTTTGCGCCCCCGCGCTTCTCGCCAGGGGACGTCCTGCTGAGCCCGCCGAATTGCTCGCTGCCAGTCCAGCGGGGAATCCGGAGGGAGCAGCACGCTGTTGCTTTCGTTGAGAACCTCACGCAGCGCAGGCAGGTCGCTCGCCATTATGAGCCGCCCTGCAGCCATGTATTCGAAGAGCTTGAGGGGGCTCATAATCTCCGCCGTGTCCCCCTTCCCCTGAACGGTTACCTTTCTTTGGTAGGGCATCAGCAGCACCTCACAGGCGGCCTCCTGGAGGGGAATATCCGCATGCGGAACATGTCGAAGCCATTCGACATTGGGCGGGATCTCGCGGCGCAGATAATTCTCAAGCTGTCCCTCGTTTCCCCCTCCAATTTGAAATCTCAGTTCGGGCATCCGCTCGGCAAGCGCGAGCACCAGTTCGACCCCTCGACCTTCATAGAGGCTTCCCAGGTATCCGACCGTGAACTGCTCGGGGGCGCGCCCGAGACGCCGGCGGGCCTCCGCCGGGCTCGGCAGTCGGTCATATCTTCGCAAGTCAACCGCATCGGGTGCCACCAGGACGGCCCGATCCGCTCGGGGGAAATATCGCCCCAGCAGCAGCTGCCGCAGGCGGGGACTGATGACCACCAGCCGCTTGGGCGAGCCCTGGCGAAGGTATGCCCGAAAGTACCACGGACCTGTCCACCCGGGAGGCATTTGATGCAATTCCAGGACCGAGGGGCATCCTCCACGCGAGGCAAAAAAAGCAATGTCGACTCCTCGGGTGTACACGAGATCGATCTTCTCCCGCAGGGCCTTTCGGACCATCCTGAACGCCAACCCCCTCCGCCCCAGAAGCCTGGGCGGCTCCACGAACACGGACGAAGGGGCCGCTCCCAGTCCGTAGAAGGCCAGCAACTCCGAATCGTCCGGCACCGCATCTCGGCGAGGGCAAGGCGCGAACAAGCGGACCGAATGACCCTCCTCGATCATCGCCTCGCACATCTTCATGACCTGAAGGCTATGAGCGGTCGGAGAGGGAATCTCTGCCGAGGAAAGATAAGCAATGCGCATCAGATCAGGATCTTGCCCACTGGGTTACGACCGACCTGTAAACCTGGAATTGCTGCTCTGCATATCGCTCCCAGCTGAGAGTCTCGGCCTGCTTGCGCCCATTCTGTCCGAGCCGATGAGCCAGACCGGGGTCGCGGACCAGCCGAATCATTGCTTCCGCAATTCCTGAAACGTCCTGCGAATCAACCAAGAAGCCCGTCTCACCCTCTCGAACCGCCTCAGGGATTCCTCCAGTCCGGGTCGCGACAACCGGAAGCCCATGCGCTCCAGCCTCCAGGAATACCAAACCAAAGCCTTCAAAGTGATAACCATGTTCCTGTGAGGCGAGGAGGAATAGAGAGCTCTCGGCATAAAGACGGTCCAGGTCCCCCCTCTCAATCGAACCCAGGAATTCCACATTCTGGATCCCCTGGCGTCGGACAATTCTTTCAAGCATCTTGTGATAGGTGGCCCCGAGACCCGCCCCTACGATCCGATATTTGGCACCCGGATACTCCCCCTGCAACTTCGCGAACGCCTGCAAGCTGACGTGATAGCCTTTTCTTTCTTTGAGGTTTCCCACAGAGAGGATGACTGGGGGGTCGGGAAACCGATGCCCCCCACCCGCTCCCGATAGAACGTGGCCGGGAATGCTAATTCCCTGGAGCACCACCTCCATTGTCTTCCCCTCGATAGCCTTGGGGAAGTGCGCTTTCATCCGCAGGGCTGTTGCGTTCGAAATCGGACAAATGGCAGACGCGCTCTGGAGAACCCCTTCATAGGCCGGGGACAACCAGGGGGATGTCTTCCACACGACCGCGTAGGTGCCGTGTGCCGTCAGGAGGAGAGGCAAGTTCTCACGTTGGGCCAGCCATTTTCCAACCCAACCGGCGGGAAAGGCCTCCAACGCGTGAACCAACTCAACCCCCAGAGGTGGCATGGATCCAATCCACCCGCGCGTGCGCAGTAGCCTCGGGAGGATAGCCAGGGCAGTTGCCTCGAGGGGTTGGATCTCAGGGACAAGGAAAAGCGGCAGATCGGGGAAAAGCCGCTTCGCCTCGCGGGCATCCGCCTGGGCGACTACCAGGACAGGATCGATTCTTGCCGAAAGCGCCCGAATCGCACCTTCCGCAGCCGTCGCCCAGCCGCCGCGACCGCGAAGATAGGGCACGACGTAGGCCACACGCATCAGGCTACCCCGTCCTCTTCTTGCCGGGAGGATCCCACAACTCTTCCTCGGCGCGATTGAGCAGGACCTCGACTCCGGATCGAGAAGGGCTCCCCCAAATCAGGCCCCGGCGACGTCTGAGCTCCTCCTCGGGGAGGCAGGCCGCCCGATCGACTGCCTTTCTGATCTTCTCGGGGTCAGCGGCTTCCTCCGCAAGCCCTTCTTGAACAAGCTCTGCCCCGTAGGCCATGGACGTGCGCAACCACACAATGGGCCGGAGTGCGAGAGCTGCCTC
>Ga0187849_1004678_pt1 | contig 11223 bp, 10 predicted proteins | sample June2016WEW_4_10_2_FD_132412 | JGI IMG/M metagenome (GOLD analysis project Ga0187849, IMG submission 132412) | Peatland microbial communities from SPRUCE experiment site at the Marcell Experimental Forest, Minnesota, USA - June2016WEW_4_100 | ecosystem: Environmental > Terrestrial > Soil >... | reverse complement strand
GTCAGCGTTTCGTACTTGGTGTTGCTCAAGCCGTAGGTGAGTCCGAAGCGGGAGAAGCTCCGCTTCAGCGGATAGCTGGCGAAGACGGTGAAGCCGCGCCCGTTGGAGACGTAATTAATCAGGTTGTTCGCGCCGAGCGATTGGAAGTACGGAATCAGGTTCTGCCCAGCCAGAATCGACGCCTCGCGTCCCTGGTCGTAGCTGTATCGCTGGAGGAACACGGTGGCGCCGGTCTGAATCGGCTTGCCGAACAAATACGGCTCGGTGAACCCCAAAGTCACGCTACGCATGCGCGTGCCGAGTTGCGACCCAATCGACAGCGTTTCGCCCAACCCGAGAAAGTTGTTGGTCGCGTAATTCAACCCCAGGAAGCTTCCGGCGATTTCGGAGACGCCGCCCGTCAAACTGATCGTGTTTTTACCGCGCTCTTTCACCTTCAGCGTCAAATCCACCGTGCTGCTGTTCGGGTCGCGCGTGATCTGCGTGGCGTCTTCCTTCTTCAACTGCTCGAAGTAGCCAAGCTGGTTCAAACGGCGGATGCTCATCTCCCACATCTTGCTGTTGAACAGGTCGCCCTCATCCAGTAGAAGCTCGCGGCGGATCACTTTATCCCGCGTCGTCGTATTCCCATCGAAGTCGATACGGCGGACGTAGAACTGCTTGCCCTCGTCGACGCTCATGGTGATATCCACCTGGTCCTGGCCGGGCACGACGTTGACCTCGGGATCGGGAACGAAGTCGATATAGCCAAAGGTGCCGTAGAGTTCGCGCATCTGATCCATGCCCTTGCGGAACTTCGCGGTCGAGAACACGTCTCCCGGCCCCATGCCGAACAACCGCGGAGTCATGCTTTCCGGCACGCGGAGCAGTTTGACGCCGACGTAGTTAAAGTTCCGAATCGTGAACTGGTGGCCTTCCTCGACGGGAACGGAGATGTCGGCGCGAACGCCGGGCTTATTCGGATACAAAAGAGGGATGTGGAATCCCTGCCCCCCGATCTTGCGCATGGTCACGGTCTGGTTGAGCGCTCGCGCCATCCAGTACCCGTGCTCCTGGTAGAAGTTCCGGATGCCTTCCTTATCCTCGTCCAGCTTCGCGGTGTCGTAGCTTTTCGGGAAAAGCGATTCGAACAGGATGGAATGCGGGATTCCGTACGGCCGCGAGTTGTGCATCGCTTGAACGATTGCGGCGTTGCTAAAGACTTCGTTGCCGGTGATCTGAATCTTGCCGACTTTCACCTTCGGCCCTTCGTTGACGTGGAAGGTCACTTCGAGCGAGGACGGCGGTATCTGGCGGAGTTCGGGAGTAACCTCGGCGTACTGGTGTCCGCGCTCGGCCAAAAACTCTTTCAGCACGACCGCGGCGCGCTGGATCTTGTTCTGATCGTATTGCGACTCGACCGCCAGTCCGACTTTCTTATCCTTGAAGCGGTCCAGGATTTCCGACGTGCTCACCGCGTGAATGCCTTCGTACTTGATAGATCGAATCACCTGGCGCTCGACCACCACGAAGCGAATTACGATTCCGGACTTGCCTTGTTCCGTTTCCAGCGTGATGTCGTCGAAACGCCCCGTATTCCACAACGCCATAAAATCGCGGCGCAGGGAGTCGGAATTATAGCGGTCGCCGACTTTACTGAAGATCATCGAGCGCAGAGTGTCCTGCGGCACGCGGCGGGCGCCGCGGAATTCGATCGCTTCGATCGTATCTTGCAAACCGGCGGCGGCCGAAGCAGCGGGGGCAGCCTCGATAGATCCGGCCGGCGGATTCGCCGGTTGCCGGGCGGCCGGCGCCGGTTGAGAAGGGGCTTGCGGAACCGTTTCGAAAGGATTCTGTTGCTGCTGCGGTGTTGGCGATGATTGCGGGGCCGGCGCGCCGGCGTAGAGCGCGCAGGCACAGAAGAGCGGCAACCACAGGCGCCAGGGCCTGTTGAACCTCATGAAAAAGTAATCCTCCTCGGAGACAGCGTCCTGAACGTTTCCGCACCTGGCGCCGGGCGGCCCACCGGCCGGGGGGCCGAGTACCGTACGGTTATGCTCGTGAAGTGCGTATCCCGTTAAGACGTTAGGCATCCTTCAGGGGTTTCGGCACGCACTCGATTTTACGACGCCGAACCAAACTTATCATTCTAGCAAGCTCCCGGAGAAACATCCGCAAGCTTGTGGAAGCCGGACCAACGCCTCCGGTTTACGGAATGCCGGGAGCGGGGCTCCCGAAGGCTATTCGATCCTGTCCGTGGGCGCTTGCTGGCCGCTGGTAGCGGGGGGCGGCTCCGGCTCGCCCAGGAAACGTTTAGCGATGGATCGCAGCCCGCTGGGATAACATCCGAGAACGATACCATATACCGCGTGAGCGAGCAGCATCGATTGCGGCGAAGCGTACAAATCCCCCAGTACTCCCAATTTCCTCCAGAGCAGGGCCAGCGAAGCATAATACCAAAGCAGGCCCGTAACGGTGCCCATCAGCAGTACCCGAAGCGTCTTCCGGAACTCGCCGGTCAGGATGCCGAAAAGCGCTCCAATCGCGCCGGCGGCGAAAAAATGCAGAGCCAGGCCGGCCGCGGCGGGCGCCCCGAAGCTTGTGCGCAACGCGTCGCGTCCGTAGAACAGCGAGCCAAGGACGTTGGGGATCGCCCAGAAGGCATGGCGTTCGACGATTGCGCCCAGGCCCATTACGGCAATCATTCCAGCCCCGCCTAGAACACCGGATTGAATGCCGGCGAGCAGATGCAAAGTCAAGGGCGAAGTCCGGCGCTGGTCTTGCGGAGCCATTAAGAACGTTAATCCTAACACGGGCGCTAGGGACGGCAGTCCGGAGTCGTGCAGACCCGCCAGGCCGCTACGGGAGTTTTTCGCCGCCAGCCGGAATCTCGACGCGCAACTCGGCTGCGGCGCCGATCGTTTTTCGTCCACGCAGCCATTTTTCAAACTGGGCTTTGACCTCGCAGGGGGCGACTCGAAGGCTTGCTTCCAGCAGACCGTCGGCAACTGGGAGCGTCTCGTCGAAAGCGCTGCTTCCGGTGAAGGAGCGCATGAAGAACTGGTCGAGCCAAGCCATCGGCACTAGCGTTTCCCCGTCCGATTCGAGAATCGTAAGTTTCATCTTTTGAGCGAACATGCGAGGGTGCTGTCGATCAAGTTACCATCAAATGCATATGGGCGTATTAATCGAAGGCGAATATATTGGCAAGAAGAAGGTGCGTTTGCGGCACGAGCCCTCGGGCGCGGAAATCGTGACGGACGCGCCGCGCGACAACCAGGGCGAAGGCTCGGCGTTTTCGCCGACGGATCTGGTTGCTGGCGCCCTCGGGGCGTGCATGATGACGATTATCGCGATCATTGGCGAGCGGAGCGGCTTGGATCTGGCCGGCATGAGAATGCGGGTCGTAAAGGAAATGCAAGACGATCCGCGCCGAATCGCCCGCTTGCCGGTCGAGATCCATCTGCCCAGCCACCTCTCGCCCGAGGACCGGCAGAAACTGGAACGAGCCGCCGGAACGTGTCCGGTGGCGCGCTCTTTGCTTCCGGATATCCACGTCGTCCCTTGCTTCCTCTACGACGTATAGCGCCAACGGAAGTCAGGGTTCAAACCATTCGTTCATAACGCCACGATACGGCCGAGAGTTGCCAAATCGCGACGGATCGAACGGGTACTTGCCCGCAATTCCGCGAACAGCTTTTAGTTTCCTCTTACAGGTCCAACCCCACCGCCTTAGGGCGGTCAGCTTTCAGCGGGTAGAACCTTTGCTCCCGCTGTGGCGCACGTTCACAACGTGCCGTGTCCGCACTCTTGCGGACACATTTTGCCAGCGCAAACCATGCGTCCCCAGGAGTGGGGACGCGGCTCGCATGAGTGCGCGCGCCACACCCTTCAAGCTATAGCCGCAAGCGCGACTTTCAGCCGCAATGCAATCCGCGACATTCAGGCGGTGGTCATTTCTAGTTTCGAGCAGTTCCCTCGCGAGGAGAAGCCGTCCCGGCTGGCGCCGCTCTTTCTAACGTTACGATAACGGCCACTACAGGCGAAGAAAGGTAGCGCACCTGCGGGTCGGCCACAAAGGTGTGGACATGAAACTCGGATTTTCCGACGACGTGGGAGAGGTCGATGGGATCGGTCTCGGCATAGGCGACTTGGCGGATGCGGCTGGCCGGACCAGTGATGGTCACGGTTGGCGGGGAAACAACTTGATTCCGTATGCGGTAACCTGCCGGAGGAGGGGCCGCCCAACGAATGCGAACGGAAACCGCGGCTTTCTCCCGCGCCTCGAAGCCGATCCGGAGCTGCGAGGGGATGGTCCGCTCGACGGTGACGCCCGCGGGCAACCGGACGTTTTCCGGCCCGATCGCGAAGGTTTGCTGGCCCGGTCCATGCACGCTGCCGAGATTGAGAACGACCGAAGCGTGCGCGGCATCGAAGCCCTGGATCTTCGCGGATGGTCCGTGCAGTTCGAGGACGACTCGTTCCGGGGTGTCTAGGCTCATTTCAAGATCCGGCGGCATGTTCCGATAGCCGACCGGGACGGAAACGGAAGTGACCAGTTGCGGGCTCGCGACGAAGCCCACCCACAGCGCGAGCGCGATTGCCAGCGAAAGCGCCTTCCAGCCGAAATTGTCCAGAAGCAGGCGCCGTATCATAGCTGGCCGGCGCCTTTCCAGCCGCCTTCCGCGTTGGATTCGCTGGGGGCGCCGGGATGCCGCTGCGGCGCGCGTAATACCTTGGGGGGCTGCTCGCGCTTGCTCTTGCGGCCGAGGTGCTTGGCCAGGCGCTCCTCGACGCGGGCAATCGTCACTTCCGATTCGATTTCGCCGTAGGCGCAGACCGAAATTTGGCCGGTTTCCTCGGAGACCACCAGGGAAATGCAGTCGGCCTCTTCCGTGATGCCAATGGCCGCGCGGTGCCGCGTTCCGAGCTTCGACGCCAGCAACGGATTGACGCTGAGCGGCAGGAAACAGGCGGCGGCCGCTATGCGGTCGCCTTGAACGATCGCAGCGCCGTCGTGCAGAGCGCCTCCAGGCTGGAAAATGGAGAGCAGCAGATCGCGGGAAAGACTGGCGTTCATCGCCACGCCGCTTTCGATGAACGTGCGCAGTCCGGTGTCGCGCTCGACGACGATCAACGCTCCGAACTTGTCGGCGGCCAGACGGCTGATGGCCAGCAGGATGTCGTCGGTCGAATCGCGGCGCTGGAACTGGCTGCTCAAACCCAGCCAGCGGCTCCGTCCCATGCGGGCCAGCGTGCGGCGGATCTCCGATTGAAAGATCACGATGACTGCGATGGCGGCGTAGGGAAACAGCGTGCCGAGAATGGAGCGGAGCAGTTCGAGATTCGTTCCGGCGGCAAACAGATAAACGAGCAGAACCATCCCGATGCCGCCCAGTATGTGAGCGGCGCGCGTGCCCTTCACGACCATGATGAGCTGGTAGATCAGAAAGGCGACAACCAGAATGTCGATCGCTTCCGTGACGTTCAGTTTGAGAAACCAGTTTGTGATCGACGATAGTGGTAACGCCATTGCGATCCGCGCAGTTTCAGGATAAGCGCAGAATTTATTATCGCAAGAGCTGGATCAACGCGCTTCGGTTTCCGGGCTCGCTTCGGGCGCGGACGCGGCGGGCGGGCTCGGAGGGAGGATCTTCCAGTCTTCCGGCGTGAACAGCGCATCGCGTACTTGCCCCTCCGGACCGAGCGGCGGAACTGGCTGCCCGTTCCGGGTAACGGCTATGCTTCCCGCGCTACCGGTGCGCAGGACGATGGCATGGACCGCCTGGAAGGCGCGCGTCTGGTTCGCCTCGACGATTCCGCTGAATAGATGACTGCCGTCGCCGATCACGCGGATCCAGACCTGCGAGGCGGCCCGGATTTCCAAGTGAACCGCCGCGGTCTGCCCTTCCGGAACCGATGAGAGCATTGGCAGGTCCGCGTCCGTTACTGCCGCCGGAGCCGCCGCGAGCTGCCCGGCGCTTGCCGGACTTGACGTGGGAATGGCAGCCGCCGGCTGCGGCGTTTCCGCTGGACGGCTCGGCGCCGGGGCCGCCGCGGACTTGGCGCGAGCCAGTACCTGGCCCGATGCCTTTACCCGCGGACGGGCTTCGCGTTTTTGTTGCCAGAGAAGATACGCGCCGGAACACGCCGCGAGGATCAAAACGAAATACACCAACGAGGGAAGCAGGTTTTGAGAGCGCCGTGGCGCGCGCCTGCTGACGCGCATTGGCCGGGCAACCGGAGCGAATTGGAACTCGTAGTGCGCCGCCCCAGCCGGTTGTGGAACGGGCTCCGGTTCCGGAACGGCATCGCGTATGAGTTCCCGCTCGAATTCGTCGTCGGCGATGTCGAGGGCTTGTGCGTACTGACGGACGAAACTCCGCGTGAAAAACGCGCCTGGCAGCTTGTCGATGTCGCCGGTTTCAATCGCTTCCAGAAACGCGGCGTTGATTTTCGTCTGTTCGGCGATTTTAAAAAGATCCAGGCCGCGGCGCAGCCGCTCCTGGCGCAGCCTTTCGCCAATGCGCACCATGAAGCTTTTCGACAAACCTGCCGCTATAATACCAGAATCGGTTAAGCGAGTTGCTGTGGCGAAACGAAGCGCAAGATCGGGCTCGCGGCGGCGAGCGGCGAATGGCACAGGCTGGGCTCGCGGCAGCGCGCCTTCAGGACGTGCCGCCGCGGTCTTGCTGGAGCGCACGGAAAAGCGCGCCAATCCGCCTATCGAATCCGCACCGGCGGCAGCGCCCGCCCCAGTGTACGAAGACGACGGCGGTTTTGAGGGTGGCGAATGCCCTGCGTGTAGCGACCCGGCTTATCAGGTGCTTTTCGAAGCTACCGACCGCCTGTATCGCTCCACCAAGAAGAAGTTTCGCATCGTAGAATGCACCCGGTGCGGGCTGATGCGCTTGGCGCATAGACCCGGCGCTTTCGATTTCTCCCGTTACTTGCCACAAGGCCACCGGGTTCCGCCGGAGGAGACGGCGGCGTGCTGCATCGAGCGTTTTTGCCGCCGTCTTGTGACAAAGGATAATTTGCGATTCGTGCGGCGCGCCCTCAACGACGCGGGCGAGGCCGGCCCCGTGCTCGATTTCGGATGTGACGGCGAGTTACTGCTCGGCGCACTCCGGCGGGAGGGGATCGGGGCATTCGGTGTGGGTCCCGGTCTCGCGGAAGCGGCCGCGATCGCGGCGCGCACCGGCGCGCCGGAAGTGTGCGCCAGTATTGCCGACTCTCCGTTTCCCGCCAATAGCTGTGCCGCAATTACGATGTTCCACGTCCTGGAACATAGGGGAGACCCGTTTGTCTATGTCGTTGCCGCGCGGGAACTGCTGCGGCCCGGCGGGCGGCTGATCGTGCAGGTGCCGAACGCCGCGTGCTGGCAATGTCTGCTTTTGGGCGAGAACTGGAGTGGCTTCGACGTGCCGCGGAACCTGGTCCATTTTCGCGCCGGCGATATCCAGGCGCTGCTCGAAGCGTGCGATTTTGAAATCGTGCGGCGTAAGTTTTTTGCTCTTCAAGACAACCCGGCCTGTCTTGCGACCAGTCTTGCGCCATGGCTCGATCCGGTCGTTCGCCGGGCGCGCGGCGTTGCGGAGCAGGCGGCGATCAAGTTTGCCAAGGATCTGCTCTATTGCGCGCTCGTGATTGCGGCCGTGCCATTCGCTTTGCTCGAAGCGGCGTGCCGCGCCGGCTCGACCGTGACGATCGAGGCCCGGAAAAGAGCTGAGCGCTAGACGCGCGGCTGGGCGCTTAGCAGCCCGTGGATAAAGCCCGAAGAACCCGGGTCGACAGGCCCGGACGCCTTTCCCGCCACGCGGAATCGATAGATTGCGCTCCAAGTGGGACTGGCCTCCCGGCCTGTCAAAACTTTATTCAAGGGCCGTTAGGGCACTCGGGCATCCGGTAAAGAGGCTGCGGATCGGGGTCCGTTCGCTCAGCGTCGGCTGGAGAGCTATCCTGGAATCTCCATGCGCTTCCCCAGAGGTTCACTCGCATTCATCCTTTTGCCGGTTCTCGCCGCAGCGGCGCCGCCGCAAAATGCGCATCGCGCAACGCCTGCTGTGTTCAGCGGCGCGGCCGCTTTGGAGTTCACCGCAAAGGCCGTTTCTTTCGGGCCGCGTCCGCCGGGTTCGCCGGCAATTCACAAGCTGCAAGCCTACATTCTCTCCGAACTGAAGAAGGACCGCTGCGAGATCGTCGAAGACAATTTCGCGGCGGAAACGCCGCTGGGCCCGATCGCGATGAAGAACATCGTTGCGCGTTTTCCCGGCATCTCGGGCAAGATCGTCGCCATTACCGGCCATTACGACACGAAGTCCATGCCGGATGTGCGCTTCGTCGGTGCCAACGACGGCGGCTCTTCGACCGGTTTGCTGCTCGAAATGGCCCGTGCGATCTCCTTGCAAAAGCACAAGGACGATATCTACGTTGTGTGGTTCGACGGCGAGGAAGCTTTCGCCCAATGGTCGGCGACCGACGGCATTTATGGGAGCCGCCATCTCGCCAACCAGTGGGCCGCCACCGGCACGCTTTCAAAAATCAAAGCGTTGATCAACGTGGATATGATCGGCGACCAGGACCTGGATATCATCCAGGAGAGCGGCTCGTCCGGATCTCTGAACGCGCTGGTTTGGAAAACGGCCAAAGAGCTTGGCTATGGGAGCCATTTTCTAGACCAGTCGGGGGCCGTCGAAGACGACCACACTCCGTTTCTGGTTCGCGGCATCAACGCCATCGATCTGATCGATTTCGATTACGGCCCGCAGAACGCCTATTGGCACACCGGCCAGGACACCATGGACAAGCTGAGCGCCGGGAGCCTTGGAATCGTAGGAAACGTGATCGTTCAGGTGCTGAAGAAGCTCGATTGAGACGCCGGGGCAACGCGTTGTCCATCTGACGGGACTACTCCGCCGCGGCCTGCTCTTTCGTCGACGATGCATGACCGCTGCGTAGTCACATTGACGACCACCGTTGCGTGTAGGTGTTCAGCCGCGCTGTTAGCGCTTAGTAACGGGGAAAACGATCTTGCCCTGATACAAGACTGAACGCGAAATAGGGGTTCCGCGGCCTGCTAGAAGCTCACTTTTCCGAGGATTACCGGCCGTTTCGCTCCGGTGGCGGAGGGAAGATTGGAAGGTTTCTTGCGCCACGTCTCGTAGGCCAGCACGGCGAACGCGACGGCTTCCTTTGCATCCACATCGATGCCATAGTCGGCGGAAGTGGCGATTTTCGTTCCCGGCAGCAGAGCGGCCAGGTGCCCCATGATTCGCGGATTGTGCATGCCTCCGCCGGAAACGATCAACTCATCGACGCGCATCTTCGGCCGCACGAACCGCTCGATGCCCTCGGTAATACTGGCGGCAGTGAGCACCGTGGCGGTCGCAACCAGGTCTTCGAGTGGCAGACCGGTTGCGATCAACCGGTCCACGAATTCCACGCCATATTGCTCGCGGCCAGCGGACTTCGGCGGCCGCAGCGAGTAATACCGGTCGCGGAGCAGTTCCCCGAGCAGATCCCGGTTCAGGCGCCCGCTACGGGCGATGCGCCCATCGCGATCGAAGCCGAGGCGTCCTCCGGTGCATTTCGCCGCGAGCGCGTCGATCGCCATGTTGCCGGGGCCGGTGTCGAATGCGAGCACATCCTCGCGGCGTGCGCCGGCCGGGAGCGCGGTGACGTTCGCGATGCCGCCGATATTCAGCGCGACGCGCCCGGCATGCTTGCTCCGGTAAAGCAGGTAGTCGACGAAGGGAACCAGCGGCGCGCCTTTTCCGCCCGCCGCCATATCCCGCACCCGGAAATCGGAAATCACGGGAATGCCGGTCCGTTCCGCGATTACCGCGGCTTCGCCGATCTGCATCGTGCTCGCAACCTTGAAACGGAGGCAGCGGGCGGGCGTGCCCTCATGGAAAATGGTTTGGCCATGGCAGCCGATGAGTTTGATGGTATCGATGGCGATTCCGCTTTTCTTGCAAGCGGACTGGAGCGCGCGCGCGTAGAGCTCGCCCAGAACGAAATTGAGCCGCGAAATGGCCGCCGTTTCCGCGGCCGTGTTAGAAACGGCGAGGATCGCATCGCGCACTCGGGGCGGATACGGAACGGTCGCGGACAGGACGGTTGCGATTCGGGGATTCGTGGAAATATCGATTACCGCTACGTCGATTCCATCGAGCGACGTACCGCTCATAATTCCGGCGACTCTCATAGGTTCAGCGCTTTTTCAATTCCTCTTGCAGTTCGGCGAGCAGTTTTAAAGCTTCCAGAGGGCGCAGCGCGTCGATGTTCACGTCGCGGATGCGGTTGGCGATGTCGTAATTCACCGCCTCGAACATCCGGATCTGCACCGGCGCGTGCGGCCGGGCGCCGGGCGTCAGCTCTTCGGTGACTTCGTGCTCGCTCTTTTCGTGCAGCGCCAGCACCTCGCGCGCGCGCTCGATCACGCTCGCGGGAAGCGCCGCCAGGCGCGCCACTTCGATGCCATAGCTGCGGTCGGCCGCTCCCGGCTCCACTTTCCGCAGAAAGATGATGTCGTCGCCCGCTTCCTTGACCGAGACTTGCAGGTTCCGGACGCCTTCGATCTGCCCGGCCAACTCCGTCAATTCGTGGTAGTGAGTGGCGAAAAGCGTTTTCGCGCGGATGCGGTCGTGAATGTGCTCGATCACGGCCCACGCCAGAGCCAGACCGTCGTAGGTGGACGTGCCGCGCCCGATTTCGTCGAGCACGACGAGGCTATTGGCGGTGGCGGTGTTCAGGATCGCCGCCGTCTCCGTCATCTCGACCATAAAGGTCGAACGGCCGCGCGCCAGATTATCCGACGCGCCAATGCGCGTGAATACCCGATCGACAACCGGCAGCACGGCTTCTTCGGCCGGAACGAAGCTGCCCATTTGCGCCAGGATCGCAATCAGCGCGGTCTGCCGCAGGTAAGTGGACTTGCCGCCCATGTTCGGGCCGGTGATGATGGCGATGAACGACGTTTTGGAATCCAGGTAGAGGTCGTTCGGAATGAAGCGCTCGGCCTGGCGTTCGGAGAGTTTCTCGACGACCGGATGGCGGCCTCCCACAATCCGCATCTCTCCGGAATCGGAGAAGCGCGGACGCGTGTAGCGGTTTTGGGCCGCGACTTCGGCGAGAGCCGCGGCAACGTCCAATTCCGCGACTGCCGCGGCCGTGCCCCGAATCCGCGCGGCTCCGGCCGCTGCCGCGGCGCGCACTTCGGCGAAGATGCCGCGTTCGAGT
>Ga0187849_1004676_pt1 | contig 11224 bp, 5 predicted proteins | sample June2016WEW_4_10_2_FD_132412 | JGI IMG/M metagenome (GOLD analysis project Ga0187849, IMG submission 132412) | Peatland microbial communities from SPRUCE experiment site at the Marcell Experimental Forest, Minnesota, USA - June2016WEW_4_100 | ecosystem: Environmental > Terrestrial > Soil >... | reverse complement strand
TGGCCGAGTTTTCGAGCCTGCTGGGAAAGTTTGCGGGGGCAGATTGGCAGGCGGCTTCCCATCCCACGCTGTCCTTGGCCCAAACGGAACAAGCCGCTCCTGCGTCCCGCCCGGAGGCAAGCGATTCTTCCACGCCGTTCTCCGCAACCGATCATCCGGCGCTGGCCGAGTTTTCGAGCCTGCTGGGAAAGTTTGCGGGAGCAGATTGGCAGGCGGCTTCCCATCCCACTCTTTCCTCGGGCCAAACGGAACAAGCCGCTCCTGCGTCCAGCCCGGAGGCAAGCGATTCTTCCACACTGTTCTCCACAACCGATCATCCCCCGCTTGGCCCGGAGGCAAGCGATCCTTCCACACTGTTCTCCACAACCGATCATCCCCCGCTTGGCCCGGAGGCAAGCGATCCTTCCACGCCGTTCTCCGCAACCGATCATCCGGCTCTGGCCGAGTTTTCGAGCGTGCTGGGAAAGTTTGCGGGAGCAGATTGGCAGGCGGCTTCCAATTCCACGCTGTCCTTGGCCCAAACGGAACAAGCCGCTCCTGCTTCCGGCCCGGAGGCAAGCGATTCTTCAAGACTGTTCTCCACAACCGATCATCCGGATCTGGCTGAGTTTTCGAGCGTGCTGGGAAAGGTTGCGGGAGCAGATTGGCAGGCTGCTTCCAATTCCACGCTGTCCTTGGCCCAAACGGAACAAGCCGCTCCTGCTTCCGGCCCGGAGGCAAGCGATTCTTCCACACTGTTCTCCAAAACCGATCATCCCCCGCTTGGCCCGGGGGCAAGCGATACTTCCACCCCGGTCTCCGCAACCGATCATCCGGCACTGGCGGAGTTTTCGAGCGTGCTGGGAAAGGTTGCGGGAACAGATTGGCATGCTGCTTCCAATTCCACGCTGTCCTTGGCCCAAACGGAACAAGCCGCTCCTCCTTCCGGCCCGGAGGCAAGCGATTCTTCAAGACTGTTCTCCACAACCGATCATCCGGATCTGGCTGAGTTTTCGAGCGTGCTGGGAAAGTTCGCGGCGGCGGATTGGCAGGCGGCTTCCCATCCCACGCTGTCCTTGGGCCAAACGGAACAAGCCGCTCCTGCTTCCGGCCCGGAGGCAAGCGATCCTTCCACGCCGTTCTCCGCAACCGATCATCCGGCGCTGGCCAAGTTTTCGAGCGTGCTGGGAAAGTTTGCGGGAGCCGATGTACCGGCCGCTTCCAACCCCCCGCTATCAACGGGCCAGATGGGACAAGCTGCTCCAGCGTTCGGCCCGGAGGCAAGCGGTCCTTCCACATCGTTCTCCGCAACCGATCATCCGGCGCTGGCCGAGTCTTCGAGCCTGCTGGGAAAGTTCGCGGCAGCAGATGTCCAGGTGGCTTCCCATCCCACGGTGTCCTTGGCCCAAACGGAACAAGCCACTCCTGCGTCCCGCCCGGAGGCAAGCGTTTCTTCCACGCCGTTCTCCGCTACTGATCGTCCGGCGCTGGCCGAATTTTCGAGCTTGCTGAGAAAGTTTGCGGGGGCAAATTGGCAGGCGGCGTCCCATCCCACGCTGGCCTCGGGCCAAACGGAACAGGCCACTCCTGCGTCCCGCTCGGAGGCAAGCGATTCTTCCACGCTGTTCTCCACGACCGATCATCCGGAGCTGGCCGAGTTTTCGAGCCTGCTGGGAAAGTTTGCGGCAGCAGATGTCCAGGTGGCTTCCAATCCCACGCTGTCCTTGGCCCAAACGGAACAAGCCGCTCCTGCTTCCGGCCCGGAGGCAAGCGATCCTCCCACGCCGTTCTCCGCAGCCGATCATCCAACGATGGCCGAATTTTCGAGTCTGCTGGGGAAGTTTGCGGGAGTAGAAGTCAACCTCAAAGTTTCCGGGAATGAGCCGGAGAAGTCCACCGCCGGAAATGGTCCAGTGGCGGTGAGCGCACTGGGCATGCCCAACACTGCTGTGAATTCAGTCCAGATTTCGGCCCCCCAAAAATCCGAAAACCTGGTGAATACTCCGGCGAAGGGAATGCTTCGCTCCGCGCAGGTCTCTGGCAGCGTGGCGACCGAGGTGGCTTGGCAAAAGGGCAAGGAGCCGGAGGCCGCAACCGTCCAAATTCCGCTCTCGTCCTCGGCAAGCCCGGTCCCATCCCCGCAGTTCGACGCGAGCTCACAACCTGCCAGCCCGGCAACGACTTTGCAGAAGGACGCGGCTCCGCAAGCCCTCGGTACTCAGCCCAGTGGCCCAGCCTATGCGAACTTAGGCGAAAGCGGGGCCCACGCCAACCTTACGGACCCATCGACGAGCGGCCAAGGAAAATCCGGGCAACAAAGCGGGCCGGGGTCGGGGGATAATCCCCCAGGCGTCAAAACATTCACTCCCGACCTCGCCAACAACCCAGCCGCCGATTCAACCGCGAACCTCCTCACGGCCCACGCACCCAGCGTTCCCACGAGCCATGCCAACACCTCGGCTCCCCAGACCGCGCCGTCTTCCACCCAGCCGCCCACGACGCTCTCGGCCTGGCAGAATTACGACGGCGGCGCAGGCAAAATTGTGCGGTCGGCGTCGCTCAGTGACTCTGCCAACGGCGCGGAAATGCATGTGGAACTTCGCTCCGGCGCCTTGGGTCCCCTGGAAGTTCACGCCGTCTTGAACGAAGGGTCGGTGGGGGCAGAGATTCATGTCCAGGGTCAAGAAGCCCACACGCTGCTGGCGGCTGGCCTCCCTTCGCTCGAACGCGCGCTGGGAGAGCGGAACCTGCGCGTGGAAAACATTGCCATTTACCAAGATCACGTAGGGGGAGGAATGAGCGGGGGAGAAAAGCAAGATTCGCAGTCGGGTTCTTCCCCATCGCCGCAGCGCCAAGTTTTGCCGTGGGACAACCCGCCGCAGTCCAGTAGTTCGGCGAGCAGTTCTTTAGAGGGAGAGGAATCAGCAGATCCGGCAGTCGGTCTGAGCGTTCGGGCTTAGCCGGGGCCGAAGGAGAATGATCCCCATGATAATGAATGGTATTCACGCGTACGACACGACTACGAACACCAATAGCACCAGCAGCTCAACGTCAACCAATTCCATAAATCCCGACGACTTCATGACTCTCCTGGTTGCGGAAATCCAAAACCAGGATCCGACGCAGCCCTTGGATCCCACAACTTTCATGTCGCAGCTTGTGCAGTTGAACCAACTCGAACAAGTGACGCAGATCAACCAGGTCGTGCAGCAGTATAACACCTCGTCAACGACCTCGAGTTCTACGCCCACTACGAATTAGGAGGAGAAACATGTCATCCTTTTCCACATCACTTTCCGGTCTCGATGCCGAGGAACAGGCCCTCTCGGTGATTTCCAATGATTTGTCCAACCTGAACACCACCGCTTTCAAGACGGAGACGCCCATTTTCAGCGACCTGTTTTATCAGATGTTGGGCGCAGACGGGGCCGGTGACCCGGTGCAAGTGGGGGTTGGCACCACGATGAGTTCCATCGCATCGCCGATTTCGCAAGGCAATATCGCCAGCACCGGCGTATCGACGGATGTTGCCATCCAGGGGAACGGGCTCTTTGTACTGGATCAGCAGGGTGGTACGCAGGTTTACACCCGCGCCGGTAATTTCACTTTGAATGCTCAAGGGAATCTTGTGGACAGCAACGGAAACAACGTGATGGGTTACGCCGCCGTGAACGGCACCATCAATACCAGCCAGTCCCTTTCCCCGATCGTCATTTCCAGCGGCCAAAGCTATCCTCCCAACGCCACTTCCAACGTCCAACTGGATATGAACTTGGATGCCACGGACACATCGCTCGCGCCGGCGACCGGGACTCTCACGGTGCCACCTCCGACTCTTCCGACCGCGGGCCAGACCGTTGCCATCGGGGGAACCACCTACACCTTTGCCACCACCATCACGCCCCAAAGTGCGGCCAACACGGTTCTGATCGGAGCCGGCGTCGCCTCGACCCTTGCCAACCTGGCGGCTGCCATCAATGCGACCCCAGCGGGGGCAGGCACTGCTTACGGCTCTGGCACCGTCGCCAACGCCTTGGTCAAGGCCACGGGTTCCACGGCCACCGCACTCAACCTGCAAGCAGTAAATACCGGGGCAATTGGCAATTCCGATGGCACCTCGACCGCCTGGACTGCCGGTTCATTCGGGGCCGCAGACCTGACTGGCGGCGTGAACGATCAGCAGGCGACCGGGACTCTCGCGGTGCCGCCTCCGCTCCCGACCCCTGGCCAGACCGTTACCATCGGTGGAACGACCTACACCTTTGCGGCAGCCATCACGGCCCAAAGCGCGGCCGACACGGTTTTGATCGACCCAACAGGCAGCGTCGCGAGCACCCTTGCCAATCTGGCGGGCGCCATCAACCTGTCTTCAACGAATGGGCAGGCGGCAGGCAAGACCTACTCCTCGGCCACCAGCCAAAACCTCACGGTCACGGCCACGGGTTCTACGGCCACCACGCTCGCCTTGCGCGCACTTAATACTGGGGCGGCTGGCAATTCCGATGCCACCGCCACCAACTGGGCTGCCGGTTCGTTCGGGGGCGGAGACCTGGGAGGAGGCGTGGATGCCATACCGGCGACCGCGACTTTCACTGTGCCGCCTGGGACTCTCCCCACTGCGGGTCAGACCATTGCCATCGGTGGAACCACCTACACCTTCCAGACTAGCCTCAGTCCCAATAGTGCGCCAGACACCGTTCTGATCGACCCAGCACTCAGCGTCCAGAAGACCCTTGCCAACCTGATGGCCGCCATCAACAGGGACCAATCGCAAATAGGCACTACCTACTCCTCGGCCACCGCCGCCGCCAACGCCTCGGTCACGGCCTCGAATCCTACGGCTACCTCGCTCACCCTGCAAGCGATTACGGGTGGGACAGGGGGCGATACTATTCCCACCACCTCGGCCGCTTGGGGAGCATCCCAGGGAGTATTCTCGGTCGCGGACCTGAGTGGAGGGGCGACTGGTGTCTCGGCGAGCGCGGTTCTCACGATCCCGGCTGCGGCTACGGTCCCGAATGCGGGCGATACCATAACCATCGGTGGAACCACTTACACCTTCGCTAACTCCGTTGCGGGCGCCCCGGCCGACACCGTTCTGATCGACCAAAACGGGAGCGTCGCGAATACCCTTGCCAACCTGGAGGCGGCCATCAACTTGGGGGCGGGATCAGGCATTACGTATTCCTCTCTTACCGTCCTCGCCAACGCCTCGGTCACGGCCTCGAATCCTACGGCCACCTCGCTCACCTTGACAGCAGATAATACTGGGGCAGGGGGCAATGCCACGGGCGTCTCGACCATCTGGACCGGAGCTTTATTCGCGGGTAGAGCCTTGGCGGGAGGCGTGAACGCCCTGACGGCGACCGGGACTCTCACTGTGGCGCTTCCGCTCCCGGCCGCGGGCCAGACCGTTACTGTCGGGGGAACAACCTACACCTTCGAGAGCAGCCTCAACGCCCAACCGGCGGACACCGTTAAGATCGGAGCCGATGTCCAATCGACCATGGCCAACCTGATGGCCGCCATCAACTTGGGAGGGGGGGCAGGCACCGCCTACTCCACTCTCACCGTTGCCGCCAACCCCTCGGTCACTGCCTCGAATCCTACGGGCACCTCACTCACCCTGACGGCAAAACCCATTGGGACCGCAGGCAATAATTCTATCGCCACCTCGACCAATTGGACGGGGGGTTCATTCGGGGCCACAGATCTGACGGGAGGCGTGGACGGGGTGACGGCGACCGGGGCTTACACGGTGCCGGTTCCGCTCCCGACCGCGGGCCAGACCGTTACCGTCGGTAGAACGACCTACACCTTCGTGCAAAACAGCGCGGCCCTATCCGCGCCCGGCGACGTTGTGATCGGACAAGACGTCGCCACGACCCTTGCCAACTTGGCGTCCGCCATCAACGCGACCCCAGCGGGGGCAGGCATTGCCTACGCCACGGGCACGACCGCCAACACCTCGGTCACTGCCACGGGCTCTACATCCTCCACACTCACCCTGCAAGCAATTCAAAGTGGGTCAGTTGGCAATTCCACGGCCACCGCGACCAACTGGACCACAGGTTCATTCGGGGCCGGAGACCTGACGGGAGGCACCGACGCTGGAACGTTCAGCACCCCCATCACGGTCTATGATTCCCTAGGCAACAGCCATGTTCTGACCTTCAATTTCACCAAGTCCGCCTCCGGAGATTGGAATTACCAGATCACCATTCCCGCCGCCGACGTTGGGGGCACGGGCAACCCCCAGGTTGTTGGAACCGGAACGTTGCAGTTTGGACCGGACGGGAATTTGATTTCACCCTCGGCGAATGTGCAGGGGATTAGTATCAGTGGGTTGGCTGACGGAGCAAAAACCATGAGCCTCAATTGGCAGCTCTTCAGTTCACCGGGAACTGCCGTCATTACCCAGACGGCAGAACCTTCTGCCACATCCGGGACAGAGCAGAATGGCTATAGCTCCGGAACCTTGCAGAGCTACTCCATTGACTCTTCCGGAGTTATCGGTGGGGTTCTCTCGAACGGCCAGACCGTTTCCTTGGGGCAGATTGCGCTGGCGACCCTTCCGAATTACGACGGCCTGACCCGTATCGGGTCAAACGACTACGAAACGACTGTGGCTTCCGGGGCTGCCAGTGTGGGGATGCCTGGAAGCGGCGGCCGTGGAACATTGGACGGGGGCTCGCTGGAGCAATCCAACGTGGACATCGCAACGGCATTCACCATGCTCATCGAGGCCGAACGCGGGTACGAGGCCAATGCCAAGGCGATCACCACAGCCGACAATTTGATGCAGGCCGCTATCAACTTGAAGCAGTAATCGAACTTGCGCAAGTCACTACCGGAAATGCAGATGGGTGGCGGGCAGAGCCCGCCGCTCCGAAAGGCCGAAGTTAGTCACTCCCCAAAACCCCGTCCTCGGCGTCTGGACGCCGGGGGCGGGGTCCCGCCCTTTTGCCCCATCGCAATTTGATCAGGCTCGCAGGGTTTCACCCATGGAATGCCGAGTCCTACGGGGATATAATGCCGTGCGTGCGTTCGGCCCCGACAGGCTATGATCTGGTCCGGTTTACATTTCTTCTTGCCGCCGGATTGTTATCTTGTTCTTGCTGACAGACCGGCAACACTGCGAAAGTTTGAGGCCGAGAAATGATGGGACGCAACAAAGCCTGAAGAGAATGGCCTCAGGCGGCCAAACGAATATCGAAAAAAGGGAGGATTCGGGATGAGTCCTAGTCTTAACCGTCGTGAGTTTTTAGGGACGCTGGCAGCGGCCAGTGCCCTCGCAATCCCGGCCGCGCCCCTGGTCAAGGAGCCGTGGGCGGGCGTATTCATCATCATGCAGACGCCGTTTTTTGAGAACCTGGAGATTGACGGCGATTCCTTAAAGCGCGAAACCGACTTTCTGGTTCGCTGTGGGGTGCAGGGCATGGTTTGGCCCGCCGGTGCGGGAGAGACCTCGAAGCTGTCGCATGAAGAACGCTTGAAGTATTCGCAGATGATTGTCGATCAGGCCCGCGGCCGCACGCCGGTGCTGATCGGCGTGCATGCCCCGAACAAGGCGGAAGCGGTCGAGTACGCGCGCTATGCGGAACAGATCGGGGCGGATGGTATGCTCGCGCTCTCCCAAACCGATGGGACGTCGGACCTCGCCGTCATTACCGAGTATTTTACCGCCATCACTCAGGCATCGAAGCTGCCGTTGTGTATTCAGGTTTCCACTCCGGTGTTGACGGTGGATTATCTCATCGACCTGGCCCACAAGTTACCCACCTTTCGCTATGTTAAAGAGGAGCAGGATCCTGTGCCCCATCGTCTCAGCCGTTACGTGAAGGAGGCAAATGGCCTGCTTGTACCTATGACCGGCGGCGGGGCGCGAAACTTCCTGAACGAAATGTGGCGCGGCTCCCGCGGCACCATGCCCGGCGCCGGATTCGCCGATATTCAGGCGCAGATTTGGGATTGGTACCAGGCCGGCAAGAAGAAGCAGGCCCGCGACCTGTTTGGAAAAATGTTGATGATGGCAGTGCTGGAGCAGTCGACCGGGTACGTTTTGCAGAAGGAAATCCTGAGAAGGCGCGGCATATTCACGACCATCGCCATGCGTGACAAGCAAAAAGCCGGCATGGACGCCGGTGACCTGCACGAGCTCGACGAGATCTTTGAGGTGCTGAGGCCTTACTTGCGCGTTTGATTCGGGCGTATCGTTGCGCCGGCTTATCCGAAGGGGGGCTGAGATCTCCAGAAACTCGATGCATTATTCGCATCAGTTGAACAACTCAGGCGGAGTCTACCGGACATTCCACCATATCAGTCGGCAGCATGTTCAGCGCCATCTCAGTAAGTTTGACTTCAGGTACAATTCGCGGGATACTAACGACTGCGGCAGAGTGGAACTCGCGATTAAGAGCTCTGCTGGCAAAAGACTAAAATACCGGGACTCATCAACTCCCGTCGTATGAGAAACGAAGTGAAGAAGTGAGATACGACGCCCACGAATTGATGGAGACTCCAATCTATGGCACGGTTGAGGCCGCACGATACTTACGTGTGCCTTATCAAACCCTTCGCTATTGGATACATGGAAACCCTATAATCAGACCAGCTTCTGTCTCGCCTCCTCGACTATCCTTTATGAATCTCATGGAATGTCACATGTTGAGTTTCATGAGATCTAACTATAAAATCAGAATCCCCAAGGTTAGAGCAGCGCTTGAGACTCTTGCAAAAATCCACTCCCATTCTCATCCACTCATTGACCAACGGTTTGAAACAGATGAAGTTGACTTATTCATAACAGAAATCGGGGATGAGGTGGTTAATCTCTGTCATGGAGGCCAATTGGTATTAAAGGAAATTCTTGGAGTTCACCTGAAGCGAATCGAGGTTGACGCTACGGGAATCTATAGGTTTTTCCCATTTATCGAGGAACGAAAAGAGCATGAACCCAAGAGCATTATGATTAGTCCTCTGGTATCTTTTGGAAAGCCGGTAATCTCTGGAACTGGAATATCTACAAGTATAATAGCTTCCCGGTTTCATGCACGCGAATCTGTAGTCGCTCTTGCGGAAGAATATGGGCGGTCGATTAAAGAGATCGAGGAAGCAATCCGTTGGGAGTCTAGAGCAATCGCCGCATGACGATTTCGTTCTGTTTCTTGACGAAAATCTTCATAAGTGTGCACCTCTGATCGGCGTTCTTGACAAAGCAGGTATACGATATGAGCGGCACGAAAGCCATTTCAAAACAGGTGAAACCGACATAACATGGCTTCCCGCTGTATCACAACGAGAATGGATCATCCTCACAAAAGACAAAGGGATCAGATATAACGAGTTGGAAATTTCCGCAGTCATTGCGAACAAGGGGAGAGAGTTTTTCTTCTGCTCCGGCAATTGGAGCGGAGATAAAATGGCCGAAATCTTGAGCAAATCTCTTCCCAGAATGAGGCGTTTAGCAAAGAAAACAAGTGCGCCATTTATAGCGTCCATAACCCAAGGTGGAGAGGTTCACCTGAGATACGACAAAGACGGTTCTATCTATGAGCGAAAAAGAAGCTCGAAGCAGGTAAATGGAGATCAGGGTGAAGCCAAAAAAAACACCTGATGTACAGAGGGTGCTGGAAGAATTTCAGGAAGCCGAAAAATCAACCTCTCACCGCAAAGGAACCTTCAAGAACGACGCCCCGTTTGAGAAAGCCCTCGATACCATCCTTAAGGTCGAACCAGACCAAAATGGAAAAGACACGACGCGTAAGCGCACCTAACGGGAGAGTTCCCATGGTAGGCAATCTCCCGATCACGGCCTGAAGGAGGCCTTATGAAAGCTGAAAAAGATCGCCGTTCCTTTCTCGGGGCTTGTCTGGTGGGAGGGGCGTTAGCTTCGTCACCGGCTGCGGGGGCCAAATCCAAGGCAGTAACCCGTCCGCAAGGGGTCTTCAATGTACAAGACTTCGGGGCGGCGGCGACCGGCCAGGTCTTGGATACCAAAGCCCTTCAATCCGCCATCGATGCCGCGGCTCAGTCTGGGGGAGTGGTCTACTTCCCTTCCGGGACTTACCTCTCGGGAACGCTGACCCTCAAAAGTCACGTGTCCCTTTATCTCGAAACCGGCGCCGTACTGCTGGGCAGCACGAACTTAGCAGACTACCCTGCCATTCAGCCGACGCTCCGCAGCTACACCGATAACTATGCCAATCAGTTTCTGATTTACGGCGAGAACCTGGAAGATGTGTCTTTGCTGGGAAGGGGGACCATCAACGGCCAGGGCGGTTCTTTTAAGCGCGTCCAGCATTACGGCAACCGGCCGTTCTTAATCCGGATGGTGAACTGCCGCCACGTGCAGGTTGAGGACCTTACACTTTTGGACCCGCCGATGTGGCTTCAGCATTACCTGGCCTGCCAGGACGTGGCCATCCGCGGTTTGACCATTCACAGCCGAAGCAACGCCAACAACGATGGAGTCGATATCGACGGGTGCGAAAGGGTTCGCATTTCCGATTGCGTCATATCCTCGCTGGACGATTCCGTTACCTTAAAGAGCACCCTTGACCGGCCCTGCCGCGACGTGACCGTGACGAACTGCGTCATCAGCACACAATGCAACGCCATCAAGCTGGGCACGGAAAGCGTGGGAGGATTTCAAAACATCGCCATCAGCAACTGTGCGGTTCATGACACGCAGCTCGCCGGCATTGCCCTGGAGTGCGTGGATGGAGGCGTACTGGAGAACCTGAACGTTTCCCACGTTGTCATGCGCAACGTAAATTGCCCGATTTTCCTGCGCCTGGGAAACCGCGCGCGGCCCCCCTACGAAGGCGCGCCCACCCCCGGCTTGGGTTCATTTCGCAATGTCATGATCAGCGATGTTCAGGCTGTGGGAGCGGATAGGGTCGGTTGCGCCATTGCTGGCCTGCCGGAACGTGCCATGGAGAACGTCACGCTCTCGAACATCCGAATTCAATTTGCCGGTGGTCGAACCCAGGCGGACGCCGCGCGGGAAATCCCGGAGTTGCCAACGCATTACCCGGAATACAAAATGTTTGGAGTGTTGCCCGCCTCCGGGTTCTACTGCCGGCACGTGAAGAACCTGTGGTTGCTCGATGCGCAGGTGACCTTCGAGCGCGAGGATTTGCGCCCCGCCCTGGTTTGTGAGGATGTGGCAGGCCTGCGCATTTCGGATTTTGCCGCCCCCAACAGTAATCCCGTAATGGTCCTGCGCGACACGCGTGACGCT
>Ga0187849_1004672_pt1 | contig 11230 bp, 8 predicted proteins | sample June2016WEW_4_10_2_FD_132412 | JGI IMG/M metagenome (GOLD analysis project Ga0187849, IMG submission 132412) | Peatland microbial communities from SPRUCE experiment site at the Marcell Experimental Forest, Minnesota, USA - June2016WEW_4_100 | ecosystem: Environmental > Terrestrial > Soil >... | reverse complement strand
CGGATACGTCCATGCGCCTTCCTGCGGCACCCCAAAAAACGATGCGGCTGAAGCGTGTGGCCAGGTGCGATGGTCCGAAATCGAGACGATCGCCCTGACGTTCGTAGCTTGCCTTAACGAGCCCTTCGATCGGGTTCGGACCTTCGCCACGCGCGATGGCTAGGTCCGCCCGAAACGTTGCGAACGCGGGAAACGGCTTTGCGAGCGGGGCCGTGAGGTCGATCGATCCCGAAACGGCTCCGTCCCACTCCACGCGGTGCGTACCGGACAGACGCACCAGTTCGTTCGCCGATATGCCGCGCAGCTCGCCGCGTATTTGCACGTTCCGGAACGCGGGCAATTCGGCGCGCCCCAGGAACGCGCCGCCGAGCGCCCGAATGCCCAAGCCGTCGAAAGTTACTCCTTTAGGCGTCACGGAGAACGCCGATGCCACGCCGATATTGCCGATTCGCACGCCACGCAGATCGGCGTCGAGCCCCCGTGCGTCCAGCTTGCCGGTCGCGGAGAATCTACCGCTGCCGCCATATGCGGCTTTGCCCGAGAGCGCAACCGCGCCAAGGCGCGGAATGCCCGGAGCGCGAAACCCCGGCGGGAGGTCTTGGAACAGAACCCGCGCATCGTAGGCTATCTCCAAGCGGGGAGACGCGAAATGTTCGGCCAAACCATGCACGTTCAAATAAGAACCGCCGAGCCGGAAACCGGCGTATTCGATCGAGAGCCGGTTTCGTCCGAATTCGAAGCGGCCCTCGAAATCGACCGGTAGCGCGGGAAGATCGCCCGCTTGCAAACTAAGATGCCGGAGCGAGATCTCGCCAAGGTAGTTCTTCTGCCCGCGCCGGTACCGGACCTGGGCACGAAAATCTTCGGCGGCAACGTCGAGGCGCAGTTTCCGGAAGCCTATCTGAATCGTGCCGTCCGAAACGCTGAACTGGCCGATCACGAGGTCGAAGACCAGGTCGAGCGGATTCCCGCGCGCCTGGCGGGCGAGCCGGGGCTCGGGCACGTTCGTGGCCCCATCCGGATTCACGATCAGGTTTACCCGCGGCCGCACCAGCGCTAGCGCGCGCAGATCGACTTGCCTTTCCCAGACCGATAGAATCTTAATGCCCAATCGAATTTCTTCGGCGCGAAACAGCGGCGCCTGGTCCGGCGTCTCCGTTCCGTGAATTACCAAGTCGCGCACGCTGGCCGTCATCGTGCGCCAGTCGAATCGAAGAACGCCGGTCTCGACGCGTCCGCCCGTCGCGGTCTCAATTTCGCGCACCAGCCAAGCGCGCACCTGGCCGCGGAACCATTGGCTTTGGGAAACCAGTATGCCCGCGAAAACGAGGATCGCCGCAAGCCCCGCCAGACTGCCCAGCGTGGATAGCGCAATCCTGGCGGGCCGGCTCATTGGAAAGCCTCCTCCCTATATTCGATCCGCGCGTGCGAACGTACGGCATTGAGCCAGCGCTCCAGGCGCAGATCGATGGCCTGCTCGGTGAGAGCCTGCTCGCATTGCGCGCGTGCCTCGTCGAAGGAGGGCTGGGGCGACACGTTGCGCCGCCGCGCTTCGGGCAGAAAAACGCTCTCATAATACTGCTGGACGTCGGCCTCCTGAACCTGCACTTCGGAGCGGAAACGTAGATCGATGAAGCGAAGAACCGAAAGCTGCCGCTGGAGAGCGTCCCGGAGCGCAGCCTCGTCGATGCGGCAGGCGGCGAGCGCCCGTTTGTACTCGTCCTCCGATTTGAATCTCGCCTTCGCGTTCTTCAGTAACGCGTCGGCTTCCTCCGGCGCCGGCTGCGGATAGTGCGTAAGCTCCATCTCGCGAACGAACAAAATCTGGTCGGCAATCCGGCCGGCAGCCTGGCGCTTGCTCGCGCCGCTGAGATCGGGCGTCTCGCCATTCAGGAAGGCGGCGGTGCGTATGGCGGCCGCTACTTCGCTTTCGGCGATGACCCGGTTATCGACGGTTACGGCGATGCGGTCGATAATCTCCGCGCATCCTAGAGCCGCGGCTAGCGCCAGAAGACATGGGATGCCGGCCTTTCGCATTAGAATGCCTGCCCCAACGAGAAGTGAAATTGGAAGTGGCTGATCTGTTGGATCGTCTGCATGCCGGTGCCGAATAGCAGTTGGTTTAGCGTGCCTTGATAACCGTAAAACGTTGGCGGATTAATGCTATAGGCCAAATCCAAACGTATGGGTCCCACCGGCGTACGATAGCGCAATCCAAAACCCACCGCATGCACCATGTAATTGAAATCCTGAAGTCCGTGCTGAGAGGTTCGCAACGAGATCGCGTCGAGTCCCGAGTATATGTTTCCCGCATCCCAGAACAGCACGCCGCGCACGTTCGCCCAGGGAAGCGGGTGGCGCAATTCCACCTGGTTCATGAACAACGCGGAGCCGCCGAGGGGGAAGCCGGTCTCCAGGTCGCGCGGTCCGGCCTGGTTTTCGGGAAAGGCGCGGCCGGAATCCGCTCCGCCGGAAAAAAAACGTTCGGCGAGCGGAATTTGCGTGCCACTCCGCAAGTTCTGGATCCAGCCGAACGTGGTCGCGCGCGCCAGCACGAACCGGCTGCCCAATCCAAACGGATAGTAGGTGGCATTGTGGGCGAGAACGCGGGTGAAATCGGACTGCGAACCGAAGGAGTGCGTGGCCCATCCCAGATCGATTGTGTTGTAGATGCCGCGATGGGAATCGAGCGCATCGTCGCGGCGGTCTTCGACGTAACTCACTCCGGCAATGCCGATGCGCACCGGTTGCGAAAGCAGCGGGATCAGTTCCGGGCTGATCTTCAGGGTCGCGGGGTCCACGTTGACGTCGCGGTAAGTGAACCGGTACAGAAGCGTGCTCGCTCGCGAAACTTTTTGGCCGAGTTGAACCGATGCCTCCTCCCTGGTCGCCGAGAACGTTCGAACGTCTTTCGAGTCGTCGAACACCGTGCTGAACAGCAGGTTCATTTTCGAATTTCCGCGGAACTGCGGCGCTTCGTAAGAGGCCACGGCGCGCTGTTCGAGCGACGAGACCATGCTTTGTAAAGATACGATGTGTCCTTCGCCGAACAGGTCTCGCCGCGTTACGCCAAAAGAAGCGCGGGGGCTGAAACCGGTGGTCCCGGCGGGCGCGTCGAGGCACGTGCTGCATCCGCCGATCCTCCCGAACTCGGCGCCGAAGCCGGTGGTGAGCGTGTATTTATGCGCTTCATCCACGTCGAGCAGCACGTATTTGCCGGGCTCGTCGCCCTCCGGATCTTGCAGGGCCATATCGACCCGAGCGAAAACCCCGAGGTCGTACAGGCGCCGTTCGGTGTCCAGCATACTCGCGCGGGAAAGCGGATCGCCGGGCTGCAATTCGATGCGCTGCTCCACCAGCCGCCGGTTCGTCCCGCCGAGTCCGCTGATCAGAACGCCGCGCACGAACTTGCGCGGTCCCGGAACGACCGTGTAGATCAGATCTACTCGATGGGGTTTCGTCCCCGGTTGGAAGGTCCACTCGAAGGACGCATCGGGGTAGCCGGAATCGTAGTAATACTCCAGCACGTTATCGCGGTCCACTCCGACGTTGTTATCGCTGAAAGGCTGGCCGGCCGTGGATTGCAGCAATCGCTCGATCGCGGTCCGGTCTTCCGCGGCCGGGCCTTCCAGATCGAGTTTTTCGACCAGCCACTGCGGACCCTCGGCAATGCGGAGGTAGACCGCGATATCGTTCTCGCGATGGCGGTATCCCTGCTCGACTCGGGAGGTTGCCGCAACGTCGCGGAAACCGTTCGCGCGGTACAGCGATTCGATTGCGTCCAAATCGTGGCGCAGGTAGCGATCGCTGAAGCGCCCATGGCGGAACTGGAGCGGCGAGGCCATGTGAATGTACATGCGTTCGCGGAGGGTATTCGTGTCGAAATAGGCGTTGCCTTCGATGGCGACTAGCGCGACGCGGTAGAAATCGCCGCGGGCGATTGTGTATTCGATCCGTTCCGTGTCCGGGTCCTGCATCTTCGTCGAAAACTCGACACGGGAGTGGAAGTAGCCGCGGCTTTCCATGTACTCCTGAATATTGTTGGCGCCCTCGACGAGCAAGTCGCGGTCTACGCTCTGCTCCTCGTAGATCGGAATCAACTGGCGCAACTTCCCCGTCGAAAGGGGCACTCCCGTGACCGCAACCTGGATTTTCGGGCCGCCTTCGATATCGAGCACCGGCGCAACGCGGTTCTCGTCCGGATCGTATTCCGATTTTGCGAGTGCGACGCGTGCCTCGAGGTGGCCGCCCTTCAAGTAGGAGCGGCGAACGCGCCGCACGCCATCCTCCGTGCGGGCGTCCGTCACGCTCTTCCATCCGAGCCAGCCCTTCCAGTGGGCGCTTTTGAGAATTTCCGTAATCGGGCGCTCGATGTCGCCCATGGCGACCGGAGTCTGGTAGCGCGCGCGTTCGCCGCTATCGACCGAAAAGTGAATGGCGACCGACTGCGTCGTGGAATCGAATTCGAAATGCGGAGTGACCTGCGTCACCCAATAACCGTTGCTCCGGAGAACGTCCTGGATGTTGGCGACGGCCTGTTTGCCAGCCTCCTCGGTATAGGGCGCGCCCAGTTCGAGCCTCGTCGCATTGACCAGCACTCCTTCTCCGGGCGGCTCGGAGACCTTCTCCACCGTCACGCGCCCGACAAAATATTCTGGGGCCGTAAGAAACCGGATAGCGACGCCGCCCTCGGACGGAGTTGCGTCCACCGCAATGCTCTTGTAGCGGCCCGTCGCATACAACCGTTCTATCGCGGCGCGAATTGCGGCCAGATGGAGCGGCTCGTTGACGTGAATCGGGAGGATCCGGTCGAGATAATCGCGCGAGTAGGGCTGAGCCGCCGGAGTAAACTCGACGGCCTGAATCGTGCGGCCTTCGTAATCCTCGGCCTCCGCCAGGAGCGCCCCGGCGGCAAATGCCACGAGCAGAAACACCGTTCCAATCCGCCAAAACTCGCGCGTCACGTTACAAGAATCTTAGCATCAGACCCCATGTTGCCATCGGGGCGCGTGCGCCGGACCCGCGGATTCGCAGCCGGTCGCGCACGGGGCGGAACACGGGCGCGCCACCGCTGAACGCGATCCAGGGCATGTGCGACGATGGCTTGAGAATGACCGACGACGAGAAAGACCGGTATTCGCGCCAGATTCTCTTTGCGCCGCTCGGCGCGGCCGGCCAGGAGCGCCTGCTCGCTTCCCGCGTTGCGATCGTGGGATGCGGTGCGCTGGGCAGCTTCCAGGCTGGCGCTCTGGCGCGCGCCGGCGTGGGCACGCTGGTCCTGGTCGATCGCGATTACGTCGAGACTGGCAATCTGCAGCGTCAATGGCTTTTCGAGGAAGCGGACGCTCGCGAGGCTTTGCCGAAAGCTATCGCCGCCGCGCGCCGCCTGGCGCGGATCAACTCGGGCGTCGCGGCGATACCGCGCGTCGACGATTTGACGCCGTCGAATATCGCCGACATCTGCGCTGGCGTGGATCTCATCCTCGACGGCACGGACAACTTCGAAACGCGTTACCTGATCAACGACTACGCCATCGCCACCGGCACGCCGTGGATTTACGGGGCGGCGGTGGGGAGTTACGGACTGACCATGCCGGTCCTGCCCGGCCGCTCCGCCTGCTTAAAGTGCATCTATCCCGAGCCGCCTTCGGGCGCGCAGCCGACCTGCGAGACCGCTGGCGTGCTCAATGCCATCACAGCCGTTATCGCCGCGCTCCAGGTTGGCGATGCGTTGAAAATTCTCAGCGGGAACGCCGATTCGCTGCGTCCGCGCATCACGACCATCGACGTGTGGAGCGGAGAAGTTCGGCAGATCGCGCAACCGGGCCCGTCTCCAGAATGCGCCGCCTGTGGCAAGCGCGAGTTCATGCATCTGGCGGGCGTGGGACGCGCGCCGGTCAGCTTGTGCGGGCGCAACGCCGTGCAGATTCACGAGCGCGCCCGCCCGCTCGATCTGCAAGCGCTGGGCGAAAGGCTCGCGCCGTTAGGCGAAGTGCGGACGAATGAATTCGCGCTGCGTTTCTTCATCACGCCTTACGAAATGACCGTGTTCCCCGACGGCCGCGCGATCGTCAAGGGCACGACCGATATCGGCTTGGCACGAAGTTTGTACGCGAAATACATCGGGACGTAACGAATTCATTGACGACACGCCACCGCGGCACTGTTATCGCCTACGGGAATCGTGGAGACTAAGTCGCCCGCAGACGCGGAACAGGCTCAGGCTCGCTGATAACCCAGGGAAGCAGGATCATAAAATCGATTGCTATGAGAAGCGGTTCTGTCTGAAACGGCTCTGGCGGTTTAGGGAGTGCGGCTCCAAACTCAAACAAAAAATCACCGGCATTTTGCATGCTGCCATATTCCACAACTGTGCCGACAAAGTTGTACCAGCCGCTGTATCGGTATAACCCCGTATTGGGATCCTTCCCATAGTCGAACAGGTCGCTCTCATACTCGGGATCGATGCCTAATATCGCGAACAGGTCCAGGAGATCTGTCGGCATAATTCTACCCCGCTGCGCAGCGAAGTTGCGACAGATACTACAATTGCATCTTGAAGCCGCGCTTGCCGCAAACCTGGCATATGCTGCAATGGTCGCGGTTCTATCATGCTTGATAACGTAATCACCCCATCGTAATTCGGTCATCGTCACTCCGCAGTCATTTCAATTCTTGCCACCGTTACCTATGAACGAGCCTAGCCGCGGTGTTTGTCCCCTGCATGTTTCTTCGCGGTCAGAGCCCTTAGTGCCGGAAATGGCGCACACCGGTGAAGACCATCGCCAGGTTCAACCGGTTCGCCACCGCGATCACCTCTTCGTCCCGCACCGATCCGCCGGGTTGAATGATCGCCGTGATGCCGTGTTTGGCCGCTTCCTCGACGCCGTCCGGAAACGGGAAGAACGCATCGGAAGCGACGACGCTCCCCGCGAGCGGCAACGCCGCTTTCATCGCGCCAATTTTTACCGAATCGACGCGGCTCATCTGGCCGGCGCCCACCGCCACCGTCTGGCCCTCTCGCGCGTAAACGATGGCGTTCGATTTCACGTGCTTGGCGACCTTCCACCCAAACAGCAGCGCGCGCCATTCGGCTTCGTCCGGCACGCGCGCGGTCTTCACGACGGCATCGGCGCGGTCGAGCCGGTGTACGTCCGGCGTCTGCGCCAGGAAGCCGCCGCTGATCGATTTGACGACCAGGTCCGGACTTTCCGAAGCCGCTACGCGCAGCAGACGAAGCTTCTTCTTTCCCGTCAGGATGGCGAGCGCTTCGGGCGCATAGCCGGGTGCGGCAATGGCTTCGACAAACGTTTTTGCGATCTCGTTCGCGGTCTCTTCGTCGAGCGAACGGTTAAACGCCAGCACGCCGCCGAACGCCGAGACGGGATCGCATGCGAACGCCATGCGGTAGCTCCCGGACAGCGTCGCCTGTTCAGCGCAGCCGCAGGGATTGGTGTGCTTGATAATAGCCGAGGCCGGATCGTCGAACTCTTGAACGAGCTGCCAGGCGGCATCGAGATCGACCAGGTTGTTGTAGGAAAGCTCTTTGCCATGCAATTGCTCGGCGCTGGCGATTCCCGCGCTCCGGTTCGCATACAGCGCGGCGGACTGGTGCGGGTTTTCGCCGTAGCGCAGATCCATCACGCGGCCGGCTCGAAGATCGAGGATGCGCGGCAGTGCCGTGGGCCGTTCCACGAATCCTTCGCCCTCGGGTTCGATGGGGGCCAGGCGCGCGCTGATAGCGCGGTCGTAATCGGCGGTCATGGCGAACGCCTTCCGCGCCAGCCGCCAGTGCGTAGCGCGAGTCAGAGCGCCGCCGTTCGCGCGCATTTCCTCGATGATCGCCGGATAGTCGCCCGGCGAAACCACTACGGCGACGTCCTGAAAATTCTTCGCCGCGGCTCGGATTAAGGACGGCCCGCCAATATCGATGTTTTCGATCAGCTCGGGAACCGCGATGCCCGGTTTCGCCGCCGCCTTCTCGAACGCGTACAGATTCACCACGACCATATCGATCGTGCGGATGTCGTGCTGGGCCAGCGCCGCCATGTGTTCAGGGTTGCTGCGGATGGCCAGCACGCCCCCATGGATGTGCGGATCGAGAGTCTTCACGCGCCCATCGAGCATCTCGGGAAAGTTCGTCACGTCGGATACGTCGCGCACTGCGAGGCCCGCCTCGCGCAATGCCCGCGCCGTGCCGCCGGTCGAAACGATCTCGACTCCAAACCCGGCCAAGCCCCGCGCAAATTCCGCGATGCCGGTCTTATCGGTGAGACTGATGAGTACGCGCTCGATGTTGTGCATAACTTTTGATTGTGCCATGACGCAACCGTTTCGGGTTTCGCGGGAGACTGGCGGAACTCGATTGCGGCTGGGAGCGCAGTATACTGAGCAGACATGCAAGCTCCGGCGCCATACCGCCGCGTACGGGAATTATTCCACGGAAGCATGGCGGCTCGTCCGGCAAAGCGGTGGGCACTGAATTGAATCGCACTGATTCGCGGATGGACCGGACTTCGAGCGCGGCGTTTCCGCTGAGCGCATCCTCGATCCTATTCCTTGCCGCGGCCGCCGCGGCGGTGCTCGAATGGATCTTTCTGGGCGGGGGACAATTCGGCAAGTATGTCGAGACCATGGCGATAGCCCGGAATCTGGTTAGCGACGGAACTTTCGCAAATCCCTTCGGCTCGCTGCCGACCGGCCCGTCGGCGCATCTGGCGCCACTCTACCCGCTATTCATCGCGGCAGTGATAAAAGTCACCGGCGATAACGCGCTATTCGTCCTCGTCATGACGTCCAGTTGGGTTCTCACTTTCGCTCTGCACGCGGCCTTGCTGCCCTACCTCTCGACGCTGCTGTTCGAAACGCCAGTGCCGGGCATTTATGCCGCCGTGCTCGCTATCGCGCTGCCGGCTTTTCAGATCATGCCGCAATGGGAAGCGTTGGCGGCGGCGGTCGCACTAATGGTTTTTCTCCTGTGCTCGGAACGTCTGCTGTGTAACCACGCATGGGGGATCGCAAAAGGGCTGCTCGCTGGCGCTCTCGCCGGGTTGCTGCTGCTGCTGAATCCGATGACGTTGGCGGTCGAGGCGCCGTGGGTGGCATGGCAGATCTGGCGCGGCAGACGTTCTCCACGTTTTTGGGCCTCGTTCGCCATGGCAGCCGTCCTGGCCTGCACGCCCTGGACGCTCCGCAACTACCGCCAGTTCGGCCAATTCATTTTCATCCGGGATAACTTTGGACTGGAATTCTACACGTCGAACAACGACGCCGCGCAGTCCAGTTCCGCTGCAAACGCCGTCAATGGGTGCTACGAACGCATGCAGGCAAATCACAACCTTGCTGAAGCGAAGGCGGTGCGGGAACTGGGAGAAACCGCATACAACCGGTCGCGGCTCAAAACCGGCATGGTCTGGGTGCGGCATCATCCCAGACGATTCCTGTGCCTCACCGCGAAACGGGCGCTGGAATTCTGGTTTCCAAGCCTACTGGATGGCCCGCGTCACGCTTACAGTGTTTGGCTGATTACCGTTCTGTCTTTGGCCGGGGCTGGCCTCTGCCTTGCAAAACGCGCCGGAACCGCCGTATTCCCGATCGCGGCGCAGATTCTTTACTCGCTTCCGTACTATGTCGTGCAGTCCAGCATCCGCTTCCGCTATCCCGTGCTTTGGGCTTCTCTTCTGCTCGCGGGATTCGCCATACATGCGCTGTTCTCTTCGCGAATGCCAAGACAAGCGCGTTTTATTAACGAATCATAACCGCTATTTGCGAATACCGGCGGCTTTGCGCGCCGCAAACCTGCGCTGGCCATCGAGAAAGAGCGATCATAAAGGTGATGGCTAGAGGTTGGGATAGTAAGGCCGTGGAATCCCGGATTCATGCGGCCGAGGCCTCGGAGGAAACTAGCGATGCCCAGCGCTTTACTCCGGACCGGAACGAATCGCTCCGCAAAAAGGATTGCCTGTTGCTATCACGTTCGCGCGTGATGCACGACATCGAAGCGACCCAGAACATCCGTTATCGCAAGCTGCTGACCGATGCGCTCGCTCATTTGGATCGCGAGCTTCTCGAATTCGCTTAAGCCTGTGGCTGTAGCCGGTCACAATCGCGGACTAGGTCTTTGACCGAGTGATTCGGTTCCTCCGCTTGCTTACGCGCGCGGTTCTGCCCCGTGACGGAACCCCAACCGTGAGGGAGGGGCGCGCAAAGGCACCAAACCGCCCGGTCAAACAACCCGCTACGCCTCGACGATCTGACCGTCCAGCATGTGTACGGTCCGGTGGCCGTACGAAGCGACGAACGAGTCGTGCGTAATCATGAGAATCGTCTGACCCAGACGTTCGTTCAAATCGCGCAGAACGCTTAAGACGGCCTCGGAGTTCTTCGAGTCCAGGTTGCCGGTAGGCTCGTCGGCCATCAAGATGGCCGGATGGTTCGCGATGGCGCGGGCAATCGCGACGCGCTGCTGCTCTCCGCCAGAAAGTGCGCGCGGCTTGTGCGTCATCCTGTGGCCAATGCCGAGCAGGTCGAGCACCTTCTGGAATTCGGGATCTTCGGCGTGGTTCCTGCCCGCGATATGCCGTGCGATGGCGATGTTATCGGCGGCGCTGAGCGTCGGTAGCAGGTTGTACCGTTGGAAGACGAAGCCGACCAGTTCCTTCCGCATATTGGTGCGCTCGGCGTCGGAGATGGCCGAAAGATCGCGTCCATTGACGATCACCTGGCCCGAAGTCAGCGGCGCTAATCCGCCCAGAATGTGGAAGAGCGTCGATTTGCCCGAGCCCGAAGGCCCCACCACGCACAGAAACTCGCCCCGCTTCACCGTAAGATTCACGCCGCGTAGCGCGTGCACTTCGACCTCGCCGGCGCGGTAAATCTTGCGCAGGCCGCGCACTTCGATGATCGGGTCCGGGCCGGCCGTCACTGGGCTACTCATACGACAATGCCTCGATGGGATCCTGGCGCGCCGCGCGCCATCCCGGATACGCCGCGCCCACCATCGCGCCCACAAGCGCGATAGCGGCGGCTATGGGCCACCAATCGGGAACGATGTATTGCGACAGATAGGCCGATGCGACCGCGCCGATCAGCCAGCGCGAGCCGAACGCGCCCACGATCCCCAACGCGGATCCGGACAGCGCGATCAGAGCCGTTTCCCAAAGCAGAACCCGCAGCACGAATGCGGGCGAAGCGCCGAGCGCTTTCAAAATGCCGATCTCGCGCGTGCGCT
>Ga0187849_1004664_pt1 | contig 11247 bp, 9 predicted proteins | sample June2016WEW_4_10_2_FD_132412 | JGI IMG/M metagenome (GOLD analysis project Ga0187849, IMG submission 132412) | Peatland microbial communities from SPRUCE experiment site at the Marcell Experimental Forest, Minnesota, USA - June2016WEW_4_100 | ecosystem: Environmental > Terrestrial > Soil >... | reverse complement strand
GGCGGCTTCGGTGGAAGTGCAGGGGAGGGTGATTGGAGTGCTGAGGAAGTACTGAAAACACCAGAGACCCCTATTGAAGAATCCGCTCATCCAACTCACCTCCGTCCAGGCCCGCCGAATCTGTCTGCATGCCCAGCGCCTGGACACCACCGAACCCTTCGGCTCCGGCCCGAAGGCCACGCCGGCAGCCGTGGCGCACTTGGGCTACTTGCAGATTGAGACCATCTACGTCATCGAGCGCAGCCATCACCACATCCCCTACACGCGCATCCCTACGTATCGGCGCGAGCATCTGCATCAGGCACAGAGCATCGACAAGACTGTTTTCGAGTATTGGACGCCGCCCTATCGTACGTGCCGACGGAGAGCCTGCTTGCGTGTTTTCGAAGGAAATATCTGAAAAAATAAGCTTTAGGCCTGAAGCCAGCAGCTAAAAGCTGCCTTATCCTACGTGCTTATCAATCGCTTGCGCGATGGCGTCTTTCGGGCGATAGCCGACGAGCTGTTCCACCACTTGGCCACCCTTGAAAACCAGCAGCGTGGGGATGCCGGTGACTTTGTAACGCATCGGCGTGGAGCTGTTGGCGTCGACATCCATTTTGCCGACTTTGAGTTTGCCCTGGTAGTCCTTGGCGAGCTCATCCACGATGGGAGCGAGGGCGCGGCAGGGGCCGCACCAGGTTGCCCAAAAGTCCACCAGCACGGGTGTATCTGATTTCAAAACATCCTGGTCGAAGTTTGCATCGGTGACTTCGACAATTCCATTGCCTGCCATTTTCGTTTCTCCTGGTTGTAACGTCGCGCTGTCGGCGGACGCTCCATCGAGCGGTCGTAGCCGGGCCCGGCGATCTGTATCGAATAATTGCTCGCCCTGGTTAGGGCGTATCCATTATCGCACTTCGGTTGGATGCCTGGGTAATGGCGAAAGTCGCAAAAACGAGCGGGTACTCGTATCGTGCCCTCAAGGCGTGCGGCAGAGTGCCTAAAAGATGAACTTCACCGCAGCCTGCATCAGGCGGGGAGCGGCGGCGCTGACCACCTGCCCGAACGACGAGCTGTTGATGTTGCCATTCACGGACGCCGGTCCGTAGAACTGGGCGTGGTTGAAGACGTTGAATCCCTCGAAACGGAACTGAAGAGATTTGGATTCGGGGAGCGGCAGGTTCTTGATCAGGGCCATGTCGTAGTTGTCAATGCCCGGGCCACAAAAGAAGCGGCGCTTGGCGTTGCCGGACTGCCCCAGCGGCTGGAGGCTGAAAAGGCTGGTATCGAAATAGGACTGGCCGTTGCGAGGATTTCGGTTCAGCCCCAGCGCGCCGGGAGTGTACTGCGGTTCGTCAACGCCATAGTTGTTCACCCCGTTCGGTTCAGTTCCCAACAAAGAATTGTCGCCGTAGTTATAAAGCGTGACCGGAAAACCGGTGCTGAAGCGGGTGATCCCGGAAGCCGCCCAGCCTTTCGTCCAGCGGTTGGAGATAGCGAAAATATGATCGAGAGGAAGTTGGTAGTTATAGCTGACCACGAAATTGTGCTTCACATCAAAAGCTGACAGAGCCTTGCTCAGCGCGGGATTGAGCGGGTTGATCTCTTCTCCAAGGTTGGAAGCCTGGTCGAGAGACTTGCCGTAAGTGTAACCACCAAGAATCTCCAAGGGCCCGCCGGTATGGCGGAGCGTGACTTCCAGAGCGTTGTAGTTGGAATTGCCGATCGTGGCCTGGTTCGTATCGCTGCCAAAGTGTGGGCCGAGCGGACCGCGGGTTCCATTGATTGTCTGGTTGGAAGCTGTGATGTAGGTATTGCCTTCCAGAAACGGCCCGCAAGGGGTTTGTCCGGGGGCCAAATTCGCCGGATTCATCAGCTGCAAGCAAAGAGCGGGATCGCCAGGATTGGCTTCCACAAGCGCGAGAAGTCGATGTCCCTGGGTGCCCACGTAACTCGCGCTGAGTACGGTATTCGATGAGAGTTGGCGCTCCAGCGAAAACGTGTACTCCTCGGTGTAGGGAATGCGGTTGGTGGTGGGATAAGCCGGCAGACCGCTGATAGGCTCGTACTGCGACCAATCGATGTTGGCGTCGGGATGGCTCGCGGAGGAGTTGAGCGGAGCCAGTTGCACCGGGAAGTACTGGCTGCCCTGACCGGTGGAAGCGGAAATGAACGGCGTGGCAAACAGCGGCGGAGTAGGGCTGGTATACGTGGTGCCGTAGGGCGCGTTCGCGCTGAGGACTCCGATGGTGAGAGCTTCAATGGCGGTGTAAAACGTGCCGAAGCCGGCACGCAGGCTGGTTTGGCCAGGACCTCCGAGCATCCTGCCGAAAACAGAATCCGAATCTGCGCTGGGAGAATAGACAAGGCCTACGCGCGGCGCGAAATCTTTGTTGCCCGGCGGCGCCAGTGTGCGTGGGACTCCGGGATCGGTTGGGAAGAGAATTCCTGCGGGCGCGGTTGGAAATACTACGGATTGTTTGCCCGGCTCCAAGGTCGCCACCTGATTGTATTTTTCGTACCAGGGTTCGATCCGGTCCCAGCGCAAACCATAATTCAGCGTGAGATTGGGACGCAGCCGCCAACTGTCCTGCGCGTAGAGGCCAAGATATTTGTTGCGTCCGTAAAAGGGTTGGAGCTGGCTCTGGTTGTATTGGGTGGGAGCGCCGAGCAGGAAGTCGACGAAATCCGATCCGGTCTGGCTCCCGAAGAACAGGAAACTGCCGTTGAACTGAGCGATGGCGTGAGTATTGACCTGGTCGTAATGGAATTCCCCGCCGGCCTTGATGGTGTGCGTGCCGACGACTTTGGAAAAATTGTCGAGCCACTGGAAGGTGTTGTTGCTCTGCCTCAGCTCGTTGGTGTCGGTTCCGATGGAGTAGTTGTTGAAGACGACGTTCTCCAGACCCTCAGTTTGCGGCGAGAGAGGCACGATGCCCGGAGTGTTGGGCCCGACCTGGAAACCCTGAGAGGCTAGGTTGACACCCACTCCACCCTGCGGACGCCCGAGGTCATTGGAGTCCCGCAGGTAACTGAAGCGGAATTCGTTGACCGCGGTTGCGCTCGGAGTCTTGGTGCTGCCCAGGTTGAGCAACTGAGCGCGGCCAAGATTCACTGCGTTGAAGCCCGGAACATTTGCTCCACCCTGCGCGGTGGGGTAAGGATTGTTCTGAGTGAAGTTGTCGAGGAAATAATAAGTGGAGATGAGACCCCATGGCGTGCTGGCATCCAGGCGGGCAGCGCCTTTATTGTCATTGAGGGTCTGGTTATAGGCGGATGTGGAAAAAACATTGCCGGGCTGGTTCGGCGCGGGAATGTATTGCAACAGATGCTGCGCGGGAGCGGACCACGCGCTGTTGGGGATTTGCAGCGTAGGAAGAACACATGCCGTGGTGCTGGTGGCGGAATAGTTTGTGTTCGTGCAGCCGGAAAAATAGTATGGCTCACCCACAGAAATTTGATACCCGAGGTTCTGAGAGAGCGCAGTGGCCCAAGCGGGACCGCTTACTGTCGTAACCAGGGAACTTGCCAGGTCCGCCAAATTGCCAGAGCGATCCTGGATTGAGGGCACCGGAATCAATCCGGTGTCTACGCCTTGGGTTTGGCGCGTACCTTGATAATCAGAGTAGAAGAAAATTCTGTTTCGGGTCACTGGGCCGCCGAGAGTACCACCGAACTGATTCTGGTCAAAGGAACCACGGGAGGGGGAGAAGTAGTTACGCGCGTCGAGATTCGTGCTGCGCAGAAATTCAAAAACGTCGCCGTGAAATGCGTTGCTGCCCGACTTGGTAATGACGTTGATCTGGCCACCACTGTATTCGCCATACTCCGCATCGAAATTGTTGGTGAGAATCCTGAACTCGGCGATGGAATCGAGATTGGGAATAATGGCCGTGCCCATGTTGACGTCTTCTTCCACATCGCTGCCATTCACCATGAAGCTGTTGGCGAATTCCCGTTGGCCATTGATGGAAATGTTGCCGGCGTTCAAGTCACCCGAGGGCGAGAAGGCGCTGGCACCGACATCCTGAACCGTGCTGGAGGTGATGGACGTGGCGGGGGCAACGCCGGACTGAAGCGCGAGCAGATCGGTATAGCTGCGGCCATTCAGCGGGACGCCGGTCATCATTGAACCCGCAATGACCTCACCCATCTGGGAACTGGAGGTTTCCACGTGCGCCGCGTTGTCGCTCACCGTGATGGCGTCAGTTCTCTCGCCGACCTGCAGCACAACATCCACGCGAAGCGCGCTGTTGGCGTCAAGCGCGATTCCGGTGCGGCGGTAGGCTTTGAAGCCAGGGTGGTTCACTTCGAGAACATAGTCAGCAATGGGGAGGACCGGGAACGTGTAAGTACCCCGCCCATCGGTGGTAGCAGATTGCCGAGCGCCGGTACCGGTATTGACCAAACTGACGGCTGATTGAGCAATTGCGGCACCCGATGGGTCCTTGATCGTGCCCGAGATACTGCCGCCGACTCCAGCCCAACTTGTCCCTAGCAAACCTAGGAGCAGGAACAGGCGAAGCAGCGACAACTGGGGAAAACTTCGCATGGTATTCTCGCGATTCAGTTGCAAACGAGTCGCAACTATAGTTACGATCAACCTCAGGCTTTCGTGGAATTGGATTGATCGCTAGTTGCAATTCAGTCGCATCTAAGATATAAGCTTGACGGATTCGCCTATAAGCCGTCAAGAATCGGCAGAAGATTCCGTCGCAATACGCTTGCGACCAGTTGCGACAACATGAGGGACGGTTCCGATGCCATTACCACAAACGGAAATGCCGGGCCGGTTGCAGGCCCACTTTGCGGAGCGCGGGATCAGGATGACCCAGCAGCGGCGGGCCATTCTGCGCGTGATGGAGACCGCGACCAAACATCTGGACGCGGCCCAGCTTTTGCGCAAGGCCCAGAAGCTGGATGCCAGCGTCGACCGCAGCACGGTGTACCGAACGCTGCAACTGCTAAAGCGCCATGGGCTGATTGACGAACTCGATCTAATGCACATCCACGGCGAGGGTCACTACTACGAGCGGAAGCTGAATCGGGATCACATCCACATGGCTTGTTTGCGTTGCGGCAAGATCATGGAATTCGTCAGCGATATTTTCGAGAAGCTGAAGGGACAGGTGGAGAAAGACTGCCGGTTCCGGATTGTGGTGTCGCGGTTGGAAATTGGTGGTTACTGCGCGGGGTGCCGAGGAGCCAAGTAGCCGTTTGGCGAATCATTGATGGAAATTCGATTTCTTAATGCAAACGACGCGAGCAGGTACTGGAAGATCCGCCTCGAAGCACTCGAATGTGAACCGGAGGCGTTCGGAGCATCAGCGGAAGAACACCGCGCATCGACTGTGGATGATGCGGCGGCGCGATTATCCTCCGATCCGGCGAACAATTTCGTTGTAGGCTCCTTTCTGGGCGAGCGGCTGGTAGGCACTGCCGGCTTCTTTCGTAACAAAGGTCTCAAGGAACGCCACAAGGGACACATCTGGGGCGTTTATGTGACGCGCGCGGCGCGGGGCAAGCGAGCCGGGCGGGATATGTTGCGAATGCTCTTGGAGCGCGCCATCAGTATGGAAGGGATTGAGCAGATCATGCTCTCGGTGGCCACCACTCAAGATGCCGCAGTCAGCCTGTATCGGTCACTAGGATTTGAGTCCTTCGGCTGCGAGCGCCGGGCGCTGAAGCTCGGCGACCGGTATGTTGACGAGGAGAACATGGTTCTATACCTTAAACCGCTCGCATCAACATAACCTTGGCGATCAGAATACGTAGGACCACCCGGCAATAAAAAAGCGCCCCGGACTTTTCAGTCCAAGACGCCTCGGCAGCCCTCCCCCAGAACTGCCAAACCACTTCTGGATGGTAGGATTGGGGCTTTTTCTTGTAAACGGCACTTTGGTAATTGGCTGTCAGCGGCTCATGCTCTGCTGTTGAAAGGTGCTTATGTACGCGTGGCAAGACCACACTGGTCACAGCGCTGCGAGTAGATCTTCTCAGAGGGTGAGGAATTACTGCTGCCTGTGCCAGGTTTGGCCGGCGTCGAAGGTGGTCCAGATTTCGCCGGTCGAGGTTGCAATTTTTCCATGCTGCGGATCAGAGAACTGGATGCTGGTAATGTCACCGGTAAGAACCATGCCGGCTTCAGAGGGGGCCACGAGACCCCAGCGATTGCCGCCATCCGAGCTGTGATACAAGGCGCCCCCGGAAGCGCCCGCCCAAACTTCAAGTCCACTTGCCGCCACGGCACGGAATACGGAGCTGGAACTCGACGCAGCTTCGACTTTCTGATTCTTCTCCTGAGATCTACCCCGATCAGCCGTGCCGAGGGAGGTAGACGGGGCGACATTCTCCCAAGTATGTCCTCCGTCGAAGGAACGCTGCAAGGCGCCAACAGGGGTCACGATCCAACGCGGCGACGCGCGGAGCATAAGTGTCTGCGAGGTTTGCAGAGGCATGCTGCCGGAAACAACCGTCGTCGCAGCCGCGCGCTTGGACGCGGCTTGTGCAGGCACAGGATCTTTGGCTTTGACTACGTTGAGATCGGTAAACGCCCGGCCTTGAAGCGGCAAGTCAGCCTGATTCTGAGCGAGTTGGTTCTGACCGGTCGCGGCGGTTTCTGTGTTGAGTGCTGTAGCCTCGGCCTGCACTTCAACCACCTGCGAAGCGGCGCCGACCTTAACCTGTTGGTGGATTTCGGGAGTTGGATTCCGCGGTTGACCAGGCGTAGTCGTTGGGCTTTCTGAGGCTTGCGCAAGAACTGAGTCACGGCGAGGCGAAGCTCCCTGTCCAGCTCCCGCGCCACCTGGCGGTTGAGCTAGGCGGTTGGGTTCGAGAGCAAGCTTGTGTGCGGTCAATATCGGAGGGCCCGGCGCGGCCAATTCCCTTCGCATCTCACTTTGCGGAACTGTTACCTGGCGGGAGGGCGATTGATGCAAAGCGGAAGGACCTGGCGCGGCGTCCTTTCGTAGGAAGTTCGAGGCCACGCTCCTTGCCTGGTTGCGATGCGAGTATTGCAGAACCCCGACCGACGTGACGACGAGGATTCCCGCCGCCAGGGCTGCCCAACGAAGCGTGGGCCAGGTTAGCCAGCCGATTCGAGCGGCGCTGCCGGCACCGGGCAAGGCAACTCTCTCTGTCGCCGGCAAAGCAAGTGCGACTACATCTCGACAGTCGCCACAAGCCGCAAGGTGCTCCATCACGAGGGCGCGTTCGCGCCCATCAAGAGACTGCTCCGCGAACGCCGTGAGAAGATCGGCGTCGGGATGCGATTCTGCGGTTGCCGGGCGTTCCTGCAACCGCTTGATCACGAATTTGGGGACGCTGTGCATTTCGGTTTCTAAGTTTCCAACTACTAGCTTCTCGCTTTCGTTCAAGACTTCACTCCTGACCCTCCCGGAGTGCCTCTACCCTTGTTTCTCTCTTTCTAGGGAACGCTGGCGACGACGATTCTTGCGCCAGACTGCGACGAATATCCAATCTTAAGTCACGTACGTCAACCTCCAACGCTTCTTCGGCCTGGCGGCGAGCCATGCCCTGCTGAATCATGTTAGCCAAGATTTTCTTGCGCAATGACTTGGCCAGCTTGTCCACTTTGCGGCTGATGGTGGACTCGTGTACCGCCAGCAGACGGGCGATTTCCGCCAGCGTCCGGCCGTCAAGAAAATACGCGGCCAGCACCATCCGTTCTTCGCTGGAGAGTGAAGCCAGGGCCGTGTTGGTGGCAGATTCCAGACGCGAGTCTGGGCATGGAACCGGCTCGATCTCGGGAGCCGCGAACTGCGAGCCCTCTTCGCCTTCTTCGTCGAGGCTGATCAGACGCCTGGTGCGGCGGTAGCGATTCACGAACTCTTGTGCAAGCACGGTGCGAAGCCAACCTTCGAGTGACCCGCGACCCGTGAAGGATGCCAGTTTGGAAACGCGCTCGCCATCGCGAGTAGTCGTGCCGTAGAGTTCGGCATAGAGTGTGTCGGCGAGATCGCGGGCGGCTGAGTCCTCGCGGGCGATGCGCAGGGCGCACTGATAAAGCTTTTCCCGGTAACGAATCAGGAAAAGTTCCCAGGCGGCATTGTGGCCCGCGGCGCAGGCTCTGGCGAGCGCGAGTTCCTCAACTCGCAGGCTTAGCAGAAAAGTGCGTGCCTCGGCTTGAGTGGCGCCCGTGGGCAGATACTTCATGGCCACGTCAGCCAGAATTTCGGCGAAGGATTCGCAGGCGAGACCGACTTTTTCGCAGCCGCTTCTATCGTGCATCTCCGGCAGCAACTCGGAGAGTGCGGATTGCACTGGAGCGGATATTGGTTTGCCGGCGCGCATGCAGAAGATGAAGAAAGTGCGAAGAGACCTCCCTTGATCCTACTAGTTCCTTAGACGCGCGTGAGCATAATTTTGGCCGCAAGCACTGGCGACTTTTTCGCTCTTATGGCCGGTCTTGGTGCGGAAGTTAGTTGTTTGCGCTGTTGTTCTGGTACCAATTTCGCCAAGCTGCGGAGTCGTTGGGCAGGCGTTGCCGGGTGATGTCGCCCAGGGCCTGGAAGGCCCAGGCGTGGGTCTGGGCATCGAGTGCGGGATCGTCAGAGTAATCAATGAGTTGCGGGACGGCGATGAGCCGCTGGTGGTGACTTAACATGCCTGACTCCGCCAGACTGCAGGCGGCGCGTTCGCGCACTATTGGGGACGGATCATCGTGCATCGCTTCGAGCAGGGGAGCGATCGTTGGAGTGGTTCCCACCACAGCCAGGCTTTCGACCGCCCAACGGCGTGCATCTTCGGAAGCCTTGTCCGATCCGCGGTCATTTTTCAGGTGAGCGCTCAATACCTGGACTACGCGATCCGTCCCAACGCCACGGTTTGCCAGCAAACCCAGAGTCCAGAAAGCCCAAATCTTTTGCGCGTGATCGGAGGAGGCGGCCTGCCGCACGAGTGCTTCGACAGTGGACTCGCTCTGGGTGACCCCGTAGGCCGCCAGTTGGACTTCAATGGCGGAATCCCGCACGCTTCTGTCATTGGAGTTGAGGGCAGCCGTGGTCAGTTCGCCGAGTTGCGCATCCCACTGGAGTTGCCCGCGCCAGGCATCGACGCGCGCTTCGATCTGCGCGGTAGCTCCATCGGAGCGAGCCATGGCGCGTTCGAGGAGGATTTCCGCTTGCTTTTGCGGCTTCTGACGATCCAGATCGCGATCGGACGGCAGCGCGGAAGAGACACCAAGATCTTTCCGCAACGAGAATGGAGTGGATAATTTTCCCCAAACCGCGTTTATGCCTCCGGCGCTGGAGACCGCCACCGCGAGTCCGATTCCCGCCATCATGGCGCCGATATGGAGCAGGGGCAGATTGGAAACGGTCCTACGATCAGAATCGGAAGATCCGGAAACTGGCGCCGGCGCAAGATCTGACCCCGGACCGAGCGTGCCGTAATCCGGCGTCGGCTGCAGGCGCGGATCCAGAGGACGAAGAATCCCAGTCCCGTCTTGCCCCGACAAGTTCGGTCGAAAAACATCCATAGCGCCAAGTTTAGGCACGACGCGGAATAGGGTAAAGTTACTTCAGGACCCAGCCCGATCGAGGTTCGATGTAAGGCGCGGCCACGTGTAGCTCGAAACTGGCATCGGAAGAAGCGCTGTGGGTCTACAAACTTACGGAGGAAGAATGTCTGCCCAAGGAAATTATTTGCGCCGCTGGTTGTCAGTTTCACTAGTTCTGATTATTGCCGCTGCCGCTTTGGCTGCGGCTGGCCCGGGTTACAAGGTCGTGAACACTTACAAAGTAGGCGGCGACGGTGGTTGGGATTACTTGACCGCTGACGCGTCGGCGCGGCGTCTTTATATTTCGCGAGCGACTCATGTCATCGTGCTGGATCTGGATTCTGGAAAGAATGTTGGCGACATCGCAGATACGCAAGGCGTGCATGGCATCGCCCTCGCTCCGGAACTGGGGCGCGGCTTTACCAGCAACGGACGGGAAGGCACAGTCAGCATTTTTGATTTGCAGACTTTGGCCACCAGCAGCAAAGTGAAGGTCGGAGAAAATCCAGATGCAATTCTCTACGATCCGGCAACCAAGCGGGTTTTCACGTTCAACGGCCAAAGCCACGACGCGACCGCGCTGGATGCTAAGAAGGGCACGGTGCTGGGCACGATCAAGCTCGACGGCAAACCAGAGTTCTCGGCCAGTGATGGCAAAGGCGAAGTGTTCGTCAACATTGAAGATAAAAGCGAGTTGGTGACGATTGATCCCAGCAAACTTGAGGTGAAGTCGAAGTGGCCGCTCGCGCCTTGCGAATCGCCCACGGGATTGTCGATGGACCGGAAAAACCGCCGGCTGTTCGTGGGCTGCGATAACAAGATGATGGCTGTTGTGGATGCGGATACGGGCAAGGTCCTGGCCACGCCCGCGATTGGCGACGGCGTTGACGCGACCGCTTTCGACGACGAAACTGGGCTGGCTTTCGCTTCGTGCGGAGAAGGCGTGCTGACGGTGGTGCGTGAGGAGTCGCCGGAGAAATTCAGCGTAGCGGAAAATGTTGCGACGCAACCGGGCGCGCGTACTCTGGCGCTCGATTCCAAAACGCACAATGTTTATGTGGTCACGGCTAAATTCGGCCCGCCTCCGGCAGCGACGGCGGATAATCCACATCCGCGGCGCAGCATCGTACCCGATACTTTTGTGGTTCTCGTTGTGGCCGAATGAGGTGCGGTTTCTATTCCTCGCGAGCTGCCATTTGGCTGGCGCTGGCGATTGGGTTGGCGCAAGTCTGTGCGGTGCAGACCTGCGCGTCGTTCTCTTACCTCATGCTCGCGGGGATCGCGCCATTCTTGAACATTTCAAACCACATCCGCATGTCGGCTTCGCCGTAGATTCCTAGCTCGCGGATCACCTCGCGGGCGAATTCCACGCTCCCTAGTCCGCTTGCCGTGATGATCTTGTGATCGGTCACTGCTAATTCATCCACGTAAAAAGGCTCATCCTTGTACTCCGGAACCATTTTCTTCAAATAGCTCTTCGCGTTACTGGTGTGGCGAACGCCAGCCGTCAACCCTGCGCGGGCAATTTCCAACGTTGCCGCGCACAACGCGCCAATCAGGATGTCCTCCGCATGCAACCGCCGGAGAAGTTCATCCACCTTCCCGTCTGGCCCTTTCTCCCACTGGGCTCCACCCGGCAGAATGAAAATCGCGGTTTCGCGTGGCTCGATCTCGTCCTCATCCATGGCGATGTCAGGCACTACCCTGAGTCCCCCCATCGTCACCACGGTCTCGCGCGAACGTCC
>Ga0187849_1004656_pt1 | contig 11263 bp, 9 predicted proteins | sample June2016WEW_4_10_2_FD_132412 | JGI IMG/M metagenome (GOLD analysis project Ga0187849, IMG submission 132412) | Peatland microbial communities from SPRUCE experiment site at the Marcell Experimental Forest, Minnesota, USA - June2016WEW_4_100 | ecosystem: Environmental > Terrestrial > Soil >... | reverse complement strand
GATTACATCTCCCCTTACGCGGAAAACGCCACGATGAAAATCATAGTCGTTTCGTTCGTACTGGATATCCACCAACTTGCGCAGAACGTCTTCTCTCGGAATTTCCTGCCCTGTTTTGAGCTGCAGCAGCATCTCCTGGTATTTTTGGGGAGAACCCAGGCCGTATATGCACGATACGCTCGCCACAATTATGACGTCCGGGCGCTCCAGGAGCGAGCGGGTTGCCGAATGGCGCATCTTGTCAATGGTTTCGTTGATGGAGGAGTCTTTGGCGATATACGTATCGGTCTGAGGGATATAAGCTTCGGGCTGGTAATAATCGTAATAGGATACGAAATATTCCACCGCGTTTTCGGGGAAAAACGATTTGAACTCACCGTAGAGCTGTGCCCCCAGCGTCTTGTTGGGGGCTATGACCAGACTGGGTCTTTGTAGCCTCGCTATTACGTGAGCCATAGTGAAAGTCTTGCCGGACCCCGTTACTCCGAGCAGGGTCTGTTCTTGCGCCCCGCCAAGTATATTCGACGCCAGCTTTTCTATGGCCTGAGGCTGGTCCCCGGTTGGCTTAAACTGGCTTCTCAGCTCGAAAGGTTTCATTCTAAACGCGGTTTCCCCCGGGCGCAGCACGCACTGCAATGCCATAATCCATTGATAGCATTATAAATCAATCTGCTGTTGCGGAGAAGCCGATCCCGCCGAAGGTGGGAGACAATGGGTGATGGCGGGTCAGGACAGGGCGGTCTTATCTTCTTCTTCATCATCGTCAGCCGGGGCGTAGTCAAGAGGCCCCGGGTCTTTTTGCCGGAGTTCCAGGCGTTTGAGGCGTGACCTGTCGCTTATTATCTTCTCCATTTCTCGCCGCACTTCGGTCTGGGTCATGAGTTCCGACAGCAGGACACGTTTATAGCTGATGCTGCGGAGCTCGTTTTCCAGAAATTCGTCCCTCTCCTGTTTGAGCTTCAGGTTCTGCAGGAAAAGTTTTTCTTCCAGGGACTCGTTTTCGATAAGCAGCGTGATCAGCATGTCGCTGAGCTTGTTTTTGCGCAGCCCCAGCATCCCGACTCCGGCAGCTTTTCTCCGGTACTGTTCGAGCTTGCTTTCGAGAAACTGAATGCGTTGTTCGAGCTCCGCCTTGCCATTTTCGAGCTTCTGCTTCTCATTATCCCAAAATGCCTTGAGCGCCCGCTCGATAGTGAGCATTTCCTCGCGCTCGCAGGCTGCCTGGGCTTTAAATTTTCGGCCATACGTGCGGTATCCGACGAAATAGCTGACCGAAAACACGACCGTTACGCAGAACAGCCCGGCCATGACCTGATAAACCATCAAATCCATCTGAACTCCCTCGCTTGGGTGTTGGGATGAGGAATGCCTGACCTCTGAGCAAAAATCACCGCATCCCGGTTTGACTCTTTACCCGAGGTCAGTATAAACCCTAATTTCAATCACGTAAACACGAGAGAACCGATGTGACTGTCTCCAATTCATGCCCCGTCCAGACCCGTTTTCGCTTTTTCCATAAACCAGTGTCCGGTATCGATGTAGTAAAATCTCAAATCCGCAAGCAGTATGTAATGGGACCTCTCCTCAGCGAGCATGTGGTTCAGAAATTCACGCTCGATCGGCTCGGCAGCTTCTTTGAGCCTGGCCAGAAAAAATTCTATGCCCCTGTTCTCCAGCTCCATCCCGCTCTCAATTGCGGCAACATCGTCCAGGCATGCCTTTGAGATCGTTTCCCGTTTTTGCTTTAGCTGGTGGATGACTTCGCTCCTGCCCAGGGCTTCGAAGTCATAAAAGCGGCAGGCGTCGAGATCGCTTGAGCCTTTGGCCAGGCCGGCATATATTGCGTTAAGCCTGTCCAGATGCTTTTGCTCCATATCCCGCAACATCTCGAAAGTTTCCGAGCCGACAGGGTCGCTGCATTTTCCCGCTGCGTCGGCGTAAAGAGCTTTCATTTTCTCCTTTATTTCTACGGCTGTGCACATAAGTTCAAGGAGTCCGGAACCATTGGCTTTCATTTTGCTCTCCCTTCAATAAGAGTTAAAAACACAATATTCATCCTGTGGCGTTTCTCTTATAAGAATGGGTTCCGGTCCTGTCGAGTCAGTGTCCATCCTGAAACACAGGATTAGAATTCGGTCACACGGGGAGATGATGAACTGGGGTGAACGGCTACTGAAATTTTCACTCTTCACTTTTTTTTGAACCATCAGGGCGGGAAAAATCCTTTCCGGACGGAGACTGGTTAAAGGACTGTTTGACAAAAGATCTAAAGAGGGGAGGCGTGGTGTCCGAAGAGAGCGCGCCTTGCGAGCGAGACACTTGGGATAGAACAGAGCAATGCGGCTGTTAACTACTTAAATGAAACCTTCCCAAACTGATGAGACAGCCCCGGCCTGCAGCCATAAGCTTCGAGCCGGAGCTTAGTTGATTTTCATCGGGTGGTTGGAATCAGCTTGCCGGTTACCTTGGGCTGTTCCTGCGCAAGTAGATACCATTTTCTGAAAGCCAGGATAAAAACGATCACCATAAGAACCGTAAGTGAGACTGCAAGGCCAACGAGCAGGTACTTGCCCTGCTCATAGTTGGTTATTACCAGGTAGTAGCCTGCGGTCATTGTGACGGGCAGCATAAGAATTCCTGGAACGGCGGTAATCCATGAGTATTTCATTTTCCCCATACCCATAATCATGGTCGTTCCGATAATCAGGGCGCACGCAGCAAGCAATTGGTTGCTCATGCCTAACAGCGGCCAGATCGTTCTGATATCCCCGGTGTAAACCAGGTATCCCCAAATGAGGGCGAACAAGGCGCTTGTGAAGACAATGCCGGGTATCCATCTCTTCTCGGAAAACTTGGGAATGACCCTCCCGATAATCTCCTGGAGGAGATATCTTCCCACCCGTGTTCCGGTGTCAACTGCGGTCAGGATGAATACGGCCTCGAACATGATGGCGAAATGGTACCAGTATGACATCAACCCTTTCATGAAGGAAACGGAGCTGAATATATAGGCCATACCAACCGCCAGCGAAACAGCGCCTCCAGGCCTGGCCTGGATATTTTCCTGAACTGCCAGGGCCAACTGTGGAAGGTGCACAGGCGACATGCCAAGGGTCTTATAGGCTTCAGCAGTGGCGTTGATCGCGAAATAATCGGAAGGAACGAGCACGCAGGCGGCAATAAGGGCCATTATCGCCACGAAGCCTTCAACAAGCATCGCTCCATACCCTACGAAAAGGATGTCCTTCTCGCTGTTTAGCATTTTCGGCGTTGTCCCGGTGCCGATTATCGAGTGAAAGCCCGATAACGCGCCGCACGCAATAGTAATGAAAAGGAATGGGAAAAGCGAACCGGGGGCAGCGACAAGGGGGCCGCCGCCGCTGATGAACTTGGTTAAAGGCGCCATTTGGAGGTACGGATGGACTATGACGATGCCTATTGCAAGTGCGAAGATGGTTCCAAGCTTAAGATATGTTGAAAGGTAATCGCGGGGAACCAGGAGCAGCCAGACCGGCAAGGCTGACGCCGCGAAACCGTAAACCGGAATCAAAATGGCGCATTGATTTTGGGACAGATAGAACAGTTTTGAGAGCCCGGGATGAGCGGCTACAAAAGGGCCGGTTACAATTACCAGGGCAAGGAGCACAACGCCGATGATACTCCCACCCGCCACGTCTCCAGGTCTGATCATGTGCATCCAGATACCCATGATAAAGGCGATGGGCAGAGTGCAGATGACGGTGTAAGCACTCCAGGGGCTCTTCATCATGGCATTTACGACAGCCAGGGAAAGCCCGGCAAGGGCCAGGATAAGAATGAACAATATGGCGAAGCTGGCGACGACCCCGGCAGTCTTTCCTATCTCCGATTCGGCGATGAGAGAGATACTTTTCCCGTCATGGCGAATAGAAGCGAAAAGAATGACCATGTCATGCACCGCCCCCGCAACTACCGCTCCGACGATGATCCAGAGCGCGCCCGGCAGATAGCCGAACTGAGCTGCGAGGACCGGTCCAAGCAGGGGACCTGCCGCCGCGATGGCCGCAAAATGATGTCCGAAAAGGACATACTTGTTGGTCGGGTGGTAATCGATGCCGTCCTTGAGCGTGTGGGCCGGAGTGGGCCTGTTTGGGTCCACTCCCAGGACCCTGTTCGCTATGAACATGCCGTAGTAACGGTAGGCCAGGGCAAAGACACACAGGGCCACGAATACAAGGGTCAGCGCGTTCATTAAAGTTTCCTTCTCTTTGCTGAAGATTGTAATAATGATCTGCCTGAAACTGCTCTGCCTGAACTGGCAAACTCCCGAAGTGTATATATATAGGCCGGGTTTGGCCAAATCAATTCGTTGATAACTGGTTGGTGTGATAAATGGAACTCTCCTCGACCCGGTAAGTCAAGCAATTTGAGCAGGTATATTGAAAAATTCTTCGGTTTGCGCAAAGGTTGGACTGCCCGCCGAGATTGCTTCTCATTTGCAGACAATAGAAAAAGCTGGAAAACGGTCGCGCCGCTATCCGGCTACAGCCAATGCTGATCAGGGACCTTATTGTTTTTTGGCAGGGGCTTTCTCCTGCTTTTTTGTCCCTGCTGAGGCTGTTCTTTAGCGGACGGCTTGGTTTTGGTCTCAGGCTGAGGCGGTTCAGCGGCTTTTCGCGCAGCCTCGGGGGCCTGCGATGCGGGGCCTGGGGACTCGGGCTGTACAGTGCGGGCTTCAGGAATTACTGGCTGCGGCTGCACAGGCGGCTGCGCCTGGGGCTGTTCCAAGGGAATATCGGTCATTACCGACCGGCCCCCGCGGACCCCCGGCCTGTACATAAAAGACAGGAGCAGGCATGTTATCATGAATACGACAGCAGCGCCCGTTGTCAGCTTGCTCATGAAAGAGCTGCCGCCTGATCCGCCGAAAAGGGTTTGCGATGCGCCGCCAAATGCCGCTCCCATTTCAGCGCCCTTGCCGGTTTGGAGCAGAACTATCGCAATCAGCGCGAGACAGGCCATCAAATGAAAGAGGATAATAAGGATCGGGCCTGGTTGGCGTCCGTGCTGCTGCCCGGACGAAGAATTCCTCCCAGGTAATCCCGTGTCTCCCCGATGAAGCAAAGCAGCGGGTGATGGCTCCTCCGGCCTCTCTTTTTCGGATTGTAGCCCTTGTTGGCCCGGTGCTGCTTTCCAAAGACCGTGATGACATGCGAATCCAGATCCAGGGTCAATGCCTTGAACTTCTTGAAGCTTTCACGAGCCTCGTTCAGCAGGCGCGAGTTTATCTCGGCAATCTGAAGGGCCGTATGGACCGTGACTTTATCCAGAAATCTGCTAATCGTGCTCCGGACCGGGAATTTCCTGAGTTTGGCGCCACTCTGAAATACCTTGTCCCGAACAAGCTCCATCATATGACTGGGCCTGAATATCCCGAGCATCAGCGCATAAAGCATACCCATACACATCTGAGCCGGGCTGTAGTCCGAGTTACGCCGATCACGCACGCTCACCGTCTCCAACTGTTTGCGCAACTTGCGTTTTTCAAACAACCGGCGGAGCAAACCCACACCACCAAATCTGGTCAAACTCTTCCCGGTGAATTGCTCTTGAGGGGTCAAATCCTGTTCTTTTTGCTGTTTTTGTGCTACATTCGCATTCACTTTTCAGGCACATCCTTTTCAGGGCCGTTGGGCAAACGTATATTACCTGAAAAGGAGGTTTTTTTGTTAAACATCATGTAGTTATTTGAATCAATATTCGCACAAAAGGATATTCAAATAGGGATTAACGCATTATTTGGGTTTAACAGTGACAAGCCTAAGAAAGGAGGGTTTTTTAGATGAATGCTCTGACGCTGGTGTTTGTTTCATTGTGCATATTTGCTATCGCCTATAGGTTTTATGGGCTTTTCATTGCGCACAAGGTTCTGGGGATAAGGTCGGATCGGCCGACGCCTGCAAAAACCTGCGCGGACGGCATCGATTATGTGAAAACAAATAAGTTCGTTCTATTTGGGCACCATTTTGCCGCCATTGCTGCCGCGGGGCCTCTTCTCGGTCCGGTATTGGCGGCGCAATTCGGTTTTCTTCCCGGAGCCCTTTGGATCATTATCGGCTGCGTTCTGGGAGGGGGGGTCCATGATATGGTGGTCCTCTTTGCTTCCATACGCCACAAGGGGCGAAGCCTTGCCAAAATCGCCGAGAGCGAAGTCAGCAAGGCCGTCGGGGTTGTCGCATCATTTGCTTTTCTCTTTATTCTCATTCTCACGCTGGCGGGTCTGTCGATTGCCGTTCTGAACGCCCTTTTTGAAAGCTTCTGGGGCGTCTTCGTTGTGGGCTCCACCATCCCCATCGCCATTTTTATGGGTCTTTGGATGTACAAGATTCGCCCCGGCGACGTTAAGACGGCTAGTATATTTGGTGTTGCCCTGCTCGCCGCAGCCATCTACTTCGGAGGAGCAATCGAACCGACATCAACGCTGGCCCAGTATCTGAAACTGAGCAAGCATCAGATTGCCATTGCCATTCCTCTTTATGCATTCATTGCATCCGTACTGCCTGTATGGTTTCTTCTGGCGCCGCGAGACTATCTGTCAACATATCTGAAGATATCCACCATCACTACGCTGGCGGTTGGAATTCTTTTCGTCCATCCCGTACTGAAAATGCCGGCGCTCACGCAGTTTACGGGCGGCGGCGGACCCGTCATCCCCGGCAATGTCTTCCCCTTCATCTTTATCACCATCGCCTGCGGCGCCATATCCGGTTTTCACGCCATCATTGCAACAGGCACAACGCCCAAAATGCTCGGTGATGAAAGGGATATCCCATTTGTCGGCTACGGCGCCATGCTCTTGGAGGGTTTTGTAGCCATTATGGCCCTGATCGCAGCCTGCGTCCTTATTCCGGCGGACTATTTTGCCATAAACTCAGCGCCAGCGGAGTTTGCCAAACTTGGTTTGGCTACCGTAGACCTCACCAGGCTCGCTACGGAGGTTCAGGAAAAAATCCAGGGCAGGCCGGGTGGCGCCGTATCTCTCGCCGTCGGCATGGCCTATATCTTCGATTCGATTCCCCATATGAAGAACTTGATGAAGTACTGGTATCACTTTGCGATCATGTTTGAAGCGGTCTTTATTCTCACCGCCGTTGACGCAGGCACCAGGGTCGGCAGATTCCTCCTGCAGGAAATGTTCGGCATAATTATCCCAAAATTCAACGAAACGCAGTGGATACCTGGAATAGTCATAACGGGCGGCATCTTCAGTTTCCTATGGGGATATCTTGTGTATACTGGAAATATCTCGACGCTGTGGCCCCTGTTCGGCATGAGTAACCAGCTTCTCGCCTCAAGCGCCCTGATAATTGTAACGGCAATGTTGATTCGTATGGGGAAGGCCAGGTATATGTGGGTAACGGCGGTTCCGGGCCTCTTCCTAGGATTCGTAACGATGTATGCCGGTTATTTAAACATCACGGATGTCTATCTGCCGCGAAAGCTCTATGTCCTGGCCACACTAGCCACCGCTGTTATGGTCATGATGGTGATCGTCATGGTCGGTACATTCAAGCGGTGGATTGAACTCCTCCAGATCAAGAAGCGTGTGCAGGACATTTGGGGCGATAAGGTCATTATCGCGATTGAAGGCGAATCGTGTGTGCTGCCCGTTCAATCTGAACTCAACATCCAGCAGAAACTTGCCGTAGAAAAATGGATGGGATAGCTGTTAAGACGGCGTCAAATACAGGGGGCAAGATCTTCTTCACAAGTAAACCACGTACTGGCCGCCAAACCTTGTCTCCAGTTGGCTCTGCATGTCTCTACGCCTGTTGAGGATGCAGTGGAGAAATGTTTTGTCTCCTATTATCTGATAGAAAACCCCATTTATAAGGGGTTGCCTTACTGATATTCATGACTTTTGTTGTATGAGAGAATCAATCCTTTAGAGGTATAGACAATGATGGCGGCTTTTTGAAGTCTTTTGCATTCCTTGTGACCAAGTCCTGCACTCCTGGAGGGGAAAAAGGGACGAATTTATTTTTCGATTACATCTCGGGCGGTCGGAGCCCCCCTGCTGCAGAACCGACGGCATCAGTGGCGCTGAGCGGGCGAAGCCCGCGAATGGACACGAGCACGAGCACAGGAGCAGCACGGATGGCATGGCGTAAATGTGTATCTCAATCTGAATTTGGTCATCCGAGTCCCGGACGACTTTGCAAACGAACCGCGTATCTTTGCAGCGAGATTTCTCCATCTCTTGCCAAAGGTTGTAATAATGATCTGCCTGAAATTACTTAATGTATAAAAATCCAAGAGGCCGGATTCGGCCAAATCAGTCCGTTGATAGCTGGTTGGCGTGGTAAATGGAACTCTGCTCGGCCCGGTAAGTCAAGCGATTTGAGCAGGTATATTGAAAAATTCTTCGGCTTGCGCAAAGGTTGGACTGCCGGCGGTGATTACTTCTCGGTGGCGGACAATAGAAAAAGCCGGAAAACGGTCGCGCCGCTATCCGGCCACAGCTAATGCCGATTGGAAACCTTACTGTTGTTTGGCAGGGGCTTTCTCCTGCTTTTTTTGTCCCTGCTGGGGCTGTTCTTTAGCGGGCGGCTTGGCTTTGGTCACAGGCTGAGGCGTTTCAGCGGCTTTTCGCGCAGCCTCGGGGGCCTCGGGCTGTATCGGGCGAGCTTCAGGAATTACTGGCTGCGGCTGCACAGGCGGCTGCGCCTGGGGCTGTTCCAAGGGAATATCGGTCATTACCGACCGGCCCGCGCGGATCCCCGGCCTGATCATAAAAGAGAGCAGCAGGCATGTTATCATGAATACGATAGCAGCGCCCGTTGTCAGCTTGCTCATGAAAGAGCCGCCGCCTGATCCGCCGAAAAGGGTTTGCGATGCGCCGCCAAATGCCGCTCCCATTTCAGCGCCCTTGCCGGTTTGGAGCAGAACTATCGCAATCAGCGCGACACAGGCTGACAAGTGGATAAGGATAAGCAGGATGCCCATTAGTATAAAACTTTTCTCTCAAGATTTGAATTGAACGAGGCGCTTAAATGAGCCGACCTCGAGACTTGCCCCTCCAACAAGCGCTCCGTCAACGTCCGGCTCAGCCATGAGCTCATCTATGTTAGAAGGCTTAACCGAGCCACCATATAATATCCTTGCCTTTTTTTCAACCCCTTTGTTGAAAAGCGAAGCGATTCTCTCACGAATGAAAGCGTGAACCTCCTGCGCCTGCCCTGGTGTTGCGGTCCTGCCGGTACCGATCGCCCAAACCGGTTCATATGCTATGACCAGCCGCTCCGCCTGCATCGGGCTCAAACCGTTGAGCGCCCCTTCGAGCTGGCCGGCAACTACTTCGAATGTTTTTCCCTGCTCGCGCTGGTCGAGGACTTCTCCGACACAAACAACAGGCTCCATGCCGGCCTTGAAAACCGCCCCCACTTTCAAGCGCACCGTTTCGTCAGTTTCGCCGAATAGCTGACGCCGCTCTGAATGGCCGACAATCACGTATTCGCATCCAAGGTCTTTCAGCATAATCGGTGAGATTTCACCGGTGAAGGCGCCTTTTTCCTCCCAGTGACAATTCTGCGCCGCCAGGCCGTAACCCTGCTGTTTCAGAATACCCCGGACTGCTTTCAGCGCGGTGTAAGCAGGGGCGATTACTACTTCGCGGTCAGTACAGGGGCCGGTTTCCTCCTGGACCGATTTAACGAAAGAGATGGCTTCGGCCACGGTCTTGTACATTTTCCAGTTGGCGGCGATGAGAGGTTTTCTGTTCGGGTTCATTTCGGGTCTCCCCGTGTCAGGGAAAGTCTGATCTCTGTTTTGATACGGTATTTTCTCCGTATGTTCCGTGCCCCTGAGGCAGTGCTCTTCGTCTTTGGTTCAGCACCTCTCCAGGGCCGAGACGCCAGGCAAATCTTTCCCCTCAAGGAGCTCCAGAAAAGCGCCGCCCCCTGTCGAGACATAACTTACCTTGTTTTCGGCGTTGGCCTGCCTGATGGCGGCGGCCGAATCGCCGCCGCCAATAACTGTAAGTGCGCCGAGCGACCCCATGAATTCGGCTAGAGCGAAAGTGCCTTTGTTAAACGGGGGTGTCTCGAAAACACCCATCGGGCCATTCCAGATGATTGTCTTGCAGCTTTGAAGGACCGACTCAAAGACCTGAACAGACTGTGCGCCAATGTCCAGAATCCTGGTATCTTTGGGAACCTTGTCAATTGAGACCTGCCGTACGTCTCCCAAGCTCTCCTCGTCAGCGGAAACAACCGCATCAACCGGCAGGAACACCTTCACTCCTCTTTTTTTTGCCGACTCGAGCAGCCGTAAGGCCGTTTCTATATAATCATCTTCAACCAGCGATTTGCCGACTTCCTTGCCCTGTGCCTTGAAAAACGTATTGGCCATTGCGCCGCCGATAATCAGGTAATCGATTTTGGGAATGAGATTTTCGAGCAGCCCCAGCTTGGTCGATACTTTCACGCCTCCGACAATAATTGCCAGCGGCCGTTGCGGGTTGTCCATGACCTTTTTGAAATACTGAATCTCCTTTTGGAGCTGATATCCTGCGGCGCACACGGGCACGAATCTGGTTATACCTTCAACGGAGGCGTGAGCGCGATGAGAAGCGGAAAAAGCCTCGTTTACGTAAATATCAGCCAGTTGGGCCAAACGCCTGGAAAACTCCGGGTCGTTTTTTTCCTCCTCCGGATGAAAGCGCAGGTTTTCCAAAAAGAGCGCTTCACCGTCATTTAGGAGCGAGACCTGTTTCTCCACCTCGGGGCCAACGCAATCCGGGACAAAGGGCACGGGTTTTGCCAGCAGTTCCGAGAGGTGCTCCGCTACGGGCTTTAGTGAAAACTCATCGGCCACTTTGCCCTTTGGTCTTCCCATATGTGAAGCCAGAATAAGCCTGCCCCCCGAATCGAGGACCTTGTGCAGGCTCGGTAGAACAGCGCGGATGCGAAGATCGTCTCTTACGTGCCGTTCCTTATCCATGGGCACATTGAAATCGACTCGCATGAAGACGCGCTTACCTTTAAGATCAAGATCGTCAAGAGTCTTCACGCTCGAGATGCTCCTTAGTATCCAGGCGCTTTGTGAAGTGTAGACATAGCGCATGGGGGAAAGGGTGCTACTCCAGGGAGTTGCCTACCATAACGGCCAACTCGGCCACCCTGGTCGAATAGCCATACTTATTGTCGTACCAACTGAATACTTTAACCATGCGGCCGGCTATGACGTTAGTCAGCCTCGAATCCACATTTGATGAGTAATTGGT
>Ga0187849_1004652_pt1 | contig 11267 bp, 4 predicted proteins | sample June2016WEW_4_10_2_FD_132412 | JGI IMG/M metagenome (GOLD analysis project Ga0187849, IMG submission 132412) | Peatland microbial communities from SPRUCE experiment site at the Marcell Experimental Forest, Minnesota, USA - June2016WEW_4_100 | ecosystem: Environmental > Terrestrial > Soil >... | reverse complement strand
TGATGTCCAAGCCGATGCTCGTCACGCTGCCGCTACTGCTCCTTCTGCTGGATTACTGGCCGCTGGCACGCATGGGATCCGCTGGCGCATCGACATTGAGATTGGTGGCCGAGAAGGCGCCCATGTTCCTGTTGGCCGGAGCATCGAGCATCGTCACCTTCATGGCTCAAAAGAGCGGGGGCGCGGTAATGAATTTGTCCGGTTACCCGTTGGACCTCCGCATCGAGAACGCTCTTCTATCTTATGCGCGCTATATGGGTAAGATGCTTTGGCCGTCAGGATTGGCACTGCCATATCCATACCCGGACGGCGGCGTGCGCGTCTGGCAGGTTGCCGGAGCGTCGATTGTGTTGGCACTTGCCACATACGCGGCCATTCGAGAGGCCAGGAGATTCCCTTACTTTTTCGTAGGCTGGTCCTGGTACCTTGTGGGCCTGATCCCAGTGATCGGCCTTGTTCAAGTCGGCGGCCAGGCGATCGCGGACAGGTACACCTACATACCGCTGATCGGCCTCTTCGTCATCATTGCTTGGGGAGCTGGAGACCTCTCCAAAAGGATCGAGGCCCGTTACAGGCGCCTAGGAGGAGCGTTCGGCTCCGTCATGCCGTCGATGGCAGTGCCTGCTGCAATCGTGATCGTTCTCCTCTCCATTTGCGCCCGAGTGCAGTTAGGTTACTGGCGCGACGGCGTCACGCTTTATACTCACACGCTGGCCGTGACCGGCGACAATTATCTGGCACACAACCAACTGGGCGTTGCCTGTGGCGCTGCCGGTGATCCTCGGCGCGCTGCCGGCGAGTTCCGCAAAGCAATCGAGCTGGCGCCCGATTATGCCTTGGCTCATTACAATCTTGGCGGAACCTTGGTTGAAAATGGCAAAGTGAGCGAGGCCGTCGCCGAATATCAGAAGGCAATCGAACTCGCGCCCAGCTTCTACAGAACTTACGACAATTTGGGCTATGCCCTGGTCAAATTGGGGAAGATCGATCAGGCGGAAGATGCCTATCGCGATGCGATCCGCTTTGAACCGCAGTCCGGCGAATCCCATTGGGATCTGGCCATGCTTCAGTATTCGAAGGGTCGATATGCTGAGGCGTGGTCCGAAATCCGGCTGGCGGAGCAAAACGGCTATCATGCACCTCCCGATTTCTTGAAAGCACTGTCGGCTCACATGCCGAACCCTGGCCTGTCCGAAAAGCAGCGCCCTTCGCGGCAGTAATCATAACCCCCATGTCTCACTAGGTTTCGTAGCGAGGCGGGGCGGGGGCATCTGTTGCGTTGGCGCTCCTCGACGATGTACCCCGACATCGCCTGCGTCGCGCCGTCTTGCATCTGCCCCCGCGCCGCTCGGAGCGCAGCCCTTCCTAATTCTCGGAGAGACTCCTGGCGATAGGAGTGCGTGTTAAGGGGCCGGCCTCGATCGAGCATGATCTCGCCGGCCTAGAGCGTGGATTTCGCGGAAGCGGAAGTTGATAGTCGAGAGAATCGTGCCAACGCCGAGCAACACGATCGCGATCAGCCCGAGGAAGCCAGCGAGAACGGCCAAGGGTACGTGGTAGACGTACTTATACAGCAGGTAGTCATGTATGGGCGGCCATCCGACAACGACGGAAAGCAGCGAGCATGCACCGGCGAGCGTTGCGAAGAAGGAGAAGGGACGAAGGTCCTTGAGAATGACGACAATTCTCCGAAGCACCCGAAAGCCGTCGCCGAAAGTGGACAACTTACTTTGACTTCCTTTGGGCCTCGCCACATAATCCACGGGTAACTCCTCAACTCGGAAACCTTTCTCAAGACTTTGAAGAGTGAACTCTGTTTCGACGTCGAATCCGCGCGACAGGATGGGTACGCCACGCGCAACGTCCCGCGTGAACGCCCGGTATCCCGACAGCACGTCCTGCAGATTTGTTCTGAATACGCGGTTCACGAGAAACGTCACGAGACGATTCCCGAAGGAGTGCAATGGACGATATGCCCTCTCCGGATTCACTGCCCGCCGCGCACCAACAACATGGTCTGCGCGGCCTGCAATCAAGGGTCGAATGAGATCGTGGACGCGACCTGCAGGATAGGTTGCGTCTCCGTCCACCATTATGTAAACGTCGGCCTCCACCTTTTCCAGCATGGCCGCAATGACAAAGCCCTTCCCCTGTCTCGACTCATGGACCACCGTCGCTCCCGCTGCTGCCGCCGCTGCCGCGCTGCCATCGGTGCTGTTGTTGTCGAAGACGAAAACAAGCGCGTCCGGCAATTCGCGCCGGAAGTCGGTAACTACCTTTCCGATCGTGACGACTTCATTGAAACAAGGAATCAAGACCGCAACTGTAGCCATAGCGACGCGAGTCTACCTCGGGCGGCAACTCTGGGCAACAAAAAGGCTCCGCGCAGCTCGGGCCGCAAGATATTTCCCGGCGAAAAAAGTGACTGTCCCCCAATTTCGCATATGCTATTCTTTGGCTCACCCTTAGAAGCGACTCCCTATTATTTATGTACTGCAGGAATGGAACATGAAGATCCGCCGCCGGCCAAGCTTGCTGATATGGATCGCCCTTGGTGCTTTAGCCCTGCGCCTTATCTATCTGGCTGGACTGTACAACACCCCGATTTTTGCTGTGGTGGTAGGGGACGGCCAACAGTACGATGCCTGGGCGCAGAGAATCGCAGGGGGACAGTGGATTGGTTCTGAAATTTTCTACCAGACGCCTCTATATCCGTATCTGCTGGCGGTGATATTCAAACTGGTGGGCCATCATCTGATGGCGGCGCGGCTCCTGCAAGCGTTTTTGAGCGCGACATCGTGCATGTTTCTGGGTTTGGCCGGGCGCCGATTCTTCAGCAAACCCGTGGGGACTATTGCTGCATTGCTGTTGGCAATCTATCCGCCAGCGATCTTCTTTGATGGCTTGATCCAGAAGTCGTCGCTCGATCTGTTCCTGATGACGCTGGTGCTTTTCCTCTTAGGTGAGTTTCTTTCTCGACCCCATTGGAAATGGTTGATTGCCGCTGGCGTGGCGACAGGAGCATTCGTTTTGAACCGCGAGAACGCGGGGATCTTGTATCCGATTGTCGTCGTCTGGCTGATAGTCTGGTTTCGCCACATCCCATTCAAGAGTCGGGCTGCCTGGGCGGCAATCTTTACAGCTGCCGTCGCTGCCGTTCTCCTGCCTGTCGGTTTTCGCAATTATTACGTCGGCGGTTCGTTTCTGCTCACTACCTCGCAGTTCGGCCCAAACTTCTATATTGGCAACCATGCCGGGGCCCGAGGTGATTACGAGCCCCTGGTTCCCGGCTCAAGCGGCTTTTCAGACGAACGCATCCATGCCACGCGCGTGGCCGAGGAGGCCATGGGGCGGAAACTCTCGCCCAGCGAGGTCTCAAACTACTGGCTTGATCGGTCGATCCGTTACATCCGCAACCAACCTTGGGATTGGCTGCGGTTGATGGGAAGGAAGCTTCTGCTCACACTCAACGCGACAGAAATGGTGGACACCGAATCCATCGAAGGCTACTCATCCTATTCCCCCATCCTGCGAGTTCTTTTATGGATCAACTTCGGGCTTGTGCTGCCGTTGGCAGTTTTTGGCGCATGGCACACGCGCAGCGACTGGCAACGGCTGGCTTTGCTCTACCTGATGTTCCTGGGGCTGGCATTGTCAGTCGCCATTTTCTATGTATTTGCACGCTACCGTTATCCGATGGTCCCGATCGTGTTGCTGTTTGCGGCCGCTGCGTTGTCGGTAGTTCCCAAAGCAGGCCACTACTGGCGACAGTGGATCCCGGGCTTGCTTCTGGCTGTGCTCGTCGCGATAGTCGCCAATCTGCCGATGATTAAGGCAGCCAGCTATGATGAAACCTTTCTTAATCTTGCTTCTGAGCTGATTCGGACAGGGAAGGCCGCCGAAGCCATTGCGCCACTCCAAAAGGCCATCCAAACATCGCCGCATTATGCACCCCTCTACTTCCATCTCGGACTGGCCTTCAACCAATTAGGCGAAAAACAAGAAGCGGTGGAACAATTTCTCGCCGCGATCAAGATGCAGCCCAATTACGCCATGGCTTACGGCGCTCTGGCTCTCACCTTGCAGGAATTAGGCAAGACGACGGAAGCACTTGCGTACTTTGCGGATGTCTTGCGGTTCACACCAGACTCTGCTGAAGCGCACCGCAATTATGGCCTTGCACTTTTGAAGGCGGGCCAGCAGCAACAAGCCATTGTCCAGTATCGAGAAGCGATACGGCTAAAACCAGACGACATATCATCCCACAACGATCTTGCGGGCATCTTGCAGCAGCAGGGGAAAATCCAAGAGGCGATCGCGCAACTTGAAGTGGCGCTGAAACTTAAGCCCGACTATGCGGAAGCGCACAGCAATCTGGCCCTCGCATTGAAGGAGGCCGGGAACTACGATGCTGCGAAGGAGCACTTCCAGGAAGCCCTGCGCTTGCAGCCGAATAACTTCCGCATTCACATCAATTTGGGCGATCTCCTCAGCAGCCAGAGACTGACGCAGGAAGCAATCGAGCAGTATGAACAGGCTGCGAAGCTGTCGCCGGACAGCGCGGAAGCGTATTATTCGTTGGCTCAGGTTTACGTGCAGGACGCACGCTGGAATGAGGCGCTCGGCAGCTTGGAGAAGGCCCTCGCTGCCGCGCGCGCGGCTGGGCAGAGCGACGCGGTCCAAGTGATTTCGGAGGCAATCCGCGCATGTCAGGCGCGCAAGGCAGGGCGCACGCCTTAAGAGTCCGGTTTTAGCCGCAGCGCTTCCTTGGAAGGTCAGAGTTCGCGCACGACCGAATTGTTCCCGCAGACGTGAAAATGCCTGCTGACCGGCGTTGTGTCACTTGCATAACTGCTGCGCGAGGTCACGCGCGTCGGACCGGCCGAGATTGGCCGCCTGTGCCAGGTCGCTGCATCCGCCCGCACGATCGCCGGCGCGCACCCGGACGCGCCCGCGCGCGAGATAGGCAGCGGCCGAGGCAGGATCGAGCTCGATCGCCTTCGTGAGGTCCGCAATGGCACCCGCTGAATCGCCCAGCAGCGCGCATGCGTTGCCGCGATTCTGATATGCGGCGCCGAGCGTCGGGTTGAGCTCAATTGCCTTCGTGAAATCCACGGACGCGCCCTTCGCGTCGTCGAGCGAGATCCTCGCAACACCCCGGTTGAGATACGTCTTCGCGATGTCTGACGCCTGCGGGTCGAGCTCGATTGCTTTCGTCGAATCGGCCAGCGAGCCCATCGCGTCACCCATGGCCAGCCTGGCCTCCGCCCGGAGCTGAAAGTATCCCCGCCGCGCGCCGTTGAGCTCGATCGCCTTGTTCGCGTCGGCAAGCGCCGCCGGGAACTTCCGCAGCATCATCTCGGCGGTGCTGCGATTGAAATACGCCTCGGCGTAGCCGGCATCCAATGCAATGGCGGCGTCGCAGTCACGCAAAGCAGCGGCCGGATCCTGCCGGTCTGTAATCCTTGCCGCCGCGCGGTTCGAGAGGGCGAACACCGCCTTCGGATACTTCGCGAGGATGTCGTCGTAAAACGCGATGCTGTCCTTCCACGCGGCGACGCGGCCATGAGCAGCTACCGAAAAGACGACAACCAGCACTGCGGCCAGGGCAAGGCCGGCGCGCTGCGTCCTTTCGCCATACCCTCGGCAGAGTTCAACGCCGATCAGGAATATGCCAATCGATGCAACATACAGATATCGATCCGCCGCAAACTCCTCGCCGAGCGGCACGACCTTCAGGATGAGTGCAATATTGATAAGAAAGAACAGCCCGCCGAACGAGAGCAACCGGCGTTGCGCTTTCCAAAGCCACGCCAGTCCTGCCAGCGCCAGCACGAACATGGGTCCAAGATACACGTACGGCGGCAACTGGCCACTCACGCGCTCCGGATAAGGGTAGTACGCCGAGAGACTTACGGGGACGATCAGGGTACGTGCATAGTGCATGACGCCGTAGCCGGCCAGACACAGACGTTCCACGATCGAATACGCAGGTGCGCGGCCCAACGCCAGGTCGTTTCGGAAGTGCAAGGTGACGAGGCCGAAGATCAATGACACGAGAAAGAACGGCACCTTTTCAAGCGCGACCTTCCACGACCAAGCGCGCCGGCGATAAAGATCGGTCAGCACGAGCAGCAGCGGAAACACGATCGCCGCCGACTTCGAGAGCGCCGATAACAGAAAGAGCAGTAACGAGATACCAAGCCGCACGGCGGACGGCCGCTTCAGATAGCCGAGGTACGCGAGATACGCCGCGAGATAGAACGCGGCGTAAAGCAGACTGCTGCGCACCGAGATCGGCGCGACTGCCGCGACGTTGGCGGGGTGCACCGCGAAGAGCGCGGCGACAATCGCCGCCGGCCATGCGCGCTTGACCAATGCAAACACGATCAGACCGACCAGCATGACATTGACGAGGTGCAGCAGCAGGTTTGTCGTGTGGTAGTCCGACGGATTGAGCGCGCCTATGGCGAAGTCGGCCGCGTACGAGACGTACACGAGCGGGCTGTACATACCCATCAGCGGCTGCGTGAAGAACGCCCGCAGATGCGGCCACGTGAACGCGCGGATCGGCACGTTCTCGAGCACGTTCAACGAGTCGTCCCAGTTGAGGAACTGATTCGCAAACGACGGCAGGAAAACAACAAAGGTGATCGCAAGCGTCGTTGCAAGCAAGCCGAAGAGCAGCCGGCGTTCCCGACGCGTTGCTGCTGCCACCGCCGATGCCTTACTTGTGGACGGACGTGTTCGGGCCATAATGGTTTGCTCCGGCAGGATTCTACACTGGGGAAGGGATGCCGGGGCAGACAAATCCGCCGTCCGGCAAGTCTGTCAAGTTCCCGGCCCACGGCCGCGCAACGACGACGGCAAGTCCCATCGCGGAATAACTTTATGCGTTCTAATATTAGTGACGGTGGGTCGAAATCATAAATCTAATTAAAGCCAACCAATAATACAGACGTCCCGACAAACCCTCGTTTCCAGCAGTACCGTTCGGAGCTGATTTTATAGGGATAGAATCGGACTTCATATTCATGCCTCTCCCAGGATGGGTGATTGTGTGAGTAATATAATTACAATTCACTAGGACGCGCCGAACCAAACGAGAGTGACGCATGAATTTGCTTGACTGGACGCGCCAATAACACTAGGATCCTCTAATCCTAATGGTATGCAGTTAGGATATTCACATGTAGTGGATGTGTGAACCTTATTTCAATGCATCTCGCAAGGGGTGGATGACTGATTCTGTTTCCGAACCTGTGAATCCACTCAAGATGTTGGTGGAACCCCCCTGGCAAACCCGCCATCGAATCGGCTGGCCGAAGGGGCAGCGCTGTAAATGCAGCGTCTGCTGCCGGCCGGAGCAGATGGCCTGAATCGTTGAATGCCTCTCTGGCGGCACGAATGGATGCTGTTCGTGCTTCTCTGGCCACATCCGGCTCAGAGAAGAAACATGGGAGTGGAGCTGATTGATTTGCGGTCAGTTTCAAGGTTTAACCAACTCACAAATCAAGGAACCCTTATGAAAGAATGTTTCTTTCGGCTAATTCTCGCAGCAATTCTTGCTGCGACTGTCGGTTTGGTCTGCTACGGCCAGGGCGGTGGTGGCTCTAGCTCCTCGCTCTCTGGAGTGGTCCTCGACGCATCGGGCGGCGTTATTCCGGGTGCGGATGTTTCGGTCAAAAACGACGCCACCGGCATCGAGTACAAGACAGTCACAAGTGAGAGCGGAAACTTTTCCATTCCGTCTCTTGATGTCGGAACCTATACGGCGACGGTTTCGATGACAGGCTTCAAGCAGGCAGTTGTAAAGAACATCGTGACCCATCCGGGCACGCCCTCAGCGATCAAGGTCACGCTGGAGGTAGGTGGCAGCAACGAAACCATCACCGTGCAGGCGAACACCGAAATCATCCAGTCGCAATCGGCGAACATTTCGAGCACCTTGAATAGCCAGCAGCTCATTCAGATGCCTTTGGTAAGCCGCAATGCCATGGACTTTATTGTCTTTCTGCCCGGCGTGAACACTACGAGCACCAACCGCGGTTCGACGGTCAACGGTCTGCCGCAAAACGCGCTCAACATCACCATCGATGGCGTCGCCACCCAGGACAAGACGAACAATGATGGGGACGGCTTCTTCAGCATGATCACCGTGAGGACCGATGCTGTGGAAGAAGTCTCGATGTCCTCAGCCGTGCCGGGAGCGGAGGCCGCAGGCCAGGGCGCGGTTCAGATCAAGTACGTAACCCGCTCGGGAAACAACAACTACCGCGGAACCGCGTATTGGTACCACCGCAACCCGACTTTCCAGTCGAACAACTGGTTCAACAACCGTGACCTTGCTCCGGATTGGGGCAATTCGACCGATCCTTGCACGCCCGCGCAGCTGGCGACTGATTTCAATAATTGTAAGGCGCCGCGCAGCCGCATCCTGCTCAATGAGCCGGGCGGCAGCATCGGCGGTCCGATCACTCTGCCGAAGAAGATTTTTGGCCCGTTGGGGTTCAACGGCAAGGATAAAGCGTTTTTCTTCGCGAACTTCGAAGAGTATCGGCTGCCCAGCCAGCAGGCGCGTACGCGCACGGTGTTTAGTCCGGACGAGCTGAACGGGGTTTTCGATTACCTGGTGGGATCGACAGTGAACAAGGTGAATGTACTGAACCTGGCAAACGGGAATACAGTCGGCACCTCGGTCATTGATCCGACAATCGGGCAGCTGCTTAAGGACATTAACACCGTGACCAGCAGCACCGGAACGCTCCAGCCCTACACGCCAAATCCCGAGTACTATACCTACGTTTTCCAAAACAAGCCCCTGACCGTGCAGAAGAAGCTGACGATGCGCGGAGACTTCAATATTACGAACAAGGAGCATGTGGAGACGGTCTGGTACTTCAACCGGTATTCTCCCGTGGAGGATAACCTGAACAGCGTGGATCATATATTCCCGGGTTTTCCGAATTGGGGAGCCCAGTCTTCAAATCGATGGACTTTCGCGACTGCGTTGCGCTCAACATTGACGCCTAGGCTGGTCAATGAACTGCGCCTCGGAATGGAGGGCGGGGTCACACTTTTTTGGCCGGATATGAACGCCGGACAGTTTTCAGCAGCGCCCGGGCAGCTGGGCAATGAGGATGGATTCAGGCTGGGCATAAGCGCTGCTGGGATAAGCAACGCCTCCGTGTCTGCCGGTCCCTCACGCCGCAATGGGCCGCCGAAGACACTGCAGGACACGCTGACCTGGACGCATGGCGCGCACAACATCAGCATGGGTGGCAGCTACAACTTTACGGGCGATTGGAATTGGGGTCAGACAGTGGCGCCGACGATCAGTTTCGGCGTGGACACGACGTACGATCCGGCGCGGTTCATGTTTGATGCCACCAACGGCCCGAAGAACTTCCCCGGGTCGAATACCACACAGCAATCCGCGGCTCAGGCTGCCTTCGCGGTACTGACGGGACGCGTGACTCAGATCAGCGGCAGCGGCGTGCTGAGCGAGACCACGAATCAGTACACCTACAACGGCGCGAATGTAAACCGGAGCCACCAGACTGAGATAGGGGTCTTCGCGACGGATTCCTGGCGGGTGCGTCCGAACTTTACGTTCACCTATGGCGTGCGCTGGGAATTGCAATTGCCGTATACGGCAGGCGACAATGTGTACAGTTACGCCACATTGGATGATCTATGGGGTATCTCGGGACATCAGAATTATGGGAACAATGCCCTGTACACTCCGGGTCCCACTACTTTGCCGGCGCCAACCTGGAAGCAGTTCAAACAGGGCCAGTCTGCGTACAGCACCCATTGGCACGACTTCGCACCAAGCGTCGGTTTTGCCTGGACTCCGAACTCCGGCGGGTTCCTGGGCAAGATCCTGGGCGAGAACGGCGGGAGCGTGTTCCGCGCCGGTTATTCAATCGCGTACACACAAATTGCGGTAGGCGATTTCAACGGAGTGTATGGTTCCAACCCCGGCGTCACAATCAGCGCGACGCGCAATATGAGCAACGGCAACTTGCTCTCGACTGCGACCCCCGCGTTGCCGCTGTTGTTCCACCCTGCTTCGGGGTCGAGAGATCTGGGTCCGCCTTCGTTCGCGTCGACTCCGGTGTATCCGATCCAGAGCACGTCGATTTCGGACACGGTGTACATCTTCGATCCCAACTACAAGACACCGTATGTGATGTCTTGGTCGTTCGGCTGGCAGCGCGAGCTCACCAAAGACACGGTCATCGAGGCGCGGTATGTCGCGAATAAGCAACTGCAGCCTCTTAGCGGGCGAAACATAAACGAAGGGAACATCGTGGAGAACGGGTTCCTCAGTGAGTTCAAGCTGGCGATGGCGAACCTGCAGTCGAACATAGCGGCCGGGCGCGGCAGCAACTTCAAGTACTATGGCGCGGGAACGGGCACTTCGCCGCTGCCGATCACGCTGGCTTATTTCAGCGGCATACCGGCATCGCAGGCGAGTGATGCGACCAAGTACACGTCCAGCAACTTCAGCAGCGCCAGCTATACGACCTACCTGGCGCAGCAAAATCCGAACCCGAGCAGTTATGCAAGCAGCCTGTGGAGTGCTTCGTTGACGCAGCGCAACAACGCCCTGACAGCGGGGCTGCCGGCGAATGAATTCGTGGTCAATCCCACGGTTGCGTCAGGAGGCGCCGACATTGAGACCAACGGCGGCTGGAACTGGTACAACTCGCTGCAGATTGAATTGAGGCGCCGTTTGGCCAAGGGTCTGCTGGTTCAAGGTAGCTATGTGTTTGCCAAGGGACTCGGCTCGACCTTGCAGGACTATCGCATACCGTATATACAGACCACAGGCGCCACGCTTCCCAGTGCATTCAAGGTCAACTGGATTTACGAGCTGCCGTTTGGGAACGGCAGAACTTTCTTCGCCGGCACGCACGGAGCACTGGAACGCCTCGTTGGGGGTTGGGAATTCCAAGGCACGGGCCGGTGGCAGAGCGGGGCACTGATCAACTTCGGCAACGTAAACCTGGTCGGCATGACGCCCGATCAACTGCGGAGCCAGATTGGTCTGCGTTTCGACAACGCCAACAAGCTGGTCTTCTACGAGCCGGCGAACATCATTCAAAACACGATCGCCGCCTACAACGTCAGTGCGACGACCTCGACGGGATTCAGCACCACATACGGAATTCCGACCGGCCAGTACGTCGCGCCTGCGAACCAGAACAGCGCAGGGTGCATCCAGGTGTACGGAGGACAGTGCACGCCCTACACGCTTT
>Ga0187849_1004650_pt1 | contig 11274 bp, 7 predicted proteins | sample June2016WEW_4_10_2_FD_132412 | JGI IMG/M metagenome (GOLD analysis project Ga0187849, IMG submission 132412) | Peatland microbial communities from SPRUCE experiment site at the Marcell Experimental Forest, Minnesota, USA - June2016WEW_4_100 | ecosystem: Environmental > Terrestrial > Soil >... | reverse complement strand
TTGGCTATGCCCCTTGAGCGTCAGCAGTTCCCGGCCACCGGCCGCCTCCCAGACCTTGGCGGTCCCATCATAACTGCCAGTTCCAATCCGCCGGCGGTCCGGGGAAAAGGCCACGGAAGAAACCCAAGCCCTATGCCCCTTGAGCGTGAGCAGTTCCCGGCCGGTGGCGGTCTCCCACACCTTGGCGGTCTTATCATTACTGCCTGTGAGAATCCGCTGGCTGTCCGGGGAGAAAGCCACGGAAGAAATCCCACCTCCGTGTCCCCTGAGCGTGAATAGTTCCCCGCCGCTGGCCGCATCCCACACTTTCGCCGTCTGATCCTCGCTGCCCGTCACAATCCGGCCGCCGTCCGGGGAAAAGGCCACAGACATAATCCGTCCTGCATGGCTCTTGAGCGTGAACAGGAGTTGGCCGGTGGCCGCATCCCACGCCCCGGCCATTCCGTCCCAACTCCCGGCGGCAATCCGCCGGCCATCCGGGGAAGATGCCACCGACGAAATTACATCGCTGAGCCCCTTGATCGTGAGCAACTCCCGGCCTGTGGCCGCATCCCACACCCTGGCCGTCTTATCCGTGCCGCCGGTAACAATCCGCCGACTGTGCGAAAGAAAGGCCACAGACCAGATCGCGTTGCTATGTCCGGTGAGCGAGAGCAGTTCCCGGCCGGTGGTTGCATCCCAGACCTTGGCGGGATCCTCATCGCCACCCGTCAAAATCCGCTGACCGTCGGGGGAAAAGGCCACCGACAAGACCCGGCCACTATCCCCCTGGAGCGTGAACAGGTTCCCACCTGTCTTGTCGGCTGACAGGCCACTGGCGGCATCCCAGACCTTTGCGGTCCGATCGTCACTCCCGGTCACAATTCGGCGCCCGTCTGGGGAAAAGGCGGCGGACCTAATTCCATCGCTGTGCCCCTTGAGGGTAAAGAGTTCTCGCCCGCCATCCGCATCCCAAACCTTGGCCGTCTGGTCGGCGCTCCCGGTGACGATCCGCTGGCCGTCCAAGGAAAAGCTGACAGACCAGATGTAGCCGCTGTGCCCTTTGAGCGAGAGCAATTCGCGTCCGCTGGCCGCCTCCCAGACCTTGGCCGTCTGATCTCCGCTGCCTGTAACAATCCGCCGGCTGTCCGGGGAGAAGGCCACGCAAAAAATCCAAGTGTCGTGCCCGTTCAACGGGAGCAATTCGCGTCCGCTGGCCGCCTCCCAGACCTTGGCCGTATGATCAAAACTGCCGGTGACAATCCACCGTCCGTCCGGGGAGAAGGCCACAGCGCGAACAGTATTGCTATGCCCGTTAAGCGTAAACAGTTGCTTTCCGGTGGCCGCATCCCAGACTTTAGCCGTATGGTCGAGGCTGCCGGTGACAACCCGCTGGCCGTCCGGAGAGAAGGCCACAGAGAGGATCTGGTCGCTGTGCCCCCGGAGCGTGAGGATCGTCCGGCCAGTGGCCGCATCCCACAGCTTGGCCGTTTGATCGACACTGCCGGTGAGGATTCGCCGGCCGTCCGGGGAAAAGACCGCGGATGCAATCCAAGCGGTGTGGCCCCTCAGCGCGCGGAGTTCCTCGCCGCTGGCGGCGTCCCACACCTTGGCCGTAGCATCCTCGCCTGCGGTGACAATCTGGCGGCCGTCCGGGGAGAACGCCACTGCCGCCACAACGCCCGCGTGGCCTTGGATCGTCCTCAAGGCCAAATGGGTTTTCGGTTGCCAATAATACCATTCAAAACCGCGAAATGGCGAGTCTTGGGTTTCTTCCAGTAGTTGCCGCAGCCCGCCGATGCTGTTCTGCTCCCAGGCTTGCTGAGCCAGGTTCATGTCGGCCACGTAGAGAAGGTGGCTGGCTTCGAGCTTCTCCGCGTCCGCACGCACGCGAGCTTGCTTCTCGGCTTCCTGAGCCCGCTCAGCCTCCTTTTGCGCCGCCTGCGCTCCGAGTCGTTGTCCTCTTTCGGCGTTCCTGGCTCGGCTGGCCTCAAACGCCTGCCAGGTGCTGACGGTGGTTCCCACAACCAATGCTGCCGCCACCGCCGCCGCGGCCGTAAAGGCCACTTTGTGGCGCCGCCACGCCTTCTGGAGCCGGTACGCCGTGCTCGGCGGCCGGGCCACGACCGGTTCGTTGTCGAGATGCCGCTTGAGGTCGGCAGCCAGGCCGTTGGCCGTCTCGTAGCGGCGCGCCCGGTCCTTCTCCAGGCATTTCATCACGATCCAGTCCAGATCCCCTGCGAATACCCGGTCCAGGGCCATTTCGCCAGCCCCACGGTTCCGGGCCACGATGCCGCGCTGCTCGCCTTTTAGCGTGCTCAGGCGACTGGAGGGGCGATCCGGCTCCTCGTGCAGAATGATCCGCTGCATCTCGCTGTAGCCCGCGCTGCGCAATCGCTTCTCCGGGAATGGCGTCGTCCCGGTCAGCAACTCGTAGAGCAGCACCCCCAGGCCGTAGATGTCGCTGCGGGTGTCCACGTCCAGGCGGCTCATCTCAGCCTGCTCCGGGCTCATGTAGGCCGGCGTGCCGATCATCGCCGCGTAGTGGGTGAAAACCGTTTTCTCGGTTAGTTTCTGGCTCGTGGCTTTGGCCACGCCGAAATCAATCACCATCGGGTGGCCCGACCCATCCGGATTGAGCGTGACCAGGATGTTCGTGGGCTTGAGGTCCCGGTGGATGATCCCCTTCTGATGCGCGCTTTGAATGGCCTGGCAGACGGTGATGAAGAGCTTGATCCGCTCCTGGGCGGGAAGCCGGTTCTTGTCACAGAACTCGGTGATGGGCACCCCCTGGACCAGTTCCATCACGAAGTAAGGCCGGCCGGTGTCGGTGGCTCCGCCATCCAGGACTTTGGCGATGTTGGGATGGTCCATCAAGGCCAGCGCCTGGCGCTCGGCCTCGAAGCGGGCGACGACCTGTTTGGTGTCCATCCCCAGCTTGATGATCTTCAGCGCGACGCGGCGGCGGACCGGCTCCTCCTGTTCGGCCATATAAACCACCCCCATGCCGCCCTCGCCGATCTTCTCCAGCAGCTTGTAGCGGCCGATGACTGAGCCCGCATCCTCACTGATGGCCTCAATCGCGATGTCCTGATCGCCCACAAGTGCTACGGCCGGACTATGCTTTTGGAAGAAACCCTTCGCCTTTCGGCCTGCGCGCAGGAGGTTTTCGATGCGCCCCCGCAGTTCCCGATCTTCGCCGCAAGCCTGTTCGAGGTAGGCGGCCGCTGCCTGAGGGTCGCCTATGTGGCGGGTGGCTTCAAAGATCGTTTCTTCGTTCGGCTGGGGCTGATTCATGTCTGCTTCGCTACTGGCACTCATAAGGAATTACGAGTTTTTTGGGAAAAAACCGACAGGCGGCCGCAAATTCGCAGCCGGAACACGGCGCCAAGGAGGCGACCAAGCTCCCCTTCTTTTCCAGCCTCAGGGTCCGCCGCGCTCCATGCGGTCGAAGAGCCAGGCCTGAGCGTAGGCCCAGCGGCGCTCGATCGTGCGCTCCGAAACGCCGAGCACCTCCGCTGCCTCGCGTTCACTGAGTCCGACAAAGAACTTGAGCTTGACCACCTCGGCCTTCGCAGGATCCAGCTTCTCCAGCTCATCAATGGCCTCGTTCACGGCCAAAAGCGTCTCCTCCTCAACGGGCCCAGCCAGTTCGATGTCGTCGATGTCCACGCGCTGCTGCCCTCCGCCATGCCGCTCGCATTGCCGCTTTCTGGCCCGGTCAATCAGGATATGGCGCATGGCCTCGGCGGCCGCGGAGAAGAAATGACGCCGGCTTTCCCAGTGTTGGCGCCCGCTGCCGACCAACTTCAGCCAGGCCTCGTGAACCAGGGCTGTGGGTTGAAGGGTTTGGCCGGGCGTTTCCCTCGCCATTCTCGCTGCGGCCAGGCGGCGCAGTTCCTCGTAAACCAGCGGCAGCAACTTCTCAGCCGCTTGTCCATCGCCGTTGCTAGCCGCTTTGAGAATCTGTGTTACCTGTTCCACGGGTTTGTCCATCCACCATGTCCCCTGCCAGCCTTCGCGGAACTCGATGTTCCATATTTGAGGCCGAGGGGCTTTTTACAATAGACACCACAATTGGACACCGTGCAAATGGGGTGGCCAGCCGCGACCCGTAGGGACGACGGGTGTCCTGGCCCCCCTGAAGTCGGTGGCCGCAACGGCCTGCGATGCGCTCCTTTGGGCAGGAGCCACCGGGTTCAAGCTGTCGCGCAAAGCGGCAGGAACCAGGGCGTAAGGCTCAGGCCGGCCCAACCGTCTGGGCGGTGGTTCGCCAGGAGGATTTTTCGGCGAAAGACGGCTTCTTTCTGGGCGGGAACGCCTGCCGTAGCGAGGCATCGGTTCGCTCGCACAGAAAGGCCGTTCCCAGCGTGTTTGGGTTTCATCCTTCAGGCCGGTTCGCCGGACTCGAGTTCGTGGAGCATGCGCCATACCCGGTCGATTTCACCGCGCTCGATGACTTGTAGCGGGCTGGAGCCGTCGAAGGCCGGGTTGGGCTCTTTGAGCCAAGGACCAATGGCCTCCCGGGAGACCAGTTTTTCGAGGGCCGCGAAGAGACGTTTGACTTCGGTCAGGCGACGGGCCGTGGAGGAACTGGGCCTGGCGCCCTGCGACCAGTTGGCGAGGGCGCGAAGCGAGAAGCCGGTAATGCGAGTGAAGGTCTCGCGGGAAATCCCGAACCGGGTCGCGAGGTCCTTGACCGAGGCGCCGTTGGAGCCGGCTTCGGGCATGAACTTGAGTGTACCCCTTCCAGCCCTGGTCAGCGGCCTGCTGGAATGCGGTCTGCTCGCCGCCCCTTGGGCCGCCGAGTCGAGTATTCTCTTCATAGAGACAGGCTAGTGCGAGTTGGGCATTTGTGCAAGCAATTATCCATGCATTTTTGCACTACCTCTTCTTGAGCCAGCGCTCAAGCTCATTTTCGCCCAGGATCTCGACCTTGCTCGTTGGGCCCAGGGATTCGGGGAAATAGACGAGGTTCATGGCCCCGGCGATGCGGGCCGAGGGGACGTGACGACCACGTCCACCGATTCGGCCGCCAGTTCCTGCATTCCATCCAGGCAGTCCTTCGCCTCCAGTCGGTAATTCCTTCTTCGTGGCATAAAATCAGGGTTGCTCTCTTGATGTTTGGCGGCTTACTCGGCCAACGCGGACGGCGGGCCGCTCAGTTGAGCGGGTTGGAGTCCTGGCCGGGGTCCGGCCTCGCTGACGTGGCGGCACGCATCAAGCGGACGCCGCTGGCCTTGAGCACAGACTTGGCGAAGTCACGGACCTCCGGTGTGGGCGGCGACTCTGGCAGGACCCCAGCCATGAGGCCCCCGCACGGCTTCGCAGTCAGCACAAGGACATCTCCCAATCGAGCGGAGCGGCCGCTCTTGTTCCGCAGGATGGGCGCGAACCATTGCGCGTCCGCGACTCCAATCCCCGTCAAATAGTCTCTCCCGGGCCGAGGCCGACGTGAAGAAGCGGAGGGCACAACGGTGCCAGATAATTCCTGGACCAAAGCCGGCTTGCCGAGGCGCAAAAACGCGCTAAAGAATTCACACCCAAGGTGGGCGGCAATTCAAAGGCTGGTCCAAGCCAGTGAAGCCTGTGGCATTTTTAACCTCCATTTCCAGAGTCTCGAAACCACTTCCTTGAGTCCTTTTGATATGATGACCACCTCCGCCCCAGCCGCGAAGAGACAGAGAGGGAACGGGCAATGGACTCGTGTGGAATTCACGAAGTGCGGGGTTCTGAAACAACCCCATCATCGGACCCGGAGCAATGCCAGGGTGATGTCGTCCTCCTGTTGGCGGCTTCCGGCAAAGCCTTGGAGAGTCCGCAGCGACTCGCTCCATTGGCTGAACCGGGGTGGGAACGGCGCCTCGGCCAGGGCGGCGCACAGGCGCTCAGAGCCGAACATCGTGTTGTCCGGCGCTGACGCCTCTGTGACGCCATCCGTGTGGAGGAGCAGCAATTCGTCGGCGTGCAGTTGGCAACGCAGTTTTGGATAGGGTTCGGCCCGATCGGTGAATCCAAGCAGAGGCCCGCGGTCGAGCGCCACGATTTCAACAGACCCGTCCTTACGGCGGATCAGGGGAGGAGGATGCCCGGCGGAGGAAACTTCAATCGTCCGCGAGGCGGGGTCGAACACGCAAAGGCTGATGGTGACGAACTGGCACTTGGGATTTTGCGGCGCAACGGCGTCATTCAGGTCACGCAGGATGATTCCAGGGTCGCTTTCGCGCTCCGCGAGATTGCGCAGGAGCACCCGAACCATGCTCATAAAAAGCGCGGCGGGTGTGCCTTTGCCGCAAACGTCCGCGACGGTGATAGCCAGACGGTCGGCGCCAAGGCTGAAGTAGTCATAGAAGTCGCCGGAAATCTCCTGGGCGGGGAGGAGTTCGGCATGGATTTCGAAATTCTGGTGGGGCAACCCCGGGATCTGGCTGGGGAGATAACTGAGCTGGCTCTCCCGGGCGAGAGCCACCTCCTGCTCAATTCGCTGGCGCGAGAGAAGTTCCTGGTGAAGCTGCGCGTTATCCAGGGCCACGGAGACCTGGAGGCCGATGGCGGTCAGCAGGTGCAAATCTTCGGCCGTGAATTGCTGGCCCTGACCCATGCGCTCCAATTGGAGCACACCCAGGGCCTTACCGCCCTTGGTTTGCAGGGGCACACAGATGAAGGAGCGAATGCCGAGCGAAACGATGCTTTGGGCCTCAGCAAAACGGCTGTCTCTCTGCAGGTCCTCAGCGAAAATGCCCACGCCTTCGGAAGCGACTTTGTTGACGATAGACCCGCTAAAACGAGGAGTGTCCGGGAGACCGGGACGTTGTTTTTAGGCCCGGACGGACGGTCGCCCGTCCTCAAGGAAGATGGCCAGGCCGCGTTCCGCGTGCGGGAACAGGACAAAGAGGTGAGCCAGCACCTGCGCCAGGAGGTCGTTGACCTCGGGGGAGCGGTCCGCGTCTTCGTAGCGGAGCAGATAAGACCCGATCCCGACTTCGTCCTTGCCTTTGAGGGTGGCGGGGGACTCCAATCTCTTTCCATTCAGGAAAGTGCCGTTGATCGAGTCGAGGTCCTCCAGCCGAACGCCATCGCCATCCCGAATGACCCGCGCGTGGCGCCGGCTTACCTTTGGCCCGTCGATGAGAATGTGTGCGCCCGCCTGCCGGCCAATCACCAGTTCCGGCGCATCTATCTCGAACGTTTTCCCCGCCTCGGCCGCCTTGATAACCACGAGTCGCGGCATAGTGTCATCGCATTATTCCAGGAAGAACAGTCCATTGCCCATTCTCTGTCGAACCTGGGAAAAGGAATTGACAATCCTGGAAAAATGTCGCGGTCCTGCCGAGTTGTGATATTGTATTAAGAAAGCTGCCAGTGACTATTACTGAAAAAGAGAGCGAAACGGCGCCCGCGATCACTTCCGCCAATCGGCCGCCACGCCCGTCACGCGGTTTTTTGAGCACCGGTGGAGCCGTGCCTTTTTAAGGCGCATGGATGCCGATTCCAATTGGCCGCCGTGGATACCAATGAAAGGGGAAACCTCCGAACACGCCAGGTTTCACGAGAAGCCATGATCGGCACTGCGCTCAACCAATATCGCATTACCGCCACCCTCGGAGCCGGCGGGATGGGCGAGGTGTTTCGCGCTCGGGACACGCGGCTGAACCGCGAGGTGGCGATTAAGGTCTTGCCGAAAGACTTTACCGGTGATGCCGGCCGCCTGCGGCGATTTGAACAGGAGGCCAAAACTCTGGCGGCGCTTAACCACCCTAACATCCTGACCATTCACGATGCTGGAGTCCATCGCGAGGTCCCTTATCTCGTGAGTGAATTGCTCGAAGGGCGAACGCTGCGCGAAGAAATGAATGGCGGGGCTTTGCCGGTGCGCAGAGCTACGGAGTACGCGCTGCAAATCGCCCAGGGTCTAGCCGCAGCGCACGGCCAGGGGATCATTCACCGCGATCTCAAGCCGGAGAACATCTTCGTCACCAAAGACGGGCGGGTGAAGATTTTGGATTTCGGGTTGGCGAAACTAAGGGAAAATCCGAAATCGCCGGCGGACCCGGAGGCGCGGACGCTGGTGGAATCGACCGAGCCCGGCCGCGTCATGGGCACGCCCAATTATATGTCGCCGGAGCAAGCACGCGGCGAAGCGGTCGACCATCGGGCGGACATTTTTGCGTTCGGTTGCGTGCTTTACGAAATGGTCACTGGGGCTAGGGCGTTCAAACGCGAAACGGTCATTGGCACCCTGGCAGCAATCATCAACGAGGAACCGCCTGACCTGGCCGATCGCCTGCCGAAACTCTCGCCGGCATTGGCTCGGACCATTCATCGCTGCCTGGAGAAGCGTCCCGAGCGCCGCTTCCAAAGTGCCGACGATCTCGGCTTCGCCCTGGAAACATTTTCGATGGGGACTACGGCCGCGGCGACGAACGCGGCTGGGTCCAGCCAGCGGACAACGAGCCCGCGGCGAAACCTAATCCTCGGCGCCATGCTGGTGGTCGGCTTGCTGGGTGGTGTCCTTTTGCGCTGGCCGCGGTCCGGCCCCGGCGCTCCGTTGGCTTGGCATGGCGAGCGCCTCGGCGGCCCCTCGGTCGCATTCGATCCCCGCCTTTCACCGGATGGAAAGGAGATCGCCTTTTTGGCGATGGTGGAAGGTGTGAGTCAGCTTGCGGTAATGAGCGCGGATTCGGGTGATTGGAAGATCCTTACCACCAACCGTGATCGCGGCTCGCTTGACGACCCGTGCTGGTCGCCGGATGGGTCACAGATTTTTTACTCACACTCGATTGGCCACCCCAGCGGCGTGTACCGTATTTCCAAGTACGGCGGCGAGGAACGTCTGGTGCTGGATGAAGCGGGATCCCCGCTAGTGCTGCGAGACGGCCGGGTTCTGGTCTTGAAGCGAAATGTGGCCGGCGAAGATCAATTGCACCTTTTCTCGCCGGATACAGAAGAGCTGCGCGCCTTGAACGCGTCGGCGGAGCAGCGTTTCGGCAGGACCTTCGCGCTCCTGCCTGGCCGTGGCGCAGCGGTCTTCTGGGGCCACCCCACGAACGCCGTCGAGCGAGCGCAATCCCTCTGGCGGATCGACTTGAACTCCGGAAAGACCAGCCCGTTTCTGATCGATGTCGTGCCGCGACATGGAATCGAGACCTTTTCGCTCAGCCCCGATGGCCGCCACCTTCTCCTGGCGGCGCCCGATGAGGATCTGAGTCGCCTGTACTCGGTCGACACCCGGGGAAGATGGACGGCTCTACTGGTTGCTGCCCTGGCCTCAGAAGTGTCGTCTCTCGACATGGATCGAACCGGCAATCTGTATTTGGATCAGTACGAACGCCCGAACGAGATTCTTCGGCATGGACCCGGCAGCGTGGTCGAGAGATTTCCGCTTCCGCACGCACCTAACGACCGCATGATTTTGGCGTTGCCCAATAACCGCTTTCTTTTCGGCACCTCGGACCGGGGCGTTTTTCGGTTGATGGTCCTGGAACCGGGCAAGGAGCCACGTCCCTTCCTGGAAGGCAAGACGGCATCCTTGGGCCCTTTTGCCAGGCTGGGGACGAACCAAGTAATCTTCTGTGTGTATAACGGCTCCAAATACGGGCTGGCCACCGCGTCCCTGGAAGGGCGCGGCCTTAAGTTCCTCCCGCAGCTCTCATTGGAAGAGAACCCCGGATTCAATGTGGCAGGCGCGCCCGACGGCATGACAATCTATTACGCTCTTGGCGGTTTCGCCTATGCCATGCCCGCCTCCGGGGGCGGCCCGGAAAAGCTGTGCGCGGGTCATTCCCTGGCAGTTGATCCGCATGGGCAGTACTTGGTGATCAAAGTCAACAGTGACTCCGGGAACTACCTCGTGCGCTATTCACTCGGGAACAAGCGGGAGGAGCAGATTGCTTTGGACGCCCGATACCCGCTTACCATCAACCCGCTCAGCCCGCAGGCCATTGGGAATGATGGGCGCATCGCTGCGGCGGTGGCGCCGCTCAATTCCTGGTTCTGGCCGGCCGCGGTTATTGATCCGAAGACCGGCAAGACGGAGATCGCCGCTCGGTACGCGGCCGATATGCATGCTTGTGGGTGGGACGATGAGGGCCGGCTGGTCATGTCGGCGCTGTTCCTAAAATCCAGTCTCTGGCGCTTTCGACCAGAGCACTCGTTGGGGAATCCATGATCGGCGCCTCTCTCAATCAATATCGCATCACCGCAAGCCTCGGCGCCGGCGGCATGGGCGAGGTGTTTCGAGCGCGCGACACGCGGCTGAACCGCGAGGTGGCGATCAAAATATTGCCCACAGAATTTGCGAGCGACCCGGACCGGCTGCGCCGCTTCGAACAGGAGAGCAAGACTCTTGCGGCGCTGAATCATCCGAACATTCTGACCATTCATGATGCGAGCGTACATGAAGGCGCGCCCTTTTTAGTGAGCGAGTTGCTCGAAGGCAAAACGTTGCGTGAAGAGCTCAGCGGCGGCGCTTTGCCGTTGCGCAAGGCAATGGACTGCGCGCTGCAGATTGCCCAGGGGTTGGCTGCGGCTCACAGCAAAGGCATTATTCACCGCGATCTCAAACCGGAGAACATTTTCATCACCAAAGAAGGGCGCATAGAGATTTTGGATTTCGGCCTGGCCAAGCTCCAGTCCGATTTGAAATCTGAGATCTCAAGGTCCAAATCCCACGCTGACTCAAATGTTCCAACGCTGGCGGATTCGACTCAGCCGGGCATGGTGCTGGGTACTCCGGCCTATATGTCGCCCGAGCAAGTGCGGGGCGAACCGGCGGACCACCGCGCGGACATTTTCGCTTTCGGTTGCGTGCTTTACGAAATGCTCAGCGGCATCCGGCCGTTTCGGCGCGACACACCGATCGCCAGCATGAATGCGGTCTTGTCGGAAGAACCGCCGGATCTGAACGTGAATTATCCACAGGTGCCTGTGGCGCTCGAACGTGTCCTGCGCCGTTGCCTGGAAAAATCCCCGGCCCAGCGGTTCCAGAGTGCCGCTGACCTGGGGTTCGCGATCGAGGCCGTCTCCGCCTCAGGGACAGCGGCCGCATCGCTTCGGCCGACCAACCGATTAGCCGCCGCGACGCCCGGCCTAAAAATGCTGGTGGGTACCGTGGTGCTCGTGGTTGCGTGTCTGGCCTGCTGGCTCGGCCGCTCCCAGCGTACCGTAGTTGCGCCCTGCTCTTACCCCACTTCTCCGCTTGGTTAACGAGGCTCCGCCCCAGACCGTCTCTGCGATGGAATGTGCTGGGTCAGGCCCATTGAGAATTGAGTATTGAGAATTGGTCATTGGTTATTG
>Ga0187849_1004649_pt1 | contig 11277 bp, 7 predicted proteins | sample June2016WEW_4_10_2_FD_132412 | JGI IMG/M metagenome (GOLD analysis project Ga0187849, IMG submission 132412) | Peatland microbial communities from SPRUCE experiment site at the Marcell Experimental Forest, Minnesota, USA - June2016WEW_4_100 | ecosystem: Environmental > Terrestrial > Soil >... | reverse complement strand
GAGGTGGACCGCGGCCGCATCCAGTTGGGCCAGACCGCCACGATTCGCGTGGATGCTGTCCCGGACCGGGAGTTCCAGGCCCACATCGCCCAGATCAGCGCGCTGGCCAAGACCGACTTCTCCACCTGGCCCCCGCCGCGCAATTTTGATGTGACCCTGCAACTGGATACAAAAGACCCCCGCCTCCGTCCCGGCATGAGCGGCAGTGGCCGCATCGCGGTCAACCGCATTCCCGGCTCGATCCTGATTCCGGCGGCGGCGGTTTTCTCCCAGGCCGGAACCACCGTGGTCTACATCCTGTCGGGCTCAAAGTTTGTGCCACGGCCGGTGGTGGTGGGGCGCCGCAACGAGGAGCAATTAGCCATCACCGCGGGACTGGCGGCGGGTGAAAAGGTGGCTTTGAAAGACCCCACTTTGGTGGCGGAAAAGCCATGAGCGCGCGCAAGATAACCCGGATTACCCTGGCGGTGCTGCTGCTGGCGGCTGCCGCTACCGGCACGACGGTGGCGCTGAAGCGCCTGCACCGGCCGGTGCGGGGCGTGCCGACCATCCGGGTGGCGCGCGGCAACCTCGACCTGAAGATTTACACTTCGGGTGAGCTGCGCGCCGGCAAGACCGCCATGCTGGTGGCGCCCTCGGTGGGCAGTTCCCTCCACCTGATTTTCCTTGCCAAAACGGGGACCCACGTCAAATCCGGGGACTTGGTGGCCGACTTCGATCCCAGCGATCAGGAACACAACCTGGAAATGGCGTCCTCCGACCTGAAGGAGGCCGAGCAGTCCATCGTCAAAGCGAAAGCCGACGCTTCCGTGCAAGATGCACAGGACAAAGTCGATCTCCTCAAGGCGGAATTTGACGTTCGGCGGGCGGAGATGGATGTGAGCAAGAAAGACCTGGTGAGCGCAATCGATGCGCAGAAGAACCTGCTGGCGCTGGACGAAGCCCGCCGCCACTTGTCTCAGTTGAAGGAGGATATTCCGTCTCACGCTGCTTCCAACCAGGCAGACATTGCGGTCGCCGCGGAGAAACTCGCCAAGGCCCGGCTGAGCATGCAGCAGGCGCAAAAGAACATTCAGAACATGCATCTGCGTGCGCCCATGGATGGGCTGGTGGCCGTGCAGGAGAACCGCCAGACCAACTTTTACTTTCCCGGTATGCGCCTCCCCGAGTACCGGGAAGGGGATGAAGTCCAACCGGGCGGCTTCGTGGCGCAGGTCCTCGATGTGGAGCAGATGGAGCTGCAAGGTAAGGTGGCCGAAATCGATCGCTCCAACTTGTCTCCGGGAGAGCCCGCCGAGATTGAAATCTATGCTTTGCCCCATCAGAAGATTCCGGGAAAGGTCAAGGACGTTGCCGGCGCGGCTTTGCAGAATTTCTTCTTTAGCGACAGTGGCACCAGCAAATTCGGCGTGGTCATCGCGTTGGACCATCCTAACCCGCAGTTGCGGCCGGGGCTCACCGGAGTTGTGGCTATCTCCGCCGGTGAAATGAAAAACGTGCTCTACCTTCCGCCGCAGGCCCTATTTGCCAAAAGCGGCAATCCGGTGGTTTACGTCCGCGAGGGAAGCGACTTTGTACCGCAGAAAATAAAAATCGTGCGGCGTTCGGAAACACGCATCGCGGTGGAAGGTCTCGCCGAGGGGACGGAAGTGGCGCTGGTCAATCCCGAGCAGGAAACCCCTAAGACCTCCGCCGCTCCGGCTTCACCCGCGCTGGGAGGGGGCAAACGATGAGCGCCCCCGTAACCACGCTTGCCCCGCCCGCGCCGGCAACGCCGCGCTCACCGCATCACTGGTCGCGCTATCTGCCGGAATTCCGCCAGGGTCTGGAATCGCTTCTTTTGCACAAGCTGCGCACTTTTCTGACCATGCTGGGCATGATCTTTGGTGTGGCGGCGGTGGTCTCCATGCTCTCCATCGGCGCCGGCGCGCAGCAGCAGGTGATGGCCTTCATCGAGCAACTCGGCGTGCGCAATCTCATCGTCGAGGCCAAGGAATCCGCCGACTGGCAGGCCATGCAAAAAGTCCGCCAGCTTTCCCCCGGCCTCACCTTCCAGGACCTGCGCGCCATCCGCACCAACACCGCAGGCATTGAGGAATCCACTGCGCGCAAGCGCTTCACGCCCTCCAAGATGATTCCCAAGTCGCAGCACGACATGCCGGCCATTTACGGTGTGTCTCCCGTCTACACGCAGATCGTCAACCTGCGCGTGGTGGCGGGCCGCTTTTTCGATGCTGAGGAGGACGCGCGCGCCGCCGCCGTCTGCGTCCTGGGCGAGGGCGCCAGCGCCAATCTCTTTGGGCAGCAGGAAGCGGTGGGCAAGTACGTCAAGGTGAACGAACAGTGGTTCCATGTGATCGGAGTGGTCGGCCCCCAACTGAGCGCCCAAACTCCCCTTGCCGGCCTGCCCGCGCAGGATCTTAACAACCTGATTTACGTTCCCCTTTACGCCGCCATCTTGCGCCTGGAAGACACTTACAGTGAGTATCACGACGAAATCGACGGCCTGTATCTCCACCTGGATTCCCACACCGACAGCTTCCTGGCCGCGGAGGTGGTGCGCAGCATCCTCAACGTTTCGCACCACAACGCCGGCGATTTCAGTGTGATCGTGCCCGCGGAGCTACTGGCGGAGCAGCGCAGTACCCAGCGCATCTTCGAATTTGTCATGGTGGCCATCGCCGCCATTTCGCTGCTCGTCGGCGGGATCGGCATTATGAACATCATGCTCGCCGGAATTCTGGAGCGTACCCACGAGATCGGCGTCCGCCGCGCCGTGGGGGCGCGGCAATCGGATATCTCCCGGCAATTCCTGGTGGAAGCGCTGCTCATTTCCTTTGTGGGCGGCGTCACCGGCATCTTCTTTGGAATCGGGATATCCCGGCTGATTGCCTGGCTGGCGGGATGGTCCACCATTGTTACGATCACCTCCATCCTGCTCGCTTTCCTGGTTTCGGCGGCAGTGGGCCTGGTGTTTGGAATCTATCCGGCCATGAAAGCCGCCCGGCTCGATCCGGTTGAAGCGCTACGGTACGAGTGAGCGTCCCGTCCCAGCTAATTCTATACACGGGCGCCGTGGGATCCTCGCCTGCATTGATTTGAACAGCCCTCTCCCCCTTGGGGGAGAGGGTGGCTCGCAACCGGCGCTTTCATCAGCCGGGGCGGGCCGGGTGAGGGGGTCAAGACCGTGACGCCTAATGCAACTTGACCCTGTGCATTCATGTTGGTGCTAACCCCCTCTCCCACCGCCTTGCGGTCCCCCCTCTCCCCCAAGGGGGAGAGGGAAGAGAATTTCTTTCTTTTGGAGTTGTATTTATCACCGTTTGCCAACGTAGGTTTTCGCACGGACGCTAAAGCGTCGGCCTTCCAAAGTCGCTGTAAGAAATCAAGGCCAGGAGTTTTCGAATATGCGCTGCAAAATTGTTGCTGCCTGCCTGATCCTCGCCGCTTGGGTCGCGCCCGCCCGTGCCCAGACCTTTCCCATGCCCGACTATTTCCATGAGCTGATCTATTCGCCGCAGCCCCCGCAGCCGTTGCCGGACACCCAGGGCTTCCGCGACTACATTATTGACGGCAAGCTGCGCCTTTCCCTCCAGGACGCCATGCTCCTGTTGCTGGAACATAACACCGAGGTGCACATCGATCGCCTGGCGGTGACCGATGCGGAATATAATGTGGAGCGGAGTCTTGCGAATTTCGATCCGGCGCTTGCTTCCACCTTCAACACCGACCGGACCAAATCCCCCACCTATTCCCAGTTGCAAGGCGCCCCCACCCTGAGCGACCTGGAACAGCAAACGACGTTCGGCTACACGCAGACGTTGCAGACCGGCACAAATTTCAACCTGGGCCTGAGCGCCGATAAATCCTCCAACAATAGCATCTACAATTTTCTCAACCCCTCGATTTCCGCCTCCCTGAATTTCACCGTCACCCAGCCCTTGCTCCGAGGCAACGGTCGCTTTGTAAACCGCGCTCCCATCCTCATCGCCCGCCGCATCGTGACGCAGACCGCCGCCCAGTTCGAGGGGCAGGTGAGCGATTCGCTCTATCAACTGGTGGCGGTTTATTGGAACGTGGTGCAGGCGCGGGAGAACATGAAGATTGCACAGAAATCGCAGGACCTCGCGCAGGCTTCCTACGATCGCGACAAGCGCGCGCTGGAACTCGGCGCCCTGCCGCCTCTCGATATCTACCAATCGGAGGCGCAAGTTGCGAATCGCAAAGTGGCGGTGATCCAGGCGCAGTATCAGCTCAAGTACATGGAAGACCAGTTCCGCCACCTCCTGGGTGCTGATCAGGATGCGGAGGTTCGCGCGTTGGATCTGGATCTGGTGGAGAATCCCGAACCCTCCGGTGAGCTGGTCCAGGCCGACACGAAGGAGGCCGTAGCTACCGCCCTCGCGCATCGTCCTGAATTGGAAGCCCTGCGCCAGCAGATGGCCGCCAATGACATCACGGTCCGGCTCGACCGCAACAATCTGCTGCCCAACCTCAGTTTGACCGGGCTTTATCGGTCCAACGGATTAGGAGGCAATCAGTACGATACCGCCGTCACGCCGCCCGTGCTCCTCTCCCGTGGCGGGCTGGGTGATGCTTTCGGCCAAATCGGCGGCTTCAGCTACCCCACTTATGGTTTCACCTTGTCGCTGAATCTCCCCATCAAGAACCATAGCGCCGAAGCGAACCTCGGCACTGCCCTGGTTTCCCGGCGGCGAAGCCAGTACCAGGCGCGTCAACAAGAAGAGGACATCACGCTCCAGGTGGCCGAGGCTGTCCATCAGCTTGAACAGGCTTGCATCTCTCTCGACGCATCCCGCGTGGCTTTTGACCTTTCCCGCAAGAGCCTGGAGGCCGAGGAGCGCAAGTATCAACTCGGCGCCCAAACCATCTATTTTGTGCTGCAAGCACAAACCGTGCTTGCCTCGGCAGAGGCCGCGGTGCTCCAAGCGGAAATCAGCTACCAACTCGCCCGCGCCAACGTCGATCACGCCACCGGCATGCTCCTCAGCCATTACAAAATCGAAGTGCAAAAGATCAAATCGTGAATCTTCCGGTTGTGGGCCAATTTGATGTTCTAGCGGCGAGTTTACCTCGCCACAAATCGTAGCGGCGAGTTTACCTCGCCATTTGTAGCGGCGCTCTATGAGCGCCGACGGCGGTCGTAGACCGCCGCTACAGCCAAATGGCGGCGTCCCGATAAGATCGGGACAGGTTCCGCCGCCTCTACATTAAACTCTACCACTACCGTCGTTGCACTCGCCTTGACTGTCGACTGTAAACCTCTATCGCCCCCCGCCCTCAACAACTTTCGACTATCGACTATCGACTTTTTTGGACTTTCGACTATCGACTATCGACTTCTCCTAGCCTTCAGCCCGGCATGGCCTTCCGTCGGCTGGTGTGCATCCCCCAGTGCCACGAGGTGCGGCTGTGCCCGCTCGCCGCAACCTACCCTTACCGGATTATCTTTGAACCGGCCCCGCCCCCCGATTCCATTGTCACCTGTAACCTATAAACTCCACCTGACCCCTACTCCACTGCGGCTTCACCCGCTCATCCGGAGCCCGCGCGTCACCGACCTGTTGCCGCAGGTCGCTCAATTGTCATCAATGGAAGAACCCACTCAGTACGGCGCGGGCGCGAAAGAATCGAAAGCTTGGGCGGGAAGGTAATGATATTCGCGACGAAATCTCCCGCGGTATCGCACCACAGGGCGCTCGGAGCCTGCGTCAGATGTAGAACGCGCGCGAATGAATTGCGGAACTCTTGTCTGTTGGCCGGGTCTTACTCCAGATGGTGGGACGGCTCACGGTGAGGAAACCCCACCAGATGTCCGCTGAGTTCATTGCGCTAGAAGCCGAGTTCGTTCGTGAAGTTATTCTCGAGGTTGGGAGAAATCGGTTGAGCGTCGAAATGAATATGGAATTCTGCCATATAATGCTCCTTCAGGCTCCCGCTTCCCGTGCTGATTCTTCCTTCAGTACTCTCGTCTTGTAACTCTCAGCGACGTTACCAACAAGTTCCCTGAATATACGAACCGTATGGGGCAACTCAGTGTAAAAGCCACTTTCGCTCGCCGGGTTCTTGACTCCCGCAACACTCTCCGTCCCGAGCAGGAAAACCACACAACCGTATCTCTCATCGTCCATCTGCCCATCCCGATGAGGCAGGCCCGCGATAAACACCTGGATGGGCATGTTCGTGCCCTCCCGCCATTCTGTTTGCTTTTCGCTATGCTCAGCTCTTGCTAGGACAATACCATTGAGTGCTCGCCGCCCTTTGGTCTCACCATCGGAAACTTTGCTCAAGGTTTCGTTATCTCTCAGGTGCTCATACCCCGCGCGGCCCTTTAGTCGCATTAGAAAGACGTCTATCACTGCTCTGTCATCAAGAGTCAAAAGCTGCAGCTTGGGAACTGTTAACGCCTTGGTTTCAAACTCTTTCCAGAACTGCGATACCGCAACCGAAAAAACGGTCGCCGGCGTCTTCTCCAAGGCAGAGTATCGTTTGACCACCTCATTACACCCCGCGTGTGGAAGCCCCAGCGTGAGGACGAAGTTAAAGTAAATAATCTCTCTTTCCGCATTCTTAATAAGCCAGAGACTTCGCTCGAAGATCTCGGGAATGCCGTTTAGATTCCTGCGCGTTGCATCCTCCAGGTTTTCGATGTCTCCTTTAAGCCGTTCCTCAGCTTTCCCGATTTCTATTAATTGGTTACTCACCAGGGCGTTTGTTGCCTCGATGGCGGATAGACCGATCTCCGTCACCACCGTTCCAACGACCCCAGCGACGCCGAACCAAATGACTAAGAGTCTCTCCCAGTTCGCCGCCACCCCGCCGTGAAAGTGCGCCCACAAGGTCTCAACGCACGCGGTAATCAGTAAAATACATATTAACCACTTTGGACGACTCTTCAAAGAAAACACCATGGCGCAACCTCCACTGCGTTAACTCTCAATCGAAATGTGGCCGGGCTCTCTGTGCTAATGCGCAGGTTCCTGCCAGAACACGATCTTTCTCTCCAAGAATGCCATCAGACCAAAGAATAATATGCCGCCCAAAGATATCATGAAAACGCCCGCAAACATCAACGGCGTCTCCAAGTAATAGGATGACGTATTGATGAGGTGGCCGATCCCCTCCGTGGCCCCGGTGAACTCGCCGATCACGGCCCCGACAACGGCTAGCGAACTCGCAATCTTGAGCCCAGCCATGAGATAGCTGAGCGAATTTGGTACCCGGATCTTCGTTAGTACTTGCCAACGCGATGCCGAGAGCGATTTCATCAAGTCCAGAGCCTCCGGGTCCACAGCGGTCAGGCCCTTTGCGGAATTGACCAGAACAGGGAAGAAAGCGACCAGCGCCGACATGACGATCTTGGAGAACAATCCGTTGCCGAACCACAACACCAGCAAGGGAGCGATGGCAATCAACGGGGTGGACTTCAGCGCCACCGCGTAGGGGTAGACAGCCTGTTGGAAGGTCCTCGAATAGACGAAGAAAATGGCCACCAAATAGGCGCCGAAGCTTCCCAGCAAGAACCCGAGTACGGATTCCTCCATGGTAATTCCCGTTTCCCGGAACAGCCGCCTGTAATTTGCCAAGAAGGCATCCCCGATTGCCCCCGGCGAGGGCATGATGATCGGGTTAAAGTGAAAGACGTGTTCGGCCGCAGACCAGGCACACAGCAGCCCGATCAACGTAAGCGCGGGAACGGCAACTGCTCTTATTCCAGCTTCTCTCGTAGCGATTTGACGACCTCCTGAAAGTACTCCGTTTCCTTCAGCGCGTCCGGGCGCGGGCGAGGAAAGGGAACCTTGAAAGCCTCTCTTACCGTTGCCGGCCGGCCGGAGAGCACAATCACGCGATCGGCGAGAAACAGGGCCTCGCCGATACCATGCGTAACGAATAAAATGGTGACGCCGGTCTCCTGCCAGATTTGCAGAAGTTGTTGGTTTAAGGCATCCCGAGTGAATTCATCGAGCGCCCCGAAAGGTTCGTCCAGTAGGAGCAACTGCGGGTCAAAGGTGAGGGCGCGGGCCAGCGCGGCGCGATGCTGCATGCCGCCCGAAAGTTCCTGGGGATAGCGCTTCTCGAACCCCGCCAAGCCGACCATTTGCAGCAACTGTTCGGGTTCGCGGCTATGGCGTCCCAGAACCTCCAGGGGAAGACGGACATTATCAATAATCCGGCGCCAGGGCAGCAGCACCGGGTTCTGAAAAACGAAGCTGAACCTGCCCTTCAGGCGGGCTTGGTGGGCCGACAGACCGTCCACGGAGACGAAGCCGGCGCTCGGCTCCAGCAGGTCGCCAATGATTTTGAGGAGCGTACTCTTGCCGCACCCGCTCGGTCCGATGATGGCGACGAATTCTCCGCGTCCAACGGAAAAGGAGACGCTGCCGATGGCAGGCACCGAATCGCGGCCGGAATGGTAGACCTTGTTCAGTTCGCGAATTTCGAGTATGGGCGCACTAGGACTCATGCCGTCCTATTTAGGAAAAGGCCGCCGGTAGATTTCCTCGAGAAACTGGGTGGTATAGGCGTCCTTGGGGTCAAAAGCCGTGCGAATCACCTGCTCTTCCGCCAAGCGGTTGTACGCGTCCTGGAACATGCTGCGATCCATGTAGCCGGGGGGATACTGCTCGGTGTCACTGGTGACGGCATCGTATTCCCGCAGGCGCTTCAGACTGAGAGCGGCATCCAGGCTGGAATCCTGCTTCAGCAGAGTTTGATTGGCAGCTTCGGGATTTTCCACCGCGAACTTGACTCCGCGCAGGGTGGCTTGCAAAAACCGCAGCACGACGTCCGGCCGCTGCTGGATGGTGCTGTCGGTGGCAAAAATGGTGTAACCCTGAGTCACCATCCCGTAGCCGACCGGATTGATGATGTTGATCTCGATTCCCTTGGCGGGCAGGTCGAGTCCGGCAGTCACGGTAAAGGCCCATTCGGCATCAATTTTTCCAGCGATCAATTGATTGTAGTCGAAGCCAACATCCACTTCCTTGTAATGGATTCCATTCCGACGGAGCAAGGTATGGAGCACGTCGGTGGAAATGTGGCCATAGTTGAAGCCGATCTTCTTGCCTTGAAGCTGCGACAGCTTGGTGATGCCCGAGGACTTCAGCGTAATCAAGCAGGAAAAGTTCGAGTTGCGTTGCAGGACGGCGATGGCTCTAAGAGGCTGACCCGCCGATCGTGCCACCAGCAGCGTGTCCGGCCCTCCCAGCACACCAAACATATCCTGCCCGGTGGCGACAGTTTTGACGGGGTTAAGCTCCCTCGACCCCATTTGAAAACTCACGGCCAAGTGCTCGTCGCTATAATACCCATTATCCTGCGCAACATAGAATGGGGTCTGCCCGCTTTCAACAATGGGGATGGGAAAACGGACACTGACGCGAGTCATCCCCCCGGCGGTACGAGCACTCGGGTTTGAACAACTTACCAGCCAGAGCACAGTTACCAGCAAGACTGGCAGCCTGTTTATCCTGCGAGCACGGAGTATCACGTTCATATAACGCAATCCTGACGGAATACACGCAAAAACGCAACGCATTCCTAGCGGTCGGAACCGTAAACCACAAAAGTTACGCGGCAAGGATTGATGGTTCAAACGGACTAGGCGGCCAGATGTTGGAATTACTTGTGTATCAACAATTCCCCTAATTACGGGAGGGAAAGACCACCAACTCATCGTTCAGCACGAGATGGCAAATACCAATTCGCCGACAAGTGGCTATCACGTCTTCGGGCGTGCAAACTATCGGTTCTCGGTCATTGAGTGACGTGTTCAGAACCAACGGCACTCCCGTCAATTTCGCAAACTTGCGGATGAGCCCATGGAACCTTGGGTTGCTCCGGGCTTTCACCTTTTGGATCCGACAAGTGTCATTGATGTGTGTGACGGCCGGAATCTCCCCAAGTTTCTCCCTCCGTACCCTTCTAGCACACAGCATAAATGCATCGCTCAACGACGGTCTTGGCAAAAGGAACCACCGGTTCGCTTCCTCTGCAAGCACGCTGGCTGCGAAAGGGCGGAAGAACTCCCGGTTCTTGATTTTAGTATTGAGCACTTGGACCATTTCTGGACGCCGGGGATCCGCGAGAAAGCTGCGATTCCCGAGCGCCCTTGGCCCAAACTCCATCCGCCCGTTGAACCAGGCTACCACCTTGCCACTTGCAATAATTTTGGCTACCATTTCTTCAAGGTCATTTGGCCTGGAAATATTTGAATCTTCAAGGCTTGCCATCTCCCCCACAGAACAGTCTTCAAACCCTGGTCCGAGGTTCACGTGGGAGAGCGCCTCTGTCCGTTTTCTGCCGAGTTGGTGATTCCAAATGTAGTAACACGCACCTAAGGCAGTCCCCGCATCGTTTGCCGCGGGCTGAATGAAAACACTCTCAAAAGGGCCATCCTCAACAATGACTCGGTTCGCCGAGCAGTTAAGTGCCACGCCTCCCGCCTGACAGAGGTTGCTGCAACCCGTGACACGGTGAAGAAAGTTCACCAGAGCAAGCAACACCTCAGTTGTGATTTGCTGAAGCGCAGCGGCTATATCATATTGTCGCTCATCAATATCATCTCCCGGCTTCCGGCGCTTGCCAAAAACCTGCTCGAGTCCTTCGCAGCTCTCGACCCGAAATTGAAATTGATGGTTATTGACGAACACGTTTGCATTATAGTCAAATGAGATAAGACTCTTGAATTCCTTGTAGAAACGAGCCGGATTCCCGAAGCCAGAGAGCGCCATAACCTTCCATTGGCCGTACTCGCCAAAGCCCAAGAAGCGCGACATCTTGGTCCAGACCAGTCCGAGCGAATTGGGGTACTTGATCTCTTTCAAGGTCGTCAGGCGATTACCTCGACCGACCCCCAGCCAAATACTGGTGGCTTCGCCGATGCCGTCAATGCTTAGGATCGCTGCATTTTCATACGGGGAGACCAGAAAAGCACTCGCCGCGTGGCAAAGGTGGTGCTCGATCCACTGGAAATGATCGCTAACGTCCCTTCCCAGTATCCGGCCTAGCTCTGCCGGCACCATCTGGAGCAAATTATAGAACCTTTCTTCGCCTTCGACTGTCCCTGCTCCGCCAGCCGTCGTGTCCTCGTCCAAACCAATGTTGTGCGCCAATCGCGCTTTCGGGACAAATGAGTATCCGATTTGCCCCAAGTCCATGCCTGTGATGCCTGCTTTCTGCAAACAAAACTGAATCGATTGAACAGGCAACTGGTGGGGGTTCGTCAGATCCGCAGGCTTGCCGTGCCGAATACGG
>Ga0187849_1004637_pt1 | contig 11299 bp, 8 predicted proteins | sample June2016WEW_4_10_2_FD_132412 | JGI IMG/M metagenome (GOLD analysis project Ga0187849, IMG submission 132412) | Peatland microbial communities from SPRUCE experiment site at the Marcell Experimental Forest, Minnesota, USA - June2016WEW_4_100 | ecosystem: Environmental > Terrestrial > Soil >... | reverse complement strand
TGTGCTCGTCGGCGGGCCGGTCGAACGTCGAGGCGATCACTTCGCCTTTCACGGTCCGGCGCATGTCGGTGACCTCTTCAGGACGCTCGGCGACGAGCAGCACGATGAGGTGCACGTCCGGGTTGTTCGCCTCGATCGAGTGGGCGATCTGCTTCAGCACGTACGTCTTGCCGGCCTTCGGAGGCGAGACGATCATGCCCCGCTGGCCGCGTCCGATCGGCGAGACGAGGTCGACGATGCGCGAGGTCAGGTTCTTCGGGTCGGCGGGCATCTCCAGGCTGAGCTTGCTGTCCGGGAACAGCGGCGTGAGGTCCTCGAAACGCGGACGGAGCCGGGCCTCGTCGGGCGTGAGCCCCGAGACCGTGTCGACACGAATGAGCGCCGGGTACTTCTCGCTCGGGCCGGCGGGTCGGCACCCTCCCTCGATCGCATCGCCGCGACGCAACGCCAGACGGCGGGCCTGGCTCACCGAGACGTAGACGTCGCGCGTGCTCGGCAGGTAGCCGCCGGTGCGCAGGAAGCCGTAACCCTCGTCGCGCAGGTCGAGCAGGCCCTTCACGGGGACGAGCTCGCCCTGCCACGCGACCTCCTGGCCGGACTGCACGTCGCCGCGTTCGCGCCCCCGGCGCCGGCGGCTGCGCCGGTTCGCCGTGTCGACGTGGCCGTCGCCGGATGGACGGGTCTCGCGGTTGACACCGCCCCGTGGCGGGCGGCGGTCGGCCGGGCGGGGACGCAGGTCGTCGAGGTCGTCCTCGGCGAACACGGTGTCGACGGCGGTGTCGCCGTCGGCCCCACGGGGAGCGTCGCGCGGAAGCGTCGCAACCTCGGTCGCCTCGGCCGAGTACTCGCCGCCCGGCGCGGGATCCGACGTGTCGGGGATGTCTTCCGAGTCGATCATCGCCACCTCACTTGCTCGTTCGTCTTTTGTCGTGCGTGAACCCGATTCAGCCTCATCAGCCGGGATCGCCGCGCCGCGCCCGAGGTCCGTGGTCGCGTGGGCGCTGGACCCGTCACCGTTCGTCGCCCCGTCGGCGTCGACGTCGACACCGGTCGCCTCGAGGATGAGGTCGATGATGTCGGACTTCCTTGACCGCGGCGCGGGCGTCAGTGCCATCGCTGACGCGATCGCGTGAAGCTCGTCGCGTTCTTTGCGTTCGAGTATCGAGCGCTCGAGCTGCTGTTCAACCATCGGCTTTGCTCCTGGATTGTCGAAAACCTGAGATCGCCAGAGAATTCCGGACCTGGTCCCGATCGATGCGCCACGACGGTCGATGAATTCCGTTTGGCTGCGGATCAGACGTCGAGCCGTAAACGGGATGGGGGAAACTCCGACATGACCCCCAGAGCTTCGACGAGCGACTCGCACCGGAACTACGGGATGCGACCTCGACAGGTACGGGATCTCCTGTCACCTGCTGGAGGGAATCGGCTCGCGCGCGAAACCACCTCGGACAAGCTGGTGACACCGACAGTGTAACGGCTCCCCGCAGAAGCGGCAACGACGCGCGTTTCGTGCCGGTTTCAGGCGCCCGGAGGACCCTCGGCCCGCTCGTACCGGGCGACGGTGAAAGCGATGACGGTCGGCACGTCAATGGCGAAGACGACGAGCGACAAGACGAGCACGACGAGCGTGCTCCCGCCGGTGTGGTCGTAGACGAAGATGAACACCCCGACCCCGGTGATAACCGCGTAGGCGGCCAGTGCCCACCGCGCGACCAGGAAGAACGTGCGCCAGGCGAACGGTCGCAGCCGGCTGAGCAGGACGAGCGCCACCGAGGTGAGGACCGACCCGGCGACGAGCAGCCCGACGACCGGTCCGAGGGGCGGGTGCCGCGGCAGGTGCGCCGCGAGGTAAACGCCGCCCGCGAGCATGAGGGCGAGCGACCCGACCGCCAGCTCGGCGACCGGCGGCAGGCGGCGTTCGAGGACGGACGGGGCGGGGGGCTCTTCGCGGGTCATGACGTAGCGACCCTGGTCATGATGAGGAGCGTCGCCACCTGCAGGGCCCCGGTCACCCCCGCGGTCACGATGAAGCGGCGCATCAGCCGGGCGATGACCGCGCCGTCGGGCCGCGCCTTGCGCAGCTCGAAGAGCACGGCGACGTTGGCGGGCTCGAGGAGCCCCAGGGCGATGACCGCCATGAGCGCCACGACGACAAAGGCCGCGATGAGCCAGGCGTGCTCCGGGTAGGACGAGTTCAGATCGCCGAGACGGCGGGCGAGCTGCCATCCCGCCCCGAGGGTGCAAACGACGAGGGTCGGCATGATGAGGAGCATCTTCGGCATCAACCGCGTGCTGAACTCGATCCTCGCGGGTATCGAGAGCCGCCCGAGTATCGGCCCGATGACGAAGCCGAGGAACAGGTCGAGCGCGGTCCACAGCCCGCCCCCGACGACGTGGAAGAAGTCGATCCCCCAGAGCGTGTTCGTGGCGATCACCGTCACGAGCCCCGAAAGGACGACGGCGACGATCGGCAACCCCCTCACGGGCACGATCTGGAAGCTCCGGGGTGGCAAAGCCGCCCCGTCGTGCACGGCCCCGGCTGTCACCGTGTCGGGCGCGACGTCAACCATCACCGATCCCCCCTGAACTTGGTCTTTTCCGTTCCCGCTCGCAGCAGACTAGGGGGTGAGTTCGTCGGATCGCGCGGTCGGAACCGCCACACGATCGTCCGACCGCGTCCATCCCGGTCCACCCTCCACCCGGGCGGCGGCCCGACTCAGCGGCGGGCGCCTGCACGGCCGGTGCGATTGGGCCTTTGCCGGGCCACCAAGGCGAGGGCCGCCGCCTCTCTCAATCCGGGAGAAGCGACGGCCCTCGCCAGCTGAAAAGGGCTACAGGTCCTATCAGGTCACCGTGACGTCGAGGGCCTGATTGTGCGAGAAGTAGAACCCCTGGGTCCGGTAGATCACGACGAGCCTGTGCATCCCTGGTCCGAGGAGCGACGAGTTCGCCGCACAGTTCTCGACGCCGTTCGAGAGCGGCGCCGAGCAGACCACCTTCCCGGCAAACCTGACAGTGGCGCGCCCGGAGACGGCGCCACGGATGCCGTAGAGGTGAATCCGCAGGTAGAACGCCTTTCCGAGCGGGAGTGACCCGGCGGGGCGGACGGTGTCGATCTCCTTGGGGAGTGACCTGTCCTTGACCACCTGGACGACCTGGGCCGACGAGCCGGTGTAGAGCGGATCGCCGCCGTATGCCGCGGTGACCTTGTACCGGCGCGCGGTGTCAAAGGCGATCGTGCACTTCGCCGTGCCCGAACTGAGCGCCAGGCTCGTGCACTGCGACTCGGCGGTGCCGTTGACCGAGAAGGTGACCGTCCCGGTCAGGGCCCCTGAGCCCGACTTCGCGGTGACCGTCACCGTGTAGGTGGCGCTCGACCGGGCGGGGATCCTCACCGGGTGGGAGGGGGTGAAGGCCATCGCCGTCGTCCCCCCCACGGTCACTGCGGTGCTCGCGCCGGAGGTAAGCCCGGGAGCGCTCGCGGTGAGCGTGTACTTCCCCGCCTCGTTGATGCTGCAACCCGTAAAGGTCGCGACGCCGGCCACGGCCGCCGCCGTGTTCGCCTTGCAGGTGAGCGAGGTGCCAGCGGCGGCGCTCGTGAGCGCCAGGGTCACGGAGGCGGTGCTGTCCGCGCCAGAGGAGACCGGGTTGCCACCGGCGTCTTCAACCGAGACGACCGGTTGGACGGCGAAGGCTGTTGCCGACGCCGCCGAGGTGCTCGGTTCCGTCGTGAATCCGAGGCGCGCCGCGGAGCCGACGCTCACGTCGACGCTCGAACTCAACGCGACCGTGAGCGTCCCGTCGCTCGCGGTGAGCGTGTAGGAGTTCGCCAGGTTGATTGCGCAGCCCGCGAACCTCGCGACGCCCGCCGTCGCGGCGAGCGGATTCGCCGTGCACGTGATCGCCGCGCCCGTGGGCGACCCGGCGAGGGCCAGAGTCACCCGCGAGGTGTCCGTCGTGACGACGTTGCCCACGGCATCTTCGATCGAGACGACCGGCTGGACCGCGAACGGCGTTCCGCCCGTGGCCGAGCTGCTCGGCTCCGTCGTGAAAACGAGCTTGCTGGCCGGACCGAGCACGACGAAGGCGTTGCTCGAGCCGGCGGTGTCGCCCGAGGTGTCCGTCGCCCCGATGACGTCGCCGGATCCGGTGCTCGGATCGTTGATGACGCAGTCGGTGAACGTGGCCACGCCGCTCGCGTTGGCCACCTCCGTGTCCGCGGTGCACGTGAGCGTGCTCCCCGTCGGCGCGGTCGTGACTGCCAGGCTGACGCTCGCCGAAGCGGTCGCGCCAGAGACGGTGACGCCGAATCCCGTTCCGGTCGCCTGGGGACTCGCCGGTCCCGTCACGACGAGCGTCGACGAGGCCGACGCGGGTGCGACCCCCACGAAGGCCAGCATCCCGCCCGCGAGAGTGAGCGCGAGCGCGAGCCCGGAAAGTGCAGCAAAGCTATGGATTCCTCTGGACATGTGCCCTCCTTTTCGATGGCGATGTTGCGGCGTTTCCGTCTTGCCACCGACGTTACGCATGGGTTTCCACTCGAGCCAGGGATCTAACAAACCCCTAACAGACTCCTAAACAGAGAGCGCGCGGCTTCACAGAATCCGCCATTTCCAAGCATTCCCAGTTCACGCGACAACAACCGCCGCGAACGCGCTTTGTCGTGGATGCTAACGAGCGCGACACCGTTCGCGCACGCGAGCGTTCATACCACCTCGGGGCACGTCCGTGGAATTGGGTCGCGTCAGCCACAACGCCGGCGCGACGGAGTCAGGAACGGCTTCGCAAAAGAGCGACTGAAGCGGGTCGCCTGGCGATCCCTATTCGGCCGAGAGCGCGGTAAGCACGTCGAGTTTCGCCGCCCGGCGCGCCGGCCACGAGGCGGCGGCGAGGCCGACGATGAGCTCGGCGGCCGTCTGGGCCGTCCACCGCGGAATGCGCATCGAGTTCTCGCGGCCGATCCGTCCCGCGATCCCGAGCATTCGCCCGAGCGGTCTCTGCTGCCCCCGGAGCTGTCGCGCGCCCACGCGCGAGCCGCCCCCTAGAGCGTGAGCGCGCCGAGGACCGAGTCGATCGTCGCCTCGACGACCTCGGGTGGCCGGGCCCCGCCGATCGCGACGTCGGGATCCTTCAGCCCGTTACCGGTGAGGACGCAGACGACCTTGGAACCCGCCGGGACGTCGGATTTCAGGAGGCCCGCAACCGACGCCGCCGAAGCGGGCTCGCAGAAGACCGACTCCTCCTCGGCGAGGAACCGGTAGGCGTCGAGGATCTGGTCGTCGGTCACCGCGCTGATCGCGCCACCGGACTCGGCGGCCGCCGTAGTCGCGCCTGTCCACGACGCCGGATTGCCGATCCGGATCGCCGTGGCGACCGTCTCGGGCCTCTCGACAGGGTGGCCGAGGACGATCGGTGCCGCACCGGCGGCTTGGAAACCGAGCATCCGGGGCAACCGGGTCGACCTCCCCGCGGCGTAGTACTCGCGGTAGCCGCGCCAGTACGCCGTGATATTGCCGGCGTTGCCGACGGGGATGCAGTGGACGTCGGGCGCGTCGCCGAGCGCATCGACGATCTCAAAGGCGCCCGTCTTCTGGCCCTCGATCCGGAACGGGTTCACGGAGTTCACGACGACGATGGGCGCGCGCGACGGCAGCTCGCGCACGACGACGAGCGCGGCGTCGAAGTTGCCCCGCACCTGGAGGACCTGGGCGCCGTGCACGAGCGCCTGGGCGAGCTTGCCGAGCGCGACGTGGCCCTCCGGGACGAGGACGATGCAGGTCATCCCGGCGCGGGCCGCATAGGCGGCGGCCGACGCCGAGGTGTTGCCCGTCGAGGCGCAGACGACGGCGCGTGCGCCCTCCTCGAGAGCTTTGGAGATCGCGACCGTCATGCCGCGGTCCTTGAACGACCCCGTCGGGTTCAACCCCTCCACCTTCAGGTAGACCTCGGCGCCGACGCGCTCGGAGAGCCGCGGCGCCGGGAGGAGCGGCGTGTTCCCCTCGAGGAGGGTGACGACCGGCGTCGCGCCGGAGACAGGGAGGAAGGCACCGTAACGACGGATGACGCCGGGCCAGGTGCCGCCAGCCGAGGCCGACGCGCCGGCACCGTTCGACCTCGCTCTCCGCGTCACGCCGGCGTCGCCTCTTCCCGCTCCTGGCCGACGACCCGGATCAACCCGCCGACCCGCCGCACGGCGTCGAGCCGGGCGAGGTCGCCGAGGGTCGCCTGCAGGTCAGATTCGCGGGCGAGGTGGGTGATGAAGACGAGCCGTGCCTCGTCACCGAGGCCAACCTGTTCCATCGAGCGCACCGAGACGTTGTGCTGGCCGAACACCGCCGCCACCGCGGCGAGCACGCCCGGGCGGTCCGAGACGTCGATCGCGACGTAGTACTGGGCGCGCAGCTCGCCGATCGGCCGGATCTCGGCTCGGTGCCGCGGCGCGAACCGGAGGCCGCCCTCGAGGCCGAGCGATCCGGCGGCGTCGATGACGTCGCCGAGCACCGCGCTCGCCGTCGGGCGCCCACCGGCGCCCCGGCCGAACAGCATGAGCTCCCCGGCCGAGTCGCCCTCGACGAAGACGGCGTTGAACGGGCCGCGGATCGTCGCCAACGGATGCTCGACCGGGACCATCGCTGGGTGGACGCGCACCGCGATCATCGGGGAACCTTCCTCGGCGTCGAGTTGCTCGGCGATGGCGAGCAGCTTCACCTCGTAGCCGAGCCGATGGGCGAACTCGATGTCGGCGGTCTCGATCGCCTCGATGCCCTCGCGGTAGACGTCGGTGGCGACGACGTCGGCGCTGAAGGCGATGCTGGCGAGGATCGCCGCCTTGGCGGCGGCGTCGTGCCCGCCGACGTCGGCCGAAGGATTGCGTTCGGCGTAACCGAGGCGCTGGGCGGTCTCCAGGGCGCTGGCGTAACTGACGCCCTTCTCGCTCATCTCGCTGAGGATGTAGTTCGTCGTCCCGTTCACGATTCCGAGGATTCGGCGAACGCGTTCGCCGACGAGCGAAACCCGCAGCGCCCGTACGAGCGGGATCGCGCCCGCGACGGCCGCCTCGAACAGCAACGGCCGCCCGGCTGACTCGGCGACCGCGAACAGCTCCGGACCGTCCTGGGCGAGCAGCTCCTTGTTCGCCGTCACGACCGGCTTGCCGGCGCGCAGCGCGGCGAGGATGAGCGACCTGGCGGGCTCGATCCCGCCAACGAGTTCGACGACGACGTCGACCTCCGGGTCCGAGACGACCGCGGCGGCGTCGCCGGTGATTCGTTCAAGGCGGCGGAGCTTGCCGCGTGACTTCGTCGTGTCGTGGACCGCGATGCGGGTGATCTCGAGTTTCAGCCCGACTCGGCGGTCGATGCCCTCGTGGTCGTCGTCGACGAGCTCGGCGAAAGCGGCCCCGACGCTGCCGAGCCCGAGCAGCCCAAGACGCACGACGTGCGGCACGGCACGCCGGACATCCCTGCTCATCGGCACAATCTAGCGACTCTCACGATTCCAGGCGAAGGAGGTCGTCGACCGTCTCCCTCCTCACCGCGACCCGCGCGCGCCCGTCGCCCACGAAGACGACAGCGGGACGGCCGACCCGGTTGTAGTTCGAGGCCATCGAGAACCCGTAGGCGCCGGTCACCGGCGTCACGAGCGCGTCGCCGACTTTGACGTCGCCGGGCAGTCTCGCCTCGGCGACGACGACGTCGCCCGATTCGCAGTGCTTGCCGACGATGCGCGCCGCGTACGGCCGGTCCGCCCCGACGCAGCGCGGGAGGAAGGCCTCGTAGCCGCTCCCGTAGAGGACCGGCCGGGGGTTGTCGCTCATGCCCCCGTCGACGGCAACGAAGTTGCGGATCCCCGCCAACTCCTTGACCGTCCCGACCCGGTAGCAGGTCACCGCCGCCGTCGCGACGACGGCGCGCCCCGGTTCCGCGGTGACCTGGACGCTCGGCGTGAGTCCCGCCCGCGCGCACTCGGCGTGCACGGCATCCGCCCACTCCTCGATCGTCGGGGCCTCCTCGTCGGAGAGGTAGGCGACCCCGAGCCCACCGCCCACGCACAGCTCGGCGAGGCCCCGCGCCGCGACGACCGGCGCGAGCACCCCGGCGACGCGGGCGAACGACTCGAGCCGCATGATCTGGCTCCCGATGTGGGCGTGGACACCGACGACCTCGACGCCTCGCAGGCCCCGCAAGGCGTCGATCGCCTTCTCCGCCGCGCCCGAGGCGAGGGAGAACCCGAACTTCGAGTCCTCCTGGCCGGTGGCGATGAATTCGTGCGTGTGCGCCTCGATCCCGGGGTTGACCCGCACGAGGACCTGCTGGCCCGACCCGATCCTTCGCGGGTCGACCAGGCGCGCGAGCCGTTCGACCTCGTCGAACGAGTCGACGACGATCCTTGCCGTCCCGAGACCCACGACGGCCGCCAGCTCGGCGTCGGACTTGTTGTTGCCGTGAAAGACAATGTCACCCGGTTCGGCGCCGGCGGACAGCGCCACGCCGAGCTCGCCGTGCGTCGAGACGTCGAGCCGCAGCCCCTCCTCGATCGCGAGCTTGGCCATCGCGCGGCAAAGGAACGCCTTCGTCGCGTAGGCGCTCCCCGGTCCGAAGGCCCGCACGACCGCCCGACAGCGCGCCCGCAGGGTCGCCTCGTCGTAGACGAACAACGGCGTGCCGAACTCGTCGGCGAGCGACTCGAGGTCGACGCCGCCGATCTCCAGCCGTCCCGAAGCGGTCACCTCGGCGCTGTCGGGCAGCAGGTGCCGCGCGACCGGGCCCTCGCAGGGCACGGCGACGGACTCGGCGTCGCCGCCGGACCAGGAAGACATCACATCGACTCGGGCGCGGACACGCCGAGGACCCCGAGCCCGATCGCAAGGCCGATGCGCGCCGCCTCGACGAGCGCGAGGCGCGCCAGGGAAAGCGGCAGCGGCACGTCGTCGCCGAGCACCCGGCACTCGTGGTAGAAGCCGTGGAAGTCCGCGGCGAGCTGCCGCACCCAGTTCGTCACCTTGTAAGGTGCCCGCCCCACGGCGGCGTCGGCGAGCACGCCCGGCAGGTCGATGAGCCGCCGGACGAGCTCGAGCTCGTGGGGATCGACGAGCCACGAAATGTCGACCGGCTCGAGCGGCGACCGCACGACCCCCCGTTCGGCGGCGACACGTTCGATCGAGGCGATCCGGGCGTGGGCGTACTGCACGTAGTAGACGGGATTCTCCATCGACTGGCGGCGCACGGCGTCAAGGTCGATCGTCGTCGCCTGGTTGATGGATCCCATCAGCGCCAGAAGCCGCGTCGCGTCGGGGCCGACGGTGTCGATGAGCTCGTCGAGCGGAACGTACTGGCCCGACCGTTTCGACATCCGGCCGCTCACGAGCGAGACGAGCTGTCCGAGCTGGACCTCGAGGCGGCTCGGGTCGACGCCGAGCGCCGCGACGCCGGCGAGCAGGCTCGGCACCTGGCCGTGGTGGTCCGCGCCGAAGACGTCGATCACGCGATCGAACCCCCGGACGAGGAACTTGTCGCGGTGGTAGGCGATGTCGCCGGCGAAGTAGGTCTTCTCGCCCGCCGACGTGACGAGGACGCGATCGCGGTTATCCCCGTGCTCGCTCGACGCGAACCACGTCGCCCCGTCCTTCTCGTAGACGAGACCCTTGTCCCGGAGGATCGCGATCGTCTCTTCGACCTGCCCGCTCTCCTCGATGGAGGCCTGGCTGTACCACTGGTCGTAGACGATGCCCAGGCGGGCGAGGGTCGCGCGGATGTTCTCCACGACGGCGTCCGACGCGAACCGTCCCGCCGCGAGCGCGTCTTCGGGACCCTCGTAGCGGGCCGCGAGCTCAAGGAGGTAGGCCCCCTGGTAGCCCTCCTCGGGCGGCGCGGTCCCCGCCCGGCGGGCGAGCAGGCTCTCACCCAGCAGTCGGATCTGGTTCCCCGTGTCGTTCAGGTAGTACTCCCGCTCGACGACGTAGCCGCAGCGCCCGAGCAGGCGGGCCAGCGCGTCGCCGTACGAGGCGAACCAGCCGTTGCCGACGTGCAGCGGCCCCGTCGGATTGGCGGAGACGAACTCGACCTGGACCCGCTCGCCGTGGCCGACCTGGGGGCACGCGTAGCCCTCGCTGCCCGCCGTGAGCACGGCGGCGAGCGCCTCGTGGAAGTACGAGGGCGCGAGGCGGAAGTTGACGAACCCCGGCCCGGCGACCTCCATGGCGACGACATGGGGCAGACCGGCTCGGGCGAGGCGGCTCGCCAGATCCTGGGCGATCCCGCGCGGCCCCCGGCCGGCGCGGGCGGAAACGACGAGCGCGATGTTCGACGACAGGTCGCCGTGCTCCGGCCTCTGCGGCCGCTCGAGCGCCACCTCCCCCGGGCTGACCTCGATCCCGGCTGCGGCGAGGGCGTGCACGATCCCGTCGACGTACGTCTCGTTGTTCGTCACGACCCGGAGCCTCCGCTGGGCGCTCGGCTACCATGCTGCGCATACGACGTGCCGGGCGCCGTAGTCGGGACATCCGCCCCCGCACCCGGTCGGCACGGTCCAAGCCCTCGTAGCTCAGGGGATAGAGCACCGGCCTCCGGAGCCGGGCGCGTGGGTTCGAATCCCGCCGAGGGCGCGTCTGCGATTCTGGTCACGGTGTGTCGCGCCGGTCCCACGTCATCACGCCCGATCCGCCTCGGGGACCCTCGACAGCTCCTCCTCGGCGAACCCCTCGAGTTCGGAGCGCGCCACCCCTGACGCGACGATGACGTCGACGCCTCCCTCGTGGACGACGACCACGTTCCGGTCGCCCTGGCGGTAGCTGAGCATGAGCAGCCCGACGTGCGCGACCCTCCTGATCGTCACGCCCGCGGGCCGCGTCTCCGCGGCGGTCGGCCGGAGCACCGTCGTGACCACGGCGGAGTGACGCGGGGCGCGTGCCGGATCCCCGTACACGCAGCGCACCGTCGACCGGACGCCGGCGGTCGTCGACTGCTCGACGACGCCGGACGCGGCCGAGGCGGGAACGGGGACGTAGTAGTCGACCTCGGCGAGCGTCGGGCAGAGCGTCGACGCGCTCGGCAGCGACGCCGGGTAGGAACCGTAACCGACGGGGCGGTTCACCCCGCCGCAGGCCGAGACGGCGAGTCCCAGCCCGGTGGCGAGCGCAACCCCACCGACCGTCCGTGGACCCCAGTGCGATCCCCGGTGCCGCGGCATCGCACCAGCATACGGAGGGGTCCGGGGGCCGACGGAGAAGTTCCGCCGGAGACGGCGCACCCGGGCGGGCGTTGACACTTTTTTGATGCGCCCTGCACAACCTTTGACA
>Ga0187849_1004626_pt1 | contig 11327 bp, 9 predicted proteins | sample June2016WEW_4_10_2_FD_132412 | JGI IMG/M metagenome (GOLD analysis project Ga0187849, IMG submission 132412) | Peatland microbial communities from SPRUCE experiment site at the Marcell Experimental Forest, Minnesota, USA - June2016WEW_4_100 | ecosystem: Environmental > Terrestrial > Soil >... | reverse complement strand
GTTCAGGCTTCCGCCGCGGCGCCGCCAATCTCCCCCGCGCCAGTGGCGCCCCGTGCGTCGAACCTGCCACTGATTATCGGCATCGCGGTGCTCGCCGTGGCGCTGCTGGGATTGCTGCTTTTCTTTTTGTTGAGGAAGTGACGGCGATTGCCGTCCAGCGGAAGATCGAGGCTGCTCGCCGCGCCTCTGTTGCCGTCTGCCTGAGTGTCTGATACACTTTTTCTTCCCGAAGCGGATACTGGAGTCTGCAATGCCTGACAACGATATCGGCGCGAATAAGGTAAGCGGGCCTGGAGAGAAGCCGGCGTTTGAGACCTCTACTCCGCCGCCGAAGCCCTCCGGACTCCGCCGGTTCTTCAGCTTGGGGACGCTGTTCGCCATACTGGTATTGGCGGCCTTTTCCCTGACTCCGCCGGGGCGATGGATGGGGCACTGGTTTATCGCAACCTTGGCCGATGCGGTCAATCTACGCACCGGCCCTCCCGCCGCGGGAATCGAGGTCGGACCGCTGGTTCTGTCCGCCGGACTCACGGACGAGAACAAGCCCGCGCGGCCGGGAACGGTATTCAGCGCGGAAGACCTCAAGAATTACCCGCTCGCTCTGTACGCCGAGTTTACGAAGGCAGTCCCAGGGGAGACGGTATTCCGTGTGCGGTGGAGCATCGGCGAGACGATTTCCGATTCGAACGACCTTCATGTTTCCCACTCGCGCGCCGCCATCGCGGTTCTTTGCGAGCGGGACATCCCACCGGGCGTCCACCAGGTGGATTTGTTCGTGAACGGCGTTGCCAATTCGAGCGCGACGTTCACAGTTACTAATGAACCCGCAACGGCTCCTTCAAAGGCCCGCTCGACGGCGCGAACGAAGATTCCGGCAAGTGCGTCCACGAAGCCGAAAACCTACCCAGTGGAGCAGCGCATCGTTTTGCAGCCAGATGGCGGGATTGCAGCGGCTCCGATGCCACGACCGGTGGCGCCGTCTCTCCCCGCCGTATCGCAGGCGCCACCCGCGGAAACGACGAAATATTTCGTGACCCACAAGCACCGGTTCGGAAGCTGCACGGGAACGCTCGAAATCCAGGGCCCAAACATCGTCTTCCACTCGGGAAATCCGGACGAGGGCGTCCGCGAGTTTCCACGAAGCACGCTCACTCCGATGCGCGACGGTTTCGTCACCGAGTTCGGAGAAAAGTGGCGTTTCTCGATCCAAAACCAAGACGCCGGCCAAGTCGTGAAAGAGTGGTTGGCGCGCTAGGAGCCGCATTTTCATAAGACACGGGTAGGGGTAGTGCGAGTGCCCGCGCCTGCCGCATCGAGGCTCGTATCGAAAACGGTGTCGGCATGAGTGCCAACACGGCACGCACAGTGCGTGCGCCACCCGTGGATGCGAAGCGCTCGATCCGCGGATTCGTGAGAAACATGCTCTAGCAGCCTGTGGTGAAGTCCGTTTCGTATCAGGGCACGCCTTCAGGCGTGCCGCAAGTGTTGTGTTATGAATGCGCCTTTAGGCGCTGGTTTTTGGCGTTGGAGTTTCCCCACAGCCTGCTACGGCGCCGCTGCTTCCAATTTTCCTACGGCAGCAATATCACGAGTTCCAATTGCGGGTTCGGGAAGTCCCCGGGAACGTACGCAGCCAGGTTGCGGGCGCGCAGGACCGCGTCCCAGGCGAGCCCGGTCTGGCTCAGGCTGAAGTACTGGTGATTGAGCTTGATGGGGATCGAACCCGGCGGCCGCTGCACATGGGTCAGGGGCATGCCGGGCAGCGCCTGCCGCACCAGGTGCTCGATGTGCGTCGCCGAGCAGACCTTGATAAGCTGCGGCGTCTTGTTGATGATGTCCGCTTCGTTCATCTCGGCGCTCACGGCCAAATACATCTTGGTGTCGCGGAGATACTTATCGTCGGAGATTGCCGCGGCGTAAATCGAAGGCTGCACTAACTTCAACGGCAGGGAAACGAAGTTGCTTGGGACGACGGTTTCGAGCAGCAGCCGGATCTTCTCGTCAAGATCCGTGAAGCACGTTTCCAGATCGTCGTGATCGTAACCGGGCAGATCGCGCGGATGGATTTTGAGCGAGAAAGTCGTCAGCGCCCCGGCCAGCGAGAGCATCGCCGAGAAGAGACGCTCGGGGTGCCCTTTCCTGGTTTCGAAGATGTGCCGGAACAGCGGGAAATGGCTGTTTACCGTGTAGAGCAACCAGAAGTTGGCGATATCGGAAGCGGTGAAATCGGCCAGGCTTTGGTTCTTCTGCCGGCGCAGGCCGGCCAGCAAACTGCTCTTGGCGGCCAGAATCTCGACCAGGCGGCGGCTGATTGCCACCAGGTAGTCGCTCGATTCCAGGTCGAGCAGCGGGGGGACGAAGTGGGGATCGATCTGAAACGTGCCCGCCTCGGTGCGCTTCACGCGCGCTACCCGCAGCGCGGACATGCCCTGCCGGCTCTCCTCGCCGGTCAGGAACCGGAAATTCTTCTGTGCGATCTGGATCGGCTTTTCCGATGCGCCCAAGTTCTCGTCGCGGACCACGGCAACTTCGGCCAAGTACCGGGTGTCGGCGTTCTGGCGGGAAATCGAAACGTTCAGCCCGCGCTCGCGGTAGGGCGGGATGGCCAGCCAGACATCGACGCTCCCAACGCCTTCAAAATGCGGGGCGAGCGGCTTCGGCGGGGGCGCGGGATCGGCTTCCGGCATAGCGAACGGCATGCCGTCCGGGAAAAGGCCGCTGGCCGACGCGACGGCAAATACGCCTTCCGCCAGCATCTCCCTATTTATGTTCAGGCTACGGAACCCCCAGGGCCGGTAATTCAGCGCGCCCAGGTTGAACTCCAGAGTGCTTTCTATAAAGCGGTCCTGAATCTGGAGGTGCTGGGGGCTCAAAAAGGTGCCTTTGGCCCAGATAACCGGTTGTAACCGCTTCATAGCACTTAAAAATAACAGGAATGGCGGTCTGCGTAAAGCTAAAAGCCACGAAATGAGCTTGTCCGGGCAGGTAGCCAGGACGAAAACGTGGGGGCCGGAGAGGTTCCGGGAGCCCGTTTGGAAGGCTTACCAATGGAGTATTGTTAATTATCCCTGTTCCTGGGCTTCATTTTCTGCTATTCTGGCGCAACACGTGGGTCGAGAGTAGGGCGGCCCAGATCCAATCGGAAGGGAACACAAATGGCAAAGGAAAGTATCCACAAAAAGCTTGAGCGCGTCCGGCCTCCTCGCGTGCATATCACGTACGACGTTGAAGTGGGCGACGCCATCGAAGTAAAGGAATTACCGTTCGTCATGGGTGTGCTGGGCGACTTCACGGGGCAGTCCGAAGAGCCGTTGCCGAGGCTGAAGGACCGGAAGTTCGTCGAAGTCACTCCCGACAATTTCGACAGCGTGCTCGAGGGGATGAAGCCGCACGTTTCATTCGCCGTCGACAACAAGCTCAGCGAAGATTCCGACGCCGGGCAGATCAAAGTCGACCTGCACTTCAAGAGCCTGCAGGATTTCGAACCCGAGCAGGTGGCGCGGCAAGTGAAGCCGCTGAAGGATCTCCTCGATCTCCGCACGAAGCTCTCGGATCTTCGCGGCACGCTCCAGACTAACGAGAAACTCGACGAATTGCTGCAGGATGTCGTCAGGAACACGGAGACTCTCGGCAAACTGAAGGCCGAGATCAAAGGAGGTTCCAAATGAGCGACCCCAAAAAGGCCGCTGCCGCTGCCGCTCCTAAGCAGGCCGAGGAGCAGGTCGTCGAACGCGGTTTGCTCGATCAGATCGTGGAAGAAGGGCGGCTAGCCCGCGACCCCGCCTCGCGTGAGCGCGGCAAGGATTTGATCAAGGAATTCGTCTCCCAGGTGCTCGAGGGCACGATCACCGTGTCGCGCGACACCGAGGCGATGATCAACGCACGCATCGCGCAGATCGATCATCTGCTCTCGATCCAATTAAGCGAGATCCTGCATCATCCGCAGCTTCAGAAGATCGAGGGCACCTGGCGCGGGCTCAAGTATCTGCTCGACCAGTCCGAAACCAGCGCGATGCTGAAGATCCGTGTGCTGAACTGCTCGAAGAAGGAACTGCTGCGCGATCTGCAGCGGGCGCCCGAGTTCGATCAGAGCGCGACCTTTAAGAAGATTTACGAGGAAGAGTTCGGCATCTTCGGCGGCGAGCCGATCGGCGCCGTCGTCGGCGATTTCGAGTTCGGCAAGCATCCGGAAGATATCGAACTGCTCGAAAAGATGTCGCAGGTGGCCGCCGCGGCGCACGCGCCGTTCCTTACCGCCGCTTCGCCGGACCTGATCAACATGGAGAGTTTTACGAACCTGGATCAGCCGCGCGACATGGCGAAAATCTTCGATACCACCGAATTCGCAAAATGGCGGGGGTTCCGCCAGAGCGACGATGCCCGCTACGTCGGGCTTTGCCTGCCGCACGTTTTAATGCGGCTTCCATATGGACGGGACACGTCGCCGGTCGAAGCGTTTAGTTACGAAGAGGGCGTGGACGGTACCGACCATAGCAAGTACCTGTGGGGCAACGCCGCGTATGCGCTGGCCGCACGGCTCACACAATCGTTCGCTTCTTACGGTTGGTGCGCTTCGATTCGCGGCGTCGAGGGCGGCGGCCTGGTGGAGGGCCTGCCGGCGCACACTTTCCGCACCGACGAGGGCGACGTTGCGCTCAAGTGCCCGACCGAAATCGCCATCACGGACCGCCGCGAAAAAGAGCTGGCGGATCAGGGCTTGATCCCGCTCGTGCATTGCAAGGGGACCGATTACGCGGCGTTCTTCAGCGCGCAATCGACGCAAAAGCCCAAGACCTACGACAAGGAGGCCGCCAACGCCAACGCGCGGCTATCGGCGCAATTGCCGTACATCCTGGCGGTCTCTCGTTTCGCGCATTACCTGAAGACCATCATGCGCGACAAGGTGGGAAGCTTTATGTCCCGTACGGATTGCGAGCGCTTCCTGAGCCAGTGGATCATGCAGTACGTCACCGAGGACGACAACGCCAGCCCCGCGACCAAGTCGCAGTATCCGTTGCGCGAGGCGCGCGTGGAAGTCGCCGAAGTGCCGGGCAAACCGGGAGTGTACCGCGCCATCGCGTTTCTGCGGCCGCACTTCCAGCTCGACGAATTGACCGTATCGTTGCGGCTCGTGGCCGAACTGCCGCCATCGACCAGAGGTTGATCGCCGGACGCTCACGAGCTAGTTTTTCGGGGCCGCCGCTGGGGAGACGGCCCCAAGACCGGAACACGATGTTAAGGACGCACACACAGAGGAGACAATCACAATGGCTGCTGTTGATTTTTTTCTAAAGATCGATGGAATCGAGGGCGAAAGCCAGGACTCCAAACACAAGGGAGAGATCGAAATCCTCTCCTGGTCCTGGGGCGCCTCCCAGGCGGGAACCGCATCGTATGGCGGCGGGAGCGGCGCCGGCAAAGTTAAAATGGAAGACTTCAGTTTCTTCAAGCGGATCGACAAGTCCAGCCCGAAACTCATGCTGGCTTGCGCCACCGGCCAACACATCCAAGGAAAGGGCGTTACCCTGGTGTGCCGCAAGGCCGGCAAGGAGCAGCAGGAATATCTGAAAGTCACGTTCTCGGATGTACTCGTTTCCTCCTACGAGACTTCCGGCAGCGACAAGGAAGCGATTCCGCTCGACGCGATCAAGCTCAATTTCAGCAAAGTCGAGTTCGAATACAAGGAACAGAAGGGGGACGGCACGCTGGGCGGCACGGTGAAGGCCGGCTACGACGTAAAGGGAAACAAGGCGGTATAAAACGGCTTTGAATGGCGGGCGGCTTGCCGCGGTCAAACGCCGCTCGCTTCCGCGGAATCGCAAACGAAGGAGCTTTTCCCCATGAATGCCATCGAATTGTTCCGGGCGGGAAAGCTCATGGAGGCCGTGCAGGCGCTCTCGGCCGAGCTTCGCGACAATCCTACGGACGCGAAGCGCCGCACCTTTCTCTTTGAGCTGCTGTGTTTTTTGGGCGAATACGACCGCGCCGAGAAGCACCTGCACGTTTTGTCGGAGGGCGGCCCTTCCTCGGAGATGGGCGTACTGATGTATCGCGGAGTGCTGGCCGGCGAGCGGACCCGGCAGGAAATGTTCCAGAAGCGCGAGTACGCCGCCCCGCCGGCGGAGTCCACGCCCTTTTCCGGCGCGCTCAACGGCAAGCCGTTCGCCGAACTTTCCGATGCCGACCCGCGCATCGGGCCGCGCCTGGAAACCTTCGCCGCCGGCTCGTATATCTGGCTGCCTTTCGCCCATATCGAATCTCTGGAGATTGCCGAACCGCGGCGTTTGCGCGATCTGCTCTGGGCGCGCGCGATGGTGCGTACCGGCCCGGCCTTTAAAGGTATGGAACTCGGCGAGATCCTGATTCCGGTGCTTTCGCCGCTTTCCTGGCGTCACGCCGACGATCAGGTGAAACTCGGCCGGGAGACGGTTTGGGAAGAAGACGAAAACGGCGAAGAGGTTCCGTTCGGGCAGAAGATGCTGCTGGTCGACGGGGAAGAGATTCCGCTGCTCGATATCCGCGGCATTAAAATCCAGGCCCGCAACGCGGCCGCCGCCGACGCGAGCAATACCGAATAATTTACGGGAACCGCCGAACGATATGCCTCTGCGCGACGACTTGCTGACTCCCATCCCTGGCTCGAATCCCAGCGGGCAGAACCTCCATTACGCCCCGGTCTACGATCAAATTAAGGAAGCGCGGCGCGAAGAGGACACCATCGCGCAGGGCGACTGGAAACGCGAGATCAAGAAGGCCGACTGGCCGCTCGTGATTAAGCTTTGCGGCGAGTCGTTGGCGAAGAAGAGCAAGGATCTGCAACTGGCGGCCTGGCTTACCGAAGCGCATCTGCGGCGGGAAGGGTTTGCGGGCTTGAAAGAGGGGCTCGACCTCTTGCGCGGCCTGCTCGAAAACTTCTGGGATACGCTCTACCCGGAGATCGAAGACGGCGACGCGGAGTTCCGCGCCACGCCGCTCGATTGGGCCGGCTCGAAGCTGGATCAGCCGGTCCGGAAGGTTCCGCTGACGCGGGGCGGAACCGATTGGTTCGGATACAAAGAATCGCGCTCGGTGCCATACGAAGAGGAAACGTCCGGCAACGATGCCAAGCAACAGGCGCGCGCCAACGCGATCGCCGATAAGAAGCTCACGCCCGAAGAGTTCGACTCCGATTTCAACGCGACGCCCAAGGCTTCCTACCGGAAGTGGGCCGCGGACGTTGACGCGTGCCTGGAGTCGCTCGACGCGCTGAACGGGCTTTCCGAGGAAAAATTCGGCAATGCCGCACCCAGCTTTACCGGGCTTCGCAAGACGCTCGAAGAAGTGAAGCAGACCTTGCGCGTCCTGCTCGCCAAGAAACGCGAAACGGAGCCGGATGAGGACGAAGCGGCCGCGGACGAAGGCGTCCGGGAAGAAGACGGAACCGCCGCCGAACCGGCAGCCGCGGCGTCCGGCCGTGCGCGCGCCAAGCCGGGCGCGATCGCGCTCGAACCGGCGGATCGCGACGACGCCATCGGGCGTACCGTAATTGCCGCGCGCTACCTGCGCCAGAACGACGCCTACAATCCCGTGCCGTATCTGATGCTGCGCGCCCTGCGTTTCGGCGAACTGCGCGCCGGCGGAAGCGATCTCGATGTTTCTCTTCTCGCCGCGCCGCCTACCGATACGCGCCAGGAATTGAAGCGCGCTATCGACGAAAGCGATTGGCAGAAGGCTCTCGACACCGCCGAGGCGGCCATGGAACTGCCTTGCGGCCGGGGCTGGCTGGATCTCGAACGGCATGCGGCGAACGCTTGTACTCAGTTGGGATACTATGCTCCGGCCGCGGCGATTCGCGCCGAAGTGCGTTCGTTGATCGCCGATTATCCGGCTCTGCCCGATGCCAGCCTGGCCGACGACACGCCCGCGGCGAACGGGGAAACGCGGAAGTGGATCGAGGAACTGGTCTCCGCGCAGGCGCCGAAGGAGAATCTGCTCGCTTCCCAGCCTCCCGAAACGCAAGCCGAAGAAACGAGCGGTGCGCCCGACGCTTACGAACTGGCGCTCGAAGCCGCGCGCTCCGGCAACGTCGAGGAGGCCATCGGAATTCTTACGCGCGAGGCCGCGCGGGAATCCTCGGGCCGCGGCCGGTTCCAGCGCCGCATTCAACTGGCGCAGGTCTGTCTGGGCGCAGGCCATCCCGCGATTGCCCGTCCGATTCTCGAGGAGGTTGCCCGCGAAGTCGAGTGCCGCAAACTCGAAGGATGGGAAGCGCCCGACACGATCGCGCGCCCGCTTTCCTTGCTGTTGCGGTGTTTGGAAAAACTCGACGCCAGCCCGGAGGAGAAGGAGAAGATTTACGCCTGGGTCTGCCGCCTCGATCCGGTGGCGGCGCTGGCGCTTTCGAAATAGCCTATGGCGCGCTCCGGGCCGGAACCCAATGTCACGCTTTCGATCCTCGACCGGTTGATCGATTTGGCGCCGGGCCAGGCGGCCGATCCGCCGGCGCGCCGGGCGGAGTCCCTTCGCCAACTCAAAATTTCGCTGCGCCGCGATTTGGAATGGCTGCTGAACACGCGCCGCATTCCGGAAGCGATCGAGGAGTCTTCGTCGGAACTCGAGAACTCCCTGTACAACTACGGCCTGCCCGATACCACCGCGCTGGGCATCCACTCGATTCAGGATCAGAACCGGCTGCTGCGCATGATCGAAGTCGCGCTTGCCACCTTCGAGCCCCGCATCCAGGGAGCGCGGGTTTCGCTCGAACAATCGGCGGCCGGCACGCGCGTGATGAAGTTTCAGATTCAAGGACTGCTGCGAATCGACCCCGCTCCGGAGCGGGTGACCTTCGACACGGTTCTCGAATTGATTAAGGGCGATTACCAGGTGAAGACGGATTGACATGCGGGACGAACTGTTGGACTACTATGAACGCGAACTGACGTTTCTCCGGCGCATGGGCGCCGACTTCGCCGAAAAGTATCCGAAGATCGCCTCCCGCCTGCTGCTCGAACCCGACCGTTGCGAGGATCCGCACGTCGAGCGCATGGTCGAATCCTTTGCGTTCCTCGCCGCGCGCGTCCACCTCAAGATCGACGACGAGTTTCCGGAAATCACCGAAGCGCTGCTCAATATTCTGTATCCGCATTACGTCCGGCCGCTTCCTTCGATGTCGGTGGTCGAGTTTCACGTCGATCCCGAACAGGGCAAGCTAACCACGGGACTGAAGGTTCCGCGCGGCACGCTGCTGTATTCGCGGCGCGTGGACGGCGTCCCTTGCCGCTTCCGCGCCTGTTACGACACCACGCTCTGGCCTCTCGAAATCGCCGACGCCCAGTGGAAAACGCCGGACCGCTTCCAGCCCGCGCTGAAGGCCCCCGGTGCGGTCACCGTGCTGCGCTTCGAGATGCGCTGCCTGCCCGACGTTTCTTTCGATAAGCTGGCGCTCGGCTCGCTGCGCTTTTATTTGAACGGCGAGAGCAATTTGGTTCACGCGCTCTACGAGCTGCTCCTGAACAACTGCACCGGGATTCTGATCCGCGACCCCGCGCGCCCGCAGCGTTCCATCCAACTGCCGGCTTCGAGTCTCCGCGCCGTGGGTTTCGCCGAAGACGAAGGCGCGCTGCCGTACTCGCGGCGTTCGTTTCTGGGCTACCGGCTCTTGCAGGAATATTTCACGTTCCAGGAAAAGTTCTTCTTCGTCGAGCTGGGCGGGCTCGACCAGTTGGCCGCCGTGGGTTTTCAAGGCCGCGCCGAAGTCATTTTCCTGATTTCGGAATTCGAGCGGGCGGATCGCCAGCAGATGCTCGAAGTCGGCGTCTCGGCGAAAACGCTGCGGCCCGCTTGCGCGCCCATCGTCAACCTGTTCGAGCATACCGCCGAGCCGATCGCCATCGATCAGCTCCGCCACGAGTACCCGGTCGTCCCGGACGTGCGCAGGCGTCATGCGCTCGAAATTTTCTCGATCGACGAAGTGGTGAGCGCCAATCCGCAGACGCAGGAGGTGACGGCCTACGAGCCGTTCTATTCTTACCGCCACGCGGCGCTGCGGGAGAAGAAACAGACGTTCTGGCATTCGTCGCGGCGCGCTTCCGGCCGCGCGGGAGACGAAGGAACCGACGTCTATCTCTCGCTCGTCGATCTGACGGGCCGCCCCTCTTTGCCCGGCGCGGAAACGCTGACCGTGCGCTGCACCTGCACGAACCGCGATTTGCCGTCGCGGCTGCCCTTCGGCAACGAGGACGGCGATTTCGAGATCGAGGGCATGCCGTCGATCCGGCGCATCGTCGCGCTGAAAAAGCCGACGCCCTCGTTGCGGCCGCCGGTCGGCAAAAGCGCGCTCTGGCGGCTGATTTCCCAGCTTTCGCTCAACTACCTGTCGCTCGTGGGTGAGGGGAAACCGGCGTTGCAGGAGATTTTGCGCCTCTACAATTTCACCGATTCCGTGCATCTGGAAAAGCAGATTCAGGGAATCGTGAGCCTGGAGAGCGGGCGCCATTTTGCGCGCGTGGTTTCCGAAAACGGCATCGCGTTCGCGCGCGGCACGCGCGTCGAGGCGGTTTTCGACGAGGAGCAATTCGTGGGCGGCGGCGTGTATCTTTTCGCCAGCGTGCTCGAACACTTCCTGGGATTGTACGTGTCGATGAACAGTTTCAGCCAGCTCGTCGCCCGGACCGAACAACGTAAGGAGGTTATGAAGGAATGGCCGCCGAGAGCCGGACAAACGATCCTTCTGTAGAGCCCGCCGCGCCGCTCGAAGCCTCCGCCGGTGCCGGCGCGATGCCGGACGCGCTGGATGCGTCCACCGTCGCCTCCCACGACCGGGCGCTCGAAGCGCAGCTTGCCGGGACGCCGTACAACTTCGGGTTCTTCCAGGCCGTCCGCCTGCTCGAACGATTGATGGGCGGAGTTCCCGCCGGCCGCTTTGCCAGACCGCAAGACGAGGCCGTGCGCTTCACCGTTAACAACTCGTTGGCGTTCCCGGCCAGCGAGATCCAGGCGCTGGCGATCCGCGAGGGCGAGCCCCCGCGCATGACCGTCAATTTCATGGGGCTCACCGGACCGGAAGGCGTCCTGCCGCTCTACTACACGCAGCTTGTCGCCGAACGCGCGCGCGCCCACGACACCGCCGTGCGGGACTTCTTCGACATTTTCAATCACCGCAGCATCTCGCTGTTCTACCAGGCTTGGGAGAAGTACCGCTTCACGATCCAGTTCGAACGAGGTGGCAGCGATGGCTTCTCGCATCATCTACTGGATTTCGTGGGACTCGGCACGCCGGGCTTAGCGGGCCGCCAGGCGGTAGGCGACCGTTCGCTGATGAATTACGCCGGGCTGCTTTCGGGACGGCC
>Ga0187849_1004624_pt1 | contig 11331 bp, 8 predicted proteins | sample June2016WEW_4_10_2_FD_132412 | JGI IMG/M metagenome (GOLD analysis project Ga0187849, IMG submission 132412) | Peatland microbial communities from SPRUCE experiment site at the Marcell Experimental Forest, Minnesota, USA - June2016WEW_4_100 | ecosystem: Environmental > Terrestrial > Soil >... | reverse complement strand
TGTGGCGACCTCAGGATGATCGGGGCCGAAGCTCAGCTCGTCGATTTTCAGCGCGCGCCACATCATGGGCTCTGCCTCGGAAAGCCGGTTCGTGTCACTCAATAATTGCGCCAGGTTGTTGAGTGATCTGGCGACATTCGGATGATCCGGGCCTAAACTCTGTTGATAGATTTTCAGCGCGCGCCTCATCATCGGCTCGGCGGAAATATGCCGCGCCTGGCGGTACAGCCAAAGGCCATAATTACTGCACAACCGTCCTAGACTTTCGTCTTGAAAACCGAATTCTACCGCCGCCTCGACAATCGCATCGAGATGGGGAGAAAGGCGGGTCCAGGTGTCCCACCCGGTTTTGTCGTATTCGGAGGTGGGCAGTTTTGAACAAAGCCAGGACAAGGCAAATTCCAGCGATTTGCGGCGCTCCTTTTCCGGCAGGACCGCCTGCGAGCATTCTAGCACCAGTTTGTGGAGCCGGAGCGACTCTCCATCGAGTTCGCCAAGCGATAGCGTCTGCAATTCAGCCAGGGCTTCACCGGCATCGGTTTGGTCCGGGCCTTCCGAGGCGGCGGACAAAACAGCCTGCACCTCGTGCGAATCCTCCATCATCGCGCGTGGAAAAGGCTCCGGGGCGAGCCATGCAAGCAGGCTCAGCAGAGCCAAAGCAGGCGGAGCGAGCTGATCAAAGCTTACCTTGAAAGCTGCCAGCATTGAACGGGGGTAATCGACACCAGGGGCGGAAAAACCGAGAAGCTTTTCGTGCTTTTCTTTCCACTCGGTGAGGTATCGTCCTGGAGCGATCCTGCGCGATTCCATATAGCTGGCCGCAAGGGCCAGCGCCAAGGGCAGCCGGCCCAGTTCTTCGGCCACGCGGTCGAAATCGGCAAGCTCGCGGGGGGATGGTTTCTCTTTCCAATAGCGGGAAAGAAGACATGCGCGCGCCTCTTCGGGCGTGAAGAGGTCCAGCAGCAGCCTGCGAACGATACCCATGGGCCAGTCGTCGCGGCGGCTGGTAATGACAAAGCGACCGCCGGCGAGTTCCGAGATCAGCTTGTTGGTGGCGTCGCGCGTCTCAGCCGAGTCCGCCCCGTCGATCACCAGCACCCAGCGTCCGACTCTCCGGCGAAGGGCATGGACGACATTATCGCGGCGGGTTTCTAGGTCGGTTGGAGTTTCGCCTTGCTCGTACAGGTTGAACAGGGAAGGTTCGTCCAGGGCGGCGAGTTGCATGTCCAGTTCATTGAGGGATGACGCGGAGACGTGGAAGGCCATGTCGCAACCGCCCTGAAGGTATAGGACCCACACTGCCTGAATAGCGAGGCGCGTCTTGCCGATACCGCCCCCGCCGCGAACGACGTGGGGTTGCACCACTGCCAGGGCGCCGCCTCCCGGAGCCTTTAGGCCATCTCGCAGGGTAATCAACTCTTTTTCGCGTCCGATGAAGTGTGCGGGGTCCATCCAAGGGGGAAGGTTGTGCGGGCGGTCCGGGGTGGAGGGCATTGGGACACGGTCTTTAAGGATGGAAAAAATGTCCTCTTCCGTGAAATCCGTTTGCCTCACCCGCTCGGCTAGTGGTGGCAGCTTTATGATACTTCCCAGTTCAGCCTTTTGCACCGCGCCCTGTCCCGTCAGCAGGCGATATAAACCGGGGTAACCGGATTCCGGATTGCTGAGATCAAAAGCGTTGAGATGGAAACGGGTGTATCCGTCGAGCACAGACGGAATGGCAGACTCGATCGCTCCATCGAGAAGAATCGGGACGCAGCGGCGGTTTGTCTTATCGTCATACAGATAGTTATATATGACAGTGCCTTCCCAGAAGACGCCCTTTCCCACATCGGCCTTTACTCGCCCTTCGATGCGGCGCTTGTATTCCAGGGTACAGATGCAGAGGACGAAATCCGACCTTCCCGGTCGCAGTTGTTCTTCGCACCAGCGCGGCCAGTGCAACAATTCGTGTTGATGGAACTGGTCCAGCTCGGCGTCGATACCGTCACGGCGAAGCTGTTGAGCTAATTCGAGCACCCTGTCATTGTGTTCGCGCGCGCCGTGGCTGTAACTAATGAATACGCGCGGTGGACGAACTTTCTCTGGTTTCCTGGCGCTCATGGAATTGGCTCCATCAACCGTGGCGGCATGCGCCGCAATCGTGAACAAGCCTGACACCTATAGAGCGGACAGTAAAACAACGGTGGAATAAGAGCAGCTTTTCTAGGGAACTTGGTTCTTGAATAGCACGGGGGATTTAACTCGTCAATATCAGAGGTATTTCAGTGCGATTGGAAGTCAGTGCATTACATCTGAATAAATTTCCACCTCCACATACTTGCGAACTTATTGTAAGTTTGCCATAATCGATTCCCCGGCAAAGCTTCATTGCCGTTTAGGCATATTTTTATTTAGACAGGGTAACGTTTTGTTAAGCGTGGGAGAAGAACTTATGTTGCCAAGAAGCCAAAGAAACGGCCCCCTGGCCGGTGTCGTAGCGATTTGCTGTCTTTGCCTGCTCATGGGATTTTGTATGGCGCTGTGCGGTTGCCAACCATCGAAGCCAGAGGTCGTCAAAACCGTAAGCATTCCCGACGGTGAGATCGACCCCGAAGTTTGGGGCAAGGCCTACCCTGACGAGTATAACCTGTGGAAGAAGACCGAGGAACCCGAGCCGCCCGGCAAAAGCAAGTACAAGAGAGGATTCGACGCCGACAGGCCGACCTACGACAAGTTGTCGGAATATCCCTATATGGCTCTTCTGTTCAGCGGTTGGGGCTTCGGTGTGGAATACAACGAACCCCGGGGGCATGCCAACATGATTCGCGACCAGCTCGATGTCGATGCCACGCGCCTCAAAGCGGGAGGAGTCTGCCTGTCATGCAAGACGCCTTATGCGCCGCAATTTCAAAAGGATCTGGGGGCCGATTACTACAAGCTGCCCTATAAGGAAGTGCTCCTGATGATCCCCGAGAAAAACAGGTCGTTGGGCGTGGCCTGCATAGATTGTCACAACAACCGGGACATGTCCCTGAGACTTTCCAGGGGTTTTACCCTTGGGGAGGCCCTTAAGGCGATCGGGGTCGATCCGGACAAGCTCTCGCGCCAGGAAATGCGCACTGCTGTTTGCGCCCAATGCCATGTTACCTACAATATTCCTAAAGACAAGGAGATGAACTCCGTTGGTCTTTTCTTTCCCTGGCAGAAAAGCAAGTTTGGCAACATCACCATTGAAGACATCATCAAGGTAATCCGCAGCGACGATTCCTTCAAAGAGTGTAAACAAACGGTTACCGGTTTCAAGCTGGCCTTCATCCGGCATCCGGAATTCGAGCTTTTCTCAAACCACAGCGTGCATTGGAAAGCGGGGGCTGCGTGCGCCGACTGTCATATGCCTTACACAAGGGTAGGAGTGCATAAAGTCTCCGATCACCGCGTCATGAGCCCTCTTAAAAACGATTTGCGCGCGTGCGGGCAATGTCATCCCGAAGGTCCCGACTGGCTCAAGGAACGAGTGATCGAGATTCAGGACCGCACCGTTTCGCTCATGCTCAGGGCCGGCTATGCCACGGCGACCACGGCCAAGCTTTTCGAGGCTGTCCACAAGGTAAGGCAAGAAGGCAAACCTATCGACGAAGAACTCTATAAGAAAGCTAAGGATTTCTACGAAGAAGCCTTCTATCGCTGCGTTTTCATAGGCGCTGAGAATTCGGTCGGGTTCCACAACCCGCCCGAGGCCATGCGCGTGCTTGCTGACTCCATCGCTTTCGCCGTCAAGTCGGAGGCTTTTCTAAGACAGATACTGGCCGGGGCGGGCGCTGAGGCGCCGATGAAAGTGGAACTGGAGATGGCCAAATATTTGGACGACCGGGGCGGGAAAAAGCTCAAAGGCGAGCCTGCCATAGAAATCAAAGACCCCATGAATCTCCAGGATATGTTCTAGTTAGTTTTCGTCCGGAAAGGGTCCTTTTCCGCCCTGGGGCGGTAGGACCGCCGGCCGACTTGGCCACTGCCTTCGGCCGTGGCCGCAGAGGCTTCGGCGGGGTCTGATCCTGGGTCCGGATAAGGCTTGGCAGGCGCTGGAATCCAGTTAAACAAACTCTTGCATTCCTATGCATAATCTGGTCAATCCGCTTACCGGCTTTAGCCGGAAGCTTTGCTTTGAAAAGGCTTGGTGGGCTGCGCTCTGCTTACGCCCGGCACCCCACCTACGGTTCTCTTGCACTCCTCTGTGTTCTCTGTGTCTCCGTGGTGAATCCTGGCTTCGCATCTTCCGTCTTCCGTCCTCCGTCTTCCGTCCCCCGTCCTCCGCATTTGCGATTGACCACTTTTCAGTTGTGTGCTAACTTCACGCTGGCCATAGGAATCCAGTACCCCATTCGAACATTCGAGCTGCGGAGGCGAGTCAATGTCAGGAGCAAGCGAGTTTTTATGTGAAGGCCTTAAGCGTAGTTTAAGCAGCATGCTGCCATGGGATATACCCTGGTACGATGCGAGTCACGCTATATTTTTTATCGCCCTGTATGGTGCTCTGGGCGTAATCGGGATCGGCCTGATAGCAGCTCTTATTCTGACCATCAAGCGTCTCAAATCAGGTGAAGGCGGCTCGCATCATTGAGGCTGAGCAGGTAAATTTCATCTGGATTTTTTCAAGCGAGGGTCTTTTCGGATGAGTTATCCGGACCTTCGTTTTTTGTTTTGACTCCCGAATCCGGTCTCGGCTTTTCACTAAAATTGCTTCGTCGAGTAAGAAACCATGCTTCAAAAGATCTTTAGAGAATACGACATACGCGGAATTGCCGGCTCGGAAATTACAGATTCGGATGTATCGACGCTTGGCAGGGCGTTCGGAACATACATGGCCCGGCAGGGTAAAAGGCGGATCGTCGTGGGGAGAGACTGCCGTCTGACTTCGGACCGGTATCGCGACCTGCTCGTGGGAGGGCTGCTCCAGTCCGGCATGGACGTCGTCGATATCGGGGTCTGCCCGACGCCGGTCTTCTACTTCGCTATAAGGCGTCTGGAACGTGAAGGCGGAATGATGATTACCGCCAGCCATAATCCTCCCGAGTATAACGGTTTCAAAGTATGCAACGGGTTCGACACCATAGCCGGCGCTGAGATTCAGAAGCTGGCTCACATCGCTTGCTCGGGGGACTTTAGCTCAGCGGAAGGAAGGCTCGATCACTTCGACATAATCTCCCCATACGTTGATTTCGTTGCTGGAAATATCCGGCTCAAAGGCAGGCTGAGGGTCGGGGTCGACGGCGGCAATGCAACGGGCGGTCCGGTTGCCACGGCCATTTTAAGAAAGCTGGGCTGTGAAATCTACCCCATCTACTGCGAGATGGACGGCACTTTTCCGAATCACGAGCCGGACCCTACGGTCATGGAAAACCTGGTGGACCTGCGCAACCTGGTCCTCCGAGAGCGGCTCGACGTCGGTGTCGCATATGACGGCGATGCCGACAGGCTGGGGGTGATCGATCACCGAGGCGAGGTAGTCTTCGGCGACAAGCTCATGATCATTTTCGCCAGGGAGATTTTGTCCAGGCGGCCCGGGTCGGTTATCATCTCCGAGGTCAAGTGCTCGAAGACGCTTTATGACGACATCGAGCGGCATGGGGGCCTCGCCATCATGGGGAAAACCGGCCATTCACTAATGAAGGCAAAAATGAAAGAAGTGGACGCACAACTCGCCGGCGAGATGAGCGGCCATATGTTCTTCAAGGACCGGTATTTCGGATTTGACGATGGGATATACGCGTCGTGCAGACTGCTCGAAATTCTCTCCGGAAGCGGCAAGAGGATACCCGAACTTCTCGACGGGGTCCCCGCCATGCATGCGACGCCCGAGATACGGATCGAGTGTCCGGACGAGATCAAGTTCGAAGTCGTAGAGAGGGCGAAGCGGGAGTTCAAAGACAAAAACCTGAAGGTAATCGATATTGACGGCGCCCGTATCACTTTTCCTGACGGCTGGGGCCTTGTGCGGGCATCCAATACGCAGCCGGTTCTCGTCTTGCGCTTTGAAGCCCAAACCCTGGACCGGCTGGGAGAGATCCGCGACCTGATCGAGTCAACGATCGAACGGATAAAGGGCGATTTTTAACGCCAAACCGCTGGTGCTTGAACTTTGGGATGTTTTCTTCTCGAGTTCATTTTGGTTCAAAGTCTATGCAATCGGAACTGGTATTCTTTTTACCGGCTTTACGTTATTTTATACTGAGCATATTTAAGTTTATCATACGAGGAGCTAACACAGGCTGTTTTTGCTCAAGCCAGCCAGTCTTTCCGTCAGCTTCTTTTCGACGTTATCCGGGACAAGGCCTGATACATCTCCGCCGGACCGCACCACTTCCTTAATTATCCTGGAGCTAATGTAAATCCAGCGCATTCCCGTCATTATGAAGGCGGTTTCTATATCTGCGTTCAGTTTGCGGTTCATAAGCGCCATCTGGAATTCGTATTCGAAGTCGCTGATTGCCCGAAGGCCTCTTACTATGGCTCTGCCCGGAATCGATTGCACGTAGTCGACGAGCAGTCCTTCGAAAAGGTCCACCTGCACCCGGTCTTTCAATGGATGGTCCGCCAGGGAATCCCTTATCATCTCGAGGCGCTCCTCAGTGGAGAACAGGGGTTGTTTCCCGGGGTTTGCGGCAATAGCGATAATAACGTTGTCGAAGATTTTGAGGGCGCGTTCCAGCAGGTCGATGTGTCCGTTGGTAATAGGGTCAAAGGAGCCAGGGTATACCGCTATGCTCTGCATTTTTCCTCCTGTCGGGTTGCTGAGGGACTAAGAGCTCGAGTAGACCGAGATCAAAGTGTCACCGTATCTTCGCTCGCGGTCTCTTTGCCATACTAAAACCGGAACCAGCGGCGGTTTATCTTTTATGTGGTGCTCGGCAATGACCAGCGCGTCGTTGCGGGCAACTGCGCCAACAATTTCGAGTGTTTTCTCGATGTATCCTTTTCCGTATGGAGGGTCCATGAAAATAAGGTCGAACAGCTCGTTTTCTGAGCCCAGGCGCCGGATTGCCGAGGCGACCGGCCCATGAATTATGCGCGACCTGTCCTGCGCTGCGCACAATTGGACATTTTCACCTATGAGGCTCACGGCTTCCGAACTCTTGTCCACAAAGAAACAAAAATGCGCCCCGCGGCTAAGTGCTTCCAGGCCCATTGCCCCGGTTCCGGCAAACAGGTCGAGCACCTTCGCCCCCGGAACTTCCGGGGCGATCATGTTAAAGACTGCTTCCCGAACCCTGTCAATGGTCGGGCGAATCCTGTTGCTCTTTGGGGCATGCAGCCGCCTTCCCCGAAAAGCGCCCGCAATGATTCGCATATTGAGCTACAGCCGGCCGCGGCTAAGCAGGATTTCCGCAATTTGAACGGCGTTGGTAGCAGCTCCTTTGCGGATATTGTCCGCAACCACCCACATGGCCAGGCCGTTTTCAACCGAAGGATCTCTGCGAATTCTGCCAACAAGGGTATCGTCCGTGCCCGCAGCGCTCAACGGGACCGGATAGCCTGCGTTGGAAGGATCGTCTATCACTCTGACTCCCGGGGCGGCATCTAACAGCCTGCGCGCTTCTTCGGGAGATATAGGTTTTTCCGTTTCTATGTTTATCGACTCGGAATGGCCATAGATAACCGGAATCCGAACGGTGGTCGCACAAATCCTGATTTTGTTATCCTCGAACATTTTCCGAGTCTCGTTCACCATCTTCATCTCTTCTTCGCAGAAGCCGTTTTCCAGAAAAGGGCCGATATGCGGAAAGCAGTTGAAGGCGATCTGATGCGGATATATCTGCCGAACCGCCTCACGCCCCTGCATGATATCCGAAACCTGAGTGCGCAGTTCCTCAATCGCCCTTTTGCCCGTGCCGGAAACCGCCTGAAAAGTGGTGACCACGATTCGCCTGATCCCCACCGCATCGTATATGGGCTTGAGCGCTACAACCATCTGGATCGTGGAACAGTTCGGGTTGGCAATGATGCCGGAATGCGACAACGCGGCATCCGGGTTCACTTCGGGCACCACCAGAGGGACCTTCGGGTCCATACGCCAGGCGTTCGAGTTGTCGATGACGACTGCGCCGGCCCGGGCCGCTATCGGCGCAAATTTCTTGCTGATGCTGCCTCCAGCGGAAAAAAGGGCCAGCTGAATGCCCTCAAATGAATCTTCCACAAGCTCTTCAACCGCGATTTGACTACCGCGAAAACCGAGCGTTTTTCCGATGGAACGCGCCGAAGCCAGAAGTCTGAGCACGCTTACAGGAAAAGCCCTTTCCTCCAGGACTTTGACCATCAGGTTGCCAACGGCTCCGGTTGCCCCAACGACCGCCACTTTGAATCCATTCCGTTCCATTGCTCTTGGGACCTCGTTTATCTGGAAGATTTAAATAGTTTCCGTCCTGGGGCTTGGGAACCGGGACCGCCACGCCTCGCGGAGCGTAGAGATCGACCCCTCGGCGGGCGGCACATGCAGGATCTCGACAGCCCGCCCGCGAGGCGGGCACCCCTTCCGGCTAAACGCCTCTGGTCATAGACATGCCAAGGAGAGCGTGGAGAACAGATTATCCATCCTTTCCGAGTCGGAAACTGCAAGTGTCTTATAAGGTGAAATTGTCCTGCGTTCATCCGGGTTTGCGGATGTACACTAAACAGAGCGCAAATGCTCAACTCTAATTATATCACACGATTTTGCTCCGATGTAAAGTGGCTTCAAGCCCAAAGCGGCCTGGAAAACCGGGCTTGCAGCTTTCCAGCCCCAGGTATTGCCATCTGAGGATGATCTCTTTGGGCAGTTCGAATTGTGACCTGATTGGAGTAATCATGCTAACAGTTCTGAGGTGCGGGAGACAATCCGGACACCGGGAAGCGAAGAAGACGGCAGCAGGCAATGGAAGTGTTCTGGACAGGATGCAGTTTTCTAAATTGTCTACGCCCTGTCTTATCGAGTTATATACTTGACTACCAGGTCGCCCACCTCTGTTGTCGAAAAACCCATGTGGCCGGCTGAAAGGCTCTTGAGATCACTTGACACGACCCTTTTTATGGCGTTCTCGATAAGACCGGCGGCGTCTGTCTCGCCCAGGTGTTCCAGCATCATCTGAGCCGCCGCGATAGCTGCAACAGGATTGATGATGTTGAGACCGGTGTATTTCGGGGCAGATCCACCTATCGGCTCGAACATGGAAACCCCGTTCGGGTTTATGTTGCCTCCTGCGGCGATTCCCAATCCGCCCTGAATCATCGCGCCGAGATCGGTTATGATATCCCCGAACATATTGTCTGTTACGATGACGTCGAACCATTCGGGGTTTTTGATCATCCACATGCAGATGGCGTCGACATGGGCGTAGTCGGTCTGCACGTCCGGGTATTCTTTGGCCACATCGTTGAACGCGCGCTGCCAAAGATCGAAGGCATAGGTGAGCACGTTGGTCTTGCCGCACAGGGTAAGTTTTTTGCGGTAATTGCGTTTGCGGCAGAAGTCGAAGGCGAACCGGATGCAACGCTCTGCGCCAAAGCGGGTGTTAATCGATTCCTGAACGGCAACCTCGTGGGGGGTGTCCTTGCGCAGAAATCCGCCCGCTCCTGCGTAAAGGCCCTCGGTATTTTCCCGCACGACTACGAACTTTATGTCATCGGGCCCCTTGTCCTTGAGAGGGGTTTCCACTCCCGGGTACAGTATAACGGGCCTGAGATTAATGTACTGATCAAGTGTGAAGCGCAGTTGGAGCAAGAGGCCCTTTTCCAGTATCCCCGGTTTTACATCCGGGTGCCCTATAGCTCCAAGAAGGATGGCGTCAAACTTGCCCAGATCGTCAAGCGCCCCTTCGGGCAAGACCTCCCCGGTCCGCAGGTACCGTTCGCCCCCAAGATCGAAGTAGACCTTCTCGGTCGAAAAGCCGGCTTTTTGCGATGCGGCGTCCAGCGCCTTAAGGGCCTCACGTATAACCTCGGGTCCCGTACCATCACCTGGAATAACCGCTATGCGGTAATTTTTGGCCATTTGACACCTGCTCTCGTTTCAGGCTTCGGCATTAAGAAAAAATTCAATGCCGATCGTGCATTATTCCAGCCCTTGCATCTGCTCCTGCACGTATTCGATAAGGCCCCCGGCCTTGACCAGCTTTTGCATGAAAGGCGGGATGGCTTGTGCCCGGTATGTTTCCTGCCTGGTATGATTCTCGATAATGCCGGAATCGAGGTCGATTTCCAGTTCATCCCCCGTCCGGATGCGCTCGGCGCCTTCGGGGCACTCAAGGATCGGCAGACCCATATTGAAGGCATTGCGATAGAAGATCCGAGCAAAGCTCCGGGCGACAACGCAACTGACCCCGGCGGCTTTTATGGCTATCGGGGCGTGTTCCCTCGATGAGCCGCACCCGAAGTTTTTTCCGGCCGCGATAATATCTCCCGGCTTGACCCTTGAGGCGAACCCGGGGTCTGCGTCTTCCATGCAATGGGCGGCAAGCTCTTTTGCGGAGGTCGTATTCAGGTAGCGCGCCGGTATAATGGCGTCGGTATCCACGTCATCTCCGAACTTCCATGTTTTTCCCTTAATTTTCATCAGCTCAACACCTCCCCGGGATGTGCGATACGCCCGAGAATGGCCGTAGCGGCGGCAACTGCAGGATTAGCCAGATAGACCTTGCTTTCCACATGCCCCATTCGGCCGACAAAGTTGCGGTTCGTGGTCGCCACAGCCGATTCGCCGGGCGCGAGAATTCCCATGTGCCCGCCAAGGCAGGGACCGCAGGTCGGGGTGCTTACGGCCGCTTCGGCCTCTATAAAGATTTGGAGCAGCCCCTCCTGCATCGCTTCCAGGTATACCTGTTGGGTTGCAGGGATCACTATGCAGCGGAGCCCCCGTGCAACCTTTCGGCCCTTCATTACCTGCGCTGCCAGCCGCAAATCTTCCAGACGGCCATTCGTGCATGATCCTATCACCACCTGATCGATGGGGGTTTTCGGTATTTGGGTGACCTGCTTGACGTTCTGAGGCGAATGAGGCAGGGCCACGAGCGGCTCGATGTTCGAGAGGTCCCATTCGTATACGGCCTCGTAAGCCGCCCCAGGGTCACTGCGGTAGAATTTGTAAGGCCGCTTTGCACGGGTGCTAACATACTGTTCGGTGATTGAATCGGGCGTTATGATTCCAACCTTGGCCCCCGCTTCGATAGCCATATTGCACATCGAAAAGCGGTCCGCCATGGGAAGAGAATCGATCAACTCGCCCGCGAACTCCATTGCCCGGTACCTGGCGCCGTCTACGCCTATCTGCCCTATAGTATAGAGGATCAGGTCTTTTCCCCCAACCCAGGGCCGAAGTTTTCC
>Ga0187849_1004620_pt1 | contig 11344 bp, 10 predicted proteins | sample June2016WEW_4_10_2_FD_132412 | JGI IMG/M metagenome (GOLD analysis project Ga0187849, IMG submission 132412) | Peatland microbial communities from SPRUCE experiment site at the Marcell Experimental Forest, Minnesota, USA - June2016WEW_4_100 | ecosystem: Environmental > Terrestrial > Soil >... | reverse complement strand
TGAAGAGGCGGCTTTACGCCGCCAATTGGTCCGTCGGCTGACAGATAAACTCGCCGCTTCAGCATCTGATTGACTTACTACCTGCCTCGCGCGGGATGCAGGTGATAAGCCACAAGGGTTTCCGGCCAGAAAGTGACCCTTACTTTGGCAATCCGGCTGGTGGGGAACAAGCGGTGTAACTGGCGGGCGGAAAGCAGCCCTAGTTCCTGGACAGTGCCCTTGGGAATGTGCGTGCCGAGCAAACGGTTGTACGGCATTTGAATGGGGCGAGGCAGAAACTGGAAAAACGGCAAGTGGTGATGGGTTTCAAAGGGGTACCAATAATTCGGAGTTGTAACAAACCAGCTCCTGCCCACGCGCATGACCTCTTGGGCGAATTTCTCCTGACGGCCCGGCCCGAGGATGTGCTCGATAACGGCGTTAGAAAACACCAGGTCGAAACTCTGGTCGGGGAAGGGAAGCGCGCAGCCGTCAAACAGCGCGTATCGTGGTTGCGGATAATGCCGGCGGGCCGCCAGGATTTCATGGGCTTCGTACCCGCCCGCCACAATCCGCTCGGGAAACGGGTAAATGTCTTCGAGGGAATATTGCAGGAACACCTCGCCGCTCGCGCCCACGTCGAGCACGCGATCTTCCGGGCGCGGGCAAAACACTCTGTTCAACAAATCGAACTTCCTGGTCCGCGACCGGTGGCTCACGTTTTTGAGGGCACGTCGGAACGCAGAATCTTTAGTTTCCGCCACGTTTTCTCCGCGCCAACCGGCTCGATTTCCGGGGAGTGCGTCAGTTTGCTGTAGGGGCGGCGGAATCTATCCCGATCTTATCGGGACGCCGCCCTTTGGTCCGTCAGTTGACGGATAAACTCGCCGCTACAGTATCAAACCTACCCCTCACCGATTCCCGGTTTGCCTGGCTAAACTCCAAAGTGCAAGTCAGAGATAGTATACGGAAAATGGCTGGGGAAACAGGGGACTCCGCAAGGAAGTGAAAGATTGAAAGGCGGGGAAGGCCCGCCGAGGCAAGGGACCGAAGATACTATGGTAAACTCGGCGGCACGACGAGTGCCGTTCCAACTTTTTGCGACTCATCCGCGCGAGCGCGGTGGCGAGCCGATGCTAGGCAAGACGAAAGCGGAATACATAGCCTCAATAAGTTGGAACGGCACGAGCCGAGTCTTGTGGCGAGGCGCGGCCGCGTTTTTCCGGCAGCCCGGTTGCCGCCGCGCTAAGATGCTGCAAGATCAGAGCGATGGTATCTGACTTATCGTGATGAGAAGCAATCATGCTGGATTCGTTTCTGATCCAAACCTTCGGCTTCTTCCGGCGCCCCATGAGTGAGGCCCTCACCCGATCCAATTTGTTCGCGCGCTTTACTTTCTCGCAGGGGGAAGGCTCTTGCGGTTTAACGCCCGAGCCGGAGTCATTTCCAGACCTGGCGGACCCCGGTGGACGCAGTTCGCAGACCATTTCCGTCGCGGCGTTTTCTGTGACGATGTTTTTGAGCGCCGCATTACTCTTTTTGGTGGAACCGATGTTCGCCAAGATGGCGCTGCCGCTCCTCGGTGGGACCGCCGCGGTATGGACGACCTGCCTCGTATTCTTTCAAGCGACGCTGCTGGCAGGGTACGCGTATGCACATGCCTCGGCGAAGTTGCTGGGAAGACGCGGGCAAGTGGCCGTGCACCTGGCGGTGCTGCTGGCCGCCTTGGCATTGCTGCCGGTTCATGTGCCCGGCGGATGGACGCCGCCGCTGCAACCCAATCCCGTAGGGTGGCTGCTGCGGCTGCTACTGGTGGCGGTGGGCTTGCCCTTTTTTGCGCTGTCCGCCACCACGCCCATCCTGCAAAAATGGTTTGCACATTCCGGGCACCCGTCGTCCGGCGACCCGTACTTTCTTTATGCCGCGAGCAACTCCGGGAGCTTGCTGGGTTTATTGAGCTACCCTTTCGTGCTCGAGCCCTTGCTGCGGTTGAGCGATCAAAGCCGGCTCTGGACTTGGGGCTACGGATTGTTTTTATTGCTGGTGACCGGTTGCATTCTGCTGGTGTGGCGCTCGCCCCATGAGGCTTCAGTCCTGGCGAGCACGCCGCGGCCGGACGCGCGGCTGGAAGAAGTGGCCGCCCGCCACGCTGAAAATCCCACGCCGCGCCGGCGGTTGCGTTGGGTAGCGCTCGCCTTTGTGCCCTCCAGCCTGATGCTGGGGGTTACGACTGCGCTCACCACCGATATTCCTGCCATTCCTCTCTTCTGGGTTCTCCCCCTTGCACTCTACCTGCTCAGCTTCGTGCTGGTATTCGCGCGCAAACCCCTTCTCTCGCATTTTTGGCTGAGCCGGCGACTGCCTTTGCTAATTCTGGCCGCCGCGATTCCTATCGTATTGAAGGGCGTGCTGCCTTTGATGGCTTTGCTCCCCATTGATCTGCTGGCCCTTTTTGCTGTTGCCATGGTATGCCACGGGGAAGTGGCCCGCAGTCGTCCTACCACCCAGCATCTCACCGAGTTCTATCTTTGGATTTCCGTGGGGGGAGTGCTCGGAGGTGCTTTCAATGCCCTGCTGGCGCCGGTGATCTTTAGCACGGTGGTGGAGTTGCCGATAGCGCTGGTGCTGGCCGCAATCCTGTGCCCGCCGATCTACGAGGTGGAGGATACGCCGCGCGCCCGCAGACTTGACTACCTTTTACCGGCGGCGTTGGGTCTCGCCGTCGTCGTCGCGACTCTGGAGCTGCAAGCAAAGGGCCTGGCGCCGGGGCGGCTATTTAACCTCATCATCTTCGCCCCTGCCGCGATCTGCTGTCTGCGCTTTGGCACGCGGCCCCGGCGTTTTGGGCTAGGGGTGGCAGCCTTAATCCTGGCTAGCCAGGTTTACGCCGGGCCCTTTGGCCACATCCTCCACAGCGAGCGCAGCTTCTTCGGCGTTTACCGCGTTGGCGATGATGTCGAAAAAAATGACCGCGTGCTGTTTCATGGCGGCACCGCGCATGGGGTGCAGAGCCTGGATCCCAGCCGCGCGTGTGAACCGCTGGCCTACTACACGCGCAGCGGGCCGATTGGCCAGGTGTTCGAGGCTTTTCAGGAGAGCCCCGTGGAGAACGAGGTGGCAGTCATTGGGCTGGGCGCGGGCGTCATGGCCTGTTACCATCAACCCCAACAGCGGTTCACGTTTTATGAAATCGATCCGACCGTCCTACACATCGCCCAAAACCGGCGTTACTTCACCTACCTGTCCGATTGCGGGCCCCCCCTGCGCGTCGTGCTGGGTGATGCGCGCCTGTCGTTGCGCGATGCTCCCGCGCACAGCTATGGCATGATGGTGTTGGACGCCTTCAGCGGCGATTCCATCCCCACACACCTCTTGACCCGCGAGGCATTGGCCCTTTACCTGACCAAGCTTGCTCCGAACGGTATTTTGGCCTTCCACATCAGCAATCGTTACCTGGACCTTCATGGCGTGTTGGGCGATTTGGCCCACGATGCGGGCTTGTCCTGCTTGATGAATGATGACGCGCATGTCAGCGAAGACGAAATGCGAGAGGGCAAATTCGCTTCCTCGTGGGTGGTGATGGCCCGCAACTCGAATGATCTGGAAGCGCTGAGGAGTGACCCAGGCTGGAGGGCGCTCCCGGCTGGGCCGGGTTCGCGAGTCTGGACGGATGATTTCTCCAACATCGTGAGTATCCTCAGGCTCATTTGACGCGCCGGAGCGTGCACGTGCCGGGCCAAATCCGGTAATCCGCTTAGCGCAAGCGGACTCTACAAAGATGCCGAGCAGGAGCTGCCAGAGCGCGTCGGAGGCCTTTTCGATTTCGTCAAACAGGACCAGCGAAAGTTTGATCTTCTCCGTGTGGCGCGGATCCAGCGCCTCCCGGGTGATCGACGGCGGGGTTTCGCGGTGGCCGAGGTACCCTGGTGGCGAGCCGATCAGCTTGGCGATCTCGTGGCGGTGATGGAATTCCGCGCACTCCACTCTTACCAAGGCGCGCGCCGCGCCGAATTCGTCCGGCGCCAACTTGCCCCGTGTTATAATTTCCTCGCTTGAGGGCTGCGGCTCGGGCATTCAGCGGGCGGCAGGCAATTCTAAACCTCCGGGGGGAAAGCTAGGGAAGAACCCATGGCAGTGAATAACTACGAGCATGTTTGGCACAACGGCAAATTCATTCCCTGGGGGGAGGCCACCATCCACGTTTCCGCGCACGTGGTCCACTACGCTTCCTCCTTGTTTGAAGGCATTCGTTGCTACGACACGCCGCATGGCCCGGCGATCTTTCGGTTAAAGGAACACACTGACCGCCTGGTGAACTCGGCGAAGATCTATCGGATGGAGTTGCCTTTCACCCGCGAGCAACTGGCGCAGGCGATGGTAGAGTTGGTGCGCGTGAACAGTGTCAAGCACTGCTACATTCGCCCGGTGGTGTTTCGGGGACAGGGCGAAATGGGTGTCAATCCCCTGAAGAATCCCATTGAGATTTACATTCTGGCGTGGGCTTGGGGGAAATACCTGGGAGACGAAGCGCTGCGCAATGGCGTGGATGTGTGTGTTTCCTCCTGGCAGCGGATTGCGCCCAACACCTTGCCGGCCATGGCCAAAGCTGCGGCCAACTACATGAACGCCCAGCTCATCAAGATGGAAGCGCTGACCAACGGCTACACCGAGGGCATTGGCCTTGACACCAGCGGCCATGTGAGCGAAGGCAGCGGTGAGAATATCTTTGTCATCCGCGACGGCAAAATCTATACGCCGCCGCTCTCCGCTTCCGTGCTGCCGGGCATCACGCGCGACTCGGTGGTAACGCTGGCGCTCGAAATGGGCTACGCCTTGAGCGAACAAAACATTTCGCGCGAAATGCTCTACATTGCCGATGAAGTCTTCTTTACTGGAACCGCGGCGGAAATCACTCCCATCCGCTCCGTCGACCGGATCGTCGTCGGCAAGGGCCAGCCTGGCCCCGTCACGCGCGCCTTGCAGGAACGCTTCCTCGCGATCGTGCAAGGCCAGGCGAAAGACAAATATGGTTGGCTGACCTTGTGCAACCAGCCCGTGGCAGCGGGCCAGTAAGGAATGGTGAATAGTGAATGGTGAATTGTGAATGTCAGGCGTGGGATTGGTGGAGCGAGGTTGACGACCGCGGTATTGTTTTTACCTGAGACGTACGCAGGCGGATGAGTGGATTCCACAAAGCAAAGCGAGGCGCAGGACATTCGGAAAAGGGTCTATCAGTATGCCCTCCGGGCAATCAGGCTTTACCGGTACCTGCAGAAGCGAGGGGATAGTGTGGGATGGATACTGGGCAAGCAATACTTGAGGGCGGCAACCTCGATTGGGGCAAATATCGAGGAGGCACAGGCCAGCGAAAGTCGTGCTGACTTTATCCATAAGGTTGGGATTGCCCAAAAAGAAGCGCGTGAGAGCTTTTACTGGCTGCGACTGATCGCCGATTCACACGTTGTATCGGATTCTCGCCTTAGGGCATTGACCCGAGAAACCGAAGAATTGGTTGCGGTCATTACCGCTATCGTGGTCAATACAAAGTTCAGGAAGGTTGCATGAAGCCGAGCCGATTTATTCACTATTCACCATTTACTATTCACTATTTGAAGGTCTTCTCTTTGACACCTTCTTGGGCGTGTGCTAACTTGAACGAAAATCAGGAGACAGCCTTAGAGAGGGTTGCAGATGGCAAATAGCGCTGATGGTCTGAACATTGACACGCTGCTTCGGACTGCCTGCGAGAACAAAGCTTCCGACTTGCACCTGAAGGTCGGGAACTATCCTTACCTCCGTGTGGATGGCGACCTCCGCGCGCTCACGCAGTACTCGCGCATTTCCAGTGAGGACATGCTGAACATGGCGTTCAGCATGATGACGAACCGGCAAAAGCAGAAGTTCAAGGAAAATGCCGAACTCGACATGGCTTACGGCGTGGCCGGCTTAGGCCGTTTCCGCGTCAACGTCTTCCAGCAGCGGGGCAACGTGGGGATGGTGCTCCGCGTCATTCCCACCAAGATTCGCACCCTGGAGGAACTTATTATGCCGCGGGTGATCGACAGGATCTGTCAGGAATCTCGCGGCCTGGTGCTGGTGACGGGAACCACCGGAAGCGGCAAGTCCACCACCCTGGCGGCCATGGTGGATCGCATCAATTCCACCCGCACCGACCACATTATTACCATTGAAGATCCCATCGAGTTCCTTCACCGCGACAAGAAGGGTTTTGTCAACCAGCGCGAAGTGGAAGTGGATACGCCGAGTTTCGGCAGCGCCCTGCGGGCGGCCCTCCGCCAGGACCCTGACGTCATTCTGGTGGGCGAAATGCGCGACCTGGAAACCATCCAGACGGCGCTCCTGGCCGCCGAGACGGGCCACATGGTTTTCTCCACCTTGCACACCATGGACGCCTCGGAAACCATCCAGCGTATTATCGCGGTTTTCCCCCCCCCGGAACAGAAGCAGATTCGCTTGCAGTTGGCGAGCACCCTGAAGGCGATTGTCTCCCAACGCCTGGTACGCAAGGCGGACGGCATTGGACGTTGTCCGGGGGTGGAAGTGCTCATCGCCACCGAGTATATTCGAGATTGCATCATCAACCCTGATAAGACCCGCCTGATTCATGACGCCATCTCGGCGGGCGTCTCACAATACGGCATGCAAACCTTTGACCAGTCTCTTTATGACCTCTACAGCCAGGGGCTGATCACGCTGGAAGAAGCCTTGGGCAATTCCACCAACCCCGACGAGTTCAAACTGCGGATCGCCGGCATCAGCAACACGGCCGACGCCGCCCGTCAAGAGATGGAGAAATCCAGCCAGGTTGACCGGTTTGCGAAAAAGTAAGCAGGCCCCGTCCGATCCGCTTACGGCGGCGCTGCGCATGTTGGCGCGCCGCCCCTATTCCATCGCCGAAATGCGGCGAGCCCTCGAAAAAAAATGCCCCCAAAGTGGGCAGGTGGCTGAGGCCATCGCCCGCCTGCGCGAACTGGGTTACCTCGACGACCGCAAATTTGCTGAACAGTACGCGTATTCACTCGCCCATAACCGCGCCTTCGGGCCCCATCGCCTCCGGCGCGAACTGAAAGCCAAACTCGTAAACTACCGGGAAATCGAGCCGGCGGTGGAACGGGTCTATCAAGACACGCCGGCGCAAGCGCTCCTGGAAAAGGCATTGGACAAAAAGGTTCGCGCTATTTGCTTGCCGCTGGCTCGTGGCAAGTTCCACTCGCTCTGCCAAGGTCTGATGCGGCTGGGGTTCAACGCGGGTGATATTATAAAAGCGGTGCGCGCAAGGCCGGAGCTCTCTCCCATCGCGGAAGATTTTGAGCCCGCGGATCTGGAAAGTTCGGGGTTGGAGCAGGATACAGAGCATTCTTAAAGCTCTTGACACATCGCGGACGAGTGCAGATGAAATGGGCTTTCCCTGTGTCCTCCGTGTTTTTGAAGCTTTAACACAGAGGGCACGGAGGAAAGACTCAACACAGAGGACACAGAGGTAATCCTGCCTGCCTCCGTGTTCTCTGTGCGAGGTTCTTCTCCGTGCTCTCTGTGTTAAATTCTTTACTATGACATCAAACGAGATCAGAACCCGATTTTTGGACTTTTTTGCAGGCCGCGGCCACCGCGTGGTGCCGTCATCCTCGCTTGTTCCAGCAAGTGACCCGACTTTGCTTTTTTCAAATGCGGGCATGAACCAGTTTAAGGATGTGTTCCTGGGGCGCGAGCGCCGCGACTACGTGCGCGCCTGCTCGTCTCAAAAGTGCGTGCGCGCGGGCGGCAAGCACAACGACCTCGAGCAAGTCGGCCGCACCACTCGCCATCACACCTTCTTCGAAATGCTCGGCAATTTTTCCTTTGGCGATTACTTTAAGAAAGAAGCCATTCCCTGGGCGTGGGAACTTATCACCAAGGATTTCGCCATTCCGGGCGAAAAACTTTACGTGACGGTGTTCCGGGAGGACGACGAGGCCGAGGGAATTTGGGCGCAGGACGTCGGCGTGCCGCGCGACCGCATTTTCCGCCTGGATGAGCATGACAACTTTTGGCAGATGGGCGATACGGGCCCCTGCGGGCCGTGCTCGGAAATCCATTACGACCTGGGCCCGGCCGCGAGCGACCTGGGGCACGCCGACTGCAAGTTTCCTTGCGACTGCGGCCGTTACGTGGAGTTGTGGAATCTCGTCTTCATGCAGTTCAATCGTGACGAGCAGGGCGTGATGACGCCGCTGCCCCGGCCCAGCATCGATACGGGCGCGGGCCTGGAGCGCCTCGCCGCTGTGCTGCAAGGAAAACTCTCAAACTTCGATACCGATCTTTTTCGGCCATTGATTGAAGAGGCGGCAAACCTTGCTAATGTTGAATACGGTGCGAACCACGATATCGATGTTTCCCTGCGCATCATCGCCGACCACGCGCGCGCGGCTACGTTCCTGATTTCCGATGGCGTCCTGCCCTCGAATGAGGGTCGCGGATACGTCCTGCGCCTCATCATGCGCCGCGCCCTCTACCACGGCCAGACCCTCGGCTTGAATGAGCCGTTCCTCTACAAGATCAGCAGCCGCGTTGTCGACATAATGAAAGACGCGTATCCGGAGCTCGTCGAGACCGCGCACCACGTCGCCAAGGCCATCAAGATTGAAGAGGAGCGGTACGCACAAACTACCCGCGCTGGCTTAGTGGCCTTGGACTCATTTCCTGTAATGACCCCATCGGGTGCCGCGTGGCGATTCGAGTATGTCCGAAAATATCTCCCGGACGCGAATAAAGAAGCGCGACAGGTTTTCTTCAGGTCTGTCCCGGCGGGATTTTCCATGCGCGGCAGAGAATGGATAGGGTTTCAGCATGCCGAGCTGTTTAACCACAACCGACTTAACCTGGCTGGGGCGAAGCTGTTGTTCGCGGGGTTTTCGCCGGAACATGCGCCGGCCCTAGGTAGCGCCGCCGATTCGCGCGTACCGCCAGACGGACAAGCTTGGGTGCCGGGAGAAGCTCTATTTATGCTCCATGACACGTTCGGTCTCCGTCCGGACTTCGTTCGAGACGTCGTGAAGAATTACGGGCTCGACGTTGATCTGGAAGGCTACGAGGCCGAGATGCAGAAACAGCGCGAGCGCGCCCGGGCTTCGTGGAAAGGCGCGGAGAAGAAAGTTGCCTCACCGGTGTTTTTGAAGCTCGCGGAAGACGGCAAGACGGTTTTCGATGGTTACACACAGACGACTTCTGCCGATTGCCGCATCATGGCGTTGGTTCAAAAAGGTGAGCTCCTATCGGAGGTCAATCCCGGAGACGAAGTGGAAATTGTCCTCGACCACACACCCTTCTATGCTGAGGCGGGTGGGCAAGTGGGCGATACAGGTCATTTCCTTGCTTCGGCGACGGACCACGAAGTTGCGCACGTCCTTAACACGTATTATCCCGTGAGCGGATTGATCGTCCACAAGGCCGTGGCACGCGAGGGACTTCGGATGGGAGACGTTGTCACCGCCGTTGTCGATACTGAGCGGCGGGATGCAACGCGGCGGAATCACACGGCCACGCATTTGCTCCATGCGGCATTGCGGAAGACGCTGGGGACGCACGTCAAGCAAGCCGGCTCGCTGGTCGCGCCGGACCGCTTGCGCTTCGACTTCACTCACTACACGGGGCTGGGTGAGCAAGACCTGCTCGACATTGAGGACTTGGTGAACGAGCACGTCCTCAAGAACGAGGAGGTCGTGACGACCGTCATGGACCTTGACACGGCGGTGAACACGGGGGCCATGGCGCTCTTTGGGGAAAAGTACGCGGACCAAGTGCGGGTGCTCACGATTGATGACTTCTCGAAGGAACTCTGCGGCGGCACGCACGTGCGGCGCACGGGTGACATCGGGCTTTTCAAGATTATCTCCGAGGGCAGCGTGGCGGCGGGCACGCGTCGCATCGAAGCCCTAACGGGTACGGGCGTGCTCGAATTCTTGCGACGGCAGAGCCAGTCGTTGGCGCAGGCTTCCGAGGCGTTGCGCTCGAAACCGGGCGAATTGATGGAGGCCATCGAAAAGCTCACCGAAAGTGAGAGGAAGCTCCGTAAAGAACTGGAAGCGCAACAAATGAAGCGTGCGGCTTCCGCAGCCGGCGACTTGGTGCAGCAAGCGCGCGAGGTAAAAGGCGTGCGGGTGGTCGCGGCGCGGGTTGAGGTGACGGACCGCGCCGCCATGCGGCAGATGGTGGACGACCTGCGCGTGAAGCTCCAATCGGGCGTGATCGTACTGGGCAGCGTGGCGGAGGGAAAGGTTTCCCTCATCGCTGCCGTAACGAAGGACCTTACTGCTAAGCTTGACGCGGGCAAGATCGTAAAGCAGGCGGCGACTTACGTTGAAGGTTCCGGCGGAGGTCGCAAAGACCTGGCGGAAGCCGGTGGCAAGAATCCCGCGAAGCTTGACGAATCTCTCCAAGCTGTCCCGGGCATCATCGCGCAGATGCTCTAACCCGGGCCATTGCCGAACTGCAACGCCGGGTACTGGTGTCCTTTACGAGACACGGGCGCTCCCAGGTGCAGTCATTCCCGCGAAGGCGGGAATCCACTCGACAAGCCATTGGAGATGCGCCGCCGACGGACTGGATTCCCGCCTTCGCGGGAATGACTGCCTTCGCAGGCCCGCAAGAAAAGCCCAGTCGCCCCAAATGACACCACTACCCGACCCCGAGACGGGTTGTTGAGGCCGCTTCGGCGATGTATCATAGGGTTAGAAGGGCACGGCCTGGAGGCAAGTGTGGGTTCCGCCAAAGAAGAAGTCCGCAGAATTCTTGAACATATCCCCGATAACGCATCCTTCGAGGACATCCAGTACCACATCTACGTGCGGGAAAAGATCGAACGAGGGTTGAGAGATGTGAAAGAAGGCCGGGGGCTCAGCCAGGAAGAGGTGGAGCGAAGGATGCGCCAATGGACCGGCGAGTAATCTGGACCGAGACAGCTTGGGGCGACCTTGAACAGATCGCCCAATACATCTCGAGAGATTCCGCGCACTACGCCGCCGCTTTTGCTCGCGAGGTTCGCGACGCATCTCGTTCCCTTTCCCGATTTGCTGGACGCGGCCGGATTGTGCCCGAGCTGGGGCAGCCGGACATCCGGGAGATTTTCGTGCGGAATTATCGCCTCGTCTATTCACTTTCAGGTGAGACCCTCCACATCCTTGGGCTGATCCACGGCGCCCGTGAGTTAGGTGCAGTTTGGGAACGCGAGAAGCGATCAGGAGATTAACTGTCACGAAGGTAAGCCACTGGTTTGACCAGTGCGACTCGAAGAGGTTTGACCGTTGCCCGGTTCCCCGCAAGGGGAACACCGTGAGTAGCCGTAGGTGAAACCTACGGTACCGGTGCC
>Ga0187849_1004618_pt1 | contig 11344 bp, 7 predicted proteins | sample June2016WEW_4_10_2_FD_132412 | JGI IMG/M metagenome (GOLD analysis project Ga0187849, IMG submission 132412) | Peatland microbial communities from SPRUCE experiment site at the Marcell Experimental Forest, Minnesota, USA - June2016WEW_4_100 | ecosystem: Environmental > Terrestrial > Soil >... | reverse complement strand
GATCACGGTATAGCCGCTCAGACCATGCTTCTCGGTGCTACTGAAAGAGGTCTTGGTGGGTGCATGATCGGCACAATACAGAGAGAAAATTTAAGAACAGCTTTAGAAATACCGCCCCGCTTTGATATCTTGCTTGTTTTGGCTCTGGGCAAGCCCAAGGAAGGAGTAATGATCGAAAGGGTCGATGCCTCTGGGAAGACCAAGTATTGGCGTGATAATGAAGGGGTACATCACGTCCCTAAGCGATCGTTAGAGGACATTATTATCGGTTAACCGAAGGCATCTCCTTGCATTCCTTCAATCACCCTCCCCATTCATTGCAGCCCTCAGAACACCAGAGCACTTATATGTCACCACTTTCCTCGGTGGCAGAGTAACTGGTTTCCCTGTCAGTGGGTTCCTCCCTGTGCGCTGACATCTTTCTTTCACAGAAAATTTTCCGAACCCGCTGACGAGAACATCTTCCCCGTTTTGCAGGGACTGTTTTATCAGCTCGAAAAGGGTGTTGATTATCTGGGCCGGCTGAGTATTTGTGAACTTGTTTTTGGCGAAAAGTGCTTCGATGATTTGGGCTTTGGTGAGAGTCATAGATTGCTCCGGAAAATTGAATATGGAGGTTTGGGGGAGGGGAGATGATACCGCACCGGCTGTTAGGACGCAAGGATGGAGCAGGCTGCTGGTTAACTTGAGGTTGAAAGGAGTGAGCGAAATCAATCGATGATGAAGTTCAAGACTCCCTCGGGCGCCTTGCCTAATAATGTATCCGGAATCCGTCGATGCGTATGGGAAGCCGGAAATGATTGGGAGCCCTCTGTGGAACCGTCTTTTCACCTCCGGCACCCGTGTGTGAAATAGATTGGGCAGGGCAGGGCTGGCTTGAACTCTGCAATTGGTTCTTATATGAACTCTGAGACATGTTTTTGGGCAGGAAACAATTAAAAATCGGGGGGCCTTTATTTCATTTCTGTGGGGCTTTTGTGGGGTTTTCTCAATCCTTTAAATGAATCTTAATCGCCGCAAACCTGGTTCAATCAAGCTAAAAAGAGGTGGAAATTCATACCGGGCTGCTATCTCACGCCGAAGACACGGGTTCGAACCCCGTTGGGACTATGCATTAAAATCAAACTACATGTAAGGTCCGCTTCTTGGGGTCGTGAACCTCGGGGGCCTTTTTGGGGAGGCTTTGTCCGGAAACTCACGATTCTCAACACCGAAGAATTTGTCTAATGGAAGCGCCTTTTGGTTTATTTCCCACTCCTTCGCCTCCGCTTTCAGTTGAAAGAGTTGCTGCTTCTTGTGGCCGCTCCTCGCCACCTTGCCCCGCCATTTCTTCTTCTCTTTGTCCAAATATGGCTTTGGCTTTCCTTTTTATGGACTTGGCGAGTAGGTTTTCAAAGAACAGGTATTGGTGGCCAATCCTAACTCACAACTGTCCGGTTAAGAATTAAGAAATTGGCCTGAATACCGCCTCTTGTGGCATAGTGTGTTTGTCAATAACCCACTAAAACAGTATGTCCCATCTGATTCTGCTAAAGGTATACAAGAACCCCGCCGATTAATGTGCTGAGAATCCTTGGGCCCTTGAGGACAGGAAGCAGTAATTCATCAATCAAAAGCCGGTTGAAAAAATGGGCCTGATTAGCCTCGATCAATTGAAAAAAGACATGGTTCTTGCCAGTCATGTCAAAGACCTCAGCGGGCGACTGCTCGCGGCCAAAGGGTTGAAGTTGACCGACGGCCATCTGAGGCTCTTTAAGACTTGGGGGATCCTCGAAGCGGATATCGAAGGCGAGGCTTCCAGGGATACTGAACAAGACGCTCTTGTAGACCTGGACCCCGGCCTGCTGAAGACCGCCGAAGAAATCGTCCGCCGCAGGTTTGTGCACAGCGGCCTCGATCATCCGGCGAATTACAAATTATTTCAGCTCTGCGTTCTTCAAACGGCCGACAGACTTGGCCGGGACAAGGGGCTTTCACAGCCACTGGCGTGCCGGGACGGCGATGAGGAGCCAAAGTGGGACAACAACGGCGGGCAGGCAAATCACAGGATAGATCCCGTCGTTTTCGTCCAGAAGGTAGTCTCGCTTCCGGCCTTGCCCGTTATCATGTTTGAAATGATGGAAATTATACGAAATCCCAACAGTTTACCGAAGCAAATCGTCGACGTGATCGGGAGGGACGTCAGCCTTTCGGCCAAAATTTTGAAGCTTGTAAACAGTGCATTCTATGGCTACCCATCCCAGATAGATACGCTTTACCGGGCGGTGCTGGTTTTGGGCACGAACCAGTTGAGCACTCTGGCCACGGGCATAAAGCTGCTCACCTTCTTCGAGAATATTCCTTCCGGGTTTGTTGACATGAGGTCCTTCCTGGATCACAGCATCACCTGTGGGATTCTTTCGCGGATCATCTCGGCCTTCAAAAACATTCAAAACACCGAGCGTTTGTTCCTGGGCGGGTTGCTTCACGATATAGGGCGGCTGGTTTTGTACAGCTATTTGCCCGTCGCGGCAAAAGCGGCTCTCGTCGAGGCAGGGCGCAACCAAGAGCTGCTCTATATGGCGGAAGGCCCGATCTTTGGTTGTGACCACGCCGAGGTGGGCGGACTTCTTCTGAAAAGATGGAAGCTGCCGGTCTCGCTGGAAGTCGCTGTGAGGTATCACCATGAACCGCAGCGATACAGGGACCCGCTCGAACCATCGATAGTGCACCTGGCCGATGTTATATCCAACGCGGTCGAGAAGGGATCGAGCGGAGAACGGTTCATTCCGCCATTGAGCGAGGTGGCGTGGGAGTGCGTTGGGCTGTCGGCAAGGATCTTGCCAACAGTGCTTGAACAAATGGAAGCTCAGCGGGAAGCGGTTGTCCAGGGCCTCTTTAGAGACAACGGGGTTTAATCGAGAATAGATATGAGCGATCAGGAGCTATACTCAGAATTAGAGTATCTGAGAAAACGGGTAGAATGCTTGGACGAGGTCAACAGGTTTGCCCTGGATGCCATAGAAATGGCTGCATCCCTTGGGGATTTTCAGCAAAACATCAATAACCTTGAAGATCCCGCGGTAATTCTGGAGGAGACCAGGACCCGCATACTCAGGCTGGTCCGCTTCAAAGCCACCGCTTTTTATTTGATCGAGGAGGAGAGCAACACATTTTATCCCGCGAGCGTTCAGCCGGAACGCTACAGCGATGCCATCCGGGATGAGTTCAGTCGTTTGGTCGATGAAGGCACTTTTGCCTGGGCCCTGCGGAACAAGAAACCGGTCACGGTCCCTTCAAAGATTGAAGAGGGCTATATCGTCCTGCATGTGATGTCTACCAGTTCCAGGATTCGCGGAATGTTCATGGGACTGGCGGACAAGTCCGGGACGGATACCCCCGATCTGGCCCTGTCACTTCTTTCCATCATCTTGCTCAACAGTTCCAATGCGCTTGAGAGCCATGAAATGTACAACATGGTAAGGGAAATCAGCAAGTCTCTTGAGAGCAGGGAGAATTACAGGATTTTGTTCGATGCGGCCCCGGACGGCGTCGAAGCGTTGGACTCGAGCGGGCGGATCGTCGACTGCAACAGGGCCTATGAAATACTGAGCGAATACGGGCGGGAGCAAATTATCGGCAGGCACACCTCCGATTTTTTATCGGCAAGGAGCCGGGAGACCTACGAGAACATGTGCCCCGGGCTCAAGTCTGATGGCTATCTTGAAGGCGAATTCGAGATGGAGCGGGGCAGCGGAACGATAATTCCGGTGTGGAGAAAGGAAAAAGCGATCTACGGCGAGCAGGGTAATTTTGTTGGATCCGTTATCTACAACCGCGACATTTCAGCACTGAGGCAGGCAGAGAGAGATAAGAAGGACCTCGAAGCCCACCTCCAGAGGGTCAGCAGATTGGAGGCGATAGGGACCCTTGCCGGTGGCATAGCTCACGATTTCAACAATATTCTCATGCCTATAATAGGTTATGCCGAGTTGATGCTGCATTACCCCGATGACCTCAGAACCGAAGGCAATCTGCTGCAGATAATCAAAGGGGCCGAGAGGGCCGGAGATCTCATAAAGCAGATCCTTCTGTTCAGCCGCCAGGTCCAGCAGGAACCCAAACCCCTGGAAATAGCCCAAATAGTCACAGAATCACTGGCGCTGCTTCGCGCGACCCTTCCAACCACCATCGAGATTCAACGCTCGATCAAGAGCAAAAACCTGGCCCTGGCTGACCCGACCCAGATCCACCAAATAATGCTCAACCTTTGCACCAACGCGGCCCATGCTATGCGGGAAAAAGGCGGAAGGCTCTCCGTGAGCCTCGATAATGTTTACCTGGATGGCGAAATGGTAAACCAATTTCCGGATCTGGCTCCAGGAACTCATCTGGAACTGACTGTGTCGGATACCGGCCACGGAATGGATGAATCCACCCTGGAGCGCATCTTCGATCCTTTCTTTACCACCAAGGAAGTGGGCGAAGGAAGCGGGATGGGACTGCCGGTCGTGCACGGTATAGTGAAAAGCCACAAAGGGGCAATCGATGTTCGCTCTGTGCCAGGAGAAGGGACCACCTTCAGGATCTACTTTCCTGCCATACAAACGGCGATTCCCTCTCAAGACGAGATGCAGACGGAGGCCATGACCGGTGAAGAGCGGGTCCTGTTTGTCGACGATGAAGAGATAATCACCCATGTCGTCAAGGAAATGCTTGAACATCTCGGCTACAAGGTAGTCGCTGAGACATCGAGCCTCCAGGCCCTTGAGACCTTCCGCAGCAGACCGGAAAATTTCGACCTGGTAATCACCGATTATACCATGCCGCATATGACGGGCAATGAGCTGGCCCTGGAGTTGAGGCGCATTCGCCCCGGGATCCCGGTAATCGTCTACACAGGAACGAGCGATAAGGCAAGGGAGGAAGATGCCGGGGAAAAGGGCGTTAGTGCCTTTGTGTTGAAGCCCCTAAGTATGCAGGAGTTTTCAAAAATCATCCGGAAGGTCTTGGATGGAGTAAAGTGAGCCGAATATACGCAGCGTCGGGCACAATTCAAGGAACTCTTGCCGGAGCAGGTCGGATAAATCTTTTTTGAATTTTGCGATACCCGATGGGACCGCCGCATACTTCATGGCGATTGAATTGGATCTTAATTTCTGCGAGTATTTTGGCTCAGGTGGTTCCTGAATAATTAGGGACACAATAGCCCTTTGACCAGGTTGACAAAATGGCGGCCTGACGTTGACAGCTTTGCTCCTTGCCAAAAACGAGAGCATTCGGTCAGCTATCCCCTGATCTGGTGGGGTTTTATGTCCTGAAAAGTTTTGCCTAAATCTTGCCCAAAATTGAAAAAACAAAGGTTAAACAAGAGTAAAAATGGTGATACTCAACGGAAGATCGAGTCAGCTAAGGAGGTTGATTTAACTAATATTTTACCTACTTGGCGTTACCTGATGTTACGTAATCCCTTTCGTTCCGCACTGATTCGTAATCAGCAGGTCGCGGGTTCGAATCCCATCGCCGGCTCCAGCAACATCCAGAGGTTAGCAGGATGACGGTTAGCCCCTTTAAAGTGCCTGTCCACGTCCTGTCCATTTTTTCAGGGTGAAACCGATTCTAGCCCCCCGCGCCGTCCAATTGAACCATTCGTGAACGTGCCGTACGCTCGACCGGACAACCTCAGAAAACCTCAACCATGGGGCCTCCGGAAACCTCCAATTTAATCGGCTGCGAAAACCTGACATTCGAGCCGCAGTTTTCATCCGCGCGCCGGCGAAAAGAAAAGGCCCCTCGGTTATCGGCAAAGGAGATGAAGCGCGAAGGCCGCACCGCTGCGGTCTTGACTATCATGGCCAGCATTCGTTTGAGGTTAAGAAGAGGGAAATATATAGAGGAAGAAGACGATTGAAGTGTCAACTCAACCGGAACCCAAAATCGGGACATGAAAGGCGGTGTGCATCAGCATTTACTCCTGAATAAATGGAAGATACAATCACGTGATTTCCGGTGAAACGATCCGTGAGCCCGTGTACCAGGAATTCTTTCGGGGAGAATCCAACCCCGAAATGCGCTTCGTAATGCGTCGGTGGTCGAGTTGAGGCATTATTCAGGATGAGAGCGAGAACGTTATGGTAGCGGACTCTAAATTGTCGTTCGAACTGCACTCTAGCTCGGAATGCCCTACATCGAAAGGATTTCAACAATGACCGGACAAGAGAAAATCGAAGAAATTAAACAGCGGGCCAGGAAGAATTTTTCTCTGGGGTACAATTGCGCCGAGTGTGTTACCGAAGCGGTTTTATCCCATGTCGACACCGGGCTGCCTTCCGAGGTAAAAAAACTTGCAACGGGCTTCGGCGGTGGAATCGGGCTTTACGGCGACACGTGCGGGGCGCTCGTCGGGGCGGTCATGGCGGTCAGCGCAGTCCACGGAAGGAGCTCTCTTCCCGAGGGTGAAGGCAAAGAGGCCATGATAAAATCCAAGGAGCAACTCTACGGCAAGCCCGGCCTTTACAGACTGTTTAACCAGATTCCGAATCTGTTCAAGGAGCAAAATGGTCACACCCTTTGCAGGGAGTTGACATCCAAGTGGCAGGCAACCTGGCTCTGCCGGGATCATGCCCTGTTTTGTCGTGAAGTCATCACGGGCGCGGCGGGAATTGCGGCGCAGCTGATATTGTCGGACAAGGACGAGGGCGCGTCGAAGCCGTTTGGCGAAAACGTGGAAAATCTCAAGGAATAGCGGGCTCGTGCTGCAAAGCGCACGTTCCCATAATTGATGTATCCGTTCGGCCGGGGGCGCCACGAGATCAGAATCACGTTCATCTTCCTGCGGGTTCCATAACGCTTGGTTCTGAGCTTTTCTCCCGCTGCAATCTCGTCTCGATGATGCAGGCATGGTGATTGCTCTTCTGGAGGGCCCTCAGGTCGATGATGGGACTGCATGGGAGATCGGGTATTTTTACTTTGGACACGACCGGCCAAAGCGGCATCACTGAAGGACTACATCTGAGGGAGAAACACCATTGACAACTGTAATTCACATGTTAGATTGTTGCGCAGGAAGAGCGTAGAAGGTGTTGACGGTACGTAAAGAATACGATGGATACCCTTTGATGGTATCGAAAAGGAGACTGCATTGCACAATGTAAAAGAACTAATTCTTGCATTTTTTTCTGCTTTGGGATGCGCTGCCCTTGCTGCGGATGGGGATCATTTGAGGTACACGCCTCTGGAGTGTTCTGCCGAGATTTGTGATCAGAGCGAAGCAGCTTAACCGATTGGCTCTTGACATACGTGGTGGCTAAGGGATCTACTCCCTTAGCCATCTCTTTTTTTCCGATATTAGCTTCCCCGAATATTTGGAGCGCATGCAAAAGAAGTCGAACGGCGCCTCCTCTCATCCAATGAGTCCCACAGCGCTTCCCTGCGATAGTGGTTCTCTCTTTTCTGAGTTTTCATTTCGACAAACAGGTGAAAACTTAATTTTGGGGCCGGGCGGGTGTTTGGTGGTGATACTTGGAAACCAAAACCCAACAGGTACCAGTACGTAATTTTTAAAAATTTGGCAAAGGCTCAGTTTTGTGAAAGTTTTTTCTTGACAAGCATTGATCGCCGGAAGTAGGATCGGCCATCATCAGTGGTCAGACCATCTGATGACCTGCTAAGTAGTCCAATGTCTGCTCCGTAAGCTTTGGAGGCGATTAATGGACCTAATAATTCAAATACGCCATCCCAAAAAGGTAGACACCTCCACACCGGCCCGGCCTCTAATACCAAGTTGCGTTCAAGATAAGGTGATTGGGGAGGGCATTAAGCCCTCCTCTACGCCTAACCTCGGGACCGATGGGTAGGGGCGGGGTTAATCCCCGCCGGATCTTGAACGCAACTTGGTATAAAAACTTGAGAGATGGGGAACAAGGGAGGGCGGAATTGCGAAAATCCGCTTGACCATCGCCGGCCACTTAAGGCGGAAACGGGCTCGTGAGCGTGCCCGAGAAGCCGGTTCCAGCAATTGAACGGCACATTCAGTAACGGCATTCACTATGGAACTCAAAGTCAGCAGGGCACTTATCGATGATGTCGGCAAGGGGTTCGCCCGCCTCGAACCTGAGGACATGAAGGCCCTTGGAGCCGTGCTGGGGGACCTCATTGAAATTGAAGGCAAGAAGAAGACGGTGGCAAGGGTGGCTGGAACCATCGGCTCGATCACCGGCAAGAGGGTGATCCAATTCGACGGCATTATTCGCGACAACGCAGGGGTGAATCCGGGAGAAATCGTAAAGGTCAGAAAAGTTCCTCGCAGGACAGCCGGCACCATTGTGCTCTACCCTCTCGATATCAGTAGTCCACAGCCTTCTGAAAGCGATTTGGAAAATTTTGGCAAGGTGCTCCAGGGATACCCGGTCATTTCAGGGGACAGGATCAATATATCTCTTCTCGGGGGCAAGGACCGCTTCTTTCGCGTGGACGGCACGACTCCTTCGGGACCGCTCATCATTAACCAACAGACCGGATTTATCCTCATCAAGCCGGACTACGGTTCAAAAAGCTCATCCAATGTCTCCTATGAAGATATCGGAGGCCTTGATAAAGAGCTCACACTCGTGCGCGAGATGGTTGAATTTCCTCTACGCTATCGTGAGATGTTTGAAAACCTGGGAATCGAGGCGCCCAAAGGAGTGCTCATCTACGGGCCTCCCGGAACCGGAAAGACCCTTATAGCCAGAGCCATTGCGAGGGAAACCAAGCTCCACTTCATCACGGTCAATGGTCCGGAGATCATTCAGAAATTCTATGGAGAAAGTGAAGCCAAGCTGAGGGAGATCTTTGAGGAAGCCGCAAGCAAGGCTCCCAGCATCATTTTCATCGATGAAATCGACGCCATCGCTCCGAAGCGGGCAGACGTTCTGGGCGATGTAGAAAAAAGAGTGGTGGCCCAACTTCTCGCGCTAATGGACGGAATTGTCTCGAGGGGTGACGTGACCGTGATAGGGGCGACCAACATTCCGGAGATGATAGATCCGGCCCTGCGCCGCCCGGGACGCTTTGATAGAGAAATCGGCATCCCTGTTCCCAATGCGGAGGGCCGCCTTGCCATATTGAAAATTCACAGCAGGCGCATGCCGCTCTCAGGCGATGTCAATCTGGAACGGCTTGCCCGGATCACGCATGGTTTTGTTGGCGCCGATTTGCAGGCACTCTGCAAAGAGGCGGGCATGGTCGCCCTGCGGCACTATCTCAGCTTGATTGGAGAGGGTAACCGGGCCCCTATCCTCCCCGGGCGTGATGAGCTGAAGATCACCCCGGAAGATTTCCTTACAGCGCTGCGGGAGATCGAACCATCTGCAACCCGCGAGTTCCTGACCGAAAGGCCTTCGGTCAAGTGGCGCCACATTGGCGGGCTTGCTGAGGTAAAAGAGACTCTCATTTCCATAGTCGATTGGCCGAGCAGATATCCGGAGATGTTCGAGGAGGGCAAGATATCACCTCCCAGAGGAATCCTTTTTACCGGACCTTCCGGTACGGGCAAAACACTCATGGCAAAGGCACTTGCCGGTGAAACGGGATTGAGCTTCATTCAGATCAGCGGCCCGATCCTCTTCTCGAAATGGCTCGGCGAATCAGAAAAAGCGATTCATCAAATCTTCAAAAAGGCTAAGCAATCCGCCCCATGCATCCTGTTTTTCGATGAGATCGACGCGTTGGTCACTACACGCGGCGCAGGGAACGAGGTGGGCGCAATGGAGCGCGTGGCAACCCAGTTCTTCAGCGAACTCGACAAGTTGAGCGATCTGTCCGAGGTCATTGTGCTGGGAGCCACCAATCGTGAAGACCTGTTGGACCCTGCCTTGATTCGTGCGGGCCGGCTCGATTTTGTGCTTCCTTTTCGGGTCCCCGACGAAGATGAGCGCCTGGAGATCTTCAAGGTGCACACAAGTGAAAAACCTATCCATCCCGATACGGACTTGGCTGAATTGGCCCGAGAAACTGAAGGGATGGCCGGCTCGGACATTGCTTACATTTGCAAGAGAGCCACAATGCTTGCTATTGCCGAAAAAATAAGCCGGCCCAAGAAAGCGATTCAGGGGAGCCTTTCAATCTCCGCCACCCATTTTAAGACTGCAATAAGTGAACTGCGTGTCAAGAGGGGGAAAGCAACATGCTGAAAGCGGTCAGGAAAACCAGGGCCTCTGCGGATGTCGTCAAGCAGATTGCCAATCTGATCACGCATGGCAGGCTGAAAAAAGGTGACCAGCTCCCGGCAGAAAGGGAACTCACCGAGACCTTCCAGGTATCCCGCGCCACAGTTCGAGAGGCTATTCGCTCCCTGGAATCCATGGGGCTGGTCAAGAGCAAACACGGCGACGGCACGTATGTGCTCGTCTCAGGTGAAGAAGCCGCCATAGCGCCGCTTGCTGCAAGCCTTTTGACGGAGAAGGACGATCTGTTCGACATCTTTCACATCCGTAAGATCATTGAGCCCTCCATTGCGCAACTTGCTGCGGGATATGCAAGCTCTGAGGACATCAGGGAACTGGAGGAGATTCTAGAAAGGCAGAGAATGGAGGCAGCTGCCGGAAAGTATACCGCCGAAACAGATACTCGTTTCCATCTAACGCTTGCCCGCATAGCGCGAAACCGTGTTTTGAGCCGTCTCCTTCATGCCCTTGTGGAGCTTGTGGCCGACACGCGCGCACTACGGCTCGATGACGCCTCCCGAGCTGTTAGATCGCTCGAAGGGCATGAAAACATTTTCGCGGCAGTCGCGCGAGAGGATTGCACGGGGGCCCGCGAGTCCATGCTGAATCATTTAAGCGAAGTAGAAGGTCTTTTCCGCAAGAAAAAGAAGGGAGGTGGGAAGTGTAGTGACGGCCTTGAAGAATAGGGGCTTATTTACGGACAAGCCCTAAATAACAGGGTAATCCTCCGGCTCTGCCGGGGGACTCCCAGAGTTTGACATTTCCGGGAGTCAGGTCGTCATTCCGGCAGTGCTTAGGCCGGAATCCAGGTTCTTGTGTCTCGTCAGGGTCTTTAAAGGTATCGGTTGCCAATTTGAAGCGCTGGCTCAAGCTGTATACCAACCTGCGAAAATCTGCTGGATTCCGGCTCAAAAGCGCCGCCGGAATGACGATGGCGCGGTAGTCATAGACCATGCGGATATTCTCGGAGCTATCAAGTACCGCCAACCGCTTTGAGCGGTCCATGGTTTTCCAGGCCTCCGGCTTGGCCGGAGGTGTGTGCGCTTGGGAGCAGGCGCGATCTGAGAGGTGCAAGTCCTCTCTCGGGAGATGCCCACTCCCGGTAGCCGAAGGTAACTGCGTCGCCGCGAGGCGGGGTGGAGAGCAACCTGAGGCGAACT
>Ga0187849_1004608_pt1 | contig 11364 bp, 7 predicted proteins | sample June2016WEW_4_10_2_FD_132412 | JGI IMG/M metagenome (GOLD analysis project Ga0187849, IMG submission 132412) | Peatland microbial communities from SPRUCE experiment site at the Marcell Experimental Forest, Minnesota, USA - June2016WEW_4_100 | ecosystem: Environmental > Terrestrial > Soil >... | reverse complement strand
TTAAGAAGGTGCAGGAGACTCTGCGCGACAAAGGCTACTACACGGGGACGGTCGATGGCATCATGGGTCCCCAAACCCGGGCAGCTATTCGCCAGTATCAGCAGTCGGAAAACCTACCCGTTACAGGACATCTGGATGGCGGGACGGCGGGCAAACTCGGAGTGGGACCGGAGACGGCAGGCGGCGATTTTAAGGCCTCCGGCGAAGCGGTTGGAACGGGTGGCAAGGGAGTCGGCCATGAGATGAAGGAAGGTAAGCCCATCGCGGCAGGCAAGGATATGGGCAAGGGCCTCGGCAAAGGAGGCAAGGACGTCGGTAAGGGGGTCAAGAAAGCTGTCAGTCCCAAAAGCGACAGCAAGGACCCTGAAAATAAATAGCAGGCTGATTCCGGGAAGCAGCCGCAGTAGTTGAGTTCCCGGCCATCGCTTGCGTCTTCTCCAGCGAAGTCAAGGAACGCAAGCGGCCCAAGATGAGGAACTGGCGTCGACCGCGCCCGACGTGTGTCATCACCTAAAGGGTGAAGCGTCATCGGCAACAAAAATCGGGACAGGTTAAGTGTCGTTAGATGGCCGCCCACGATGACAAGTATCGGGCAGATGCAAGGGAAGAAAATGGTTCCTGACTATGACTTGTCGAACCTGCAAACCTCTCAGGCCGACCTGTGGATTTACCTCCAGGTCGATGCCATCTTCGGCCAGATCATGGCTGATCAGGCCGAGCGCCTGGGCTCCCCCCTCGCTCGAGGGGACTGCATCGTTTCCGCCATGACCGAGAAGCCGCAGGCGATTTTCAACAATGGATGACGGGGAGCGGACGTATCGGCGTCTGCCTTCGAAGACAAGGAGGATTTGAATCTATGACTTTAGTACAAATGCCTTTAGTGCAAGTCTTAATTGCCCTGATCGTGGTGGGCGTTCTTCTCTGGCTCGTCAACAGCTTTATTCCGATGGCGGGCTCCATCAAGTCGATCCTGAATGCGGTCGTGATCATTGTGGTCGTTGTGTGGCTCCTGAATGTCTTTGGCCTCATGCATTACGTCACCAATTTTCACGTCAATCGCGTAAGGTGAGGGTAGTCTTTCCTCAGGGCGGATGTTGATGCGAAGCTTTGGAGTGCGGTCCATTATTCACATAGATGGGCAGGATAGACAGGATAAAAAAGCGGAACAAAAAATCCTGAATACCCTGCCTAGTGTTGCGTTGGGAAAATGCGTTTACCTGTAGCGCCGCCCGGAACCTGTCCCGACTTGGTCGGGAGGGCGGGACATGCCGGGTAAAGCCCGGCGCCACTTCTGATATTCCCATGATAGAACAGGATGAAGAGACGGAAGAAATATCCTTGACGGGATGTTGGGACAATGCTGAAAAGCCTTCTTGTCGCAGCGCCAGAAGCAAAGCCTTCTCATCGACCGATTCCAGGAAACCCGCGCCAAGTTCGTTGATGACTTCAAAGGCACAACCGATCGCGCCCTTGGTGGTCAGCTCATGCTTCAATTCCCTATCTTGTCCATCCTGTTTATCCATGTTCAGTTAGGCGGAATGGCGACGAAATCTTGCGTCTCGAATATCATATTTGATGCGATTTAACAAACCGGTGTCGCTCCGCGTGAAAATATAGTCCCGGATACTCTCAGCGCGGGTTCCGGGCTTTTCCGGGGGCTCTACGGGGTCGTTGGCGGGGGCGCCAGCCGCGTTCCGGGCGTGATGATGACTTCACCGGTTGACCTCAGGCAGATCTCGTACACCCGGTCGGGCTCCAGCCGCATGTAGGGCGCGTCGCCGTGGATAGCCCGCACGCCGTGCTCCTTCGCGAGTTTCGCGTCGTTGGCGAGTTCCCAGAAGCGCTTCCAGAGGTCCTGCTCAAAGGCGCTGGGGGCTTGCCGCCCGGCATAGGCCTCGGGCGCCTGGCCATCGGGGTCGATGACGAACCCATCTTCGGCCCGCATGGTGCTGGAGAAGATCCGCCGAAACAGCATGAGCGCCCGGCCTTTGAAGGGGTCGCTCTCCTCGATGAAATGGTCGTCGAACTTGATCACCAGAGTGTCAAAATAGACTTCTGGCCCCGGCAGAGTCATCTCCCGGGAGACATTCATCGGCTTGCCGCTGTCGTCAATCTCAGTGAACCGGATGGTCGTTTGCAGGTTCCCCTGCGGGTCCGTCGTCTGCCGCAAAACCTCGATGCGAGCCCGGCGGTCGATGCGCTTCAGAATCTTCAGGTAGGCCTCGAGGCGCTGCTTCTCTTGCTCGAGTTTGACAATGGTCTCTTTCTGCTCGCTGATCTGGTTCTGTAGTGCCCGCTGCGGCTTGACAACCAGTTCATACGCCAGATAGATCCCCGCGGCGGCGACTGCGACCAACACCACGGACCAGAGAAATGACCGAACGGGAAAAGGACGGTCGTTGCCCATGGGACCCTCGACTTCAAAAGGAATAACTGGAACTACTGAATCGGATGACCTCGCGCCCTTCCCACTTGAAACCCTGAACACCCCATCCCTTAACCAGCATTGGTTCCTCAGTCTGCCGGAGGCGCAGCAGAAAGTCGAAGCCTGGAGGCCGGGCTACAACCGGGTCCGGCCTCGTAGCTCGCTGGGGAATCAGACTCCGGAAGAATTCATAGCGCGGGGCAGGTCGCTGCAAGAACGGCAGTCATGGCTCTTAATCGCCGGGTCTCCCCCGCCTGGTTTGGGAGCTGACGCTTCTTAACCCGGCGGAGGAAACCCGTTGTTTAACTGCTCAGCCCTACTGCTTCTTGGGTTTCCTCTTGGCCGCCCGGCGCCGCCTCCGTCACCAATCAACGCACCAACTGCTTGTCATCAAGCAATGTTAATGCGTCTTTAGCATTGAACGGGTACCGACGAACGGACTTTTGCCCCGCCACACTCAGGACGATATCTACGCGGCGGTTCTGGGCCAAGACAATTCCCTTCCAATCAGTATGGGCGCTCAGGAGCCTCCGCCGATCCTCCGAGGTCAAGTCGGGATTCTCTCTCATCTGTTGCCTTACTTGGGCGGGGCTCAGCATTTCCTGTTTACCGAACGACCTCGTGTCGATTTTGGCCTCGGGAACGCCCTGCTCGACCAAGAAGCTCTTGCTCCGTGCCACGCGCCGCTCCGTAAGGGCGTTGTTGTATTCCACCGATCCGCGTTGGTCCGCATGCCCCTCCAAAGTCAAGTGGGCATCCGGCTTGAATGCGAGGTACGTCTTGAAGTCGGAGGCCAGAGTCCTGAGGATTTTCTGCTGACTCTCCGTCAGGCCGCCTTCGGCATGCTCCGCCGTGGGCTGCGCCGTCGGGAAGTAAATGCTGTGAAGGGCAAGCCTTGCTTCCAATTCCGCTGGCATCGCTGCGGCCTGAGGCATCTGCACGTCGAAATCGACTGAGCATTCGGCGGCGAGGCCGCGTCCATCGTCCACATGGCCTGTCACCGTGCTGCGGCCCGGGGTCAGACCGGAACTATCGAAACTCACCGACGCTCCTGAGCCGACGATCTGGCCGCCGGTGGTGCGCCAGGAGTAGGTCAACGGGGCGTTGTCCGGACTGCTGGCCGTCGCCGTGATCTGCACGTGTTCGCCGATCATGATGGAGTGCCGGTCCGCCGAGCAGCTCATCGTCGGCGGGCGATTCGGCCGCGGATCGACGCGAATACCCACCGCACAATTCGCCGTGCCGCCCCGGCCATCGTCCACGCGCACTCTTACCGTATAGCTTCCCGCGGCCATGCCAGAGGAGTTCCATTGGACTTCAGGGCCGGAGCCCCCCACGGCGCCACCGCTTGCTGTCCAGGAGTAGGTCAGGGGGTTGTTGTCCGGACTGCTGCCCTGCGCGCGCACGGTGACAACGTCTCCCGATTCGGCATAGACCATGCCCTTGTCAGCCGAACACGGGGCCACCGGGGGCTGGGGGGGCGGGGGGGGCGGAGGTGGGGGAGGCGGAGGGGGGCGATGCTCCCCACCGAAGCGGAAGACGAGTCCCGCCGAGAGGCGCATGTCGTTCTGTCTCGTCGTTCCCCCCGTGCTGGAGTAAGGATTCTTGAAATCGGTCATCGCGTATTCGACTTGAAACAGACGCAGTGCGACGTGGCGGGCTAGCGTGATGTCGAGTCCGCCTCCGGCGGTCATGGTAAACGAGTTCTCGAAGGGGAGGGGCGTACATCCAATCCCGGAACAGCCATTGAGCGTCACGTCACTGGCGTGCACTCCTCCAAACAGAGCCTGGACAAAGGGAGTGAACCTCTCGCGCCGGAAGGAAAGGCGCGGACCAAACATGTAGGTGTAGACGTCCCCATAAGCGTCTACCGTGCCGCCGGTGGGAGGCGCGTTCGGGCCGAACCTCGTGTCATGGTAGGCGCCAAAGTCGCCAACGAACCCAAAGTAACGATTCGCGTTGATAGCGAGCGACGTGCTTCCACCGGATAGCTGAGCGAGGCGGTTTGCGGTGCTGCTCGCCTCACGGAAATTCGAGTAGCCCAGAAAAAGCTCAAATCTGGGAGTATAGCTGTCCGGCTTGGCCGTCCCCGGCACGGACTTTGGCGCTGCCGCAGCCAGCTGGGCTTTGGCCACGGCGCCGGGTGCGACGCGGGAATTGACAGCTCCATCCTTCTTCGCTGTGGCTGCCGACTTTGCTGTGTCGTCCGCACAGAGTAAGAGGGTAGGCGCCAGTAAGAAAGCAACCGCCATTGTGGTAATAATCCGAGTTCCTAATCTCATTGTTGCCTCCTGAATTGTGCCTACTCACTCAGAAGCGGGGGCACAAAGAGTCTCGCTTCTCAGCCCTTGCAGTACTACTCAACTCAACTTGCTTCCAACTCAACGCCGCATTTTCTTGCTTGGGAGGAGACCGCCCCGGAAGGCGGTCTCACCCGTGGGTCTTACTTCCTCATACTACTGCCCTGGCACGTTAATGACGGTGTTCACCATGGTGACCGATGCGCCCAGGCTCAACGCTCTCCCGTTCAGCGTCGTAATCGTGGCGACGCCGGGAGAAGAGATTGTAACTCCTCCTGTAAGCGCGATGATGGTCCCCACCATAGTTCCTCCCCCTCCATAGTTAATAACCGCCCCAGTGGCGGCCTGCCAAAAGACGTTCTGGGGCTGGGCGCCGTTGATCAGCTTCACGCTGCTAGCGACCGACGCGGTACCCACGGTGAGTGCGCTCCCTATCTGGAAGACCCAGACAGCATTGGCATTGCCTCCGGCGTCGAGCGTGAGATCCCCCAGAGATATCTTAAAGGTGGTCGCGGGGCAGGTATAGACGCCAGGAGGGAGGGTGAGCCCGGCGCCATTGCCGGAGCCCGGGCATCCAAAATCTGATGGCATTGCAGCGAGGGCGTTATACGCGGTAAGCGCGTCGGCTCTGGCCTGGGTTGCGACCGCCATGGTGGCAGCAGTTCCTTCATTAGGACACGAAGCAACAGTGGGAAGCGTGGGTCCATCAGTAAATATCTCGCCGTTGACTGTTCCTTTATACCCACTTTCGGTGTATATACATCCTTCTGAATACGCGATGTACGGCTCGGTGGTATCGTGGAATCCCGTCATCGTGGACGAAGCACCGGTGGTCCCAATATCCCCATTGATCACGGTATTACTTCCCTGGTTGGTCATCCCGGCGCCACCCCCAAAGCCCCCGAAAGGCGTGGCCACCCCAAGGGGTACGGGCGCTAAACATGACGTTGCCGACCCTGTCTGGAAGCTCCACGGGTTCGGTACGAGGCCGGGGCTCCCCAGCGGAGTGCCTGCCAGGTCGGTGACCCCGTTGATCGTGACAGTATAGGTGGTAAGGGGTGTGAGATTGCTCGCGGGTGTGAAGGTTATGATGGTGCCTGTTATGTCTTGGGAGTATGTTCCGGTTACCAGCCCACCGGGTCCTGTCACCGCGAAGGTCGTCGTGTTGACTGAGGTAGCTGTAGCGTTCATGGCCGTACTGAAGGTTGCGCTGATGGCCGCGTTGAGACACACCCCTGTGGCGCCACTCGCAGGGGTCGTGGAATCCAATATGGGCGGGGCGCTGACGGTAGCCGCGGCCGTAGTAAAGTTCCAAACATAGTTATTCACCATGAAATTGCCCGCCAGGTCGGCTACCCCATTGGTAATCGTGGCAGTGTAATAGGTATTGGGCAACAGATCGCTGCTGGGGATGAAGATCGCCGTGTCGGTACCTGCAATGTAGCCCACGACGCCTGATACAGATACCGCCGGCGTCCCATACGTCAGGGTAAAGGTTCCTGAGGTGCCTGAGGTGATCGTTGTATCGTTCATCGCCTCACTGAAGGTGGCGGTGATCTCCTGGTTGAGGGGCACACCGGTGACAGGAGGGGTCGCCGTCACAGGGATGGTGGAAATCACCGTGGGTGGGGTGACGGCTGGGGCCGCGCCGGTTGCAAACACCCATACGTAGTTAGCTGCCATGGCAATGCCTGGCGAGCCCGAGCTTGTGGCCCCGGTGCTAATGGTGGCAGTATAGCAGGTAAGGGGTGCTAGTCCCGGGCTCGTGGGCGTAAAGGTTATAATGTTGTTTGTAGCGCTATAGGTAGGGGTCCCGCCTACTAAGGTTCCGGCAGATGCTACGCATGGCGTAGTAAGCGAAGCTGCGCCTCCCGCCCTAAGCGTAAATGCCCCAGTCACCGTTGCACCCTGCATCGCCTCGTCGAACTGCGCGGTGATTGCCGTGTTGAGCCCCACACCGGTAGCATTATTGAGAGGGGCTATGGCGGTCACCGTGGGGGGCGCCGCACCTGTCTTAAAGCTCCATGAATAGGTCGCCAGTGGCGCGCCTGTCAGGCTCGTCGCCCCGGTAATCGTGGCAGTGTATGAGGTACTGGGGGCGAGAGAGCTTGCCGGTGTAAAGGTCGCGCTCGCGCCGGAGCAGGCGACCAATCCTCCTCCGCCTCCACTCAAGGTAAAGGATGTGAGGACCGTTGCACAGTTCATCTCCTCACTGAAGTTTGCGGTGAGTACCTGGTAGAAAGGCACGCCCGTTGCGCCACTTATGGGGACGGTGGAAATCACTGTAGGAGGAAGCTCGGTTGTAAAGGTCCAGACATACTTGGTCGCCAGTGGAGCGCCTGTCGGACTAGTCGCCCCGGTTGTAATCGTGGCAGTGTATAAGGTATTGGCGGCGAGAAGGCTTGTCGGTGTAAAGGTCGCGCTCGTGCCGAGGCAGTTGACTGTTCCTGCTACGACGGCCAAGCCCGGCGCCGGCCCCGTCACGGTAAAGGTCGTCGCGGGGGAGGTGAGCGTTGCACAGTTCATCGCCTCACTGAAGGTTGCCGTGAGTACCTGATTGACCGGCACGCCCGTTGCGAGATTTGTGGGGACTGTGGAAATCACTGTAGGGACAAGCTCGGTTGTAAAGATCCATGAATAGTTGCTCGCCAGTGCTCCGCCTCCCAGGTTCTTCACCCCAGTTGTAATCTTGGCAGTGTAAGTGGTATTGGCGGCGAGAAGGGTTCCCGATGTAAGTGTAAAGGTCGCAGTTGCGCCTGAGCAGGTGACTGTCCCTCCTACGACGGCCAAGCCCGGCGCCGGCCCCGTCACGGTAAAGGTCGTCGCGGGGGAGGCGATCGTTGAACAGGTCATCGCCTCACTGAAGGTTGCCGTGAGTACCTGATTGACCGGCACGCCCGTTGCGCCATTTGTGGGGATGGTGGAAGTCACGGTAGGAAGAGGCGCGGTGGAAAAGCTCCACACAAAGTTGCTCAGCAGCGGATCGCCTAGAGAGTCCTGTACCGCCGTTGTCAGCGTGGCAGTATAAGAGGCATTGGAGGCGAGAAGGCTGGTCGGTGTAAAGGTCGCAGTTGAGGCTGAGCACGACGTGAGCGTTACGGCTACGGCTCCCGTAGGTCCTGTCAGGGTAAAGCTTGGCGCGGCGCCCGTGGTGGTGATCGTTGCACAGTTCACCGCCTGACTGAAGGTTGCCGAGAGTACCTGATTGATCAGCACGTTTGATGCGCCATTGGCGGGGATTACGGAACTCACGGTAAATGCGGGCCCTATTGTATACGTCACCGTATTGGTGGTCTGGCCCGAACTCGTCACGCTGATGTTCACAGTGCCGAGCGCCGCGCTCGTGGAAATGGCAAACGTCGCGGTGATCGTGGAGCTGCTCACCACCGTCGTGTTGCTGACGGTGATCCCCGCCCCGGCCCCGTTGATCGTGGCTCCCGTTGTGAAACTCGTTCCTGTTAGGGTGACGGGCACGGTCTGTCCCTGAGTGCCCCTATTCGGACTGATCGCGGTCAGCGTGGGGATGATGACTCCCTGCTCGCGACCGCACCCGGCCATAAATACGACCAGTAGGAGTGCCATAAACCACATCCTGCTAACTTTCCGTGTGCCCATTCGTGGCCTCTCTTCTTTTAATGACATGGCGTTTCCTTCCCGGCGCAGTGGCCGTTGTGCATTAAGAAAAACGTTACAACGGCGATACCTTACCAAGTTGGGTTCTGACCTGTCTGTTCAAAAACGAACGCCTGTATGTTCAATATTGCTCACCCCGGTTTTTGAGGGAGAACTATAGTGTGGGGCCCGTGGAAATCACCGATGGTTCGACATGGATACAGGCACGAGTGCGATGTTTGGGAAGCCGGGAAAGAAGTAATTGGGGGCCACCGCGTGAATGTAAGGTTGAGCAATTTTGAGCAGACTCCTGACGCGAATTTGTTGCACCATGATATGAGGCAAGGTTCCCGGGCGCCTCGTGTGAGCCTGCCCGGGGGGTAATTCGCTGGATGAATCTGGACCTTTTGTGAGCATCAAGGGTATTTTGGTGAATCTGAAAGCCGCTTACGTGCTGTTCAAAGAGGCATGCTCGGCATGGGTAGATGACAATGCCCCGAGTATGGGAGCAGCGCTGGCGTTTTACACCGTCTTCTCGCTCGCTCCGGTCCTGATCCTCGCGATATCGGTGGCGGGTCTGGCGTTCGGGCAAAAAGCGGCCGAGGGTGAATTCGCACGGCAACTCCAAGGCTTGGTGGGTGAGACGGGTGCAAGAGCTATTCAAGCGATCCTCCAGAGCGCGAATCGGCCCGCGCTGGGCATCATTGCGAGCGCCATTGGCCTCGGAACCCTGCTGGTCGGCGCGTCAGGCGCGTTTGTTGAGCTCCAAGACGCGCTCAATAAGATCTGGAAAGTTCAGCGCCGATCAGAAAGTGTCTGGTTGAGCCTGATTCGAGCGCGCTTCTTGTCGTTCAGCCTCGTCCTGGGTCTGGGTTTCCTGTTACTCGTGTCCCTCGTGGTGAGCGCCGCGCTGGGGGCCGTGGGAACTTTCATAGCGCCTCTGATTCCCTGGCCCGTATTCATGTTGGAATTGGTAAACTTTCTCCTCTCCTTGGGTGTAATTGCCCTGCTCCTCGCGATGATCTTTAAGTATCTACCCGACGTTGGTATTGCCTGGGGTGATGTGTGGATTGGCGCGGCAGTCGCGTCACTCCTCTTGACGACGGGCAAAGCGCTGATTGGGTTGTATCTCGCCAAGTCCACCGTCGCCTCAGCATACGGGGCAGCATCCTCCCTCGTCATTATTCTCACTTGGGTTTACTACTCAGCACAGATTATCCTTTTTGGCGCGGAAGTTACGCACGTCTACTCCCACCAACACGGTTCGCAGATGCAGCGCTGACCTTCAGAGCCTGCCCTGAGCCGGGCGAAGGGTCAGCACCACGGGAAAACGACTGACCTGCCGACCTAAAGGTCGGCGCTACATATGCATCCATTCCAACGAAACGAGTCATTGATCGAGTTTCTGGAGAGGAAAAGACCGATGCGCCAGTTCAGCGGAAGTCAGGCATCTCACAGACGGGCAGCAACGTCAGGCGCTACCACTACGGGAGGGGCTTTGGTTAGCAACTGCCGGTAAACGATTCGTAAAGTAGCGAGCACCGGAACCGAAAGAAAGCAGCCGGCTACGCCGGCGATCGAGGCCCCCGCCAGGACTCCGAAGATAACCAGCAAAGGATGTAGCTTCATGCCGGCGCTGAGCAAATGCGGTGACACAACATAATCCTGAAAAAAGCGGAAGGCGACAAGGAACAAGAAGATCGCGAGCAGGTGGTGGGAGCCGCTCAAGCCCGCCACCAGCAAGACGATGACGGCTCCCGCCAGAGGACCCACCATGGGAATGAATTCGAGAGGAAAGGCGACAGCCGCCAACAGAATTCCAAACGGAACGCCCACCATCGTGAAGAAGAGTCCATAAGCCAAAGAGGCCACGACTCCCAACAACACCAGCGCCCGCATGTATTGTGCCAGTAGCACGTGCAGGTCAGCGGCAATTCTCTCCACCATGTCGCGGCGGGACCCTGCGGCGAGAATGCCCAGCACGGAACGGAGCATCTCCTGCCCATCTTTCAAGAAGAAGAAACTGAGAATCGGAACCAGGACGAGAAAGATGAGGCTTCCGGCGCGCGAGATGACTCCCAAGGCGGCGTTCGGCAGCAGTGCCAGGAGCTCTCGCGAATGATTGGCCAGTTGCTGTTGCAGAGTCGAAATGACCGTGATCTTCAGGGGCTGAGCAGACGGTGAAAGGGCGGGCGCGATCGGGGGCTGGAATTTCGCAAGGAGCTCCGGAAGCCTGGCTGCCAGGGCGTTCGCCTGCTGGACGACACGGGAGCCAAGCGCAATTCCCATGACAATCAGAATCCCGACCAGCGAGAGGTAGACAAGGGTGAGCGCGGGCACCTTTGACCGCCCCGGTAGCCGCCGATCGAGAACCTTCACCAGTGGCCAGAGCAGGTAGGCGAACAGCAGTGCCACGACAAAGATAACCAAAGTCTCGCGAATGAGATACAGCAGTTCCACCAGGAGGAGAACACAAACCGCTGTCCAGGTGTAACGCGCGGCGTGGCGATCAAGACCCAACAAGATTCTACTCCCTCAGTCACCATGAGTGGGCTTCCTGATTATTCCCTGCCCCGAGCCCGCACAGCTTGCGGCCGCTCATTGGGACTGTCATTCTGAGGAGCCGCAGACGACGAAGAATCTCGCATTGTTCATCAAAATACGCAGAGCGAGATCCTTACGCTGCGCTCAGAGTTTGTGACTTTTTTGATTTGTAGGCCATTCTCGGGTGCTTACGTCTTTTGTTTTCAAACTCGACTTATGCGCGAATTTAAAAAAGTCACAAACTTTCAGGATGACAGCAGTGGAGCGTTTTTCGCAACCTGTAAAGCCCCGCCCTTCCAAATTCGTGGCGGGAAATCCGCGCTAGAGAGGTGCAACCTTTTCATCCTCAGCGCGACTGACGTTGGTAGCGGCGCCATGGACCCCGCTCATCCATGTCGCGGCTTCTGTCCGTTCATCTCCGGTGGGCGGGTAGACCAGCGCCAGCCCCTCCGGGCAAGCATCGGCGGGACGCGTGAACTGATC
>Ga0187849_1004607_pt1 | contig 11364 bp, 8 predicted proteins | sample June2016WEW_4_10_2_FD_132412 | JGI IMG/M metagenome (GOLD analysis project Ga0187849, IMG submission 132412) | Peatland microbial communities from SPRUCE experiment site at the Marcell Experimental Forest, Minnesota, USA - June2016WEW_4_100 | ecosystem: Environmental > Terrestrial > Soil >... | reverse complement strand
CGAGTTCCGCGAGAGACTCAGGCATAGGAAATTTCCCTCCTCAACCTAGCGTAACATTACGCTAGGTTACGTGCCACAAAAAAAGAGAGCTGCCTGGTTCCCACTTTTATGTCGCGCACCCCCAGGAGACCCAAACCAGTTGGGCGTTGAGGTTGAGCAGGTTTCTACGGATGACCAACGAAAAGAGTGCTCTGCTATCTCCGCGTGACTATCGAGCATCGGACGTAGCGGCGGCCTGGAGGGCGGCAAGGCGAAAGCTGCCAAATTGGCTCCCACGGGGCGGAAGGCGATAGCCGAAAAGCCTTACGGACGCGCTGAAAAAACCGAATGAAAAGCGTATTGTGTATAAGATAAGGTTCTTGGAGTGTCCCCAACAAAATGTGGGACTTCAATTCCATGCTAGGCTTGAAAAGCCTATTTCGGGCGTTCATCCGCGCCCTCGGCCTGGCATTTCATTAAAACTCCATGGAGAGCGGATTCGGGGAATAAACTGGAACGTCCGGCACGATGACATTCTCAATGGAGTTGAAGTCGGATTTGTAAGGAATTGGCATGAAAAGATTTGGACGAACACGGATGCCGACAAGCATATAGTCGATATAAACGGTGACGTGAAAAATACAGATTTGTTTTCGATGATTCGTTTCGCTTTTGACCGTTGGAACATAGAAGACCCAAAGAATCAGACGCGATTAGGTGACTTATGAGCCTATGAGAGCAAATCTTCAAAACTTATTTCGATGCACAGCGAGGCCTAACGGAGATTGAACAGGTTGACGAGAACAACGTTGTCGTCTCGTTGCCTTTACATTTCTCAGCGAATACGCGGGTGGAGATTACTGTAACCAAGATTACTGAAAACTATTTTGCGATTTCCGACATGGCTCAAACGTTGGGAGAACTGAAGGATGCAGGGTTTGGGATCAACGCTCAGTTGAAAGAAAAAATAACCAATATTGCAAAAAACGCAAACGCGGAGTTTGCGGGAAACCACCTTGTAAGAAAGTGCTCTCTTCGTGATTTGGGGGAGTCAATTCATGCATTCGCCGAAGCAGCCAAGACCATTGGCGACGCTTATCTAATCTACCGGGCGCGCAAGCCTAAGGAGGAAGAGGACGAACTAATTACAAGAGTTAGGCAACTCTTTACAGAGAAAAGATATCGTTATAAAGAAAGACAAGAAGTGAGCGGACAAATCGAGCATCATACTGTGGATTTCTACATTGCTCCCAATGGGAGCCGAGGACTTGCACTTGCAGTTCTTCCGCACCCATCTCAGTTGGTAGCTGAGGCGTGGGGTTTTAAGACGCAGGATATCAAGAATGCAAACAAGAATCTTGCTGTGAGCGTCGTTTATGACTCTTCACGTGCAAACGATGTCAGCAGAACGATTCTCGATAAGATGGCTGACGTTCCGGTACCATCGAGCGCAATTGGAAACTTGGGTACAATATTATATAAAGCCGGTATCCAAGAGATTCGTGCGTAGCGGGTAACCAGGGTCAGTGGTTTGCTGAGCGTGGGCTTTTCTCGGATCCGATTCCCCAGCGGCAACCATGCCGCGTCAATCGGGATGGGGCACCCCACTACCGTCGCCTTATCCAAAGCAAAATTGTTGTAGCTCCACCGCCGCCAGTCCTCCGGCCGCTTCACCCGCCCCTTCCGTAAGGGTTTCAACTCTTCCCGCAGGCTATGCCTTCGCCATCAAGCGGAAGAACCTAGGGTCAGAACTGGTCGCCGCGGCGATACTCTGGCTATCCGCTCTGACCGTCGGTCCACGTTGGGACAAAACTTGCTACAGCGTTGATGGTCTTCCTGAGGCTCGGCGAGGATTCCGCAGCCACCGAGATGCGCCAGCGGTTCTGTACAAACGACACCAACCGTCCATTGTAATTTGGCCCGATCTGTCGTGTGCTTCCAAGTGGGGGAACTATATCCGCTCGTAAGTCTCGGCGTGCGGACCTTCTGGCGAGGTCAATCAAGCACGCTTTCGGGTCCCCAACATCATCTGCGTACAGTGGGACCAGCTCTCTTCTTATACCCAAGAACCCCGCGAATCCTATGCGGTCCGCGAGCAGCCAAGCTTCCACTTCTCTGACTGCAACGCGAAAAAGGAGGTTGGGATGGCAAGGGTCCGGCAGCCATGTGCTAATTAGTTGTGGTGGGCATTCAATTTTGTCGAGGTCGGTCAACACAAGCCACGGCGTCCCCTTCGCAGCATTATTGAAACCGCGTATATTCCTGCGCAGGTACCCAAACCCATGGCCGATGTAAGATGTTCCTACCGCGTAAGGTCGCCCAGAGTCGTCCAGAATCTTCTGCAGGACTGCTGCGCTGAGGTCGTCCTCCACGGCAAGTTGAATCGGAATCGGTAGTGTCATTCGAAACGGAGGTCTAATTGCTGGAGAGCGGGTGGCACTGTTCGGGGAAGCGCAGCTTCAGCAATGCTCAGCCCTGACTCAAGCAGATCACGTACTTCCTTAATCGAAGATGAAGGCTCAACCCTTGTACCCTCGACGCTCGGAGTCAACAGGAGCACTTCCTCCCCCCCAATTCCCCGGTCGGAAAGCAAATCGGCGCTGTGCGTGCTCAAGATAATCTGCCTCTTCCTCTGCCGCTGCACTCGATACAACAGTGAAGGCAGTCTGCGCACAATCCCGGGGTTTAGCGACAACTCTGGTTCTTCCAACAATAAAAGAGACTCACCTTCAAGCATCGACCATAGCAAGCCAATCAGTCGAAGCGTACCATCCGAAAATTGGTCTTCGCGCTGCTTGGCTCCTTTGGGGCGCCAGTGTTCATAGACTGCCTCAAGATGGGGAATTCCGCTCTCGTCCTGTACGTCAATTAGCCCCCTAATCTGTGGGACAGCTTGGAGCAAAGCACCTTCGATCTTCTTCAGTCGTGAACGCCGAACTTTCTGAGGAGTTTTTACGACCCGCTCAAGAAAACTTCGGCCGAATGGGTCTTCCGCATCACCTCGTCCCGAGTATATCTCTGGATGGCGAACCAACTGCGGAACCAGATGCAGATAGAGAACGGATTCAAAGAACTTTGCAATTTCTCTGAACCGACCATTGGCGCCGATTTGCTCAAGGTGTGTTTGCGTACGGCGAAGCGAATCTGTCGTATCGTCATCATCTGGACGGTCTAACAATTGGCCGTCTCGATTCCATACGCGCTCATATGCCAAGTAGGGTTGGCGGTAGCCACGTGATTCTTGCTTAATCCCGATGGCGTACTTCCATGTTGGTTCCTGATTTGCCGCCTCGGAAAGACTAACTGCGATTTCCACGTCTGGATGCTCACGCGCTGCGAGGCACCGAAGTTCTGATAATCCCCCCCGATCACTGACGGCCTTCTGTAACCCTCCACCCGGCTTCGCAATGTCTCGCAAGAAGCGGAATACGTCAAGAAAGTTTGACTTGCCCGACGCATTCGGTCCCGCGAGGAAAACGCGGTCGGTCAGCGCGACATCAACCGAGCGGAAATTACGCCAGTTCTTGAGCACCACGTGGGCTATGATCATTCGTTTGCCGTGGCACGCCTTGACTTTTATGTGCCGAGTTCGTCGGCAATTCTATCAGGTATACAACTTTGTTTACTAGACAATCCTTCTTTCAACTTAGGTAAGCGGTAAGCCATTATGTCGCCGCGACGACCTGTCCTGACAGGGGGCTTTTCTCATGCCCGATGTCCCGGCGGCCACCGCACGTCGTCAATCGGGATGGGGCGCGACGCGGAAAATAAGTCTTCAGTTGTCAGTTGTCAGTAGCAAAGGAAGCCGATAGCTGACAGCCGGCACTTAGGATTTAGGATTCAGGATCTAGGAGCCTGTCGGGAATAAGGGTTCTTCAACGAAGAATCAACAACTTACAGACATAGACATGTCGCTAAGTTGTTGATTCTACATACGGCCAAATCTATCTCCGACTCCTAGCACCCGGCTCCTAACTCCTGGCTCCTGGCTCCTAGTCTCCAGCCCCTGATCCCGAACCCCGAATCCCGAACCCCGAACCCCGAGCCCCGAATCCCGCTCTTGTTGCGCGCGTGCCGTTGACAGGTTCGGCGCAACCGAGGACAATCGACGCCCGGTAAGTTGCTCATCGTCAGGGAAGCAGTGCGGCTTTCGAATGGCGTGCTGCAAAGGAGGCAATATGAACAGGAGGCAACTTCTTCGCTCGGCGGTGGCCGTGCCATCTTTGGCTGTGCCATCCTTGGGAGCGGCGTTGACCGTTGCGGCGGCACAGCAGAAGCAGATGAGAATCACGGGGGTGGAGACGGACCTGCTGAAACCGCCTCCCGGCGCCCCCATTTACGATGCGCTTCAGACCCTGAACGTGGACAAAGGCCAAGTGGTCCTGCGTATTCGCACTGACGCGGGCATCACGGGGTGGGCCAGCAGTACGTTCGGCAATGGCGGCGAAGGTGCGCGCGTGGTCCAGGCCATCCTCGAGTACCAGGTAAAGCCCGTGATCATGGGAAAGGACCCGGCATTTCCTCGTCGCATCCGCGCCGAGCTGTGGAAGGCGCTGAACTACCAGGGAGTAACCGGGGTGGCGCAGTTTGCCTTGGCGGCCACCGACATCGCCCTCTGGGATATTCTGGGCAAGAACGCGGGGCTGCCCGTCTACAAGATGCTGGGAGCCTACCGCGATCGTATGCCGGTCTACTCGATGTGCGGTTGGTACTACGACAACGACGGGGACCTTTCCCGATTCCAGCGCGAGGTGGCTGCGGCCGTCGAACAAGGCTATAAGGCGGTAAAGATCAAAGTGGGGAAGTATTCCCTCGACGACGATGTCCGACGCATCCGCCTGGCGCTCGACACCGTGGGAAAGGACCGGCGATTGATGGTGGATGCAAACCAGGTATTCGATCGCAAGGAAGCGTTGCGGCGCGGGAGGGTGTACCAGGAAATGGGTTGTTTCTGGTACGAGGAACCTCTGCCGCCGCAGGACATGGAAGGCTTCGCCCTGCTGGCCCAAGCGTTGGACATGCGCATTGCCACCGGCGAGAATCTCAACACGAAATATGCTTTCGCCGACCTCATCGCCAGACGGGGGGCCGATGTCGTGCAACCGGACAATCGCCGTGCTGGCGGGGTGACGGAATGGATGGAAATTGCCGCCATCGCCGACGCTTACGGGGTAGAGGTGGCCAGCCACGGAGGCGGCGGGACAAACCTCAACATGCTCCTGGCCATGCCCAATGCCATCTATATGGAATCCGGCGGCCCCGCCAAGATCATTGACGGCGAAGTCCCGGCGCCCGAAGAACCCGGCATGAGTAGCCAGGTGAGCGCGGAGCAGATCCGGAAGTACAAGGCGGGATAGTTGTAAATGGATAGCCGAAGGGCGGCGATTACTCACGGTATCCCGCTTCGCGGGACCCTCCCCGCGCCGCAGGCGCCTTGGAGTGCGGCCGCGAAGCTGCCGCCTTTTCCGCATCGCAATTCAAATGCGCCATGGTTACGGTGTGAGTGGAAGGCGGTAGCTGGCGCTACCGCACTCCAAGGCGGGCTGCGCCCGCAAGGCTTCATGAGGACATTTCGCGCCTGCCGGTAGTGGTACAGTTTGATGTTGTAGCGGCGAGTTTATCCGTCAGCCGACGGACCATTGGCGGCGTAAAGCCGCCTCTACATCAAACTGTACCACTACCCGCCTGCCCAAAGTTTTGTTGGCAACTCCACGCATAGTGTACAATGAATTTTCGGGCGCAAGCGAAATGGTAGGGCCGAGCGGCGTCCGGCTCAGGCCGAGCGCCGCTCGGCCCTACACAAACCTGCATGTCGAATCTGCTTGACCAACTCAATATCCAGCAGCGCGCCGCGGTGGAACAAACCGAGGGGCCGTTGCTCATCCTGGCGGGGGCGGGCAGCGGCAAGACGCGCGTCATCACTTACCGAATTGCCTACCTGATTGAAGCCCAGGGAGTTCCACCGGAAAGCATCCTGGCGGTCACATTCACCAACAAAGCTGCGGAGCAGATGAAGGAGTGCGTGGCCAAGCTGCTGTACAGAAAAGCCGCAGGGCTGGAGAGCGAGCCCTGCGCGACAACCGCGCCGCATCTTTCCACTTTCCATTCCTTCTGCGTCAGCGTGCTGCGGCGACACATCGACCACTTGGGGTATAGCCGCGATTTTTCGATTTATGACGAAGATGATCAGCAGCGGCTGATGAAGGCTTGCATCCAGGAACTGGGCCTGGGCGAGCAGGTCAGCTCGCCGCGCAGCGTGCTCGGGCGGATCAGTTACGCCAAGAATCATGGCCTGACGCCCGAGGCGATGTACCAGCAGGCGCAGAGCGATCCGGTGGAAAAGATCGCCACGCTCTTTGACCTTTATGAGAGGAAACTGCGGCAGGCGAACGCCCTGGACTTTGACGACCTGCTGCTGAAAACCGTGGAGCTGTTCTATAAAGCCGCGAAAGTCTGCGAGCAGTACAACCGGCGCTTTCAGTACGTCCTGGTGGATGAGTATCAGGACACCAATCGCACGCAATACCAATTGATCCGGCAACTCACGCTGCTGCACCAGAACTTGTGTGTGGTGGGCGATGAGGACCAGTCGATTTACCGCTGGCGCGGGGCTGACATTCAAAATATTTTGAGTTTTGAGAAGGATTACCCCAAAGCCCGGACCGTTCGCCTGGAGCAGAACTATCGATCCACGCAGAAAATTCTCGATGCGGCGGGGGCGGTGGTCAGCCGCAATCGGGCGCGCAAGGGAAAGACCCTGTGGACGGACCGCCCCGGCGGCGACAGCATCGGCCTCTATGAAGGGTGGAATGCCGATGAGGAAGCGCTGTATGTGGCGGGCGAAATTACGAAATTTCTCTCCCAGGATGCTAACCGCACTGTGGCCGTCCTGTACCGCACCAACGCCCAGTCGCGCGTGCTGGAAGAGTCCCTGCGCCGCAACGGCATCGCCTATCGCCTGGTGGGCGGGTTCAGTTTCTACGCGCGGGCGGAAATCCGCGACGCGCTGGCTTACGCGCGACTGGCGAGCAATCCGCGCGATGTGACGGCGCTCCAGCGCATCATCAACACCCCGGCGCGGGGGATCGGCGCGTCCACGTTGGGTGCGATCGAGGCGAGTGCCCGCGCGCAGAAGCTCACCTTGTGGGAAGCGCTGGAGGACGAACTGGCCGCGCGGCGGCTGCCGGCGCGCGCGCTCAATGCGCTGGAGGCTTTCCACGCGCTCATGAAGCATCTGATGGCTGACCAGGCGCGCCTGCTGATGGGGCAATTCTTCAAGAGCATCCTCGACCGCACCCGTTACGTGGAAATTCTGAAGCAGGAGAATCAACCCGAATCGCAAGACCGCATCGAGAATCTTCAGGAACTGGTGAACGCCGCGGTGGAGGCGGAAGAGCAGGGCATGACGCTGTCGGAGTTTCTGGACCACGCCGCGCTGGTCTCCGACGCCGATGATTACGACGAACGCGCGCGCGTTACGCTGATGACCCTGCACAGCGCCAAGGGGCTGGAATTCAACCTGGTTTTCCTGGTGGGGATGGAAGAGGGCTTGTTTCCCCACCAGCTTTCCCTGGATGACGACGCGAGCATCGAGGAGGAGCGGCGGCTCTGCTACGTGGGCATGACGCGCGCGCGCGACCGGCTGGTGCTCTCCTGGGCGCGGCAGCGGCGCATGTATGGGCGGGACTCTTGGGAAGGAAGCCGGCGGTCGCGCTTTCTGGACGAAGTGCCGTCGAACCTCCTGGAGCCTTTAAGCGCCCAGGCGTCAAAAGCTCGCACAACTTGGGAAAATGCCGTAAACTCAATCGCCGGGGCGGAACGATTCTTACGCGAGCGCGGCATCGACCGGCGGCTGGGACAGGGCCGGGGAGAACGCGCGCGACAATCCCAGCGCTGGAAGCTGGGCAGCCAAGTGCGTCATGCGAAATACGGCATCGGCACGGTTCTAGAATGTGAAGAAGACGGCGAGGATAGCAAGCTGACCATCAGCTTTCCGGGCTATGGCCGGAAGAAAATGGTGGAGCGTTTTGCCGGGCTGGAGAGAGTTTAGCTGGATGCCGACAGCTCACAGCCGACAGCTTACAGTTACTGTCCGCTGTTGGCTGTCAGCTATGAGCTAAACGCATGAAAACAAAAAAAGTCAAAGACGAGGAAGTCGCAAGGCCATTTTTGAAAGGGAACGCCGGCAGTTCACAGCCGCCAGCTCAAAGTTACTGTCGGTTGTTGGCTGTCAGCTATCGGCTAAACGGATGAACACAAAAAACATCAAGGATAGAAAAGAACGCAAGAAGCTCAAGCGCGCGGCGCGCAAGAAGCAGGCGCCCAAACCGAAGCGGACGGAGCCGCGCGGCTCTCGCAAGCCCAAGGTCAAGAAGAAGGGACCGGGCGTGGCTCCACGCCGGAAGTAGAAGTGCGGGCAGATGGGCAGTAGGCAGATCGGCAGATAGAGAAATTCCTACTGCCCACCTGCCCATCTGCCCACTGCCTGCAACTCCAAAGGAGTTCCTTGGCGACCCAACTTTTCCAGAAGAAGAGTATCGACAAGCTGATTGCCGACGCGGAATCGCCGGGGCACCGACTTCGCAAGACGCTGGGGCCCTGGTCGCTGACCGCGCTGGGGATCGGCGCCATCATTGGGACCGGCATTTTCATTCTCACCGGCACCGCAGCGGCGGGCGAAGTCCTGGAAGTGCATTCGCTCCTGAAAGCGCCGCTGCTGGATGTGGTGCTGCACGGGACGAAGGCGCTCGGCACTGCCGGACGGCCGGGCGCCGGACCGGGCATTGCGCTGTCGTTTCTGCTGGTGGCCATTGCCTGCGCGCTGGCGGGACTGTGCTACGCGGAGCTGGCCTCCATGATACCCATCGCGGGCAGCGCTTACACGTATTCCTACGCCACGCTCGGCGAAATCGTGGCCTGGATCATCGGTTGGGACCTGATCCTGGAATACGCCGTCAGCAACATGGCGGTGGCGGTAGGCTTCTCCGCTTACATTGACAGCCTGCTGCGCGGATTCGGGATTGAGCTGCCGCGTAAGCTCATGCAGCCGATCTTTGTAGCCGGGAAGTACACGGGCGCCTACTTCAACGTTCCCGGCTTCCTGATCGTAATGATCCTCACCGTGATCCTGGTGATCGGGATTCGCGAGAGCGCGGGCGCCAACAATTTCATGGTGTGCGTGAAAATTACTGCGATCCTGATTTTTATCGTCGCCGCTTCTCGTTTCATCCACGTTTCCAATTGGAAACCCTTCATGCCCAACGGCTGGCAGGGGGTGCTGACCGGGGGAGCGATTGTCTTTTTCACTTACATCGGATTTGATTCCGTCTCGACCGCCGCCGAAGAGTGCAAGAATCCGCAGAAAGATGTGCCCTTCGGCATCATCGCCTCCCTGGTGATCTGCGCCACGCTTTACGTGACGGTGGCGCTGGTGCTGACGGGGGTGCAGAATTGGCAGACCTTGCGTAACGCCGCGCCCGTGGCCAACGCGCTGCTGGCGCTCGGACTGCCGAACGTGATGAAGTGGGTCTCCATCGGCGCGCTGACCGGTATGATTAGCTCCATGCTGGTTTTTCAATTGGGGCAGGCGCGCGTGTGGTTCGCCATGTCGCGCGACGGCCTGCTGCCGCAGGTTTTTTCCAGAGTCCATGCGCGCTTCCTCACGCCGCACATCAGCACCTGGGTGGCGGGATTTTTCGTCGCCATTCCGGCGGGAATGTTCGACATAGGCACTCTGGCGGATCTGTCCAACATCGGAACCCTGTTTGCGTTCGTGTTGGTTTCTCTGGGAGTGCTGGTGCTGCGCCGGACGCAACCCGAGCGCCGGCGCGCGTTCCGCACGCCGTGGGTGCCGGTGGTCCCGATTCTCTCCATCCTCTCGTGCCTTATCCTGATGGCCAGCCTGCCCCTGGAGACCTGGAGACGATTCGTGGTGTGGTTGGTCATCGGTCTTTGCATCTACGTGACGTACAGCCGGCATCATTCGGAATTTGGCGGGGCGCCGCGCACGCCGGCGCAGGCAGAACCAGGCGGGTGCTGACCAGCGGCTCTGCCGCCCCGCTGTGCGGAAAGGGTTGCGTTATTTTGGAATTATATCCCTCGCCCCCTTTGGGGGAGAGGGGGGACCGCAAGGCGGTGGGTGAGGGGGTCGGTACGAACCTGGATACAAAGTGGCTGAGCCGCAAATGCAAGTCAAAAGGCAAAGGGCAAAAGGCAAAGGGCAAAAGTGAAAAGCCCTACGCCCCAATATCCGTGCACTGAAAACGAGGAGTTGTGAGTTTGGAATAGAGGATTAAGATGGGATTAGGCGCTACAGTTTTGACCCCCTCACCCGTCCCGCCCCGGCTGGAGAAAACGCCGGTTGCGGGCCACCCTCTCCCCCAAAGGGGCGAGGGAAGTAAATTCAAATCGACCTTCGCGCGGATCAGGTTGGTAGGGGCGCAAGCGCCACGGAAAGGCGAAGCCTTTCCGCACAGCAAGCGGCAGAGCCGCTAGTCAGCGCCCGTCCGATTGAGCGTAATTTGGACAAGCTTGGTCTCTGACCGCCGAAATCTATTGATTCAAAAGTCGGCGGTCAGGGACCGCCGCTACAACCAAGTGACCCACTATCGAGCTTCCGCCTGAGTAGGACAGGCGGGAGGAATTGCGATAGAATCGAGGGGGGTTGACGGATAGGGGAAGGACCTCGACCGATGGAGCCTGCCAGGAGCAGAGTTCTTTTGGCGCCTCGCAAAATGGGAATGAGACCCAGGCCGTTTGTCTTGCTGCTCGCCATCCTCGCGCTGTGCCTGGCGCGCCCGCACCCGGCGCTGGCCTGGGGTCCTATCGCGCACGATATCGTCAATACCTGGGCTATCCTAACCCTACCTCCGGAAATCCGTTCCTTTTTTGAAAACAATCGCCAGTTCCTGGTTGAGCACGCCAATGACCCCGATGAGTGGATCAAGAAAGATCGCTACGAGCGCATGCGGTCTTACATTTACCTGGACAAGTACGGGGTCTTCCCCTATCCGACCCTGCCGCATGGTTACGCGCATGCGAAGGAAAAATTCGGTTCCTGGCGCATCAATCGCGATGGCATGCTGCCCTGGCAGATCGGCGAATTCAGTCTGCGCCTCACCAAGGCAATGAAGGCCGGGAATTGGGAAGAAGTGAAGTTGGATGCTGCCGCGCTGGCGCACTACGTGGCGGATGCCCATGACCCTCTGCACACCACGCAGAATTTCGATGGCCAGTTGACCCTGCAAAACGGCCTCTCAGCCCGGTTTGATATCCACTTGTTGGATCGCTACTCGAAGTTCTTCGTCATGCACCCTGAAAGCGCCGAGAAGATCGACGATCCGACGGAATATGCTTTTCAAACCTGCCTGGCGTCCAACATCTGGG
>Ga0187849_1004604_pt1 | contig 11366 bp, 7 predicted proteins | sample June2016WEW_4_10_2_FD_132412 | JGI IMG/M metagenome (GOLD analysis project Ga0187849, IMG submission 132412) | Peatland microbial communities from SPRUCE experiment site at the Marcell Experimental Forest, Minnesota, USA - June2016WEW_4_100 | ecosystem: Environmental > Terrestrial > Soil >... | reverse complement strand
CCCGCCTGCCGGTGAGCAGGCATCCTGCCTGCTCCCCACGCCTTCCCGCCCGCCATCCCCTGCTGCACCCCCGGCCCCCAGTTCGCAATCCCAGACCGAAAACCAGAACTCGGAAATCCAGAACACCCTTTCCTGGCTCGATGCCTTGTTCCATCCCATCAGCCAAAGCAAGACCATTGACGAACTCCGCGGTTATGAAGGCGCCTCCACGGCGAGGTACTTCCAGGCCTGGTCGGCCTTTCTGCCGCCCGAGTTCCCTTTCGAGCGCCGCAGCACCCGTCCGCCCCTCAACGCCGTCAATGCCTGCATCTCCTTTGGCGCCACCCTCCTCTACAACGAAGCCGTCGCCCTTGTCCACGCCCACGGCCTTGACCCTTCCCTGGGCCTGCTCCACTACACCGAGGATGGCCGCTGGTCCCTCGCCCTGGACCTCATCGAACCCTTCCGCCCGGCCTTGGTCGAGGCCCTGGCCCTGGACCTCTTCAGCCACCAGATGCTCGACGAGAACCACTTCGAGCCCAGAAACGGCGGCGTCTATCTCAACGACGACGGCCGCAAGAAATTCATCCTCCAATACGAGCGCCGCATGGAACGCCAGTTCATGAGCGAATGCGCCGGCCACCGCACCAGCCTCCGCCAGCAACTCGAAGACCAGGCCGTCATGCTCAAAGCCGCCCTCGAACGCCCCGACAAATTCGAGCCCTTCCTCATGAACTGATGCCAAACCCATGCACAGCCTCCAACCCAGTCGAGGCAACTGTTCAGGTGTGGGGCAGGCCTCCGGCCTGCCAGTTCCCGGAGCCTCCGGCTCCAGGACACGGGTGCGGTCCAAACACCGGGCCAGGGAGGCCCGCCTAACCGGCAGACCAGAGGTCTGCCCCACCCTCCCGCCTGAACGGTTACCCGTCGAAAACCCGGGGGATTGGTGGGGCCAGGCCTTCCCCCATGTCCCCTATGAATGCAGTCCGCCGGGAGAAAACGAAATGCTGACCGTGGTCGCTTACGACATTTCCGATCAGAAACGCCTCGCCAAGGCCGCCAAAATCTGCGAGGACTACGGCGTGCGCGTCCAATACAGCATCTTCGAATGCCACGTGGACCAGGAAACCTTCAACGACTTTTGGCTCAAACTCCTCGAGGTCATCGATGAAGACCACGATCGCCTTGTCGCCTACAAACTCGATGCCCGCTGCGCCAAAGAAACCGAAACCGCCGGCACCATGGTTTGCTCCGAAAAAGCCGTTTGCTACCTCGTATGAAAAACCTTCAGGTCGCCAGGTCACCACACCCAAAAACTGGCACCTCCCGACCTGAGCGCCAAGCCCTTGCGGAAGCGCGACTTGCGCCGAAAAACCCAAAAACTGAGGCCGCCTCAGCAAAATCCGTGCCGCACGATTCCCCGCCTCGTGACCTGCCGCAGGCTTGCGTATCTGCGCCTGAACGAGTTACATTGCCGGAGACCGGAACGCGGTGAACGCCGAAAGGCAATGGAGACGATGTCACGGCCGCGCATAGGTGACTCCACAGTCCCTGGACCGGAACGCGGTGAACGCCGAAAGGCAATGGAGACTATAGCCGCAAATGCGGCCTCCAACTGGTCTTCTTGGACCGGAACGCGGTGAACGCCGAAAGGCAATGGAGACCACTCGGGCCTGACCGGGTAAAGGGCCTGCCACATGGGACCGGAACGCGGTGAACGCCGAAAGGCAATGGAGACCGTCGCGGACGAACCCGCAGGCGCAGATCTCCTCCCGGACCGGAACGCGGTGAACGCCGAAAGGCAATGGAGACTCATGTTTGCCTTTCTTGGCCCTCGCGGGCCGGTTCCTGACCGGAACGCGGTGAACGCCGAAAGGCAATGGAGACTGGCAGTCCCGTCTTGATACCCGGTGTTTCCCCGGTCCGACCGGAACGCGGTGAACGCCGAAAGGCAATGGAGACTCACCCCGAGTTCGAGGCCCCTCTTGGCGAGCCAACGACCGGAACGCGGTGAACGCCGAAAGGCAATGGAGACTTCAGGCCGGGTTCTCCGGCTGATGAGGGGCCCCCAAAGGACCGGAACGCGGTGAACGCCGAAAGGCAATGGAGACGTGATCCTCTTCCAAACCATTGTTTTCATCTTCTTTTTCGACCGGAACGCGGTGAACGCCGAAAGGCAATGGAGACTCCGCACTCGCACGCCACGGTTGGCCCTTTGTGGACCAGCCGACCGGAACGCGGTGAACGCCGAAAGGCAATGGAGACAGGTGGCGACGGAGCGCCTTCCAACACCCGAGCTCGAAGACCGGAACGCGGTGAACGCCGAAAGGCAATGGAGACCTCATACTTTTGTGGGTGGCTTGTTGTCCGCGCGCTCTGACCGGAACGCGGTGAACGCCGAAAGGCAATGGAGACGGACGAACCCGCAGGCGCAGATCTCCTCCCGGGTGATGACCGGAACGCGGTGAACGCCGAAAGGCAATGGAGACGAAGCTAAGCCCTGCCCGGGCTTAGGGCTCTAAGAGGACCGGAACGCGGTGAACGCCGAAAGGCAATGGAGACCTTGTTCTGCTCTTCCACGCTTAAGGCGCGGATGCTGACCGGAACGCGGTGAACGCCGAAAGGCAATGGAGACTCTGCGCAGCGGATAATGAGGTTACCGTTGGTCGTTATCGACCGGAACGCGGTGAACGCCGAAAGGCAATGGAGACCGGTGCGCTCTGCTTTGGCGTGTTAATTCAAGCCCTCAGACCGGAACGCGGTGAACGCCGAAAGGCAATGGAGACTTGCTCGCCTTATCCGAATGCAGCCAACCCGCGCGCAACCGACCGGAACGCGGTGAACGCCGAAAGGCAATGGAGACCCAGGCTGACGCGCTCAACTTCCAAGCTTGCGTCCGGACCGGAACGCGGTGAACGCCGAAAGGCAATGGAGACTTTGTTATGTTGAGGTTCTTAGCTGGCTGGTGTATTACGGACCGGAACGCGGTGAACGCCGAAAGGCAATGGAGACTAGAACACCCCAACCGCAGCACAAGCCCCAATCAGACGACCGGAACGCGGTGAACGCCGAAAGGCAATGGAGACGAAAATTCGCCCTTGTCGATCTTGCGCCCATTGCTCCAAGGACCGGAACGCGGTGAACGCCGAAAGGCAATGGAGACCGAACTGCACGAGGTCCAATATCGACTTGAGCGTCTCGACCGGAACGCGGTGAACGCCGAAAGGCAATGGAGACATGGCGGCCTTCCGGTCATCCTCCGCTTTGGCCGCCGGACCGGAACGCGGTGAACGCCGAAAGGCAATGGAGACCATGGGGCTTGGCATCTATCAGCAACGATCTGCACCGACCGGAACGCGGTGAACGCCGAAAGGCAATGGAGACCACTTGCCGGCCTTCTCTCTGTCGACCACGGCAGCGGCGACCGGAACGCGGTGAACGCCGAAAGGCAATGGAGACCGGAGACCACTACCGTAGTCTCCGAATGGGTGATCTGGGACCGGAACGCGGTGAACGCCGAAAGGCAATGGAGACGCATGAGCCGATCCCGCTCTTCCCGGATCGCCCGGGAGACCGGAACGCGGTGAACGCCGAAAGGCAATGGAGACGGGGTGCTGCGCCCATTGGACCCTGCACTCTTGTTCTTGACCGGAACGCGGTGAACGCCGAAAGGCAATGGAGACTGAGACGGTCGAGACGCGGGCTACCTGCCCGCTCGGCGGACCGGAACGCGGTGAACGCCGAAAGGCAATGGAGACAAGACCCAACGATTCGACCAGTCGCCCCGATAACACCCCGACCGGAACGCGGTGAACGCCGAAAGGCAATGGAGACATCGCCTCCCTAGAGTCGATGCTGACCTGGTCCTGTGGACCGGAACGCGGTGAACGCCGAAAGGCAATGGAGACGCGGGCCGCGAAGAATTGCTGCTCGGAGCATCGGGTGCCCGACCGGAACGCGGTGAACGCCGAAAGGCAATGGAGACATATCGTCGATTCCGAGCTTGTCCCATTCCGACACGTAGACCGGAACGCGGTGAACGCCGAAAGGCAATGGAGACGTCAGCGTCCCGACGCACGCGACGCAGTGCCAACCCCGACCGGAACGCGGTGAACGCCGAAAGGCAATGGAGACCAGGTACCCCGCACACACCTTCGCTCCGTCAAGCATCAGGACCGGAACGCGGTGAACGCCGAAAGGCAATGGAGACTTTTCGCGGTCTTTGGTGGCTTCCTTGTATTGTGGTGGGACCGGAACGCGGTGAACGCCGAAAGGCAATGGAGACATTGTTACCGCGTGCGGCGTTAGGTTTTTTATTTTCAGACCGGAACGCGGTGAACGCCGAAAGGCAATGGAGACCCACGGTCGTTTCCAGGTGCTTAATGCAGTAAGTGGTAGACCGGAACGCGGTGAACGCCGAAAGGCAATGGAGACCGAGCGGCAACCCACAGACCACCACGTCGGCGATGTCTGGACCGGAACGCGGTGAACGCCGAAAGGCAATGGAGACAGATTACGGTGATCTGAATCACCACGCCCAGTGGCATGGACCGGAACGCGGTGAACGCCGAAAGGCAATGGAGACATTTATGAGATCTCTGATTTTGTCGCGTGCGTTTTCGACCGGAACGCGGTGAACGCCGAAAGGCAATGGAGACCGTGAGGAGCTGTACGGCTGCTATGATACAGCGGGTGGACCGGAACGCGGTGAACGCCGAAAGGCAATGGAGACGTGTATTACAATTGGGCTTTGGCCTCCCTGCCCTTGACCGGAACGCGGTGAACGCCGAAAGGCAATGGAGACCCTGCCCGGGCTTAGGGCTAAGAGCGTTTTTGCATGGCGACCGGAACGCGGTGAACGCCGAAAGGCAATGGAGACCCGTGACTCGTGAGATAGTTATCTGCCTGGCCACGCGGACCGGAACGCGGTGAACGCCGAAAGGCAATGGAGACGACGAACCCGCAGGCGCAGGTCTCTTCGCGTGTGATATTGACCGGAACGCGGTGAACGCCGAAAGGCAATGGAGACCGTCGCTGTGCTGATAGTGGCCGCCACTCGCTCCCCGACCGGAACGCGGTGAACGCCGAAAGGCAATGGAGACCCCGAGGCGGCGGAACTGGGAATTAGTCCCTTCACGCCCGGACCGGAACGCGGTGAACGCCGAAAGGCAATGGAGACCACCGTAGTACGGGGAGGGGATGATTGCCAGGATGTCGACCGGAACGCGGTGAACGCCGAAAGGCAATGGAGACTGCGAGCACCGCAGACCAAACCGAGACAGGGTAGCCGTGACCGGAACGCGGTGAACGCCGAAAGGCAATGGAGACATTTTCTTCATAGAAGGTTTGCTGTCTGGCAGGCCACGGACCGGAACGCGGTGAACGCCGAAAGGCAATGGAGACAAGGTTTTCATAAACGGAAAAGCAGAAATTGGGAAAGCAGACCGGAACGCGGTGAACGCCGAAAGGCAATGGAGACGAGGCGGGCGGCATCGCGCACGCAGCAGACCTCGAATTCGACCGGAACGCGGTGAACGCCGAAAGGCAATGGAGACTGGGTGAGGTCGCCGCCCACTTCCGTGGAAATGCTGGGACCGGAACGCGGTGAACGCCGAAAGGCAATGGAGACTTTGCCCGTCGACATTCCCTTGCATGTCCCATCGAGACCGGAACGCGGTGAACGCCGAAAGGCAATGGAGACCCTTGGCGTAGGTCGAGGCCCAGGCATCCAACGTTTCGACCGGAACGCGGTGAACGCCGAAAGGCAATGGAGACGCCGGCGCCGGCGCCGGAGCGGACGCCGGCTACGTTGGACCGGAACGCGGTGAACGCCGAAAGGCAATGGAGACTCTAAGTCACCTTTCCATAACGCGGTCCCCAGTATGCGTCCACGACCGGAACGCGGTGAACGCCGAAAGGCAATGGAGACGGGGCCTGCGCCAGGCGCGTCAGGTTCACCCGGCGATATAGACCGGAACGCGGTGAACGCCGAAAGGCAATGGAGACGGCAAGGCGATCTTCCAGGGCTCTGAGGTTTACGGGCCGGATCGGAACGCGCTGAACGTCGAAAGGCGACGGTGACGCGCCCCACGCCGGCTCCTAAGTGGTCATGAACATAAATACGGTGACATATTCGGCGGCGCTTTTTCGCGCGGACTTCGTGGCTCGCTCGTCACGTATCCCGGCGGATATGCTCCTCGCTCGCGCCTCGTCCGCGCAAAAAATCCCTCGCCGCCTGCGTCATCGTATTTATGTTCATGACCACTAAGAGCAAAAAAGAACCAATACAGCCAATATAGCCAATGGAACATTTGCCCTCCCGCCCCCAATTATGCGAAACCTCCTGCGTATGTATGCGACACCATCCGCAGGATTCAAAACCCGGCGTCTGATGCTCAAAAGTACGCAGACCCAGGTGTCGAGTGGCGGGTGTCGAGCGAGCCATGTGCCGCTCCTCGCCCCTCGACACCGGGCCAGAGGCCCGGCTGACCGGCAGACCAGAGGTCTGCCCCACCCTCCCACCTGAACAGTTACGGTCAATCAAACCAAATCAAACCAAATCAAGGTGGAATTAAAGAAACATTCTGGAACGTGCTCCTGCCAAAAAATGTCAAGCAAATGACAAGGGCAGTGTAGTGCGGGATGGCCTTCAATCATAGGGTAAGGGACGACTGTGGAAGAACCTTTGACACATACCGAGGGAACGGGCGAGCTGGCGGACAGCAAGAAGAGCGGTCCGGTTCGGGGCCACAACACGCACGAATCTGCTTTTGGCTCGCCTCGCGACTTCCTGGACAATCGCTTCGTCTATACGGTTGTGTCGGCTCGCGCGCGGGGCCTGGCGGTCGGTGTCAATCTGTGTCCGGACCGGAAATGCAATTTCCGGTGTGTCTATTGCGAAGTGTACCGCAACGGCGATTCCCGCGAGACCCTGGACGTGGACGCGATGGCGGCGGAACTCAAGAAGACCCTGGGCTATGTGCGCGGCGGCCGTCTGCGGGAGCGTCCCTGGTATCGAACGCTGCCGGATGAATTGCTGCGACTGCGACATGTGGCCCTGAGCGGAGATGGCGAGCCGACGCTTTCGTCCAGGTTTGCCGAGGCGCTGCAGGCCATCGTGCATATCCGGGCGCTGGGGGGCTACCCCTTCAAACTGGTGCTGCTCACCAACGGGACGGGATTGGATTTGCCCCATGTGCAGCAGGGGCTCAGATACTTCACCAAGAGCGATGAGGTCTGGGCCAAGCTGGACGGCGGCACCCAGGCCTACGTCAACAAAGTCAACCGATCCGAAATTCCGCTCGAGAAGATCCTCTCGAATATCCTGACCCTCGGCCGGCAGCGCTCGGTGGTGGTGCAGAGCCTCTTCCCAGCCATCAACGGCGAAGAACCGCCGCTGGAGGAGATCGAGCAGTACTCGCGCCGCCTGCTCCAGCTCAAGAATGCAGGGGCCGACATTTCGCTCGTTCAAATCTATTCCGCCAACCGCCCTTCCCCCAACTCCGAAAGCGGCCATCTGCCTCTGAAGGTCTTGTCGCGCATTGCGCAGACCGTTCGCCAAACGACCGGGTTGAAAGCCGAGGTGTTCTAGCCGTGAAATCGAAAGATGTTTTCGGCCTGATGGTCCGGTTCTTTGGCTTGGTATGTCTTTACCAAGGCCTGGACAAGGTTCCCTCCGCCTGGGCGGCCATCTACCCGCAATTCCCCCATCTCCGGTTCGGCATCTGGTTTGCGTGCTTTCTGATGGTCGGCTGGCCGCTGGCCATTGGCTTTTGGCTGGTGCGCGGCGCGCCGTTGCTGGTGCGCCTGGCCTACGGCCCGGACGCTTAGAACTCGTGCAAAAACTAATTCCGAGATCTGAGTGCTTGGGGTGGAGCGTCCGGAGCGTCGGAGCGTGGAACGTGCGGAGCGTCCGAGCGCGCGTTCGGTGCGCTTTCACGCTCCACGCTTTACGCTCTCACGCTCCACGCTCCGGACGCCAGGGCATCTCACCGGCCGGATTGATCGAGGGCTCGTTTGGCTCTTTGGCGGGCATCTTCGATGGGGCCCTCTTTTGAAGGCGCTTCGGCGGCGGCGAGTTTCCACGCAGCAATCGCTTGGTCTTTGCGGCCCAGGGCGGCCAGGGCATTGCCGCGCTGATATTGGATATGGGCCTGGCGGGCGTTTTCGAGTTTGCCGGTCGCCAGATTCTCAGGGTAATCGAGGGCGCGGTCGAACTCGGCGAGGGCCTCGGCGGGGCGGCCGGCCTTGAGCTGGGCGTCGCCCAGGGCCAGGTGGGCCTGCTCGAAGAGGTCGTGTACTTCATGGGCGCCTTCCCAGACCGTGACGCGCACCCCATCAAGCATGCGCGCCGTCTCGGCGAAGTCGCCGAGCCAGTTCTGGGCGCGTCCGAGCAGCGTGACGAAGTCCGAGCGGCCTTTGCCGGTGTCGAACGAGGCCCTGAGCCGGTCGCGGGCCTGGATGAACAGGTCGTGCTTTTCGGAATCGGAGGCGGCTTTGTCGGCGAGGTCAAAGAGGACCATGGCGAGGTCGCGCGCGACGATGGGGTCTCTGGGGTCGGCCTGGCCGGCCTTTTCGAGCCATTGGCGCGCGCCCTTCAAATCGCCGTCGAGGGTCTTGGCGGCCATGCCGAGGGCGCGCCAGGCGATGGCGGGTTGGGCGCCCAGTTCGGCCGCGCGTTTCCACAGGTCGCGGGCCTCGGCGTGGCGGCCGAGGTGGAAGGCGAGGTGGCCGAGGTAAAGGGCAGCCGTGCCGTCGCCGGGATCCGTTGCGAGGGCCCAGCGCAACACCGGCAGGGCCTCGGGCTGGTAAGGAAAGGCCGAGTCGAGCGCCGGAGGAGCCGGGTCCCAAAGAAGCTGAGGATAAGGAGCCTCGGGCTGGCAAGCAACGGCATACTCGCGGGCTGAGGCTCGGGCTTGGCTGAGGTACCGGCGGACGGCAGGGATGAGGGCGGAGCCGGTGGCGCGCGCCGGCTCCTGGAGCTGTGTGAAGTAGGCCAGCCAGTAGCACGCGAGCGGGTTGGGAGGTTGGCAGGCAAGGGTGACGCCTTTCTCGGGAAAGATGTTGAGCGTCGCGCCTGCGCCGGTGTCGCCCAGTTCAGAATACTCGGCCAGGAGGTTGAGAACATCGTGGCGGTCAGCTCTGTTGGGTATCGATAGGGCGGCCCATTCAGGCCTCGAATCCTCGCGCGTGCGCCAGCCGATGTCGCGCGCCAGCGGGTCCAGGGGATCCACCTGAAGGTTTTCCCGAGCCAGGCTGGCGGCCCGGCGGAGGCCGGACTGGTCTGACTTTTTGGCGCGCGGGGCGGCGGCAGTTTCAGCGAAGCTCTTGAGCAGGGCCAGGGCCAGGCGATCGCGACACGTCGGGTCCTCGCGCCAAGGGCCGTCTCCGGACAAGGCAGCGATGGCGCTGGAGTAATCGTGCCGGCGAAGGTCGAGCTTGGCGACCAGGGCGCGGGCGGCTGCGGCCACGGCGGGGTCGCGGGCGGCTTTCCAGGCCTCTTCCAGGGCGGCCGATTCATGTCCGAGGCGGTACTCGGCGGCGGCCAGGGCGTAGCGCGCCCCGCCATGGTCGGGGTCAATCACCAGGGCTGACCTGGCGGCGGAAGCTGCGGCGGCGGGGTCACGGTTGAGGTTGAGCTGGGCCAGCCCGGTGCAGGCCTCCGGGTTGCCCGCATCCTGCTCGAGGGCCTTGTTGAATCGGCCCTCAGCTTCGGAGAACCGGGCGAAAAGGAAGTCCTGCCAGCCGGCGCGCACGAGTTCGGACGCGGTCTGCGGCGGCTTGAGGTTTTTCTCGGGCGGCTGGCGAACCGGCAAATCCAGCGGCAGCCGGAAGGCGGCGAGTTGGCGGTCAGCGGCCACGATTTCCACATCGAAGGGCTCGCTCTGGCCGTCTGTGGCGAGCCGCAGTTCGGCAGGTTGGCGCGGGCCGACCTGGCAGCGGGCGGTCTGGAGCTGGTGGCCGTTTTTGGCGAGCTTGACGGCGGCGCGCGGCCAGGTGGCAGTGCCCAGGAGGCGGATGCGGATTTGTCCGCTCTCCAGTGTGGCATTGACGGCGACGTTTTGATTGGCAAAAGTAAACCCGCCGATGCCGTGCACCGGGTACCACCATTCGTTCCACTCGACGGCCTGGCACGGGTCGAGGCGGCCGACCTGGGCTTGGGTCAGAAGCGGCCCGGTCTGGACTTCGTTGTAGGGGCCGTCGTTGTCCGTCAGGTCCATTTGGTGCATTTTCCCGAAGCCGCCCTGGCCCCAGGTCCAGGCCTTCTTGCCGGGCACCTCGTGGTGGTTGGCACAGGAAACCAGGCCGCGGCCCAGGTCATCGCAGTAGGAACCGAAGAAATCCTGGTCGCAGTGCCAGGCGAAGATGGAGGAGGCATCCAGGTAGTTGGCGCCCCGGGTCAGGTCCTTGCCATGGTCAACCGGCCATTGGAAGAAGGTCTCCCCGGCATGGTCGCAACCGAGGGTCATGGGGTAGATGAAACGGAAACCGGGGGTGTTGGGGACGGCGGTGCAGTTCCAGAAGTAATAGGGGCGGACGGTGTCGGTGGGGTTGTAGATGCGAATGCGCTCCTCCAGATACGAGCGGCCGGGCCGCAACCGGACGATAACGGTCCATTTGGTGCCATAGATACGCTCGGTCTCCCCCACCGCCACCCCTTGCGACCCATCTTTCTCGGGCGCCAGTATCTCGACCCGGACCGGGACCATGCAACTGACGGTATGGCCTTGGGGGCCCGTGTTCCACTCGACCCCGCCGCTGGTCCAGGCCCCGCACTGGGCGATGAGGCCGGGCTTGACGACGTGGTTGACGTAGAACATCGGCTGGCCGGTGGTCTTGTCCAGCACGTCGTAGATCTTGCCGCCCAGTTCAGGCAGGAACGTGACCCGCAGGTATTCGTTCTCCAGCACCACGGTCCGGTAAACCCGGCGGCCCTGTTCGCGGCTCAGGAAATCGAGCATGGCGTAAGGATAGGTGTTCACCTTGTCTGTCCCGCGAAAGCAAGGGTGCCTGACTGCCGACCATGGGTAGGTGGGGAGCTCGATCTGGCCGGTCCAGGCGGTGACCGGGCCGGGGGCCGCCAGGGCCGCGGCAGCCCACCAGAAGGCTGCCATCAACGATTGGAGGAGGATGCGCTGGGCAAGGGAGCGCCTGAAGAAATGTCGCGCCAAATTCATAAGGATGGCTGGTTGACTAATGCTGGAGCCCACACTGGCCAGACAGAGGCGTTTCGTCAAGCCTCGTGTGCTGCGGGGCTGCTCTGAAGTCAGGACGGCTGACAACATCTGCCGTAACGCCTTGAGGAGGGGAGGTTTAAGAGATTCTGCTGACTTTCGCGCTCACGGTCTGCTCCACTGCGGGCATGTCTGTTCACCTCTCCGACGGTT
>Ga0187849_1004601_pt1 | contig 11375 bp, 6 predicted proteins | sample June2016WEW_4_10_2_FD_132412 | JGI IMG/M metagenome (GOLD analysis project Ga0187849, IMG submission 132412) | Peatland microbial communities from SPRUCE experiment site at the Marcell Experimental Forest, Minnesota, USA - June2016WEW_4_100 | ecosystem: Environmental > Terrestrial > Soil >... | reverse complement strand
GGTCAACCCCGTTGGGGTTGAAGGGTGCATTGGGTTCTGCGATCCGCAGGTTAAAACCTGCGGCTACCCACGGTTGGCCCCTTCGGGGCCGCACCGGAAATTGCTTATTCTTGCGCCTATGCCCTCCTGCCACCTCGTGCTTGCTTTTCGGCCCGAGTTTCTGCTAATCATGGGCAGCCGAAAGGCTGTCAAGGCTGTGCATGACACAAACGGCTAACCCGTTTATGTCCCGCGCGTTACGGGTAGCCGACTTTCGGCTATGAAGGCTCAGAATGACAGCAGGGAAGCGTTTGTCCGCCGGCTGTTGAGCCGCAGGCTCATCGCCTCTTATCTTGCAATTGCTCAATTCTCTTGCGATCGCTCAGTTCTCTTGCGATCGCTCAGTTCTGTGGAGGACCCTGCCGACCGCCGCGCCCCCCGCCCCCGCCTCCGCGGCCCGACCGGACCTCAGTCGCCACGAACTGGCCGTTGGCTTCTTTCCCCATGGCAAAGATGCGGTCGCCGACTTTGAGATCTTTCAGCGTGATGGTCTGACCCTCTTTGGCGAACGTGGTCTGGTCATTGACTACGATGATTCTTTCGCCTTGGCGGCCACGCACTTTGATTTGATTCCCGTCAATGGAAAGGATTTCGCCGCCCGCGCGGTTGCCCGCCATCGGCCCGCCACCGCCGGGGCCTCCGCCCCCTGGACCAAAGCCACCACCTCCGCCGGGACCCCTGCCTCCGCCGCCCGGGCCCATGCCTCCACCGCCTGGCCCGCCACCACTCTGGAACCTCTCAAATTGTTCCTTTGTGACGCGATTGACCCCCATGGCCACCACTTGCTTGTCAGCGTTCGGAGTGCCACGCACCATGACGTGGTCACCGACTTTCAGATCTTCCAACTGGAGTTCATGCGGCTGCTGCTGCCCCTCCTGCCGCTGGCGGAAACGTGTTTGATCGTTTACCAACACGGTTTGGGTAGTCCCATCGGGCGTCTTGATCTCGAAGCGATCAACTCCCACGGACGTGATGGTTCCCATCACCGGCGGGCCACCCATCCCTCGCCGACCCGGTTCCTGTCCCGGAGTTGGAGAATTTTGTTGTGCTGCCAGAAAACCGGCAACGCTTAATACCAGAAGCACCGGAATGCTCAATAAGAACTTTTTAGACATAGATCCCTCCCGGAATTTTTGACGACCCAAAGGCTTGTGGGGTTACCTGTAACCTTGCGCTATTGATAAACGTACTCACTCCTTGTAAGCTCTTTCATCCAGTGGGGTTATAGAGGCGTGGGGTTTACAAATTTTACAAGTTGCGCTAAGCCCTTGTGCATGGTTGTCGCCTGGGGACTACTGAGTTCCAACCTTCTGTTTGGCCAAGCGACCACCCCGACAATGGGAACGGTGACGGGGCACGTGCGTGGCCCCGGAGGAGTTTCTGTTCCCGGCGCAACCGTCCAGCTTAGCAATCCCCAAACCCGCGAACGCAAAGAAACCTGGACCGATGAAGAGGGTAACTATACCTTCATAGGACTGATCCCTGGAAACTATCGCCTGGATGTTTCGTTGGTGGGGTTCCGGGCTGATTCTCGCGAGCCAGTGCCCGTGACTTCAAGCAGGACTCTGAAAGTCAATGTGGCGCTGGTGGTTGCGTTGCCGGAGGGTGGCGCTCGGCAGCAGGTGCAGGCTGCGGCGCGCCCCACTGGCAATCGCGCGACCTTGCCGGGCGGAGACCGCAATAGGGGCGGCAGCCTCGATGACTTTGAAAACTCCGCAGGCGAAGGTGCAAGCCCCAGCGGAGCTGGTGGAGCACTGCGCATTGCCGAGGGCAATGGCGCGGAGGGCCCTGCTTCCGCGGAGGCACAACCTGAGGAGGCCGACACCTCAGTGAGCGCCGCCAACTCATTCCTGATGGGAGGGGGCATGGGCGATGTGCCCACCCCAGGCGAAGGAGGATTTGGTGGTGGGCGAGGTGGGATGCGCGGCGGCAGGGGGATGGGCGGCTTTGGCGGCGGTCCCGGCGGTGGATTCGGTGGCGGCGAGGGTGGCGGCGAGGGGCCGTTTGGCGGGGGGGGTGGACCCGGGCCAGGTGGGGGAGGTGGGTTCGGTGGAGGGGGTGGCGGCGGATTCGGCGGAGGCGGGGGTGGCGGAGCCCGCGGCTGGTTCCGCGGTCGCGCTCAGGTGAACCGCATTCGCGGCAATTTTACGGAGCAGTACACCAACTCTGCCTTCGATGCTCATCCCTACCCTTTGAATGTCGCGGAGTCGCCACAAATTCCTTCCTATCGGGAAACCTTCGGATTCTCCCTGGGCGGCCCACTGGTAATCCCCCATGTTTATCGCGGCGGCAACAAAACGAGTTGGTTCGCGAGCTACAATTTGCAGCGCGGAAGGACCGCCCGTGACAGCTTCTCGACTGTCCCCACTGCGGCAGAGCGGGCTGGAAATTTTTCCGACGCCATTATTGCCTCCGGGCCCTACGCGGGCACAGTTCCGACCCTCTACGACCCCTTGTCAAGCGCCACCGGGGCACGCACGGCATTTACGGGAAACGTTATTCCTACGCTGCGACTCGATTCCGCCGCCACCGGTTTGCTGAAATATATCCCCTTGCCCAATCTTCCCGGCACCGTGCAGAACTTTCATTTGCAGGTGCCCTTGCCCAGCTCCAATGACCGAGTGATGGGCCGCATCGGACAGCAAATTAATTCCAAGAACAGCCTGAACGTCATGTACTTTTTCAATTCGTCGCGCAGCCAATCCGTGGGCAATGTCCCTGAATTATCATCACACACTTCCAGCCGCGGCCAGAACCTGAGCGTGGGCGAATCCCACACCTTTAATTCGCACCTCGTCAACACCTTCACGTTGAATTTCAATCGCATGCGCACCTCGACGCTGAACGCCTTCGCGTACCAGGACGATATTGTCGCGGAGTTGGGGATTACGGGGGTTTCAATCAACCCCTTTGATTGGGGGGTCCCCGCGATTGGGTTTACCAATTTCGGAGGTGTGAGCGACACGCTCCCCTTGCTTACCCGCCCACAGACTTGGCGCGCCAATGAGGTTCTAATCTGGAACCATGGAAAACATAACCTCCGCGTGGGAGGCGAATTGCGCCGCGTGCAGGTGAATACGGAGACCGACCCTAATGCGCGCGGCACCTTCAGCTTCACGGGCTACAGCACCAGCAATTTCAGCAACGGCTTTCCCGTGACCGGCACCGGCTATGACTTTGCGGATTTTCTCCTCGGCCTCCCGCAGACCACCTCGGTTCGTTTCGGCGTCGCCAGCAATTATCTCCGCAACTGGGTTACCACGGGTTTCATTCAGGATGACTGGCGCGTGGGCGCGCACCTGACAATTAACTCCGGCGTGCGGTACGAATACTTCCTGCCCCAATCGGAAAAATACGGACACCTGTCAGACTTGTCATTCGCGCCCGGGTTCACCTCGCCGGCGGTGGTTACGGGCCTCAACCCCGGTTCGCTGCCCTCATCGCTTATTCACAGCGACGTGCATAACTTTTCGCCTCGCGTGGGAATTGCTTACCGGCCCTGGGTTCAGCATCACTTTGTCATGCGCGGGGGATACGGCATTTTTTACGACGGCAGCATTTACTCGCGCATGGTGGGTAACATGCTGGACCAACCACCTTTCGCCACGGCCTCCACGCTGACCACCAACCCGCAGCAGGAGTTGACATTGGAGGATGGATTCCCGGCCTTATCCGCCAACACCATTCACAACACCTATGCTGCCGACAGTAATTTCCGCCGGCCTTATGCGCAGACCTGGAACTTCAGCATGGAGGATGAACTGTTTCGCAACGTCATCCTTTCGGTTGGCTACGTGGGCACCAAGGGAACCAAACTTGATTTACTGCTTGCGCCCGACAGTTTGAACCCCAGCGCTTCCGGTTCGCAGCAAACCTCCATCCCCGGCGTCCAACAGTTTCTCTACGAAACTTCCGGCGCGGCATCGATCTACAATGGGCTCCAGGTCACCTTGCGGCGGCAGTTCCACAGTGGCTTTTCCATGAGCGGCAACTACACGTGGGCGAAATCGATTGACGACGCTGCCAGCGTGGGGGGGAGGGGAGGGGGGGGGAAGGGCCCCAACGTGCCGCAGAACAGTTTTGATTTGGCGGCCGAGCGCGCGCTATCCTCATTCGATGTCCGCAACAAGTTAATTATCAATCACACCTATGAATTTCCTTTCGGGGAGCAGCGCCACTTCCTCAACCGCGGCGGCATTGCGGCGCGGATCATCGGCAACTGGCAAATCAGCGGCGTCACCACCCTGCAAACTGGGACGCCTTTGACCGCGCAGGTGGCCGGCAACCAGTCGAATAACAACGGTTCGGGCGCGTTCGCTTCCGAGCGTCCCAATGCCACTGGCCTCCCCGTCAGCCTGCCGCGCGCGGACAGGAGCACGCTGGATTTCTTTAATACCGCGGCGTTCGCGCTTCCCGCCTCGGGCCAACTCGGCACCGCGGGACGGGACACCATCACCGGCCCGGGCATGGTGAACTTCAACATGTCGCTCGGCCGCTTCTTCACTTTCTCCCGGGAAAAGAATTTGCGCGCGCGATTCAGTATTGACACTTCCAACACGTTCAATCACCCGAATTACACTGGCATAGCTACAACCATTAGCGCGCAGAATTTCGGCTGGGTGACCAGTGTCGGGTCGATGCGCGCGGTAACCCTCAGTTTGCGGTTTAATTTCTAGCGGAGGAAAGAATGCGGCAGGTGGGCAGATGAGTGGAACAAAAACAGGCAGGTGGGCAGGTGGGCAGATGGGCAGATGGGGGATAAAATGGCTTTTGCCATCTGCCTATCTGCCTATCTGCCTACTGCCCCTCTTTGCCATCTGCCTATCTGCCTACCTGCCCACTGCCTTTCTTGCTCAGGTGAAGCCCTCCGCCCCGGTCTCCAAGAGCCCGCAACAAGCCTTCATCCTGCGCGCGCAGACCAATCTGGTGTTGGTGGATGTGCGTGTCTATGACAAGACCGGCAAGCCCGTCACGGATTTGAAGCAATCGGATTTTCGGGTCACGGAAGATGGCGTTCAGCAAACTATCTCCGCTTTCAGCCTGGAAAACATCGAGAAGTTGGCGCAAGCCACCGGCGGCAATGAGCAGGCACAGGTCATCGACCTCGCCAAGCTCCCGCCGGAGGTCAATGCCGAGCAGATGCTCCAGGACCATCGTCTCCTGGTCTTTTTCTTTGACTTGAGCTCGATGCAACCCGACGAGCTGATGCGCGCGCTGAAGGCTTCCAATGATTTCGTGACGAACCGCATGACACCTGCTGACCTGATTGCTGTGGTCACCTACTCGGCCAGCTTGCGGATGGTGCAGGATTTCACCAACAGCCGTGACTCCCTCAAGAAGGTTCTCCATACGATCCTTGTCGGAGAGGAATCCTCCTCCTTGGCCACGGCCGGGGCGATTGGGGAAGCGGGCGGGACGGATGCCAATGGTATGGAAGTTGTCGCTCAGGACGTCTCCGACGCCTTCACGCCGGATGAAACCGAATTCAACATCTTCAACACGGATGAGAAGTTGATCGCCATCGAATCGCTGGCGACCATGCTGCGCAACGTGCCGGGACGGAAGAGCGTGCTTCACTTTTCCAGTGGTATTACCCGCACCGGCCAGGAAAACCAGGCGCAGTTACGGGCGGCCACCGATGCGGCGAATCAAGCCGATGTTTCGCTTTACACCATGGACGCGCGTGGGCTTGCCGCCCTGCCCCCCGGCGGCGACGCCAGCTCTTCCAGCCCCTCCGCCACGGCTCTTTATTCCGGCTCCGCTGTGGCGTCGCAGGTTTCCTCCTTGCAGGGCAGCCGCGAAACTCTCGCTACCCTCGCCACCGACACGGGGGGAAGAAACTTTTACGATTTGAACGACTTCTCTCCCGCCTTCGAAGAAGTTCAGAAAGAGAATTCCAGTTATTACCTGGTCGGATATTCACCCACGAACACGCGCTCGGATGGCCGATTCCGGCATATTCGCGTCGAGGTGGCCAGGCCGGGTTTGAAGGTCCAGGCCCGCCCCGGGTACTTTGCCCCCAAGAGTTTCCGGCAGTTTACGCGCGCGGAAAAGGAAATCCAGCTCCAGCAGGTGATGGATTTGGATGTGCCTTTTGTGGACCTGCCCTTTGTGGTGGAGACGGCGTACTTCCGCCGCCCGGATAAGAAATTCACCGTCGTTCTGGCTGCCAAGATTCCCGGCTCGCAGGTTGCTTTCCTGAAAAAATCCGGGAAGCATGAAACCGAATTTGATTTTGCCTGGAAACTCACCGACGACAAGAACCATATCGCGGGCCAACTGCGCGATACGCTACCCGTGAGGATGACCAACGATACTTTTGATGAAATCATTGGCAGCAACCTGTTCTACGAGGGCGAAATCACTTTGCCCCCAGGAAAATATAATTTGAAGGCGGTGGTGCGCGAAAACGAAGGCGGCAAAATCGGGACCTTTGAGGCGCCCATGGTGGTGCCGGACGTTTCCGATACGGGTCTGGGCCTGAGTTCCATCGTGCTGTCCAACGAAGTGAAGTCCTCCGATGAACTGGATCGCGCGCGGGTCAATCGCGACAAGAATTCGCCGCTGCAAGTGGGGAACCGGTCGGTTCTGCCCAGTGTGACACGCGTGTTCCGCACCAACCAGATGCTCACGGTCTATCTGGAATCCTATGCCGGGAAAAATGTGGCGGCCACCGGACCCGCCGCCCCACCCTCCGTGGCCCTCGTCTTCTTCCGCCGGGGAAGGAAATTTGCGGAAGCCGGGCCCTTCCCCGGCAAGCTGGAGAAGGCGTCCGACCAGAAGGCTTCCTACTTTGTGCAGATTCCTCTGGAAAAATTTCCTCGCGGACGTTACACCCTGCAAGTGAATGTTCTCGACCCGGCGATCGAACGGGTGGCCTTCGCGCGCGTGCCCCTGGCCATCGTGCCGCCGCCCGCGCGTAACCTGCCGCCGAAAACAGGCCAGTGAGTATCCCGAGGCGAGTCGTATCTCCGAATTTGTCATTACCACCTTAGAGTGAATCCATGACGGCGCAAATCCGAGCCTTCCCTCGATCTCCTTATTTGCGTCCCGCAGCCCCCCGTCCCCTTGTCTTGCCACCGGAACCAGCGTATAAAAGTACGCAACCGATCAACGAGGAGATTTCGAAGATATGGCAATCATTATCTCAGAGGGTGGGAAGAACGCACGGCGGATAGAAAAGACATCAATAGTGAAAGAAAGTTACTTGCAGAATTACATCTGTGCTAATCCTGAGAGCATTCCGCTCTATGACATCAGGGAAGACATAAGATTGCTGATTTTGGCAAAGGAGTTCGCCATCTCCGCGGGATCAATCGATGCAATTGGTGTCGACGATGAGGGAAAGATTTATGTGATCGAGACCAAACTGTATAAGAATCCAGATAAGCGGCATGTTGTTGCGCAGGTCCTGGATTATGGCGCCTCACTATGGCGGGAATACCATGATGACCTAGACAAATTCATCCGGGATCTCGAGGGGCACACAACAAAGAATTTTCATTTGGGACTACGGCGAAAGCTTCAAGAGTATTTCGTCCTGAATGACCAGGATTTGTCTACAGTGCTCGACAGCTTGAAAGCTAACCTGCAGAGCGGCACATTTCGGTTTGTCGTCCTTATGGACAAGCTGCAAGCACAGTTGAGGGATTTGATCCTGTTCATCAATCAAAACAGCAAGTTCGTTATCTTTGCCGTCGAGATGGAATATTACAAACACAATGGCTTCGAAGTCATAATTCCCAAGCTGTTTGGGGCCGAAAGTGTTCCCCCCACAGAGAATCTGCCATGGGATGAAGACCGGTTCTTTGAGGATGTGAAAAAGAAGAAGAGCCTGACCTCCGAACAGAAGCAAGCGGTCCGCACGATATACGACTTCGTAACCGGTAAGAATGACAAAGGCGGAAAAGGGGACAAGATAATTTGGGGAAAGGGCAAGATAACAGCGTCTTTCAATCCCAGGTGGGACAGGATAAGCAGGCATCAGCCATTCACCGTGTATTCCGATGGGAAACTGCAGATCAACTTCGCCTTTCTGGGGGACACTGAGTCAACAAGACAATTCCGCGACAAACTCAAGCGGGCCTTGGAGAGAATAGAAGGATTTAGATTCCCAGAGAACTGTCAAGACAAGTACCCGACGTTTCCGGCCGAAACCTGGGCACCCGTCGTCGATCGCTTCATCCAGACAGTGAGGGACCTCATCGCGCAGTAGCGACACATCGAGCGAGAGCGGTAAAGCGATAACGACAATGATGTCATCTCTGTTAAGAAGGGCTTCGTTGCGGTATCTGCAACGGCCAATAACTACGCTCCGAAAGAAAGGGTATCGAAGAAGCATGCCCAACAACAATAAAGACGATCAAGAGCTAGCTGACATCATGCAAGAGGAGTCTGGGCGGGGGAAGCGTCACCCCGAGAAGGCCTTGACGATAAGCCAACGGCGAAAAATGTACGCCTTTGTCAGGATGATTGCGGACGGAAGTTGTGAGGACCGGGATGTTGCTAACGCGATTCGCGCCCTCGGGCCACAAGAGGGGTCACGCGAGTTTCAGAGGTTGTGGGACTGGTGGGTCCGGTATCGTCGCAGGAGCTAAGGACGCTCTTTCCAAAGGCTTCAATCCTCACGGGGCGTTCGCTGACGGGAAGGGATTCCAAATACTTGATCGCCTCGCCCCCAAAACCTCGGACGAATTCCTTTTTGGAGATTTTCTTTTTCGCTCTTGGCATTGGTCACCACCCTCATCTACAGGGTAAAACTACCACAATAGTTTACCATAAAACGCAGACTGCTGATAGGCAACGGTCATTCAGGAAATCGTTCAAAAAACCGTTGACACTCTGAACGTCTTGTCCTACGATGTTTTTGACAATTGAATATCTGATTCAGTAACCCTGGATCTCATCTAGAGTGGCCGAGGGACGGGCCCGATGACGCCACGACAACCGCCCCGACTTAGTCGGGGGTCAGGTGCCAATTCCTACCCGGTACGGGGGAGATGAGAGGGGGCCGTTAGGTCTGCAAGAAAGCCTCTTCTTACTCGGAAGGGGGTTTTTAGTTTATGCCTCTTCCCGAACTACTTGTTATTCCCCCAAGCAATATCCCAGCCACTCAGATGAAACCGAGAGGACCTGTGAGTTAAGCCAGCAGTTCCCGGCTCGCGCTTTACCAGGGAAGACGTTCGGGCGGGGTGAGGTGGCGAATGGATTCGCACTGAATCCTTCCGGAACCACCACCATCTTAACCAGGAGGCAACTTTGGAAAGGAAACTCGGTTTTGATTCCATTGCACTGCACGGCGGCCAGAAGCCGGATGCTGCGACCGGCGCGCGCGCCGTCCCCATCTATCAAACCACGTCTTTTGTCTTTAAGGACACAACCCACGCAGCCAATCTATTTGCGCTGAAGGAGTTCGGCAATATCTATACGCGCATTATGAATCCCACGTGGGACGTGCTCGAACAGCGCGTCGCCGCCCTCGAGGGTGGAGTAGCGGCCCTAGCCACCGCCTCCGGCCAGGCGGCGGAGACTCTGGCGATTCTGAATATCTCGAGCGCTGGCGATCAAATCGTCTCGTCCGCCAGCCTCTATGGCGGCACCTATAACCTTTTCCATTACACGCTGCGAAAACTCGGGATTGCGGCCGCATTCGTCGATCCGAGTGACCCCGAGAATTTCAAGCGCGCCATCACCTCCAAGACGCGCTTGCTTTACGCGGAGACGCTGGGCAATCCCAAGAATGACATGCTCGACATCGAGGCCGTGGCCAGGATCGCGCACGATGCGGGCGTACCCCTCATCATTGACAACACCGTGGCCACACCTTATCTGTGCCGTCCGATTGAGTGGGGTGCGGACATCGTCGTTCACTCCATGACGAAATTTCTCGGAGGCCACGGAAACTCCATCGGGGGGATTATCGTGGATTCGGGAAAGTTCAACTGGGCGAACGGGAAATTTCCCGAGCTCGTCGAGCCCGACCCCAGTTATCACCATCTCAAGTTTGTGGAGACGTTTGGGCCGCTCGCCTACATCTTAAAGGTGCGCGTGCAGCTCCTCCGCGACCTTGGTCCGGCTCTGAGCCCCTTTAACGCTTTCCTGATTCTGCAAGGAGTTGAAACCCTCTCCTTGCGGGTTCAACGGCACTGCGACAACGCTCTGAAGGTCGCCCAATTCCTGGAATCGCACCCAGCGGTCAATTGGGTGAACTATCCCGGCCTCGCGAGCCACCCCACCCACGCGCTGGCCAAGAAGTACCTGCCGCACGGGTTCGGGGCCATTCTCGGTTTTGGCATCAAAGGCGGATTGCCGGCGGGCATCAAGTTCATCAACGCTCTCGGCCTGCTCTCGCACCTGGCGAATATCGGAGACGCAAAATCACTGGTCATCCACCCGGCCAGCACGACTCATCAGCAACTGAGTTCCCAGGAGCAGGAGGCGACCGGAGTGACCGAAGATTTTGTGCGGCTGTCGATCGGGCTGGAAAGCATCGAGGACATCCTTGCCGATCTCGATCAGGCGCTCGCCGCCTCGCAAAGGTAGCGCTGTCCGTTGTCCGTGGTCCGTCGTTCTGTCCAGCGCGGACAGCGGGCCATGGACAACGGGCAACTGACCACGGACAACTAACCATGGATGACACAGGTTCGGTCGGGATTGTCAAAACCCGGTACATCACTTTCGCCGAGCCGCCCCAGGAGATGCTCCTCGAGTGCGGACGAAGTTTCGGGCCCATCACTCTGGCTTACGAGACCTACGGGGAATTGAGGCCGGCCAAAGACAACGCCATTCTCGTTCTTCACGCTCTTTCCGGAGACGCCCACGCCGCTGGCTTCAATCATCCTAACGAACGCCAGCCGGGGTGGTGGGATATTATGATTGGCCCGGGCAAAGCCTTCGACACGCGAAAATACTTTGTGATTTGCTCCAATGTCATCGGAGGCTGCAAAGGCGCGACGGGCCCCAGCTCGATCAACCCCCGGACGGGGCGGCCCTACGCCCTGGATTTTCCCCTGGTGACTATTCATGATATGGTCAATGCCCAGCGAGTGCTAATTGACCACCTGGGAATAGACCAGTTGCTCTGCGTCGTGGGCGGCTCGATGGGCGGGATGCAAGTGCTCCAGTGGGTGGTCAGCTACCCGGAGCGGGTCCGGCTGGCTATCCCCATCGCCACCACCAGCAAGCTTTCGTCGCAAGGGATTGCATTTAACGAGGTGGGCCGCCAGGCCATCCAGTCAGACCCCCACTGGAGGGAAGGGGACTATTACGGCAAGTCCATCCCGCGGCGGGGCTTGGCCATCGCGCGGATGATCGGGCACATCACCTATCTTTCCGAG
>Ga0187849_1004595_pt1 | contig 11387 bp, 13 predicted proteins | sample June2016WEW_4_10_2_FD_132412 | JGI IMG/M metagenome (GOLD analysis project Ga0187849, IMG submission 132412) | Peatland microbial communities from SPRUCE experiment site at the Marcell Experimental Forest, Minnesota, USA - June2016WEW_4_100 | ecosystem: Environmental > Terrestrial > Soil >... | reverse complement strand
GCAGCGTACCAACTGCGTCTTCATGGGCACCAGCGCCGGTAGCGGAACCGCACAGGTGCTGATTGTGCAGACGGGAAAGGCCACGGTGTTCGGCCAGGTGGCAGAAAACCTGAGACTGCGCCCGCCGGAGACCGAGTTCGAACGCGGCATCCGCCAGTTCGGTAACCTTCTCACGCATGTCATGCTGGTGATGGTGGTCGTCGTTTTGGCGGTCAACATCTTCCTCCACAAGCCGCTGTTAGACTCGCTTCTCTTTGCGCTGGCGCTGGCGGTTGGCCTGACGCCCGAGCTCTTGCCCGCCATTATCGGTGTTACCCTCGCCTACGGCGCACAGCAGATGGCCAAGCGCGGCGTGATTGTGCGCCGCCTGACCTCCATCGAGAACTTCGGCAGCATGGACGTGCTGTGCACCGACAAGACCGGCACACTTACCGAAGATGTCGTCCGTCTCGACGGCGCGTTCGATACGCAAGGGCAACCATCCGAGGCCGTTCTGCGCTACGCCTATCTCAACGCGCACTACCAGACGGGGCTGAACAACCCGCTGGATGAAGCGATTCAAGCTGCTGCACAGAAGGCTGGGCTGGACATCAGCGCCGAGAAAAAAGTGGATGAAATCCCCTACGACTTCGTGCGCAAGCGCCTGAGTGTGGTCGCTGCCAATGCCCAAGACCAACGTACCCTCATCACCAAGGGCGCACTGGATAACGTTCTCAGCATCTGCAACGGCCTACAGGTTGGGGATGGAGTCCATCCGTTAGACGCCGCGGCGCGGGCAGAGATTGAAAAGCGGTATAGCGAATGGAGCGAAAAAGGCTTCCGCATTCTCGGCCTGGCGACGAAGACGGCAGACGCGCGGCCTGGAGCCTATTCGCACACCGATGAAAACGCACTCACCTTCGCCGGTTTCCTGCTCTTCTTCGATCCACCGAAGGCCGATGTGCAGCAAGTCATTGTTGATCTGGCTAAGCGCGGGGTGCAGCTCAAGATTATTACTGGCGACAACCAGAAAGTGGCCCGCCACGTCGCGGAGGCGGTGAACCTGCCTCTCCAAGGCGTGCTGACCGGAAGTCAGTTGAACGACCTGCATGACGAGGGGCTCTGGCACCTTGCCGAATGCACCACCCTCTTCGCGGAAGTAGATCCCAACCAGAAGGAGCGCATCATCCTGGCGCTGCAGAAGACCAGGCATGTGGTTGGCTATATGGGCGATGGCATCAACGACGCGCCGGCCCTGCACGCCGCGGACGTGAGTATCTCCGTGGATACGGCCGTGGATGTGGCCAAAGAGGCTGCTGACTTTGTGCTGCTTAAGAAGGATTTGGCCATCTTGCGGGAGGGCATTGATGAGGGCCGCGTGACGTTCGCCAACACGATCAAGTACATCCTCACGACCATCAGCGCCAACTTTGGCAATATGTTCAGCATGGCCGGCGCATCGATGCTCTTGTCATTTCTGCCTATGCTCGCTCCGCAAATCCTGCTCGAGAATTTCCTTTCCGACATTCCCGCCATAACCATCGCCCGCGACAATGTGGACCCAGAAATGGCGGAGAAGCCGCACCGCTGGAACACCAAGTTCATCCGCAACTACATGGTGCTCTTCGGTCTGGTTAGTTCGATCTTCGACTTCCTGACGTTCGGGACGTTGCTGTTTCTGTTCCGCGCTTCGCCGGAGGTGTTCCGCACCGGCTGGTTCATCGAGTCCTTGATAACAGAGTTGGTCATCGCCCTGGTGGTGCGGACGCGCCATCTCTTCTTCCGCAGCCGCCCAGGCACACTCTTGCTGGCGAGCACATTAATCTTCATTGGAATTGCGCTCGTCCTGCCGTACCTGCCGTTCATCGCGGTGTTTGGTTTTGTTCCCTTGCCCGCTCCGCTCATGCTGACAGTCCTCGGTCTAACGGCGCTCTACGTCCTAGCCACTGAGTTGGCCAAGAAGTATTTCTACTCTCGGGTGGAGAATGCTGCTGCTTAGGTCAAGTCCAATGGGGGGTGGTCAAGCACGCCGCGATGTCGTCAGCAGCCGACCGTTCAGGTGAATTGCCGCACGGATGGAGATTCTGGCTAGGAGAGAGGCTCAAGATCCTTGATATTGTCGTTATGAGCCTTCAAGAAACTCTGGATCTTCTCAGCCACAAGTTGCTACCGCGCATCATATCATTGCTGGTCAACAAGGCCGCCGAACGAATTAGGGATTGATGCAGCGGGAAGAGGGGAGTCAGAAGAAAGACTATGTGCGCCTTTGCATCTGTCCGGGTTGACCCAAGCCGCACGTCCGAGAATGCCGCGAAAAGGACTTGGGGTTATGGGGCCACCCCTGCTTTGTGACATCGTTCCGATGTCCTTCGGGAAAAGGCCGCTCTCAGCCATTTTCCGCCAATCAACACGATCCTTGTACATGGAAGAATGCGTTCTTACGCAAATGGCGATGAAAGCGGCGCGCTCCACTGGCAATCAAAAATCCGCCACAGAAAATGTGGCGGATTTTGCAAGCTGGCGCGAATCTCGAGATCCAGTGTTTGGCGTTATCGGCGTCTCGAACCAACGATTGCGCCCAAAATGACAAACAGGATGGCCACTCCTAACAAGAAACCAAGGTTGTACTGGCTCCCGTCGTTGTGAACCTCGTACGTCTGCACACCCTTGTTGATGAATGATAGCACGAGGGTCACTGGGGAAATGAACCCGTGCCAGATTCCTAACAAGATACCGGCAACATGGCCGTGCGCATCGGCTGTATTGACCAGTGGGTTCGGGCCCGGCGCATAGACTTGTATGCTTACGCCGGGCACGTTGATTTGACCGTTGGGGGCAGGCGTACCGGCTTGTGTATTCGGGACAGGGGTATTGATTTGTAGGACCGTGCCGGGAGCACAGCCCGCGACTATCACAAGCATTACGGTCATTAAAGCGAAAATGAATAGTTTCTTCTTCATCCCTACCTCCGGATTTGATCGGATAGGCCGGTTGCGCAAATGAGCCGTGGCAGGCTTTTAAGCTTCGAAACCGCATGCGACGCCTTTGTTATTCTACAATTAGTTTTCCTCGGCCGCATCCAACAACTGGGGAATATCAACCTCCGCCATTTGGGGGAGACGTAGAAAAACAAGGTGCGTCGCATTCAGCTCTGGTGGGTGCCGCATAATAGGTGATCTACACTCCAATACTACGTAAGTTTTCTCATCTGCCATCGGTACTCAAACAAAACATGATGGTCTCATTCTTCGCCGTCGGCGCACCGGGGATTGGAAGCCTTCACCGCGCTGGAACTGCGCCTCCTGGGCCGGCTCGACAGTGGTGACGACTTTGCGGAGCGTCCCGTAGGAACATGTCGTTACTACGAGCCGGGCGCGGTGCCTTTCGACGGGGACTTTAATGCGCTGTACCGCGCCTACCGGCTGTGGTAGCCGAAAATCCCATCCAAACATGCCGGTGGCGGGAGAATCGGTCGAAGCGCCATGGGTAAGAGCCAGCTGGTGGACCACGGTTGTGGAGGGAGCGCCCCCAGGATTGGAACGTGGAACCCGCTAGTTACGAGCCCAAGGGGCCAATGCGATTGCGACATCGCAAACGCAGGGCCATATGGCCGAATTCGCGTGAACCGGCGAAGAGCCAACCGAGGCCCAGATGGCCTCAGTCCTTTTTCGAGTAGCCGGGGGTGGACTCGCCTGTTCAGGGGGCAGTCCGCGGAACCACTGGCCTTCGGGTCATGAGTTACGCCCCTGGGGCGGGGGCCTCGGCGACCACGTACATGTTTCCGGGGCTGCCCGTTGCTCCGCGATGCATGCATGCCCGGATGTCCTCGACAGCCAGATCGAATCCATCAATAGTCGATTAGGGTCATGATGTCAATGGGGAATTCGAATCGAGGGCTGACCCCGTCGTGACCACCGCAATGCGTCACTGCCGACATTCATGTTGCTCTTACGGCAATCCGGAACGTCTCTGAGATTGTTGCCGGGTTTGAAATCGGACGTCTGGGGTTTTTGGCCAGGACACTTGTCCAACGGGAAGGATACGTCACATGGCCCTTGCTCACGCTCTACACCATTCTTGAACAATGCACTCTGGCCGGCGAGGCGAATTCAAAACGTTCGGGGGCCTTCCTGAAAGGTCGGCGGCTGGCGTAACTCAGGGTGTGGGAGTCATCGCTGGCACCGGCGTGGCGGAGCCCTCGGTGACGAAGATGACGTCCGGAACGCCCAACTCGCGCAGCAGAGGATAGAGCGTGTTCTCAGCGTTCAGACGGGCTTGCCCGAGGATGCCGTCGTCCAGCGCCGCTTGCCGGATCTGGTCCTCGGCCGCCTGGCGGGCGTCCGTCTCGAGCGAGATATCCCCGTGCGTCAACAAGCCCGTCTGGCGATCGTAGACGTACGACTTCTGATTGTCAAGCGTGGCAACGAAGATCTCCGCCTGCGGCAGGCGCAGGTAGGCTCGTCCCTCGGCGTCGACCCAGACATCCCCGGGCCCCAGCCGGCCGAGGTCCACGCCGGCGATGACGACGCCGTGGGCGATGAAAAGCAGCCGATCCCCGAAGAGGAAGCCCAGCGGGCCCTGCCCCGACTCGGCGGTGATCACCTTCTCAACCGTGTACTGGATGGTCTCCAGACGCGATAGCGAACGCACCTCCCGCACAATGGTCACGGGATCGGGCACGATGGTCGGGGTCGGATGCAGGATCGCGGCGATCTGCGTGCTGACGCCGGCCGACAGATCGGCCACGGGGCGCACCGACTCTTGCACGGTCCGGACAACCAGCCAGGTTCCTACCAGGATAACGGCCGTAGCCAGGACGGCCAGCGTGATCAGCACGATGTTGCGCATGCCGATATTATACCCGTGTGGTGGCCGAATACCCCATTCCAGCACATCGGCGGCGGAAGAACCGGTCGGCGTCGGAACGTGCACGAACCCGGTGCATTGTGGTGGGATAGGATGATGCCCCAAGGACTGGAGCCTGGGACCGGCAGAGTGTGTGTCCAACATGGAAGTACCGGGGCCCTCTGAGCCTCGGTTTTACATTTGGGTAGCTCGGGGGTGGACTCGCCCGTCTCCTCGGCCCGCGCACCGAGGGCGCGCTGCCGGACTGGGCCCTCCTGCCCCCGGCGCAGGCCGGGGGGAACTACCAGCCTCCGGGCCATCGGCCACGAGGTCTAGGGTGGAAAAGGAGATCGCAGATCAACTCGATCTGCGATCTTGTCTCTTCGCTAGAGTTTGCCGGCCCACCGAAGCGAAGCTCGCCGGGTCATCAGCCTTCGTCTGGCAGGGGCAGCCTCAGACCCAGTTCCCCATGCTTGAGGATGCCGTTACTTCTGCGGTGCGAGTGAGCCTGGCAAGGTTCGCCTCCGAGAGCAAATGTGAAGTTACCTCCCGTGGTGTCTCAGGTCAAGGTTGATCTTGGTGCATCAACGGCCCAATGGACCTTCGCGCAGTGGACGAGGCAATTATCGAGTGTCACCGCTCCCATGGCGAGGCAGATGGCGAAGACTGCCTGGATAGCTGATACCCTGATCAGCATTCAACCGGTCATGACAATTGTCGGGCGGATGAGGTTCTTGGCTGGGATAGCCTTGCCGCTGCCATGACCAGCCCTTATTCTGTTGTCTACCTTGAGAAGCGGTCGCGATGCCGGTAGGTTCCGCCATACCCGGCCAGGTCGATCAACAAGGCAACCCCCAGCACAATCCATTCATAGCCCACGATGCCCCCTGGGAAGACAAAGAGATACGCCAGGGTCGTCCACGGCAGGAAAATGGCGCCTAGCAACGGCCAAACCCACATAGGGATGGCAAAGTTCACTGGCAGAGCCCAGTTCTTAAAAGCGAGGACGAAGCGTTGCCGATCCGACAGCCACCAGACCAAAATGGCGATCCGTGAACCGAATTCTAGAAAAATGGTCGTGATACAGCACATGGCTCCCTCCTGATAGAGTTTCCGGCCCTAAGTCATCACGGGATGGGGTCGTTGCCAATTGCTCGTTGTTCGGGTGCCGGCCAAACTCGAAAAGCGAACTGGATGGGTGTTGTATGATGATCAAAAGGGATCATCATGACACAACTTCACAACCAGTTTACAGCTGACCAAGTCAAAGTCTTGTTCGCCTCCTATGAGCAAGGGCATTTGAGGCGAGAGGAAGTTGACAAGCATACCCCTGGAATTGGGAAAACCCGTTTCTTTGCGTTGTTGAAACAGTTTCCTCATCACCCCGAATCTTTTTCGTTGGTGTCTCAGTCCATAGTGCAAAAGGGTGTCACCTCCCCTCAAGGGCCTCAGATCTGAGAAAGAGCTATCGAATGGACTCCAGCCGCAATGGGATCGGCTCTGCGACCAGAGTTTGCTTCAACTCTGTCAATTTGCGCACGGTCTCCAGACTGCCTGTCCTGGCGCGCTCCAGGCAAGGGAAGTACCCGCGTTCGATCTCACCTTCATGCGACCTCTCCACCCGCAGAGCCCCCACCTGTCGGGTGAGCGAAGGCTTGTCTAGGAACACCCCCACGACGTTGATGCGTCGGCGTCCCTCTCGGGTCACTCGCTCCCGGACCTTCGTGCAGTGGATCCGCACCCAGCCCGTCTTGGGCGCACGAGCCAGGATAATCCGGAGGGAAGTCCATGCAAGCCAAGACATCCGTTTCGGCGCCGGCCAGCAACTCAGACGCTTTGGACCAACATGGGCGCATGGCTCGGACCACTTCTGCCAACTGCTGTCTAGCGGCCTGATGGTCCGGCTGCCCCCCCTCGGCCGGCGCACCGGGGGCGGGCTGGCGCTTTGCTGGCCAGGGGGCAAAGATGGTCCTCACGGCCGCGGCTGCCATCGCCCTGTCCCCTTTTGAGGCAGGTGGGCCAGCAGGTTCCTCCAGGGGTGAAACCTTCAGCCAATCGACCGCTGAAACAATAGTCAGGGAAGTGGATATAGGCGGCCTGGCCAGCGGAGGGCCTCGAGCTCAGGCGCCTCGGGTGCTGGGCTGGGAGTCGCCTATGGCCAATTATCTCCCTAGCGAATGGCATTTCCGAAGAAGAATGGGACTCGGGTTGGGGCAGACATCGTAATGGTGCAAGAACTGGTTGGTTCGACCAAGTGTGCGGATGGGGGGAGGAAGCCGGAGCAAGCGGCCTAACGTCAGCGCTAACCGGCACCGAACGAGCCGCCGCTGCGGCTTCATTCATTGATATGGCGTTTCTGCAGCGGCGCAGCGAGGGTGTGGCAACCTGGCGGCGTGATTTTTGGCCGCCGGATGATATGTCCGGTTGAGCGCATTGTTGGGCGCAATCATGATTATTCCTCATCTAGCTTTCTATTCAATTTCAGGTCATCTGCTGGATTCTTCCGAAGCTTCATAATAAGTGACAAAACACCCTGTCCAATTACCATAGCAATGATGCCATAAACCCACCAAGGGATGTTCCGTCCAGATAGTATTACATAGACAAAGGGCGCGATGTTCGCGCACAGAAACACTGCGCTCCAGACCATGGCTTCCTTCCCAAGCCTTCTTGCGAGGGATTGGAAAGTTCGAAACAAAGAATAGTAGAACACTGGAACACAAACCAAGTAAATAGTTAGAAATACGACCGGATTGACCCCATAGTCATCTCGAGCTACTCGCAATAGTTCCTCTATCTGTGATAGTAAACACTCAATCATTTAGATGTGGGCTTCTCCCCATTGGGCGGGCACTGGGTTAATGCATTTTCCGGCCGAATCTGGCCACTCATTCCGTGTTTATCCGGGTGGGACCTCCTCCAAGAAAGTGCCGCTGATCCGCTGCCCAAAACCGTGGCATTTTGTCTCCTCCACAAGGAGACACAAATGACACGCAAAGGGATGGACATGCCCAATCTGAACGAAATCTTTCGTCTCAAACACGAGGGTTTTTCGAACCGCGGCATTGACCGCAGCACCGGCGTGGCCCGATCAACCATCTTGAAATACCTGGAATGCGCGCACCCAGCCGGATTGAGCGTCGCGCAAACCTCAGCCCTTCCTCCGAATGAGTTGGAGCAGCTTCTCTTTCCGAAGTTCATTCGGGGAGTAGAATTGTATCTGGTTTTCAATGTGAGATTCACCGTGGTCGCTTTCCAGGAAGAGGAGGAAGACCATAAGTGTATCCACCCGTCTCACCGAAGTCTTCCAATCTGCCCAGGAAATCCCCTTTGATGACAAGGCCAGGCTCGTCTTTTTCAGCGACTGTCACCGCGGCGACAACAGCTTGACAGACAATTTCGCCAGAAATCAGAGTCTGTTCTTCCATGCCCTGGGACATTACTTCAAGGAAGGCTTCACTTACTTCGAACTCGGCGACGGCGACGAGTTGTACGAGAACAGGCACTTCTCGGACATTCGTTATGCCCACAGCCGCGTCTTCTGGCGCCTGCGCGAGTTCTACCGGGCCGGACGGTTCCATATGATCTATGGAAACCACGACCATGAGCGCGCCGACCCGAAAGTCGTCGCCCAAACCCTTTTCACGTACATCGACGGCCGGAGCGGTCAAAAGGAACCCCTTTTCGACGGCATCCAGGTCCATGAGGGACTTGTCCTCAAGCACTCCCCCACCGGTGGGAAGATCTTCCTGGTGCACGGCAACCAGGGTGACACGATCAACGACCGGTTCTGGAAGTTGGGCCGATTCCTGGTCCGGACCCTGTGGCGCCCGCTCCAACTACACGGGTTGGACGACCCGACCAGTCCGGCGAAAAACTTCAGCAAGCGGGATGCCCTGGAACGCAAGATCGAAGATTGGATCAAGGAAAAGAACCAGCCGACAATCTTCGGTCACACGCACCGGCCCAGCTTCGCTGCGGAAGGCGAACCGCCTTATTTCAATGACGGTTCCTGCATCGATCTGCGCTGCATCACAGGGATCGAGATCGACAAGGGCAAGATCGAACTGATCCGATGGTCGGTCACCACCGACGAGGACGGGTACCTGATGGTCGTCAAAGATAGCCTGGCAGGTCCCAGGAAGGTGGCCTCGCTGTTCGGATAAGGCCCAAATTCAGCTGAAAAGCACCCCATGGCGTGATCGCACAACCACCATCACGTGAAATGCCTTTGCAGAAGTTCGTTTCGACGCCCACGAGATCACGTCCGGCGTTCAGGAGAAGGCTGGGCAACTATGGCAACGTGGCCAGGATAAGGTTGTTAAGCAGCTGGACCGAGTGTCCACAGCCCTCGACGCCGGGATAGCGTCGGTCAAGGCTGCCTGAAGAACATAGGTAATCCGTCTCCCTCTTAGCGGCTGACAAGGGTCGCTGGACCCGACCCCCGCCACTCATTCACGTCAGAGAAGGAGGGGTTCGGGCCGGGGTTCGAGAGAGCCCCGGGCAGATGTAGGTGTCCGCAATCGACTGCTAAGAGCCTAGCGAGCCAGGGGCCGTGCAGGCTTTGGGGAAGCTGGGAATAGTGCGCGCGGGATGGCGAGCCGGATGACAACGCATTGAATTGAATCGAGGCTGAAGAATCTAAGAGTCTCTCAATCTCGCCTCGGCCCGGGACCCGGATTGATTTGGTGGGCCTCCATTCTCGCACATCATCGGCCCTGCTGACCCAATTGCCGGTTGGGATCTCACAACACGCAGTTCGGAGAAGAGGGAACACAGCACACTTTCGGCTATGTCCCCTAACAACAATGGGCAAGTTGCGAGCCCCCCTTGCACCTCGAAGGGATACACTCTTTTTAGAAAGCAAGTGCCTGGATTTGCCCTGGAACCGTGCCGGGTGAGCAAGGGGGCAAGCGCGAAATCATCCGCTGTGGCGAACATCGGTGGCGAATTGCCAAATGCTTAGCCTGAAGTAGCTCCACTCTGGTTGCTAATGCCAGATCCAGAGGCTTGGATCCCACTCCCGAGAGGGAGTGCCTTGCAGCACGGGGTTGAGAAAGAGACTTACAGCGTCAGCGGCCTGCGCGAGGTTTTGCCGCTCGAGCCCCACTTCCCGCGCCAAGCGACGGTAGGGACCGACCCAAGAGGAAGGCGGCATTGGGAATTGTCGAGGCAATGGGTGAGTCCTGCGAGCCTCGAACGTGGCGTGCAGTGCTGACCGAAGATTTGCCGCGCTCAGCGTGCACAGCGAAGCGATTAACAACATGTCCACAAGATCCCTCACACGGGTTCCTGACGAGCCAGCGTGAGGGCGGGTGTAGGCATGCAGCTTCTCCGCAATCTGTTGGCTAGGCGGAAAGCAGGGGACTTTGGTCGGTTCAAGACCAGCGAAAGAGAGGAGAGCGGGGCCTGACAATATGTCCTCGCTCTCTACCATTGGGTCTCCAATCCCCACATCGACGTGGAATTCCTCGAAAATCCGGCCGTCCAGGAGCGCACGGGCAGGGTAACGCAGGCCACCTTGCTCGGCTGTTCCCGGCGGCTGGCAGGGCGCCACTTCGAGCGTGAACCAGTCACCCAGGTCGAGCTTCGCAGCTCGGGTCAGTATGGGGAAGGGATCCTGTGCTGAGAGGAGGAGCAGATCGATGTCCTTGGTGGTCCTGGCACGATCGCCAAGCCGCAGCTGCAGGCTGAGACCTCCCTTGAGCACCCAACGACCTGGCTGTGCCTGTACTAGCCGTGCCAGAAGCCGGTCAAAGGAAACGAGCTTGCGCAGGCGGGTCAAAGGGGCGCCCGTTTCCCGCGATTGATCCCGCAGGTGGGCTTCAAGCGCCTGCCGGAAGGAGCTCCCGCTGGCATACCTCAATTCGATACCTGCTTGTGGAGTGCTTGGCGAATGAGGGCAGCCGCCCGCCCACCCCTTCCTTGAGCTTGCTGTTCTAGGCCCTCCGCTTGGACCAGCCCGCGCTGGAGGGCCTCGGCTACCGCTTGAATGACGTGTTCCTCTGCCAGGCCCGCTGAAGCTACATCAGCGATCGTCCTCGCCACCGTGGTGAGCCGCAGGCCCTCTCGGCGGGCAATATCGCCGGCTCTGAGAGTCCTCGTATGAAGCCGGATCCGCGCGCGTCTTCGTGAGGAAGTGCGAGGGACGGTCAGATGGATCTCCTTTGGCAGGATGTCGGAAAGACCATAGAAGGCGAGTGCGCTTTCATGGGAAACAACCGAAGCAGGCCCAGTGCGGAGGAGGGCCACGTGGAGATCCTCAAGGGGCGAGGATGGGTAGAGCGCGAGCCGATAGATGCCTTGCGCAATTCGCGTGAACTGACCAGCACGCACGTGGTAGGAAAGACGCTGGCGTGAATAGCCTGCAGTTTGGGCCTGTGAGGCGGTGAAGTATCCGCCCTGCGGCTCGGCGAGTAGAAATAGGCGCTTGAGATCGGGTTTTCCATGCATGTGTGCAAATTGTCTCTATTATCAGGACATTCTGCACACATTCTAGCCTCTTTCCAGCCAATGTCAAGGCGTCGGCGTGGCTTACAGCGGCGTAGCCAAAGGTTCCGTGC
>Ga0187849_1004592_pt1 | contig 11389 bp, 10 predicted proteins | sample June2016WEW_4_10_2_FD_132412 | JGI IMG/M metagenome (GOLD analysis project Ga0187849, IMG submission 132412) | Peatland microbial communities from SPRUCE experiment site at the Marcell Experimental Forest, Minnesota, USA - June2016WEW_4_100 | ecosystem: Environmental > Terrestrial > Soil >... | reverse complement strand
TCACTTTCGGCGCCGGCGCCGATGGAAAGCATTGCAATCACGGCGCCGACGCCGAAGATCATCCCCAACATGGTCAGAAATGAGCGGAGCTTGTGTCTCCCCAGGCTGGTTAGGGCGCCTACTATTGTCTCAACTGATATCATATTAATCGTGCCTCATTATTCATGGAATGCAGCTATCTATAGCCATCAGCCGTCAGCAGTCAGTAAGCGGGTTTTACTGACGGCTGACAGCTGATGGCTGAAGCGTTGTATTAGCGTCCTCACCTCATCATCATCCCTCCAGGCGGCCCCCCAGGCATGCGTCCCTGTTGACCCGTTGATCCCTTACTAAAATCCGGGAGGTAAAGCTTGCGTGTCTCAAATGGATTGCGGAGGGCGATCTGAGCACCTTCTTCGACCCCGCCCAGGATAACGGCTTCTCCATGAGAACTGAGTCCGGTCTGCACTTTCTGTTCGAAAAATCTGTCACCCTTTTTCACATAAACCAGGCTATCCCTCTCCTTATCGCGGTTGTTGACTGCACTGGAAGGGACCACAAAACAGGATTCATATCTTTCAAGCACAACATCCCCTCTCAGATACATGCCTGGGCGGATGCGTTTGAGGTCCCTTCCCGCATCCGTAATGGCCACGTCGCAAGTGAAGTATCGGAGAGGCGAATTGCGCTCCAAGGCTCCGGCAACCGAGGAGACGGTTCGGATGGTGCCGTGATACTCTTTTTCGGGGATTGCATCCAGTTTGATCACAACCGACTGGCCTTTTGCCAGACTTCCTCCATCCCTTTCCAAAACGTAGATTCGTGCCTGAAGAACATCGAGGTTTACAAGTTCTACCATGACCTGTCCGGGCTGACAGTCATCTCCAATCTGCGGATCCTGTCTGCGATCCCTTCGATACAAAACCAAACCCGGAACCGACGGCCGGAGTTCAAGAGAATCCAGCGTCGTCTGGATCACTTTGACTTCTGCCTGAGCCCGGTTCCTCTCGATCGCCAGGATCTGCTGATCGGAGCGGGCAATTCGTTCCTGCGTTTTCCCTTTGCTCTTCAAAAAATCGATCCGTTCCTTATCGTAATTTGCATCTGCCTGCGCGGTGATGATGTCCCACTTGGAAAAGATCGTTTCATCCTGTGGCATGACAGTCATGTCGTAGTCATACTGTAGTTCGGCACTGGTGCGATCGAACCCGAGCACCTTGTCATTGGTGACGATATTCAAGGCTTTGATTTTGGTGTTTTCCTGGTTCGCATCCAGCGTATTCTGCTGCTTTTCGAGACTTAGCTTTGCATCGGTACTGTCGAACCGGACGACCGGCTCGCCCGCGCGCACGAATCTCCCCTCCGGTATCAGCCAGGATAATTTCAGACTTCCCGAAGGAGTACTGGGCACCGCGACCGGAGTCGTTTCCAGTCCAACGACTTCTCCGGTGGCAGGAACCGTAAGCAGAAAAGGCTGTCTGCTCAATCTCGTAACAGGAACAGGATCGTCCTCAGTCGCCGCCAGGACTTTTGAAATCTGAGTTGAGATGGTGTCTCGATATTGAAAAAGGAGGATGCCGCCGACAATCAGAATAACCAAGGCGGCGATCCGCCCCGCCTGGCGCATCGAAGAACGGGGTTTGGATTTATCATCGTGAGTTGCCATTTTAGCATCACCTCAGGCTTTCGGTTTGATCCGAATCTTTTCATTGGCATTCAACCCGGACTCCACAACGGCGGTGAGGCCATCGTTGGTTCGCAATTGGATTTCGCGCCATTCAAATGTTTTCGTGGACGGTTGCCATACCTGAACAAAAGACCGGCCGTTCAGCTCCTGAATGCTGGACAGAGGAATGACGACGACCTTTGAATACTGGCCAACCTGGATCTGCGCCTTCAAAGTCATGCCCGGCCGCAGCTGCTTCATATCCGCGCCGACAAGCTCCACATATGTATCACAAACCTTCTGCGGCCGGTCAAAGGTGGCCTGTTTCACGATCGTACCGACACTTGCCACCTTTCCCGTAAAGGTCTTGCCCCGGGTCGAATCGACGCTTATGTTCGCGTCCTGCCCGGGCCTGACTTTACCGGAATCGATTTCATCCACGAGCACTCGAGCACGAATGCTGGATAGATCGGGAATTTCCATGACCGCATCCATGCCGAACACGCTGCTGCCGATCGTTTTGGCTTCGTTATTCCAATCCCGCTTGTAGATCACGACTCCCGCAACCGGAGCGCGCACGGTGTAGGAATCCATCGCGTCCATAAGCAGATCCATGCGGTCCCGATAATGCCGCTCGTTGCTCCGGGAGATCTGAAGATCGTATTGCGAGCTCTCATTCTGATACTTCAGTTTCTTCTCCAGAAACTCAACATTTTTCTTGGCTGCGTCCCGCTGGATCCGGGTCTGCTCGACCTCGATGCTGCTCAGTAATTCGGCCTGCGATGCCAGCTTGACCTCCAGTTTCTGGAGGTCGGACTTGCCTTGCTCAATCGACAGTTTCAGGTTCTTCAAATTGATATCGGAATTGGACCGCTTATTCTGCCGGTCTTCCTGGACACGTTGAAAGTTGGCCGTCTCATCTCTCAAGCTCCGGGCAATATCCGAGGTATCGAATTCCATCAGGAAATCTCCCTCGGAAACTGCGGTCCCTTCATCGACCATGCGCGTCAGCTTGAACCGCCTTTGATTTCGAATCTGCGGCGGGGTGATGCTGACGCTGCGCGCAGCCTCGAGCGTCCCGGTTGCACTCACAATCAAGGGAAAGTCGACCCGTTGAGCGGTGATCAGATCCTTGTCACTGATGTTGGCGGAAACATCTTTCGAGTGAAAGCCCCAATAAGCGCCCGCTGCGATGATTAATACCAAAATCGAAAGGATTATCCACTTCTGGGTTGTCATCTGAAATTCCTCCGCTATCGTTGGATGGGAAGCAGCGGATCACCAACCGATACGCCGGAAACAACCTGTACAAGGCGGTCACCGATTTCACCCAACCCGACATACTGCACACTGGCAGTCTTTGAGTCTGTCTGTTTTAGGACGTAGCTGCGGCCCTGAGAATCGAGGCCTAAATACTCGCGCGGAATTGTCAGTGTGTCCTTTGCAAGGACCATTGGAATTCTGATACGTGCCGTCATGCCAGGCTTTAACGATTGGACATCGACCCTATCGGGCTGAATAACGGCCTGGAAAACTTTTTTCTGGGAAGCAAAGCCCTTCCGGCTGGCTACGCTGGTCAGCGAGATGATCTTTCCCTCCACCTTAAAATCAGGAAGAGCGTCGAGACTGATGGCGCAGCGCATATCCAGGGCCAGGGAACCGTATTCGGTATCATAGACGTATCCGACAACCTGCATACTGGAAAGGTCCGGCAGGCTTGCAGCCTCCATTCCCTGGAAGAGAGTATCGCCCGGCTGGATTTTCCGATTGCTGGACCAATTATCGCCGTAAATCAGAATCCCATCCTGGGGCGCATCGATCTTCAATTTGGCCATGTCGTTGACGATCTTTTTAAGGGCGATTTCTGCCTGAGACCGGTTGATCTCCACCAGTTGCATCTGGGAGGCATAGCTTTTCTCGAAATTGTCCAGCTGCTCCTTGGCCTTTTCGAGCGACAGCTTCGATTTTTGGACATTCAGCTGATATTTCTGATAATCATTGCCGGGCAGAAGATCCTTGCTGATCTTCCCATACAATTGATCCTGCTTCAGCTGTGATTCCGCCTGGGACAGGGAGTTCAACAGATCGCAACGCTGTGCCTCCAGATCCGCCTTTGTCTTCTCGATCGTCAGCTGCGCCTCATCCAAAGTCCGCTCAGCTTCCGATTTCTGGCTCATCAGAGAGGAATCATCGAACTCGACGATCCGTTCCCCCTTCTGGATCTGGGAACCCTCCGGAGCGAGGAAGGTAACCATGTTTGAAAAACTGCTGCTGATATTCGGGGCGCTGATCGATACGGAACGCGCAGCTTTCATTTCACCGGTGAGCAACAGTTCCTTCAGTATCTCTCCATTTGCAACTTTATATACAACGACTTTGGCTGTCGCGGGCGCCGCGGACGCGATAGGCGGCCGCGCATCGGCTTTGCCGCTCTTGACTTCCGGATTTTGAGCAGAAACGGGTTGGAGACATAACCCGGCAGCAATTAGGATCGCAGCAACTGAAAAGGCTGGCAAAAACCTGAACTTAGTCTTATTTTCCTTCACCATAGGCCGGATCTCGCGTTTGATTGCAGTTATTGGATCAAAATTGACCCTGAAAGCCTTGTCTTTGAGTCTGTGGTGCTTTAAGAGTTTTTACCCAGGCGGCCCAGTCCTCTTCTATTTTCTCGAAATCGGGGCCAAACACCTCAGGTTGGGTTATGAATTCCCTGCTTTCTTTTCCTTCCTGCGCCTGCTTAATCAGTTGCTTCACCTTCTCAATACCGACTTTTTCGATCAGGTATGAAAAGAGCGTGCTGGCCTGGCCGTCAAAAAGCATTCGGTCTTGCTCGTCTTTGGACACATTCCTTTGTCCACCATTGCGCTGTCCGCCGTTGCCGTTAAAAGGGCCTCCACTCGTCATGCCTCTTCCACCGAATCCTCCCGAGGGCATGCCCTGTCCAAAACCCGGGCCGCCGGCTCCCCCTCCCATGCGGGAGAAGCCTCCACCCCCCGGGCCGGCACCGGCTGCTCCTCCGACTTGAGAGGACCCTCCCCGATTTCCGCCGCCTTGATCCGATGAGGCGCCCACAAACGGACGGGACATCGCGATCACATCCTCCATCGGAAATGTCTGGTCCATGTGCTCTTGAAGATAGGCAACATTGACGGGCGCGCCGCTGGCATAAGAAGCAATACCGATGTCCAGCCAGTCGGGAAGAGGGCTTTTCCCCACATCGTCAACCCGCGAGGAACGGAATTTCAACTCCTTGTTCAGCATTGTCTGCAGGACAGCATACGCAATCTGCTGAGTCGTTGTAGTAACCAGCTGCTTTTCCATGTCGGCCGCATTCTCCGCCAGCCTGCTCTTTAAGCGATCCATGATCTCCGCAGGAATCTCTCCCCCCATCTGGCCTTTCATGCGCGCCATCATCTCCTGCATCCTTACCGCGGGAGTATTGGCGATTAGCAGCCAGCTATAGCCCGTTTTCAACACCATAGGCTCATATACGGAATCCTTCTGCTCTAAACTCGAACAGATAAATATCGCGCCCTTGGGGGCGCTGGCGCCGAAGAGAGTTTTCAGCCGCTGAACTGCTTCAGCTGCCGGTTTTTCATACGGAGCTACGACCTGTCGATTGGAGGCATAGAAATCGATCTCTGCCACAATATTCTTAAATGGGACAAACTTCCTGAATGTCGCAGCCTGTTGAGCTTGCGCGGACTCAATGCCGAGAAATAGGAAGAGGACAAAAGCGGTCATGATAGGTCGAGTCATAGCGGATTACCCTATCTCCTGTTACCAGTCCCTGCTCCTGCCCGTGCACGATGTGCCTCCGGGGGGCGGGCTGAAAAGGGATTCCTGCATAACCATTATCGTTTTCTAATTACGTTTGTCTAACACTAATTGTTACATGGCCAGAGCGCAGAACCCGCAATATGGCAAATTTTTATCTTTCGCCACGAATTTATACGTTGGCTCCTCTAAAGGGGCCCCCCGGAGAGAGATGTGGCGAATGTTGTATCTTAAACAAAGCTATTGTAGTTGGAGAATTGGAGGCGCCGAGCGGATTCGAACCGCTGCATCGAGGTTTTGCAGACCTCTCCCTTAGCCACTTGGGTACGGCGCCATAAAGGCAGCCTCATTAAACAGCACCTATTTTATTGGATGTCATGAAATCGCGCAAGCTCCGGTTCTGATCAATCACTGTGCTGAAAATTGGGACCGGGGTCGGTATCGGAGCCGGCGGGCTTTGAAAGCAAGCATCTTGTTTGCATCATAGAACCCAGCCGGACTGCCGACATCGAACAGATGCTTACACTGGACATGCACGGCTCACATGAAGTTTTCGTCATCCTCGTGGATTAAAATGGTTGATGCAGGATCCAGGTCGAAAGCGGTATACATCCTGTATCCTGTGTCCTGAATCCTGTATCGTATATGTCTATGCGAGGCACTTATGAATAGAAAAACTGTTTTGATTTTCTTTTCAATCGTGTTTCTTGTTGCCGGCCCATCCGCTCACGGGAAAGACAAAGGACACTGGAAAGATCTGGTGGTGGAAGTCGGGGATATCAAGATGCACTACCTGGATGCAGGAACCGGAGACCGTGTTCTGGTTTTCATCCCCGGATGGACGATGACGGCCGAGGTCTGGAAAGAGCAGATTCCGTATTTTTCATCCCGGGGATTTCGAGTCATTGCATTGGATCCCCGCAGTCAGGGATTGACGACCAAAACAGAATCCGGGAATACGTACCAGCAGCATGGTGCCGACTTGCACGCATTTCTGCAGACTCTCAAAATCGATCATTCCTATCTGATCGGATGGGGATCCGGAGTTTTGGCGTTGCTGGATTACATTTCCAGTCCGGAGGCGCTGAAGCCGGAGAAAATGGTTTTTGTGGATGGCAGCCCGGCAGCATTAAAATCGGAGGACTACCCGGGCGCCATGACCGTTCAGCAGGCCCGCAGATTTGCGCTTTCATTGGAGGAGAATAGAGCCAAGGCTACCGAGCAGTTCATTCGTTCATTATTCAAGCAACATCAGGCCGAAACCCTGATTAATGAGATGACGGCGGCTAGCGTGAAAATGCCCTTATCGGCCACACTGTCGCTTTATTTCGACCTGTTCACAGGAGACAGGAGACCCGCTTTGATGCACGTGCCGGTTCCAAGTCTCGTGATGACCAATCCGGAAGGTCGATTAGTGGGAGAGTACATGAAGTCCAAAATCCCGAGATGCAGCCTCGAAGTAATCGAAGGCGCAGGATCCGCAATGTTCCTCGAAAAGCCACAAGCGTTTAACCAGATTTTAGAAAACTTTCTGGGCGAGCATTGAACAAAACAGTGACAGTCACCGATGTCCCCTAATTCAACAATTCTGTGGGATGAGGACAGGTTTCAGAATTAGGGGACATCGGTGACTGTCACTATTTTGTCATTCCGATTTGCGTTTTACTGTTCCTTTTGAGGTCAAGTAAAACGGTAACGAGATCGCTTCCTCAATCTTCTTGCGGTAGCCTTTGACCGGCCACTCCCGTTCATAGAAATGATGGAGGATTCTTCCGCGCACTCTCGGCCGGGCTTCGGCGTCAAGGAAGGTTTGAAGCAGACGTTCCCGGATTGTCTCGTCTCCATTTCGAGCCAGATAATCGATAGCGGCGATGCAAACGTCGTCGTCATCATCTTCAAGGAATCGAGTGACCGTATTGGCAACCCGGGGGAAATCCTCATCCGGCAGATTCCCAATCAGAACCGATTTGGCCTCAGGCCATCGCGTGTATCCTGCAGACAGCCCGGTCAACACATCGGTTAAGGATTTGTAGAACTCATCCGGCGACAGAATTTCCTTCAACGCCTTGACCGGAAAGGTCACATCGGGTTCCACCTTCAGGTAAGCCAAAATCGGCTCCGCAGCGACTCTGCCCATCTGGGCGAGCAACTTCACGGTGTATTGTTTCTCCTCAAGGTCCATACTTGCCTGAGGTGTCTGAACCGTAAATCTGCGAAGCAGTGCGGCAGCTGATTCCGGAGTGCCCCACGAAGCAAGCCGCTCCATTGCCGCCACCCTCGTCGCAGCTTCACCATGCACCTGAGTAGTCTGTTTGAGAGCCCGTTTTATCTGCCCCGCTGAGGGACCGGACTCCGTCGAAAACAGTTTGTGAAAAAAACTCATACCCCCAACCATGTCTCCGGAAATGTAATAGAGTTGTCAGCTATCAGCTGTCAGTTATCAGCAAAACCGTTTTTGCTGAAAGCTGACAGCTGATGGCTGACAGCTTCATTTTACATCAAGTTCCTGATGCCGTGATGCGGATTGCAGCTTATAATGACTGTTATGGAAGAACGCGATCTGTTTAACGAAAAAGATGAAGTCGTACCTGCCACCATTTACTGTCCGAAATGCCGCACTTCAATGGAATATCCGATAAAATGGCGTCGACGGACTAAGAAGACCTCTCTTCCGGCCGGCGCCGACGAGCGGGATCGGGCGAAATTTGAAAAAGCAAGGAACTATCGTATCCGGCTCGATGATAAGCTGCGCTGCAAAAATCCCCGCTGCGGGAAAACAATTGAGATTACTTCTCTGCAGACGGTAGTTTTTGATTAGGCAAGGACCTGTCAATGAATAAGGTTTGCATTTTGGCGCGAGCGCCGGGCGGGCAGATGCGAGGCGCGAGCGAGCCTGGGGGCCAGCAGCAAAATGTAAACGTTATTCATTGACAGGTCCTAACCGTCCGGCTGAGTACTCATGCACAAATTCCGTCAGAGCCCTCACGGAATCTTCGGGAGTCGATGGAAGAATGCCGTGCCCCAGATTGAATATGTGGCCCGGTCTGCCGTTTATCTGACTGAGAATTTCGGTCGCCCTTTGCCTGAGAACAGGCCATGGCGCCATCAACAAGACCGGATCCAGGTTTCCCTGAACGCCGACACCTGCGCCCACGCGATTCCAAGCGTTGTCGAGTAGAATACGCCAGTCAACGCCGATTACATCGCCCCCGGCTTCCGCCATCAATTCCAACAAGCCGGCAGTCCCGGTTCCAAAATGGATGGAGGGAATATTTTCTTTTTTCAGCTCTCGAAATATTTTTTGCGTGTGGGCGAGCACAAAGCTCCGGTAATCGGAAGGGCTCAGACATCCAACCCAGGAATCAAAGAGCTGCACCACTTGAGCGCCCGCTCGAACCTGAGCCTTCAGGAATCGCAGGATCGTTTCACAAAGCTTTTCCATCAGGAGATCCCAGGCGGACCGTTGCGTGTACATCATTTCCTTCGTCAAGAGATAGCTCGACGACGATCCTCCCTCGATCATGTAGCTTGCCAGAGTGAAAGGGGCGCCTGCAAAACCTATGAGTGGAACTTTTCCGTTGATTTCAGCGCGCACGCACTGAAGGCTTTTCAACACAAAGCCCAGGTCTGCTTCCGGATCAGATATCCGCAGCGTGCGTATGCCCGCCTCGTTCCGAATCGGATTCCGGATGACTGGGCCGGGCGCAAACTCCAGATCAATGCCCATGCCTTCGAGCGGAAGCAGAATATCGGAAAAGATAATTGCGGCATCCACCGAGAATGCGCGGAAAGGCTGCAGAGTAATCTGCGTAGCGAGTTCCGGGTTTTTGAACATTTCAATGAGACTGTATTTTTCCCGAATATCGCGGTACACCTTCATGTACCGACCGGCTTGACGCATATACCAAACGGGAGTGCAATCAACAGTATCCAGCCGGCAGGCTCGCAGTAGTCTATCGTTTCGGCTCATCGTCTCTCATTCTCTCATCCAAAACCGTTTCTCGTTTCCCGTTTACGGACTTCCCGTTGGAGGCGGATATGATATCTGAGCTAAAGATAGCGAGCAACGGGGAACGGGGAACGGTCTTTCACGATATCAAATTACGCCAGATCAATATCGGCGTAAATGGGAAGATGATCGGATATACGTCCGGGACCGGAGTTTTCAAATCTTATTGAGGCCGGCCCCAATGAGATTGCCTTTGTTTTCTCGTCCTGCTTTTGGCCGTGACCCAGGACCGGGACGCCTCTGCCGACAATCCAATCCAGCTTGAAACAGAGATATCCCCTGTAAGGATTGAGCCGTTTCTTGACCAGCTGGAGAATCCAGCGGGGCATGAACCTCGACTCCTCAAGAGAGTTGATAGCAGCGCGTGCAGTTTCTTCGTTGGAATTCATCCCTTCCCACTTGAATCCACTGTCGTGCAAGAGCTTGAAAAGAGGCTCACTCCCCGATTCAGGATAGAGCAGGCTTTCTTTCATCCGTGCAGGCGAGATGAACAACAATCGTGCAAGAGAGCGGAATGTGCGCCATGTTGTGCCCCGCGCAAAGCTGTTGGTATTCAGATCCCCGCCTAAGAGACAGGGGGCTTTCCCTCCGTCTGGAAGGTGCTTCAGGATGTGCCCTATCTGGCGAGCTCGGCATTGCGGCGTATTTCTCAATTCCAGGTGCACCGAACCTACCCAGAGGAGAGAGCTTTTCAGCTGCAGGCGGACCCACAGGCAAGTGCGCCTGCCGAACCGCTTTTCACCGAATTCGTACGGTTCAAACGAAACCGGAAGCGGAAGCACCAGACTTTCAGAAACAGGATAGCGGCTGAGGACAGCATTCCCCTGCAGGCTTTCGCGGTTTTCTCCCTCCAGAAACAACTCTTCATCGGTTCCCTTGGTGAGCTCAAAATGAGCCGGACTGAACACCGCATGCATTTCCAAAGCTTCCGCCAGATCCCGCGCCACATGGCGGTTCTCAGAGCGATTCATACCCCAATCCGCTTCGTTCAGAAGAATGACATCCGCCCACCTCAGGATTTCATCCTTTTGGAGACGCTCCAGGATTGACTTGAAACGCTTCCCTTTTTCAATATTCCATTGCGCAACGCGGAGGAATGAGCTGAGCCGCGGAGTCGTTTTCTCGAACAGATGAACCTGAGGAGTTCCAAGATACGATTGGATTTGCTCCCCGTAACGGGCAAAGAATGCCGACCGTTTCAGTTGGTCAATTGTGCCGTACCCGCGCAGGTTTTCGATCCAGAATGTCAGGGGTTCCATACAACAAGCATTCAGAGTCCTGGGGTCCTTGAGGTTTTACTCAAAGACTCCAGGCAAATTACCTTGTTCCGGTAAGTGATTTCCGGTAATCCAAATCGACGGTACGCAATATTTTCAACGATTCAAGAAGACCCGGCCGGCGCAGTTCTTCCAACCCCACACTGTAATGCTCCGGATGTATAAACTGATTTATGCTTTGGGCCACAGCTTGGGCAAAATCTGAAAGATAGTCGGCCCGATCTACCGGCGTCTTAAAACTTACGCTGGGTTTATCCGGTTGCGTGGGTCGAGCCTTGTCGCGAGAAAGAGGGAAGGCCGGCACCAGGTTGGAATTCAGTTTTGCTATGTACCTCTCCAGGTTCTGATCGTGCGTCAGGCACACGGAAATTGCACGCGCGCGCAAATCGGGCGCTACTGATGGATCAAACGCCACGCGGGTCAAGCTTGGGAGGTCCTTTGCATATCGTTCCATTTTTCGATTCCAGGCGAGCGTCTGGTCGGCATAAACCAGCAGACGCTGTTTCAGCATATCTTCATTATCAAGAAAAGGGCCGACAACACGAATGGAATCCTCAGCGAGACCCAGACGCTCTTTGGCTCTGGCAACCGGATCCCCCAAGAAGGAACGCAATACATAGTTTTGCCACAGGCTGGGCGGCGGCTCTCGCTCCTCGTCCGATTTCTTTTGCTCCGGAGGCC
>Ga0187849_1004591_pt1 | contig 11392 bp, 9 predicted proteins | sample June2016WEW_4_10_2_FD_132412 | JGI IMG/M metagenome (GOLD analysis project Ga0187849, IMG submission 132412) | Peatland microbial communities from SPRUCE experiment site at the Marcell Experimental Forest, Minnesota, USA - June2016WEW_4_100 | ecosystem: Environmental > Terrestrial > Soil >... | reverse complement strand
CACCGACTTCGAAGACATGATGGGCGCCGAGACCGACGTGGATCTGCCCGGTCTTAGTGAAGGCGCGGACTTCGAAAAGTTCCGTGCAAGAGCTCAAGCGTTCCTGCGCGCCCACCAGGACCATATCACAATCCATAAGCTACGAATGAACTTGGCTCTTACGGCGGCCGACCTGGCTGAGCTGGAACGCATGCTCGCCGAGAACAAGGTGGGCCGGCCAGAGGATATCTCTTTGGCAAAGACGGAGGCAAAAGGGCTCGGTTTGTTCGTGCGCTCTCTGGTGGGCATGGACCGAGAAGCTGCCAAGCAAGCACTTGCAGGTTTCCTATCGGGCAAAACTTTTGCCGCGAACCAGATCGAGTTCGTGAACCTGATCGTGAATCACCTCACCGAGCACGGCGTGATGGAAGCCTCGCTGCTCTATGAGTCACCGTTTACTGACCTGACGCCGCGGGGTCCCGATGGCCTATTCAGTTCCGAGCAGGTCGACCAGTTAATGTCTGTGCTTGAGCACGTTCGGGCGACTGCGGTAGCAGCATGAAATTCGGTGACAGAAATTCGGTGACAGGCTACTCAATTCCCGAATTCGGGGGTATACAGATCGAGTTTTTCCGATTGAATTGGGGAATTGAGTAGCCTGTCACCGAATTTTTTTATTCCTTGTCTGTGAAACCGAACGAAGCGTGGGTGCCGTCGCAAAACGGCTTGTTGCTCGACGCGCCGCACCGGCAGAGCGCAACGCGGTTGCGCACCTCGTAGGCCACGCCGTCGGCGCCGATCACGGGGATGCCGCCCCGTACCCAGAGGGGCCCGCTGATCTTCTTCGCCGTGTCCTGCACCAGCCCGATCGACGGCTCGAAGTGGGGTTCGAGCGCCTTGCCCGTCGCGCGATCCTCGGCTACGAGGCGCCCGCCGGGGCAGTGGCCCGCCTCGTGCTCCACGAGCCGGCGCGCGCGGGGTTGATCGGTCCTCTCGACGAGGTTCCACACCCGCCCGTGCGGGTCGCAGAAGCGGGCAAACGCGCAGAGGCTCTCCGCGTCCTTGAGCGCCATCTCGGGGCCCTCGATCCGCTCGGCCTGCTCCTCGTAGGGCGCGCGGCTCGCGGTCTCCGTCCCGTCGAACCCGATCTTGCCGTGGGTCCCGTCGCAGAACGGCTTGTGCGCCGAGCGGCCGCACCGGCACAGGGCGTAGGGTTCTTCCGTGGGAACCCGTTCGCCCTCGCGCCACTCCAGCGACTCCCCCTGCTCGTTGGCGACGATGTGCTGGTGCGCCAGCGGCACGCGGCCCTCCACGAGGTACGGCCCGTCCTCGGCCACCGTGATCTTATGTCCGTGTTCCTTCTTCATGGCTCTTGCCTCCTAATCGGCCCGAAGGCCCGTCTTCCGCACGGAGGATGGCCGGGCGCTGCGCCCCTCCCCCGCCGTGCAGGCCTCGCTGCAGTCAAACTCGACCTGTTACTTCGCCAGGCCGATCTGTTGCATGAAGCTGAGGTTATCCCAGAAAAGGTACTCCTCGTCCATGACGCCGTCCTTCCAGTGACCGACGGTGCACATGTTGATCTTGTATGGCTTTCCCGTGGGCGCGATGGTTTTGCCGTCGCCGCCGGGCATGGGCTTGGTGAAGGTGCCCTCCATGACGCCGATGACGGCGGTCCACTCCCCCTGGCCGAGCTTGACGGTGTGGACCTTGATGCGGGTGTCGGGGGCGTACACGAACATGCCCTTCAGGTCCTCGATGTGCTTCTCGATGCCCTTGGTGAAGTGGCCGTCGGGCCAGTGCACGATCACGTCCTTGGAGTGGCTCTCGTGGAGGCGCTGCCACTGCTGCAGTGTGAAGACGACGTAGTCGAGTTCGTCGAAGGTGTCGAGGTGCGCCTTGACCAGGCGCTCCGCCTCCTCGTACTTTATTTCCTTCTGCTTGGACGGATCTGCCTGTTTGGGCGGGTCTTGGGCCATCACGGCGGCGGAGCCTGCGAGGACGAGGCCGAGCGCCAGGACGCCGAGGATGGTGAACCAGCGGGAAGTTCGGGTCCTAGTCATGTGATACCTCATGGAAATGGTCAACGCCAAGTGGTAGACCCATTTTGGCGTGGTGAGGGCAAAAACACAACTCACTTCGACCCGATCTCAACGCCGCAAAGTACCTTTGGGGTTAGAGTGATCCGAAAACTAGGGACGCCACGCTATTGGAAACTATGGACGCCACACTATTTCGAGCTGCAGGGAATAAAGATCCCGCACCTGCCTACTATATCAAATCGCCCGCTTCTCATCCAGACTGCCGTCCATCGCCCAAGCAATACGGGCTGGCGAGACAGAGAGCCTGATTTCCATTGAGGGTCAGAGACCATGCCCTCTGTTCTTGGCAGAGGTGTCGAAAAACTCCTTATTGAAGGCCACCGTTTTGCCTTATTATCTCGTTCGTGATCGGTTTGAGTTCTGGCGGCTGCATCCAACGGGGCAGAGTTGAGTGAACACCGCAAGTCAGGGGTGGCGCCGCCCCCAGGGCGAACCTCCGAGCCGAAGGATTGCAGCTCATTCGGGATATCCACGCCAACATCGCACGGTGAGGATGCATATGCGGCAGCATGTTGTAGCGATGCTTCTGTGTTGCTGTCTCGCCTCATCGGGATACAGTCAATCCAAACTCACGCCCGAGGACGTGATTGCGCGGCATCTAGAATCTATTGGCAATGCCAGCGCGCGTGCGGCCGCGAAGTCACGGTCCGTGGAAGGAACCGCGACGGTGATGATCGTGCGTGGCGGCCAGGGCGGTGATTCGGGTCTGTGGAAGATGACCACCAACGGCTCGAAGTTCAACCTCGCCATGCGCTTCCCAAATCAGGTCTATCCCGGCGAGAATATCTCCGCGGACCGAACTCACGTCAACATTGCCACCGTGGCTGCGACGACCCGCTCGCAGCTTGGCGAATTCCTCTACGTGTGCAGCGAAGTCTTGAAGGAAGGACTTTTCGGAGGGACATTATCGACGGCGTGGCCGCTGCTCGATCTGAGCGCGCACCAGCCCGAGATGCGCTATGTCGGATTGAAAAAAATCGATGGCCGTGAACTGCAGGATATACGCTACAAGCCGCGGAAGGGGGAGAGCGACCTTCAGATCGACCTCTACTTTGAACCCGAAAGTTCCCGACACGTCATGACGATCTATTCGTTTCACGTGGTACCCAATATGGCGCGAACCACCCATCCTTTCGGACAGATCGAAGGCGAATACAGATTGCAGGAAACGTTTGCGCAATTCCGGCCGGAGGACGGGCTCTCCTTGCCAACGCAGTGGAGCATCGAAATGAGCTGGGAGGGCGCTGGCGGATGGCTCCAGAAGTGGACGTTCGCGGCCGAGCGCTTCACTGCCATGCCCGCCGTCTCCGCCACCAAAAGCCCAGGCACAAGTCCGGCTAGCGACAAGACGGTCAAGTGACCGAAGGAACATGCGGCACAACCTCCTCGAAAGGGAACGGGGAAGTGAGCTGCAGCATCATTTTGAGTTATGATTGCTTTCACGGGCCGGAGAGACGGCGCAACGTAAGTGCAGGAAGCACCGGCAGGTATTCGTAAGTATCATCACCTGGTGGGTGAGCCTTGCGCCGGCTTCTCCCGATGCAGCGCCCCAAAAGCTACGGGCGGCGCAGCTCACTGCGGCTTCTTGCTCATAGGAATACACGCAATCTCGATGCCCTCAACCAGTTTTGTGGTGGGAGCCTCCGGCTTCCATCCATGTGCGCGGTAGAAGGTAGCGGCCACTTTGCACCAGCGCACGTTTCCCAGATCGGCACTACGCGGGAGTGACCTAAGTACGAGCCTAACGAACTTGGAGGAGGAGGGCGTGCGGACGCTCCGACCCGGACCTCGATCGAATAGGGGCTTGTCGCTCCTACCGCGGCCGGCGGCCGTAACCAAGGTTGTTCCCTACGATCTGGCGCCGGCCGCGCCGCATGTCTCGTGGTTACGGTTTTGGTCGCGGCCATGGCTCCACCCACAAATATATCGCACGCCCTGCTCTTCGTAGTAGCTTGTGTCATCGTGGACGCTTGATATAGATTGTACTATGTATTCTGCCTTCAGGATTGATTCCTCCCCGCTGCGGAAATCGGAGCAGCCTGGGAGTAAAGTAGACATAACATCCAACCTCGGAGTGTGCCGGCCCTCACAGCGGAGCGCCAGCCATGAAGACGCTTTATTTAGGCTTTCGCGCGGCCGCTATTGGCCAATTCATTGAATCAAGAGGATCAACCCAATGCCCTGGAAAGAGAAAAGAGTCAGTCGCCGTGAGGTTTTGCAGGGCGCCGCGGTGGTCGGCGCCGGTGTGGCAACGATCAGTGCGCTTGGATCACTAACGTCTGCATCCGCTTCAGACGCGGCAGTCCCGGCCAAGTGGGACAAAGCTGCAGATGTCGTCGTTATCGGCGCGGGAGCCACGGGGCTCCCTGCAGCCATTGAAGCAATCCAAAACAAAGCATCGGTAATTCTAATCGAAGCGAACAGTGATGTTGGCGGGCACGCCATCGTAAGCGGTGGAAACATACCGCTTGGCGGCGGGACGAGTGCGCAGAAGAGAAACAACATAGCGGATTCACCGGATCTCCTCTTTGCGGACCTGACAGACTGGTCGGTGGTAGAAACCAACGGGTTCCCTGATTACAGATACAACGACAGGGAGGTCATTCGCGCCTTTGCCGATAACAGCGCTCCGGCTTTTGAGTGGCTCGCATCCAATGGAGTGGTGTTTGTCGACAGGGCGCCGGACACACGCGGCGGAACCTCGGTCGGGAACTCGGTCCCCAGAGAAATGCATGCGGCGGCAATGGCATGGCCGCAAATGAATACCGGAGTGCCGGTGAACCCCGCGGTTCAAGCAACTACCTCTTCCGGTGTCGGGCTCATCAGGCCGCTGGAAGCCACGGCGAGAAAGTTAGGCGTCGAGTTTCTGCTGGAGCACAAGATGACCGGCATTATTCGCGATAACGTCGCGCCAGGCAGAGTTCTTGGAATTTCGGCAGAGAACAAGGGGAAGAAGCTGAACATCCGTGCAAAGAAGGGCGTCATCATCGCCACGGGAGGCTCCACAGGCAACGTGAACTTCCGGAGGATATTCGACCCGAGGCTCACCGAGGAATATTGTGGCGTGGCCGGGGAACCTTACTCCGTCCAGGACGCCAGTGGAGAGCTCGCCGCAATGGCCGTAGGAGCCTCGCCCTGGGGTGCGTTTAACCAATCGGGAGAATTCGGTTCCGCTATTACAAAAGCGGGCAGAATCGGGTGTCAGTATGGATATGCAAACCTGGTTTGGCATCCCGCCAGCAAATACTTCTCCCTCGCGCGCGCCTCAGGCCTTACGGTGATGGATTACCAGGACGTCATCCTCGTAAACCAGCTGGGCCTGAGATTCTACGATGAGACCCAACCCCAGTACTCCGCCAATAACTATAACTCCATTAACCCCTATAGGCCCGGAAGCTATCTCAATGCCGCCAACATCAAATATGCCCCTGCTAATTTCATCAATGCTGCCCTGGCTGGAATTGGAGACGGCGCCAATGGTGGCGGGCCGATTTGGGCCATCTTCGACGCCGACGCCGTGACTCGAGAGAAGTGGAATCCGCAACCTCCCGATGTGGATATGGACGCGGGGTTTTTCTTCAGCGCAAGCACGATCGCGGAGTTGGCGAACAAGATTGTGAATAAGTACCAGAAAAAGCCGATGTCGCCTCCCACTCTGGAGGACACGGTGACCAAGTACAACTCGTATGTGAATGCGGGTAAGGATCCAGACTTCGGCAAGCCCGCCCCGAAATACAAGATCCAAACGGCCCCATTCTATGCGGCTTGGGCTACGCCCGTCATCCACGACACCCGAGCCGGGCTCAGGATAAACGCCAGATGCCAGGTGGTAGACCTCTATGGCCATGTCATCCCCGGTCTCTACTGCGGGGGTGAGTCCGCGGGAGGATTTAGCCAGCACGGCCTCGCCCGATGCATCGTCCAGGGTCGCATCGCCGGCAGGAACGCTACCGCAGAAACAGCAAAGTCATGAACTGTTCGATCGCACAACTACCCCGTGTGGTGAAAAAGGTCAGCCGTGCCACAAATGACAGTGACGATTTTGAATTGAGAGTCCTCCATATCCCATCCCTTTCCAGACATATTTCAAAGGACCCATACATGAAAATATTTCTCCGTGCTGTTCTCCTTTTCGCTAGCGCCCTTTCCACATTCTCCTGTTCCCAACGCCAGGAGCCGTCTCCGCTCCGGGAATACTTTACACAGGATCAGGGGGAAGTCCAGACAGGTGGCATCAAGATGGTGCCGATTCAAACGCCGAAAGGAAGTTTCCACGTCTGGACCAAGCGGTTTGGTAACAATCCCAGAATCAAGGTCCTGCTCCTCCACGGCGGACCTGCAGCGACGCACGAATACTTCGAGTGCATGGAGGGTTTTCTTCCGGCCGAAGGAATTGAATTCATATATTACGATCAGCTCGGCTCCGCATATTCTGATCAGCCGAAAGACAAAGATCTGTGGACCACGGAACGATTTGTCCAAGAAGTCGAGCAAGTGAGACAGGCACTCGGTCTCAACCAGGACAACTTCTACTTGCTTGGTCATTCCTGGGGTGGTCTTCTTGCGATGGAATATGCTCTGAAATACCAGCAGCACATCAAGGGCTTGATCATCTCCAACATGATGGCGAGTGCATCCGACTACAAGGCGTATGCCGATAATGTTCTCGCAAAACAAATGAATCCCGCAGTTTTGAAGGAGATCAGAGCCATCGAAGCCAAAGGAGATTTCAAGAACCCTCGATACATGGAATTGCTCACCCCGAATTACTACATGGAACACATCTGCCGACTCAAGGAATGGCCCGATCCGGTGAACCGCACATTCGCCCGGTTGAACGAAGAAATCTATGTCCTGATGCAGGGCCCGAGTGAGTTCGGTCTTTCGGGGAGATTGGAAAAGTGGGACCGGAAAGCGGACCTAAAGAACATTAGCGTACCCACACTTATTGTTGGGGCAAAGTACGACACCATGGATCCGGCTCACATGAAATGGATGTCCACACAGGTTCAGAACGGAAGTTATCTCTTCTGCCCCAACGGAAGCCACATGGATATGTGGGACGACCAGCAGGTGTATATGACCGGGCTGATCAAATTCCTGAAGGGAGTGGATGCAGGAAAGAAGAGCATGGTGTTCTGACCGAGGTCCTACGGAGTGCCCGGTCCAGAGCCTTCAGCACCGCTTCCTTGCCCGCTGCCTGCTCCTGCGCTTCCGCCAGCACGTCCCCCGTGTTACAGTTCACTGCCTTCAGGCCAATCACGTACTGGCTGCCCAGCCCCGCAATCGAGCCGGTCAGCATCACCGTGCTGTTACTGCGCCGGCAGACCTCGCGCGTGACGTTCGCCGTCAGGCGATCATCGGGTGAACGTCCCATCAGCTTCAGTTCCTCATTTACCCTTTGGTCGGAAAGCAGGGCGAGAAAAGGCGATTGCTCAAGCTGCACCGAGAGTCCCTGCCTCAGCGTGTCATCGAATACCGCATCACCCGTCTTGTTGTCGAAATCGGAGAGGACGATCGTGTCTTTGTCGGTCAGGGCGGGCGCACGGGGAATGAAATACCAGAAGCCTGCGGTTGCGAGCATCGCGGCGGCCGCGCCCGCGGAAACGATCCATTTCCACCGCCTGGCCGCGGCTCCTCTGCCTGCGTCCTTGCCCGCAGCCGCAGCGGAGCGGCCCGAATCGGAATCGCGCTTCAGCCGCTGCAGATCGGCGCGAAAATCTGATGCGTTTTGGTATCGGAGATTCCGATCTTTTTCCAGCGCCTTGTTGATGATCCGCTCCAACTCACCGGGAAGCTCGGGATTTAAACGTACTGGCGAGGTGGGCGCTTTGTGGAGTATGGCATCAAAAATGACGGCCCAGGTATTGCCGGTAAATGCCTGTTGGCCCGTGGCCATCTCGTAGAGGACCACGCCGAAGGAGAACAGATCGGAGCGGGAGTCGAGTTCCTCGCCGCGCGCTTGTTCGGGAGACATGTACGCAACGGTGCCCAGCGCGCTGCCCGGGCGGGTGAGCGATTCCTCGGCGGTAGCGGTGGTTTCTGCCGCCTGTCGTCGCACAGTAGGGAGCTTGGCTAACCCGAAGTCGAGGATCTTGGCCTGCCCGCGGTCAGTCACGAAGATGTTGGCGGGTTTGATATCGCGATGAATGATGCCTTTTGCGTGCGCCGCATCCAAAGCATCGGCAACCTGAATGGCCACGTCGAGCAATTCGTCGGTCTTGACGGCACCGCGCGCGATGCGTTGCCTGAGCGTTTGGCCTTCGAGCAATTCCATGGCGATGAACGTCTGGCCTTCGGACTCGTCGATGTCGTGGATGGTGCAGATGTGGGGATGATTCAATGCAGAAGCCGCCTGTGCTTCGCGTCGGAAGCGCTCCAGAGGCTGTTTGTCCTTGGATAGCTCTTCGGGCAGGAACTTCAGGGCGACAGCGCGCTTAAGCTTGGTGTCCTCGGCCTTGTAGACAACACCCATGCCTCCGCCGCCCAGTTTTTCAGTGATCCGGTAGTGCGAGATGGTCTTGCCGATCATGGAGAATCCCACCACTGGCAATTTGCGCACTGCAATAACAAAGACTTGAATTTGCTGCCATTATAGTCGGCCCGCGTGTCCCAGGGTAGCTGAATCCACAACACTTGCACGAGTGAGTCGACGACCGGAAACAGGCACGCCCCCAGATACGTTCACGTCAATAGCGCACCTCAACCGCCTTTGCCACCCGGAACCACCAAGTCGAACTGGATGATGTGAGAAGGTTACTGACGCGAACGCTCTTCGGAGGAGTCAGTCCCAATCTGCAGTTGACTGTGTCGTGGCTTCGTTCTACATTATGGTCAGAATTATGACCAATCATCGAGGGTGAGAACAATGAAAACTGTGCCATTAGCGGAGGCCAAGGCAAAGCTCAGCCGATTGATTGATGAAATCGACAGTCGGGATGAGGAGGTGACGATTACGCGCAACGGCAAGGTCGTAGCAGTGATGATTAGTCCCGATCAGTTTGCCGGCTGGAAAGAGACTCTAGTGATTCAATCCGATCCTGCGTTCATGGCGGAAATCCGACGCGGCATAGCGCAACTTCGCCGAGCCAAGAAAAGTTACACTCTCCAGGAGTTGTTCGACAACAGAGAATAGCCATGCAGCCTCCTATGAAGATCAAGCTGCCTGTGGAAGTCGCAGGTGCGATACGGAGCCTTCATCCTCAGATCAAGCGGAAGATCCGGTCGGCGCTCGAGGAGATTCAAGCGGATCCGACGTCGGGGAAACAGCTTCGGGGTGACCTTGCGGGATATCGGAGCTTTCGGGTTGGAAAGATAAGAATCGTCTATCGAGAAAAGAATGGGATAATTGAGATTATCGCCATAGGACCCCGGGAAGTCATCTATTTTGAAACCGCCCTGTTATTGAAACAGCCGCCCCATGATGATTGAGCACTTCCGCAATTGGCTCTCCCATATCTTTGTCTCTTATATGTTCTCTGCGTTCTCTGAGGCGAAGACATGTCTGGTTAGTGATGAACTGATTGGTTAGTTTCTGTCGCAAAACTCGAGGTCCGGCTGATTCCAAGTGGGGGCGGGCTTCAGCCCGCCCAGATAAGGCAACCGCTATACGGCCGATTCCGCCACAGTCACTCATTTGTTTATAAAAGGATGTGCGCATAGGAACAGCATTCCGTCCTTTGAGTAACGCGTCCGGGCTGAAGCCCGGACCCACATGAGATCCATTGCGGACGGAGTATTGCGACAGAAACTAGTTAGTGCAGCTTCGAATATTCGGACTTGGCTTTTTTCAGGATCGGGATGTCGGGGTCGGCGTCTTTCCAGAGCGTGAGGAAATCCTGATAGGCGGCGCGGGCTTTGGCGGTGTCGCCCTGCAGGGCGTAAGCGCGAGCCAGTCCGAGGCGAGCTAGCGCGCCCCAGGGAAAGTTCACCACCACCCCTCGGTTGTCGATGAATTTCTGAAATTCCACAGCCGCTGCGTTGCCGTCGTGGAGCATGAGATAGGCTTCCCCGCGTAAATAAACCGGGCACAGGAATATAGTCAGGTTGGATGTAATTGAGCTGAGTTCGATCGTGCTCGCGTCCTTCAATTTTTCGATTGCCAGGTTCGGGTCTTTGCGTTCCAGGGCGAGGGCTGCCCCGATCGTGGGCAGCCAATACTTCAGGACCAGCGTATCCAGCGGGAAGGCCTTGTTGAGTTCGGTCGCCAGCTTCTCCGACCCTGCCGTATCGCCTGCCCGCGCCAAAACCAGCGCCGCTATGGCCCGCACATCGCGGTTCGTCGGGGCCAGCTTCACTGCCGCATTCGCCTCGGCACGTGCCGGCTCCCGGCTTCCCGATTCCACCTCGCGCAACGCTGCCTCTGCCTGATATCCTGCGGCCGTCTCTTCGGCATTGTTATGCTGGGCTGAATCCATCGCTCGCACGGTCAGATCGTGCGCCTTCTTCAGCTTGCCGTACCAACCTTCCGTGTCTGCTTGCATGGCCAGCAACAGGTCTTCCGAGCCCGGCTTGCCCATGGCGGCTGAGACCATCTGCTCCATCTGCACCACATTGCCCTTCAGAAAAGCCAACCAGTAGCGGCCCTGGAACAGAAACTCGGCCTCAAGCTTGCGCTCCTCCGCCTGCTTGTACACCGCTTCCGCTTCATCTAGCCGGTCGAAGGCTGCGTAGGCAAGGCCGAGGAGATAATAGTGGACCCCAACATTTGGGTCCAGGCGCATCGCCTCTTGCCATTGATCCAATGCCTTTTTCCAGTTTCCCATGGTGGCGGAAATAGATCCCAGGTCATTGTAAGACAAGGCGTCTCTCGGGTAGGTCTGCTGCCACAGTTCGTAGGTCTGCGCTGCCTTTTCCAGCTCTCCCGTCGCAAGCCAGTAGTAATCCCCCTCGATCGAGAACCGCTCCCGTTCGCTTATCTTCTCCCGCAGGTCGTAAGCCTTGCATATATATTCGGCCCCCCGCCCCCCTTCGTTGAGGGCGAAGTAAACCTCCGCCATGGCGTCGTAGGCCATGGCAAAACTCTGATCAAGGTCCAGCGCCCGTTGGAATAAGGGCCGTGCGGCTGTGATCCCTTTCGCATAGAGCGTCTTTACTCCCAGGCTGTAGGCTTTCAGCGCCTCCAGCGATGGCGTGGTCGCTTCCTCCACGGGCGTGGCGTATTTCTGCACCGAGCCGAGCGACTCGCCCAGCTTGCTGCGCAAACTGACTGCCGCCGCGTCCAGAGCCTTGAGCACGGCTTCCTTGCCTGCCGCCTGCTCCGGCGCTTCCGCCAGCACATCCCCCGTGTTGCAGTTCACTGCCTTCAGGCCAAT
>Ga0187849_1004577_pt1 | contig 11410 bp, 9 predicted proteins | sample June2016WEW_4_10_2_FD_132412 | JGI IMG/M metagenome (GOLD analysis project Ga0187849, IMG submission 132412) | Peatland microbial communities from SPRUCE experiment site at the Marcell Experimental Forest, Minnesota, USA - June2016WEW_4_100 | ecosystem: Environmental > Terrestrial > Soil >... | reverse complement strand
CCGGTGGAGACTATCACGGCCAACAGCGAGCGCTTCCGCAAGCAGATCTCCCGGTTTCTCGACTTCAGCCAGGACAAGGCGCTGATGCTGGACAATGCGGAGTGGCTTGTTCCTCTGAACTACATAGAGTTTCTCCGCGACATCGGCGTGCACTTTTCCGTCAACCGGATGCTCTCCTTCGAGACCTACAAGATGCGCCTGGAGACAGGCCTTTCCTTCATCGAGTTCAACTACCAGCTCCTTCAGTCGTACGATTTCCTTGTCCTCTGCCGGCGTTATGACTGCCGGCTGCAGATGGGCGGGGACGACCAGTGGGGCAACATCGTCGCCGGCATGGACCTCATCCGCCGCATCGAGGGGATCGAGGCATTCGCGCTCACCTCTCCCCTGGTGACGCGGTCGGACGGGAAGAAGATGGGGAAATCAGAGGGGGGCGCCTTGTTCCTGGATCCGGAAATGGTGAGCCCCTACGAGTTCTACCAGTTCTGGGTGAACATACCGGATGCCGACGTCGAGCAGTTTCTCCTTCGCTTCACGTTCCTGCCGGTCTCTGAAATCAGGAAGATGTGCGCCGTCAAGGACCGGAGCATCAACGACGCCAAACGGAGGCTGGCGTTCGAGATCACTTCTCTGGTGCACGGGAGGGCGGCTGCGGATGAGGCCGCCGAGGCGTCGCGCGCGGCTTTTGAGACCTCGGATGGGGCTGACCTGTCCGGGGTGCCTTCATTCTCTCTGCCGCTGGCGGAGATTGAAAAAGGGATCCCGGTTGTCGATCTTTTTGTTCGCTCGGGATTGTGCGCCACAAAGAGTGACGCCCGCCGGCTGGTCTCCCAGGGCGGAGCGTACGTGAACAGGAAGAATGTGACCGACATCAACGCCGTTGTGTCCGCAGAGGCGGCGGAGGACGGCGCCATTCTCCTGCGGGCGGGCAAGAAAAGGTATTTCCGCATCATCCTGAGCTGAAGACATCGAAATGTCGACGGCCGAATACCTGTACGCTTTTCTTCTCCTCCTCCACGTCCTCACCGCCGTGGCAGCTGTCGTGTCGCTGCGACGCAGCCCCGTCCAGGGATCATCCTTCCTCCTGCTTCGCGCCCCGGAGCTGTTGTTCGCTCTGACGAGCGTCCTTTTCCTGTTTTCGTACATCTACGCGACCAATGCGAACATGAGCTACGTCCAGCTCTTCATGGCGACGCACGGCAACCTGCGGCTGGCGCCCAACACCTCAAAAGAGCGCCTCAGCGCGTATTTGCGCTACCTTCCGCTTCTCGGTGTCGATTTGGCTGCCATGTGGTATTTCAGGTCACGCAGATCATCCGCGATCCGCAAGGAAGTTCCTTCCCTCACAACGGTCGAAGCATGGGCACTGCCAGGCGTGGTTGTATCAGGCGTGCTGTCTGCGCTCTCGGCTCCGTCATTCGTCAGGACCGGGGGCATCCCCGTCCTGGCGTGGGTTTGCCTTGTCCCGCTCCTTGTCGTCCTGGAGAACGTCAGCCTGGCCCAGGGCATCTTTTATGGGACCCTCGCGGGAATCATCCAGACAATGATCTCGAACTTCTGGCTGGGGACCTTCAACCTCTTGACCCTGCAGTTCGTCACCGTTGTCACGCTGCTAGAATACGTCCCGTTCATGGCAATTGCCGTTGGCGTTCTGCGCAAGAGCAGGGGAGCAGGCTTTCTTGTCTTTCCCGCTGCCTGGACTGCATTCGACTGGCTGAGGTCTCAGGGCTTTCTGGGCTACCCGTGGGGCATGCTGGGGACCTCCCAGTACACTGTCATGCCGCTTATCCAGATTGCGTCGCTGGCGGGCGTCTGGGCGGTCACCTTCGTCGTCACGTTCGCCAACAGCGTGACCGCATGGTATGTCTCGGGCAGGATGAAAGCCCTCCGAAGGGGGAAAGCGCCGTTCATCGCCCTGGTGGCGCTCCTTGCCGCGGCCTTCGGCTGGGGAACGCTGCGGATCTTGAACCATCCGGCCGCGTCCGGCCCGGACAATCGCACAGTCCGCATAACCCTTGTGCAGCAGGATGCAGATCCGCGCAAGGACGACTACCGGGAGACTTTTGAGACCCTGAAGCGATTGACCGCAGAGGCGCTCCCGAGCAAGCCCGACCTTGTGGCCTGGTCAGAGACAGCTTTCGTGCCCAACATCCGCAGATGGAGCAAGGAAGATCCCGCGAAGTACGAGCTTGCCGCGCTGGTAAGGGATTTCCTCGCGTACCAGCGGGGCATTAGGACGTGGCTGGTGACAGGAAACGACGACTATGAGTTCGTCACCCGCGACGGCGGGCAGGAGCGCCTGGACTACAACGGCGCGGTCCTGTTTTCCCCTGCCGGGGAGAGGCTGGAGACGTATCACAAGATCCACCTGGTGCCTTTTACCGAGTATTTCCCGTTCAAGACGCAGCTTCCCGGGCTGTACCAGTTCCTGCTGAGCTTTGACGCGTACCTCTGGGAACCGGGAGACCGAAGGGTGGTTTTCCACCACCCTCTGTTCACGTTTTCAACGCCAATCTGTTTCGAGGACTCGTTCCCGAACGACGTGCGCCTGTTCGTCGTTGCGGGGGCGCAGGTCATTCTCAACCTGTCCAACGACTACTGGTCGCAGACTGACACGGAAGCGATGCAGCACGCCGCCAATGCCGTGTTCCGCGCGGTTGAAAACGGACGGCCGCTGGCCCGGGCCTCGGCCTCGGGCCTGACCTGCGTCGTGGATACCCTGGGGCGGATCACGACGCGAAGCCCGCTTTACGAGCAGAGCTTCCTGGTTACGGATATCCCCCTTCCCCCTCAGGGCTTCACTCTCTATACGAGGCTTGGCGACTGGTTTCCCATCGCCATGGCCGCCGTGCTGATCGGTCTGGCGATTGGGGCGATGGCGGGCAGCCCCCGCCTTCGCAGGCCGTGAACCGCACTTTCCAGTCCATCTATCAGCGCCTGCTCTCAGCGTATGGCCCGCAGGGCTGGTGGCCACTGCCCAGCATGGCAGGCGCGCGAGGCTTCGATCCGCGCGGGTATCATCCGGGCAGCTACCGCTGGCCGCGCTCCGCGGAGGGAAGGTTCGAGGTCATTCTGGGCGCTGTCCTGACGCAGAACACTGCGTGGACGAACGTCGAGAAGGCGCTCCAGCGGCTTCGGGTGGCCGGGCTGGTGCTCCCCGAACACTTCCTGCTGGTCCCGACGCGCAGGCTTGCGGGCCTCATCAGGTCTTCCGGATACTTCAACCAGAAGGCGAAGAAGCTGAAAGTCGTTGCCCGCATCTTCTCTCCGCCCGGATCCCTGACGCTCCGGCTGGCTCCTTCCCGGGAGCAGCTCCTTGCCCTCTGGGGAATCGGCCGGGAGACCGCGGATTCGATCCTCCTCTATGCCTTCGCACGCCCTGTGTTCGTGGTAGACGCCTATACGCGCAGGGTTTTCACTCGTCTTGGCACCTTTGACGGGCGTGAAAGCTACGACCAGGTCCAGGGAGAGTTCCATCGCCGGCTTCCCATGCGCCACGAGCTGTATAACGAAATGCACGCGCTCATCGTCGAGCACGCAAAGCAGCATTGCCGCTCCCGGCCGCAGTGCAGCGGTTGTCCGCTTTCCCGGTCCTGTCGCTATTTCCTTGCGTCTTCCGCCTCTCCTTGAACCGGCGCGCCTTTTGCGTAACAATTGCGGCCATGGCTCCCGAAGGGCAAAAGCGCATCGTCGTCTGCGGCCATATCTGCCTGGACATCATACCCGGTTTCCCGGCTCGGGACGCGCGCGCGGAGCGGCAGGACTATTTCCGTCCGGGCCGTCTCTCCATCGTGGAAGCGGCCGTGACCGCCACGGGGGGCGCAGTTTCCAACGTCGGTCTTGGCCTCCACAAGCTCGGACTGCCGGTGCGGCTCGTTGCGAAGGTGGGCAAGGATCCATTCGGGGATATCGTCATTCGAAAAATAGCCGGCACGTCGTCAGCCTTGTCCGGTGACATCACGGCCGTTGAAGGTGAAGTCACGTCCTACACCATCGTGATAAACCCTCCCGGAGTGGACAGGATCTTCCTGCACTGTCCCGGCGCAAACGACACCTTTGCCGACACTGATGTGCCCGATTCCGCGCTCAAGGAGGTGTCGCTCTTCCACTTCGGCTACCCTCCGCTCATGAAGGCCATGTGGTCGGATGGAGGGAACCGGCTGCTGAGGCTTCTCCTGCGGGCACGGGCCGGCGGGGCAGTCACGTCGCTGGACATGAGCCTCCCTGACCCGAACAGCCCTTCCGGCCGGATCGACTGGGAGTCATTCCTTGCCCGCGTGCTCCCCGGGGTGGATCTCTTTGTCCCCAGCGTCGAGGAGCTCCTTTTCATGAGCAATCGGGCCCTGTTTGACAGGCTTGCGGCCCGCGGGGGAGGGGAAGCAATCGTGCGGGAGATCACCCTTCTTGAGACTGGGCTCCTTGCCCGCAAGGCAATCTCAGCCGGAGCCTCGGCCGTTCTGATCAAAATGGGAGACCGCGGCGCCTACTTGAGGACCGGTCCTGGGGGGATGGGGAATCTGCCGGGGTGGTCGAACCGCGAGCTGTACGCGCCGGTTTTTCGCGTGCCTGCCCTTGGAGGAACCACGGGTTCGGGAGACGCCACGATTGCCGGCTTCCTGGCTTCGGTGAACAAGGCCCTTGTTCCGGAGGATGCCCTTGCCATGGCCGTGGCAGTGGGCGCCTGCTGCGTGGAGGCGCCCGATGCCACATCAGGTATCCGGCCCTGGGCTGAGACTGAAAGACGTGTACGCGACGGTTGGGAGCACTCCGGCGTTCAAGTCGCGGAACAGGGCTGGAGGCTCCTTGACCAGGGCATCTGGGCCGGCCCGCTGGACTACGTGCCCGAGTCGAAGACCGTTTTTCCCACGTCGTAGCGGCCGACGTCGACGTTGCGGCGATAGTCCGCAAGATCAGCCAGCTCGCGCTCCAGCTCTGGAAATGAATATGTGAACGCATTCGTGCCTTCCTGGACCACAGGCTCTGCCTTGAGCTGGGCGGCAAGGCGCTCCAGGATGCGCCGGGCGGTGTTTGCAAAGTTCTTTGGCTCGGGCATGCCCAGCGGCGGACGAAGATCGCTGGAGTCGACCCGGGAGGGCGAGGACAGGACTTTGCCGAGTATCTGCCTTCGCAAGGCTTCTGTCCTGATCGCGTCGTTCTGACGGGAGAGTCTCATGCGGCGGAAAAGTGGAACAAGGAAAAACACAATGGAGAACAGCACAGGAACGATCCCCAGTCCAATCGTGAGAAAGCCCACGGGGTTGATCCCGGCGTTCAAGAGCAGGTTGCCTGTAAATGAATAGAGAAACGGCCCGGTCCTGGCCAGCGCTGCAGCCCCCTGCGTGAGACTGATGGCAAGGAAGTAAGTCCCAAAGAGCAGGTTGAACGTGTTGAAGAAGATGATCCACCCGTTGGTTCTGCTCTTGTTTGCGGAGAAGGAGACCGGCATCTTCGCCGGCCCGCTTTCCACCCGGACCTGGCCAGGCGCGCCCTGAGAGCCCCGCGAGGTGCGCATGAGCTCCGGAAAAGAGTAGATCAGGGTGCCGTTGTCGGTGACTCCGGGCTCTCCTTCGAACTCCAGAAGAAGTCTGTTCATCAGCGCGTTGGCATCATCCGGCTCGCGGCCCGTCATTGCCATGAGCTCCTCGAGAGTGATCACTCCCTTGCTGCCCTGGATGCAGGAGATGATGTGCTTCCTTTCCGTTTCCTCCCAGCCCTTGTTGGGGTCCCCGTCCCCGAAGACAAAGCCGAAGACCGACTTGTAGAAGGCACGGCCTTCCCTGGGCCTTCGCCGCTGATTGTTGACGCCAAGGATCGAGGACCAGAACCACATTCGCAGGATGAGATCCAGCAGCTGCATTACAATGTACATTCCGCCGAACCCGCCTCCGCCCCCGCGGGAACGGTCATCCCGCCCCCCCCTGCCGGCCGCGCTGGCGGCCACTGATGCAACGATGGCCAGCACGCCGATGGCGACGAACGCGACGAAGTACCCCACGAGCATCGCCACGATCCAGATCTTGAAGAGGAAGGAAAGGACCCTGGCGGCCCCCTGGGTGAAGCTTTTCCAGAACCGCCGCAAGCCGGGGCCCAGACCGTGGACCGTGCTTCGCATCCCCGCGGGAAAATAGTACAGCAGCTCACCGGACTCCGTGACTTTCAACCGTCCGGCGTACTCGTCCAGGGCGACCTTTGCTGCCTGCTCCACCTGGTACTTCGGCAGGCCGGTGCCTGAGATCATGTCAGCTACGGTGGATTCGCCGCGGCGGGTCTTGAGGAACGAAACCAGCGTGTCCTCGACCTTTTCCATGGGGAAATCATAAACCTTGGGGACGGTCGCCACTCTTAATCCTCCTGACCTGGCAAAGCCCAAAGCCATGCGTGCAGGGCTTTGCGCCATTCGTCATATTTACGATATAGCAACGAGCGACAAATGACAAAGGGAGGGCCTCGTCAGCCACTTGACATCTAAGGATGGTTCCGGTAGCTTCACAACTTGTTACGAGCGCTATACTTGCAATCGCGTGGAGGTGACGTTACTTGTCCAGGAATCTCTCGGCGGAAAAGGACCAGAGGCAGAGCGAAAAGCGACGCCTGCGGAACAAAATGATCAAAAGCAAGGCGAAGACTCTCGTGAAGGACTTCGTCCAGCTGGTTGGTGAGAAGAAGAAGGATGAGGCGCAGAAGAAGCTGACCGAGCTTTCTTCATTCCTCGACAAGGCGGTCTCAAAGGGCATCTACCATCGCAATACTGCTGCCCGCAAGAAGTCGCGGATGAACCATCTGCTGGGCAGCTTCAAGGCCTGAAGCAGGCATCAATCGTGGCCCGGGAAAAGCTTTCCAAGGCCGAAATAGTCGAAAACATCTACCCGCAGGTCAGGGCAAGCAAGAAGAATATCCACAGGATCATCGACCTGTTCTTCGACCAGATCAAATCCGGCCTTCTGGCAGACAGGATCATTGAGCTGCGGGGTTTGGGGACGTTCGAAATACGAACCCGCAAGGGACGCAAGGCAAGGAACCCCAAGACGGGGGATTCCGTGGTCATCAGCGACCATGGGGTGGCGCATTTCCGGCCCGGCAGGGAACTGAAGCAGAAAGTCTGGGATCTGAGGAGCTGACGTGGTCCCAGGCGCCCCGAAGCAATCCTCCGCGAAGGTCTTTATCGACCTGGGGCTTCTCGTCCTTTCAGCCCTTCTGTTCGCGCTTTCTTTTCCCAGCTTCCTCTCCAATGCCGGCTTGTCCCCCCTTGGTTTCATCTGCCTTGCTCCCCTGTTCGCAGTGGTCCATCGGTCCTCCTGGGTCGCTGCGCCGTTCTATGGGGTGTTTTTCGGGTACATCTCCTACGTTCTTTTCAACTATTGGCTCGGCACGTTCCACCCGCTCACGCTGGTCGTCGTTCCTCCCATCTATGCCGCCTACTTCCTTCTGGTCCTGCCGGCGCTCAAGCTTGCGGACACGCTCTTCCCGGCCTGGGGGTTTGTCCTCCAGTCGGCCGTGTGGGTCTGCTACGAGTATTTCCTGAAGTCAAACGGCTACCTCGCGTATTCGTATGGAGACATCGGCTATACCCAATATCCCTTCATCCCCTTTATCCAGATCGCGAATGCTCTTGGGGTCTGGGGGGTCTCGCTCATGGTCGTGTATCCCTCCGCCTTCATTGGCAACACGCTTTCCCGGGGTCTGCAGCACCTCAGGGAATCGTGGAGATCGCGGCTCGGGCCGGCCGCAGTCTATGTCGCTGCGTTCGGGGCAGTGGTTCTCTACGGCCTTTTTACGCAGGTCGATACCTCGCAGTCACGTCAGTGGAAGGTGGCACTGGTTCAGCAGGACGTGGACCCGTGGAAGGGCGGGTACAACGCGTATCGCCAGTCCCTTGATGTCCTTCTCCGGCAGAGCAGAAGAGCGATCATGCAGAACCCTGACATCGTGATCTGGTCGGAGACCTCATTCGTGCCGGCAATCGACTGGCACACCCGCTACCGCCCCGACACGGAGACATACGGGCTGGTCAAGGAGCTGCGGGCATTTCTGGACACCCAGACCGTGCCGTATGTCGTGGGAAACGACGATGGCGAGCTGAAGAGGATCGAGGAGAACGACGAGGTCCGCGTGGATTTCAACGCAGCCATCCTGTTCGACAAGGGCAGGATCGTCGACACGTACCGCAAGCTCCACCTCGTGCCGTTCACGGAAGGCTTCCCCTTCGAGAAGCAGCTGCCCGGGATCTACCAGTGGCTGAAGAACGCCGACACCCACTTCTGGGAAAAGGGCAAAGTGTACACCGTGTTAGAAGCGGACGGGGTCCGTTTCTCCACGCCGATCTGCTTCGAGGACACCTTCGGTTATCTCTGTCGGGGGTTCGTCACGCAGGGTGCGCAGGTGCTCGTCAACATGACGAACGACGCCTGGTCTTTCTCCGTTCCATGCGCCATGCAGCACATGACGATGGCGGTGTTCCGCGCGGTGGAGAACAGGCGCTCGGTGGTGAGATCCACCAACGGCGGAATGACCACCATCATCGATCCGAACGGGCGGATCCTCGCCACGCTGGCTCCGTTCACGGAAGGGTACCTGCTCGGCGCGGTTCCCGTATATACGCAGACGACAACGTTCTACACCCGGTGGGGAGACTGGTTCCCGTGGGTGCTCCTGATTGTGAGCGCCGCTGCCCTGGCAGCCGGAGTCAGCCTCCGCTTCCGCCGAGGGAGGAGGCGCCGGGAGACTCCCCACCGTTGACAGCCTGGTTTTTGTAGAGCACAATAGCCGTGAAGAGGAACTCATGAAGCTGAGGGGCAGGATCCTCATTGTCGACGACGAACCGATCAACCTCGAGTTTTTCGACGTCATGTTGAGCAAGCTCGGTTTCCAGATCGAAAAGGCGGTTGACGGGGAAGAGGCCCTGGAGAAGGTCCAGGCGTGTAATCCTGATCTCATCATCCTCGACAATGTCATGCCCAAGCTCTCCGGCTGGGAAGTCACGCGGATGCTCAAGCATGACCCGGAGTACCGGCGCTACCGCAACACGCCCATCATCATGTTCTCCGCAATGAACGAGGTCAAGGACAGGATCGAGGGCTTCGAGCAGGGAGTGGATGACTACATAACGAAGCCGTTCAATTTCTCCGAGGTGCTTGCAAGGATCAGGGCGGTGCTGCGCAGCCGTGAGCTCTCCCGTCAGCTCCTGCGCAGAGAAAAGCGCATCGCGGTCGTCGAGTCCCTCAACAGCTCCCTCATGTTCTTCACGCAGCACATCAAGAAGCCCATCTCCGAGCTTCTGGACCTTGCGGAGAAGCTGGACGGGGCGGATGCGGAGGAAGTGGAGAAGCTCCTGCGGATGCTGCGCAAGGAAGGCGGGGAGATCCTGGCAAGCCTTCGCGGCCTGGAAGAGGAGGTCTCGGACCTCCAGGGCAGGGGGGAGAAGCTCAAGAGGGGAGACCTCTCCCTGGATGATCTGGAAAGGAAGCTGCGCAAGAACCTCCGCGTAGGGACGCAGGAGCGCGCGAAGTCGGGGGACGGGGGCGAGTGAGTGATCGCTGAAGACAAGAAGCAGGCTCTCGAGATCTTTTCTGAAGGCAGGAAGCTGTACAAGCTCATGAAGTTCGCGGAGGCGCGTGACGCTTTTGAGAGGGCCCTCAAGGCCTGCCCTGAGGACGGACCGTCCAAGGTATACTTCAAGCGCTGCCAGTACTACATCGAGAATCCGCCCCCGGAGGACTGGGACGGCGTGTGGGTCATGACCACGAAGTGACGGGTATGGCGAAGAACGACGACCACAAATCAAGCGAACGCATCAGCACAACCCTGGGACGTGAGACCGAGTTCAACGGCGTCATGCGCTTCAATGATTCCCTGAAAATCGACGGCACATTCTCGGGGGAGATCATCTCATCGGGGTTCCTCTACATAGAGCAGGGGGCCTCCATCACCGCGAACATCCGTGTGGGCTCCGTCGTGGTGGGAGGGACGGTTCGCGGCAATATCGAGGCAACGGAAAAGCTGGAAATGCTGTCCAGCGGCAAGGTTTACGGCAATATCCGAACCGCGAAGCTGAAGATTGCGGACGGCGTCGTGTTCGAGGGCAAGTGCGAAATGATCAAGAACCCGCAGGCCATCAATATCTTCTCCGGTCCGGTGGAACAGCTGAAAAAATCCGCCCAGAGTGTGTGAGGGAAAGGCCGCCATCGTCATCTCCGTGGGAACGGAGCTGACGGAAGGGATCATTCAGGACAGCCATATCCGCTATCTGTCCAGCGAGCTGACCTCCCTGGGCTTCACGGTCTGCCGGGGAGTGCAGATCCCCGACAACGCCAGCCAGTTCAGCGAGGAGCTTGCCAGGGCAACCGCCGAGGCGTCGCTCGTCATACTGACGGGCGGCCTTGGCCCTACAACGGATGACCTGACCCGGGAGATCGTGGCGCAGGCCGCGGGTGTTCCCCTGGAGTTTCACCAGGGCGTATGGGACGGCCTCGTGGAAAGATTCAAAGGCCACAGGTTCTCCGACACCAACAGGAAACAGGCCACGGCCCCTCAGGGCTTCATGCTGGTTCCCAACCCCAACGGCACAGCGCCAGGATTTCATGGTGAGATCGGCGGCGCGCTCGTCATTGCCCTCCCCGGACCGCCTTCCGAGCTTCGGCCCATGTTCGCCCAGGGCATCCTGCCGGTTCTGGCCAGCCGGTTTGGAAGCGCTTCCGCCAAAGACATTCTCTGGGGAACCGCCCTGATGGTGCCTGAGTCCAGCCTCGAGGAGGCGCTGAGGGCCGCGCGCCGCGGAGAGCTTGCGTGGGGCACCAGGGTGGATGAGGACCGTATCGTTTTCAGCCTTCGGGGAGGAACCGAGGAAGACCGCCAGGCATGCCTCGCGTCGCTTGCCGCATCCCTCGGCCCCACGCGGATCCGACGCGGAGAGACGCGCCCCGCACAGCTCCTGAGCGATGCGCTCCTGAGCAGGCGCATGATGCTCGTGACCGCAGAGTCCTGCACCGGCGGGCTCATCGGAAAGTACATGACGGACCTGCCAGGCAGCTCCCGGGTCTACTGGGGCGGGTACGTGAGCTACTCGAATGGCGCGAAGACCGGCATGCTCGATGTCGGATCGGGCCTTCTGGAAAGTCACGGCGCCGTGTCGAGGGAAGCGGTGACCGGCATGGCGCTGGGCGCGCTTTCACGGTCCGGGGCGGACGTCAGCATCGCGGTTTCCGGAATAGCAGGTCCGGACGGTGGTTCGGCGGAAAAGCCCGTCGGGACTGTGTGGACTGCAGTCGGCACGCGCGCAGGGTCTCTCACTGCCCGGTTGTTCAGCTTTTCCGGCTCCCGGGACATGATCCGTCGCAGGAGCGCGGTGGCCGCAATGCTTCTTGCGGAGGCCGAGCTGCTAGGCGGAGACTTCCTTGACAGTCAGGCAAAGTGG
>Ga0187849_1004573_pt1 | contig 11417 bp, 10 predicted proteins | sample June2016WEW_4_10_2_FD_132412 | JGI IMG/M metagenome (GOLD analysis project Ga0187849, IMG submission 132412) | Peatland microbial communities from SPRUCE experiment site at the Marcell Experimental Forest, Minnesota, USA - June2016WEW_4_100 | ecosystem: Environmental > Terrestrial > Soil >... | reverse complement strand
GGGCGAGGCGCCAACCTTCAAAGCGTCAGCGCCGCGGCGCCGCCAAGCATCGCGCCATCGCATTACCGAACTGGCCACACACTGGATGCGACGAGCAACCTCGTTGAGCGACAAGCCGGATTTTAGCAACGCCAATGCGCGCCGGCGTCGGTCTGACAGCAGATCCGCGCGGCCCTTTGGTCTTGGCACAGGCATTTGCCTCCTGTGCTTATTATTGCATTATTTATACAGTTATCTATAGTCTGTGTTTTCTGCGGGTGTCGTGAGTTTGGCGAGGAGGGTGTTGCTGAGTCGTGCGTAGGCGGCGGCCTGGTCTTTCGCTCGGCGGACTTGTGCATCGAGGTCGTTGCCTTGTATGTGGAGTTCGTCCGCGAGTTGGACGCATTTGGCGGCGTGTTGGAGGTCGCCACCCTGGGCGAGGACGAGCTGGAGGTCGTCAAGCGCGGACCGGGAGGTTTGTAGTCGTTCTGCTGCTTGGCGTTGTGCTTTGGCGCGGAGGCGTTCCACGTGCCGGCGCGTGCTGCTGTCCTTGATGGCTTTCAGCTCTCCGTCGAATTCGGCCAGCTTGGTGGTCGTCGCGGTCTCGTACGCGGTAACGTCCTTGCCGAGATCCTCGGATAATTGGCGGAGTCGTTCTGTCGTCTTGGCGAACTCGGTGAGTTCTGCTGGTAGTTTGTCGGGGCTGGCGAAGTCCTGCTCCAGCGCCTGCGCGGTTTCGGTGCTTGTCGTGACCTCGTCGGCCAGTCGGTGTTCTGTTTTTGCGAGGGCGGCGTTTGCTTGGTCGACGTCTTGTGCGCGTCCGGGCGTGCTGAACACCCGCAACAACAACCCGAGACTGAGGACGGCGAGTGCCGCGATGATGAGTCGCTTCTGCATAGTGCTCCTTTCGAGTGCCGGGTAGTAACCCCGGTCAACAAACAACAATGCGCCGAAGAACTGGAGAAGTCTAGCAGAATCAATCGCTTACGCTGTCATCTGCCCGGGTGGGCTTGAGTTGCTGCCACAGTCCTTTCTCGATCTGTCGTGTCTTCCATCGCTGGAACGCTGCCGCTTCTTCTGGGGTGAGGAGGATGATCTCCATTGCGAGCCACACTGTGACCGCGTGCTTAACCCATTTTCCGCACTTTTTTGGGGGTCTGTGTGTGTTGTCAGGGGGTTAGCAGCCAGTTCGGTTACTTTTTGTCACTACAACCGTGACGTTCTCTTCCAGCTTCCGGTAGCGGCAGGTCCTGGCACCCTTCCCGACGACCCGAGCTGCGTAGAAACATGGTTGTCACCCGAGCTGCGACTCACGACTCAGGACAATAATGGCATCAGCATCAGGACAGATCAATGGGTCAAATACGATTTGTCACTACACGCGTTTTTCTGGATTTTCGGAACGTAACTGCAATGGCTGCAACGTCGGATACCCCAAAATGGTCGAACTACTACATCTGTTTGCGGAAAACGGGTTAAGGCGATAGCGCGACGACGCACGAAAAACGTTCGTGCACCACCGAAAAACGGCGGTCTTCGGTGTCGCGTCAGGCAGTCGACCGGACCAGGGCGCAGCCCGGCGTGCTGGACCATTTCGTTCTCCCCTTTCCCCTGCTTGAACGGGACAAGGGGTTGTTTGCTGTGCGGTCCCGTTGGGGTGCCGGTCAAGGGCGCGCCAATGTGTCGGCGCGGCTAGCCTGGAAAGTTCGCCTAAACCCTTGAATCTGCGCGCCATTCTACATCCCAACGGAGTATGGAACCACGTAACGGGATTAGAACGGGATGAGGGAGTCCTCGGATCGGCTCTTGAGATCCGATAGCGTTGAGCCTGTTCCTGGCGGTCTTGCCGTTTAAAGTGTTCGATCCATTCGTCGAGGCGTTTCAGCCAAGCGCGATTATTGGGCTCTGGTGTTATCACAAATGCACGCACAACGTACTCTTGAGCGGCCTCTTTCAGCCCTGCATCCCGGCTATAGAGAATCGCCTTAACAAGAGGGTCAATGAATGCATTCACTTCCCCTGGTTCGATGTATTCCTCTAAGCCGCCGATTGAACGCAAAAGCTCCCGTGTTAGGTTTCTGTCCATCCTAGCGAAACAGTGCTGCTTGACCAGCGTGCGACCCTCAGCGCTCAGGTACGCCAACTCGGACGATACGAAGAGGCCGCTTTCGTATGTCCGGATCTCCCGTTCTAAGTAAACGCGGTACTGGCGGCTCCTGCTGGCCGAGAGCCATTTGACGCGGAGGCTGTTTGGGAGCATGGTGCGGCGGATTGCTTCGCTCGCGGTGCCGACCGGATAAGGCGCCGCGGCGGAGAGGCAAGCAGGTCGAAGGAAGGGGGGCGGAGAGGTGTATGAGAAATCGCTTGGAATTAGGCACTTCGAGGTTCTTCTATGCCCAGAGGAGGCAAAGCGGGCCCCCTCCTGGGCCACCGGACTCGGTCGGGATGGAAGAAATGAGAAAAACGGCTCCGATGGAACCGGTCAGGTGTATAATTTTGCCGTGAGAAAGCCAAAAAGGAAATCCTGGATAATCAACCCTAAATAGGGCAATTATATACTTGGCAAAATGGTAGCAAACGGCTACGGTGGTTCTGGAGTAACAGGCCAGCCGGTCAGGCGTGATTCTTCGCGGCCCGCTTCCTGCCCCGCGCCTGCTTGAGCCGGGCTTCTTGCTTCAGGTACGGACCCTTGGGAACACTAAACATCATGCGGACGGCGCTATCCATGCGTTCCGCAGGCGTGTTGCCGGGTACGTTCGGTGCTGGTGCCGGTTTCATTCTGGTTCCATTATACAGCGGATTTCGCCTACCGGGTCATTCATGTCAGCCCCCTTGTGCTATCTTCAATCCTTGTGGACGAACGCGAACTGCTCGAATCTGTAAACGAGGCGCGCCGGGTATTCGGCCCGAAGTGCATGAAACTTGCCGGCTCGCTCACCGTCGAGGCGATACGTGCCGCTCTTGAGCAGCTTGGAATCGCCGTATCCGCGCGGGATGTCTTCATTCGAGGCGTGCCGGTCGAAATTGATCTCCTAGTGCCCCGCCCGATAGCTACGCCGAAGTGCGGCCTCATCTATGAACCGTTGGATGTTCTCGCCGCATTCGAGGTGAAAAACGCAGGTGCCTTTCCGGGAACCGTAGAAGCAGTCCGAAAATCATTTGAACTCATTCGATCCGCTAATCCCTGGATTTATTGCGCCTACGTCACGCTAGCGGAACGGAAGGGCTATAAATGGGCAGCGACGACCGAAAACTTGGGAGCAGACGTGTATACCCTATTCTGGCACAATGGCTCCATTAAGCACCGGATTTATTACCAGACAGATCATTGGGATAAGCTCACTGAAAAAGTGAGGGTCCTGGTTCATTCGTTTTGAATCCTCCGGTCGTCAAGCCGAAGTCCCTCTGAACTTGCCGATCTGTCCAGACATCACAACTCAATCGGCGCGCCCGCAATGTGGGCAGTGAACCTGTGAGTAGATGCTTTAAGGGAGTTCAATGCTGCCACGAACTTGTGAATGGGATTCTCGCGGTCTGACACGCCATCATAGAAGAACTTTTCACATGATGGGCAGGAAACAGGTATGCGCGGGTTATCGATTTCAAACAGCGTTGTCGTCTTGCACTTGGCGCATTCAATGCCGATCAAATGCAGTTCCTTGAAGTCGAGGATCAAATGCTTTTCCATGGTACGCATTGTACTACCTCATGCTATAATTGAAGTAGTTTTAAGGCGTGAATCGCGGGCGCTGCTGGCGTCCGATAAACGGCTGAACCTCCGCCATAGCTTTCAACCGCGTGGTGTTGGCGCACCGCTAGGCCAATCGGCTATGGGAAGTGAAGGTCTGCTCTCCACTTCTAAGGAGAGTATACCATGTCGAGCCGCGTGATTGCTACTACTATTTCTGAACACGCCAAGCAGACGACCGGACGGTTGTCGATTGCTGAGGTATCAGCTTTCGGTTATAGAAAGAGGAGTATCGCAATCGTGCTTAGGGCTGCTTTTGATGGAAGCGGGACAACGCTAGGTAAACACCTGACCCTCTCCATGGTAGGCGCTGAGGATTCGGCCTGGACAACATTCGAACAACAATGGGGGGCCGTGCTTGAGCGCTTCCAGGTTCCTTACTCGCACATGCATGAACTGGTGTCAAAGAACAAATCAAAAGACAGTCCATTCCTTGGATGGGACGAATGGCGTGGCCATGAGTTTACCTTTGCGCTTATGAATGTAATCGGATCACTCCACCATTCATTGACGCTGGCTTCCCTAACGATCTCCATGAAGGATTACAGAGATCTTGCCCAAAAATCATCCGTTCGGGTAAAGCCTGCCCCAGCTATCTGCGTTGATTATTGCATGGCTCACGTATTGGAGCATCCACACTTTTTCGATGGCCATGCCGAGATGTTCTTTGATAAGGATGAAGAGTTCATCCGCTTTCTAGAGAGCATATGGAGTCGGAATAAACGTAAGCAGTTGCATTGGGCGAACAATATCGCCGTCATTGCTCCTGTCGATATGCAACAACTGATACCGGTCCAGGGCGCGGACTTACTTGCTTGGAGCATGAACCGATATCACTCAAGAGTCTGTCGGGACGATGAGATGGACTTCGATATCTGGCAGAGCAATGCTGCACTGTTGGCAGTCATGAGCACTCATAGTCAACTTTACGGGCGCGCTGAACTAGAAGAGCACCCAGGTTTCTATGGCTGGAAATTGCCGCCCAAAGGGCGTAAGGGTTACTAGCATCTCCGTTTTCCCCTGTTTTGTCTCTTAGAACGGTTCGGGGGGATTCTCCAGGTCAGCGGCCCTGCCGGTAAGTTGGTCATACGTGAGCCGCTTGCCGACAATCTGGCGGACGGCCAAGTCGAAGCGGTCTTTGTCCTCGAAAGCCACGCGGTTGTTGTAGCGGAACGCCTGCTCGTCTAGGTAGCGGAAAAGGTGGAACGGCTCAACTGAAATGTATGTGCCCCGGATGCCCCGCTTCAGAAGACTCCAGAAATTCTCCAGATTGTTGGTATGGACCTCGCCGCGAACGTACTCCGCCGCGTGGTCGATCACTTCATGCTGGAATTCGTCAAGCCCCTCATAGGATTTCAGCGCATCGGTGAAAAGCGCGGAACCGGCTAGGACGTGCTCGCGGACTTCCGCCTGCAAGGTTCCCTTTCTGACGTTGCCTACAACCTTCGCACGGATCTGGCCGCCCATGCTCTTGCTGCCGCGCTCAAGGATTCCCAGGACTGCCACCTTGTCCTTGCCGCCCGTGCCGGTAATGCGCCGCGCCCGCTTCTCGGTGTGCATGTTCCGTGCCTTGCCGCCGATGAAGGTTTCATCCGCTTCGATCTGGCCAGAAAGCTTGTTGCCAGGCCCCATGCTCAACATAAACCGAATCCGATGGTCCAGAAACCACGCGGTTTTCTGGGTCACACCGATAGCTCGCGCCACTTCGCAACTGCTGATACCGTTCTTGGAGTTCACGATCTGCCACATGGCCATCAGCCACTTGTCTAGGCCAATGGGAGAATCCTCCATGATGGTCCCGGTCTTCAGGGTGAACTGCGGAGCCTCATGCTTTGCCCGGCAGTGCCAGCGGTTGTACTTCTCCAGGAATAGCACGTCCTTGGAGCCGCAACGCGGGCAGGCCACGCCATTAGGCCAGCGGCGTGCAACGAGGTAGTCACGGCAATTTTCGGGTTTCGAGAAGTACATGATAGCTTCTTGAAGGGTGGTGGGTTCCTGTTCCATACTTCAAGCATAGCCGATATCGGCTATTTTGTCAAGTATATAATTGCCCTAAATAGAGATTCCGGATAACAGATGGTCAGCGAAAAAGGACACACGCCGCTTTTTTCGAAGGAGGAAGGATGCGAACTCTTGGGAAGACTATCGCCGTTGCTGCCGTTGGGATCGTGGTGGGAGTCACCGCTTGGCGAGGCGCCGCGTTAAAGGCGCAGGGGACGCCGCGTCTGGAGATTCAATCGATTTCTGTTTGCAGTCCGACGGGAGGCGCTGGACAGGCATCGTGTCCAAGCGGGAGTTTCGACACGCAACAACTTGTGCTGGGCACGAACGGAAACTCAATCAACAGAACCGCCGGGTTCGGGCCGACTCCCGATGAGCACTCTTCCGTTTTCGCGCCAGGGACTCTCGGGACGAATCAGGATTACCTGTTCTTCCTCTCAACCGCCACTGCCGGCAACCCGGGTATTGGGGTGACGGTGCTTTCTGGCGGTGCGGGACCCGGGAAGAACGGGCAATGGGTGGTCGACATTCCGAAAGCGGACGGGTACGGCGCTTATCCGAGCGGCTTCGGGCAGGTTTTCAACACGGCGATGAAAGGGGGAGTCTGCCCCACGGTGCCCGACGGGAATCCCGCTCATCAGGACCAGACGTTCGACCAGCACTACGCGTCCGCGGGGTCCGTGATGATCGATCCCACGGGCGCCCCGGCTTCGCTGCTGATGATTTACGAGGGGACGAATGCCTGCATCGGTACCACGGGCGGGCCTGTTCCCGACACCGTGAGCGACTACATTTCGCTGGCGGTCGCGACATCGACCGATTACGGCAAGAGTTGGCCCACGTATCGCGGCACACCCACCTTTGATTTCGTTCCGCTTCCGGATACAAACCCGACACAAGCGCCGAATGCGCCCATGGGGGCTACCGGCAAAAACGTGTGCGTGGGGAACAACTGCACTTCCACGCCTCCGGCCAATTACGGCCGTTACGTGGTGATCACGCCGACCACGTCCTTGGCTTCGCTGATGGCCGCGGGGAAACAACTCACGGGCAAGTTCGGCGAGCAGGAGATCGCAGGGTTTGTCGACGATGTGAGCGGTGCTTCGGCTCCATATGTGTATGCGACCTTCGGCGACGTTAGAGAGGGGCGGGCTCAGTTGAACGGCGGCAGCGCGCCGCTGAGTTTCCAGAAGTGGGACGGACGGGGATTCAACGCGCCGGGGATCGGCGGAGCGGAGCCATCGGTAATTCCGGCGGGCGCGTTTGAGAGCTGCGAGGCGCCGGCACAGAGCCAATTCGGCGCGTCCATCAGCTACGTCGAGGACACGCAGCAGTATCTGCTGACGTTCGTCTGCATTTCCGGCAACGATCCCGCGCTGGGCAAAGGCGGGGCGGGAAACCAGGGCGCGGCGTGGTTTTACTCGACCAGCTACGACCTGTCAGATCCTTCGCAATGGTCGGCGCCGAAGGAGATCACGGGATCGTGGAGCGAGTTCGATTTCTCGGGCGACTGCGAATCGTATCAGGGGTGGTATCCGACACTCATGACCTTAGGCAGGAAGCCAGCACATTTGTCGACCAGCGGCTATGTTTTCTATTTGTGGGGATGTCAGGGCGGAGGCACGCCAGCCCCGGGGCGGCAATTTGCCTCGCGACAGTTCACGATTACCACGGCTTTGGCCCCACAAGTCTCCATCGGCGGAGTCGCCAATGGTGCCAGCTTTCAGGCGGGAATCGTCCCGAACTCCTGGATCAGCATTCTCGGAACCAACCTCTCGTCGAAGACGGATAATTGGGGTAACGCGATCGTCGGTGGCAAGCTGCCCACGTCATTGGATGGTGTCGGCGTCAGCGTCGGCGGACAGCCGGCCTATATTGCCTATATCAGCCCTATACAGATTAATGCGGTGGCTCCCAACGTGGGACCGGGAACAGTGTCGGTGACGGTAACCAATTCGAGCGGAACCAGCTCGCTGTTTACGGCTGTCGCTCAGATGTTCCAGCCGGCCTTCTTCCAGTGGGGTAGCTACGCGGTCGCTACCAGGCAGGATTTCAGCCTCGCCGTGAAGAACGGCACTTTCTCCGGTCTGGCGACCGTGCCGGCCAAACCCGGTGACATTATTATTCTCTGGGGAACCGGTTTCGGTCCGACGACTCCGGCCGCACCGACGGGCGTCGAAGTGCCCGCCGGCACGACCTACTACACAGCTAACCCGGTGACCATCACCGTAGGCGGCGTGCGAGCCACCGTGTACGGAACTGCCCTGTCGCCTGGGTACGCCGGGCTGTATCAGGTGGGTATCCAGATACCCACGTCGTTGGCTAACGGGGACTACTCCGTGATCGCAACGGTCTCAGGTGCGCAGTCGCCCTCAAGCACGCTCATCACAGTGCAGAAATAACGATTCAATTTAAGACAGTGGCGGTGGACAAAGCCGGGCTAGTGTCTTTGATTGAACTCTCGACAGGAGAACTAATCCCGATTGAGAGCTGCTCTTGGGGCTCAAATCGCCTTTTACTAATTTGAACGCAATGTCGGCGATTTAATTTTAGTACTGGAGACCAGCGGCCTTGGCAATCTCTTTGGCTTTGGGCTGGAGGTCTCTCTGGTTGGCAATTTCGGTTCGCACAAAGCGGTTGGTGAGTTCGCAGGCAGAACAGGCGGACTTGAGGGCAACGACGTATGGACAGCATTGCCATTGGCCCGCAGTCTCGACGTCGGCAGCACCAGCGCGGCTACAGTGGAGACCTTGTTCTTTGCCCGTGGCAGCGCCGTTGCGACCAAGGGTTTAAGACTGCAAATCCACCTTGATCCCAAGAATGACAGGAAAGGACCATTTGCGCTGGGAGCCGCTGGCACGATTCAGACCGGTCCGAAACTTGGGAAGTTGGTGGTTGTTGGGAGTTCCCTTTGCGTCTCCCACTCTGATTGGAACTTCAATGGCAATAGGAACCTGTTTCGAAGCCTGATCGCTTAGCCGGCAGAATAGTCGCTGCACTTACTTGCGCAAGGCTCTGGAATGTGGCGGGTTGTGACTCCGTTGTGACTCCATTCGCGGCCGTTTTGCGGAAACTGGGGAGACGGCGTACACTTCAGGACGCGTCAGGAAACTCGGTACGCTTCAGGAAACGAAGTACGAGCGTTTTCCCAAGCTGGACGTCGCGGGTTCGAATTCGGCCTCTCGCTCCATCTCCTCAAATCCGCCGCAAGGCGCGCCGCTCGAGCGGCGCCGCTTGTCTCAGCGTTTGGACAATACCTGCTTTTCGTACGACCTGACTTCATCCAACCAGGCCCCGCCGACAGGCACGCCTTTTTTCGCGCAGTAGTAATCCCAGACGGCCGTCCATGGCAGGCTCTTCTGCTCCTCGAGCATCACCAGCCGGCGCGTGAAGTCCCCGTCCAGTTCGGCGCGCTTGAGCGTATTCGTGGGTTCCAGCAATGCGATCAACAGCGCCTTGACCATGTTTCGCGCGCCGATCACCCAGGCCGCTACGCGATTGATACTGGCATCGAAGTAGTCCAGGCCCACGTGGATCTTGTCGTGCAATCTGCCGCTGCGGACCAGCTCTTTCGCGATGTTCTGAAGCTCGTCGTCCAGAAGCACGACGTGGTCGCTGTCCCAACGGACCGGACGGCTGACGTGCAGCAGAAGCCCGGGGCAGAACATGAGTACGGTGGAGATCTTTTCCGAAATGACTTCCGTCGGATGGAAGTGCCCGGCGTCCAGGGTCAGCAGTTTTTGGCGGGACACCGCATAGGCCAAATAGAATTCATGTGAACCAACCGTGTAGCTTTCGGCGCCGATGCCGAAGAGCTTGGCTTCCACCGCATCCAGGTGAATCTTCGGATCGATGGCTTCCGCGAACATCTTGTCCAGGGAATCCGTCAGGCGCTCTCGAGGCCCCGTGCGATCCACCGGAATGTCCTTGTATCCATCCGGAATCCAGACGTTGGTCACGGTGGGCGTGCCAAGCTGTCTCCCCATCTCGGCGCCAATCTTACGGCACAAGATGCCATGTTGAATCCAGAAATCGCGGATGCCTTTATCCGCGTGGGCCAGGGTAAAGCCATCGGCCGCCTTGGCATGGGAAAAATACGTGGGATTGAAGTCCATTCCCAGGTGATTGCGCTTGGCCCAGTCGATCCAACTCTGGAAATGGGCGGGCTCGATCTCGTCGCGATCCACGAACTTGCCGCCGTTGTCCAGATAACTCGCGTGCAGGTTCAGCCGGTGGCTCCCGGGAATCAGGCTGAGCGCCTTCTCGATATCGCCGCGAAGCTCGGCGATCGTCCGCGCCTTGCCCGGATAGTTGCCGGTTGCCTGAATGCCGCCGCCCGACAGTACAGCGCCCGCGGTCTCGAAACCGCCCACATCGTCTCCCTGCCAGCAATGCAGGGAGATGGGAATCGCTTCGAGCGCCTTCATGGCGGCATCCGCATCCACTCCCAGGCTTGCATATTGCTCTTTCGCCGTCTGGTACGTTTGTGTGAGTTTGTTTTCGTTCATTACTTTCTCCCGTTCCTGTGTTGCGCGCGCGGCTGTTGCGCCGGCGCACTACACGGCTTTCTGTCCGAGATACCCGCCGTAACCCGCGACCACCGCCGAGACGATCAACAGCACCAGCCCGGCGGCGAGAAGCACCATCGTCTTCTTACTCGTGCCCTTCCACTCTCCCAGCATGAGTCCCAATACCTGGCTGAAAAGAATCATGCTGGCCATCAGAACCGCCCAGCCGATGTAAGACGTCGGCCCCATTTGCGGCTCGCCCGTCTTGAAGCAGATGAACTGGGAACACCAGATGGCGCCCGCCGCGCCGGCAAACACCAGGTTCGGAACCACGGGAACGCCTTTCGCGAAGTAATCGCCCGCGGTCCGGTTCTTGACGTTCAAGACTATGCACCAGCCTGCATTCACGATGAACCCGCCCATCAGCACAACCACCAGAACCGGCATTCCAGCCCAGGTCGCGGAGGTGGAAGGCGCCATGGTTAACGCTAGTTTCTGAATTCCCGAACCGCCTTGCAGGCCAAAGCTCATGGCTGAGCTCATCAGCCCGGAGAAGATCGCCACCGTGATCCCCTTCTTGAAATTGAATTCCGCGACAGCCTTCTTCTTCTCCTCCTCCGGCAACTCGTTTTCCTTGGACATGCCCGCCATGCCGACCAGGACAATACCGGCCACCGACACCAGGGCGGCGGCCACCGAGACCAGACCGGCGGATGTCCCGAACATGTTGGCGACGGCTTCTTTCCCCTTGAGCATGGGGGGTATCAACGTGCCCGCCGCCGAGGTCAGCCCGGCCCCCATGGCCAGTCCCAAGCCGACCCCAAGGTAGCGGATCATCAATCCCCAAGTCAGCCCGCCGAGCCCCCATATGGCGCCGCACACCAGGCAGTAGATCATCTCATCACCAGGCGCGGACCTGAGGACCGGCAATACATTCGGGGAAGTCGCCAGCGCGAGAATCCAAGGCACCAGCAACAGGCCAAATACCGCGTAGATCAGCCAGTAGCTTTCCCATGCCCAGTTCTTGACCTTCTTGAAAGGCAGATAGAACACAGCCCCGGCCAGACCGCCCAACATGAAAATCAGAATTCCCATTACGGGATTAACGGCATTCGCTTCCACAGCCTTCACCTCGTACGCTTGGCGTTGATCTTCCCGATGTCAAAGAGTAGCGGCATTGC
>Ga0187849_1004568_pt1 | contig 11434 bp, 5 predicted proteins | sample June2016WEW_4_10_2_FD_132412 | JGI IMG/M metagenome (GOLD analysis project Ga0187849, IMG submission 132412) | Peatland microbial communities from SPRUCE experiment site at the Marcell Experimental Forest, Minnesota, USA - June2016WEW_4_100 | ecosystem: Environmental > Terrestrial > Soil >... | reverse complement strand
TGTGCCACATATTATTAGACACTTTTGGGGGGATGTCAAAAGGACGGTCCGGGATGGGGAAGGGGGCTGTCTAATTAACTGTCCCTCCGAGAAACCTGTTTCAACGCCGGGTGTCCGGCACAACAGAGTCAGTTCGTCCCGAAGGGACGGTTGAATACCAGGACTCTGCTCAATCGTCCCTTCGGGACGAGAGCCCTCTTTCTGGCTTCCCCGGCGTTGAAACGCCGGGCTATTGTCGAGTGTCCCTCCGGGACACCCCCCACCGGCATTCAGTCTGGCTCCGAGGAAATCTAACATTGTCGAACTACGATGCGCTCACGCTCCACGCTCCACGCTCCGACGCTCCACCTTTCAATCGCACGGCACGGTCCGCTCGGAGGCCCATTCTCGAATTTCCTGGACCTTTTCGGCCAGGAGCACGGACAACGGGCGCGTCTCCTGAATCTCGGCGAGCAGGTCGGCCTGGGCGGGAGCGCGCCCCTGGGCATGGGCAGTGTACATAGCCGAGACAATGGCCTGCTCGATCTCGGAGCCGGAGAAGCCCTCGCTGGCCCGCCCCAGCGCCTCGAGGTCAAAGCGGGCCGGGTCGAGGGAGCGTTTGCGCAAGTGGATGGCCAGGATGTCGCGCCGGTTTTCCGGCGAAGGCAGGTCGACAAAAAAGATCTCGTCGAAACGGCCTTTGCGCACCATCTCGGGCGGAAGCCGGCTGATGTCATTGGCAGTGGCCACCACAAAAACCGGCCTCTGGCGCTCGGACATCCACGTCAGCAACGTGCCCAGGACCCGCCGGGACAGGCCGTCATCATCGTCGCCCACAGCCAGGCCCTTTTCGATTTCGTCAAGCCAAAGCACGCACGGGGCCATGATTTCCGCCGTCTCGAGCGCCTTGCGGAGGTTGCGCTCGGTTTCGCCGTAGAATTTGCTGTAGAGCACGCCGAAATCCAGGCGCAGCAACGGCGCGCCGAAGATGCCGGCGGCGGCCTTGGCGGCCAGGCTCTTGCCGCAGCCCTGCACCCCGAGCAGCAGCAAGCCGCGGGGCGGGTCCAGGTTGGGCGGGGCCTCCTCGAGAAAGAAGCTCTTGCGCAAATCGAGCCAGTGGCGCAGCCGGCGCATCCCGCCGATCTCGGCGAACCGGGCGGTTTCATGCTCGAACGACAACGGCGAGTCGCGGCCCAGCAGTTCGTATTTTGCCCGCATGACCTCCGGCATGTCGGACTCGGAGATGACGCCGTTGTCATTGATGGCCTTGAGGGCCAGGCGCCGGGCGTCGGTTGCCGTGAGGCCCGCCAGGTTGCGCACCAGCAGGTCTATAGCCTTGTTGGTCGTCTCCACCTTGCGCGCGCCGTGCTCCGCCCCCCAATCCCCGGCCACGTCATACACGATGGCCCGCAACTCCTCGCGCGTGGGCAAAGGCAGGCGAAAATAGGCCGTGAAGGGCCGAAGCTCCTCGGGCACTTGCAGCGTGACACCCACCAGCATGACCGTCGAAAAATGCCTGCCGTAGCCCAAAGCGATGTCCTTGAGGAAGCGCACATGCACGTTGTCCTGGATGTATGGATGAAAATCCAGGAGCATGAACAGGCTGTGGGACCCCGAAGTCTTGATATAGTTGAGAATTTCCTGCGACTTGAGGACGGCATCCTGCGGCTGATCGGCCGGCTCGGAGGCCCGCAGGCCCTCGGTGACGCTCCAGCGAAAGGTCCGAACCTGGAGCTGGCGGCCAAGCTGCTGGACCATCGAGACGATCTGCGGTTCCTCGTTGCTCTCGACCACAATCAGCGGCGTGCGCGACCGGATGATGACCGCCAGATCGTGCAACGGGCTCTCAGTGGCCAAGGCCGCCGTCTGAGCACAACTGGAAGCACGAAGATTCATTTGCCCTGGGGGACCAGCTTGACCTCCCGGAGGACGGTCGTTTCCGGAGCGAGCACCGCCTTGAGATCGCTGCCGGTGATCTTGAGGCCGCACGCGATGTCGCGGGCGCTGTAGGCAAAGTCCTCCCCGAAATGGCCGCCCTTGGCGCGGACCGGACCTTCCCCATAGACCAGCCAGGGACGGGTGCCGTAGATGCCTTCACCGTTGATGGCCGTCCAATCGGCCAATTGGTTGAGCATCTGCACGGTCCAACTGAGCGGCCGGAACTTCCAGTTGCGATTATAGAACCAGCCGCCGATCGAGGTGTCGGTCTGCCACGGGTTGGGGTTGATGCCGGGCATCACCCCGCGTTCGGGGTCCTCTTTGTACTCAGGATGACCCTGCGGATACATCTGGCGGGCGTACCAGTCCCCGAACATGGGCGCCGCCTGCGGACCCCAATGCGCCCAGATGCCGAACTTGGCATCTCGAAACCATTCCGGACAAGGGTAGTTGGCCAGGGATTGCAGCGTCGGCTCGAAGGGACCGGCGGCCATGGGCAGTTCGCCCGTCTTGTCCGATTGGGCCCTCAGTGCGCCCAAGCCCAAGGCCATTACCAGCTCGATTGTCAGCGCCGCAGTTTTCATGGGCCCCAGTCTGTAGAGGAATGATGGCCTCGGTCAAGAGCGGGCTCAAAACCCCCTCAAGTCCGTGCTCGATCGTCCCGGCAGGCCGGGGGCGGGCAGGCGCTTGAGGACGAGGTATTCCATGCCGCGCTGCGCGCAGTATTCGCGTTTGCCGCCTTTGTCGCCATCCTCGTTGACGGCGTAAATGTCCGGCCTGAGCCGCTGGATTTCCGGGTCGGCATCCACCCAGCCCTGGCCGCTGGAAATCAGGGCCTGCGCCACATAGGTGATAGAACCGACCAGGTAGCGGCGCTCTTCCTGCGGCAGCAACGGGTGGCCCTGGCCCTTGAGCAACCGGATGTTCGCGTCATGGCCGACGATGACGTAGAGGTCGCCGTAGGCGCTCACTTCCTCGAAGAAACGGACGTGGCCGGAGTGGAACCAATCATAGCAGCCGGTCACCACGACTTTCTTGCGGCCGGAGGCGCCGGGTTGGGGCGGGGGCTGGGGAAAGCCTTTGAGCAGTTGGGCGGACAGCACCCGGTACTGGAGGCCGCGTTGGCGGCAGGCGGCCAGGCGGGCGGCATTCGTTGGAGAGGGTTCGTCCACCCATAGGTCCGCCTGGAATCCCCGCATGACCGGCGGGGCCTCGGGATTTGCCGGGCCTTGGAGGGGTACTGCCCGGCGGACATAGCGTATGGCGTTCAACAGATAAAGCCGTTCCGCCAAAGGGAACCTGGGCGGCTTGCCCGTGAGCCCCTGCGCCGCCGCGTCAGGCCACACCACCACGGTCACTTCGCCAAACCGCGCCGCCTCCTCCAGAAATCGGAAGTGGCGCGAACGAATGTCCTCAAAGACCCCGGTGACAACCACCTGTTTGGGATGCGAATGGACTGCGCTCATGCAGGCTTTCGAATCAGTTTCTCATGGTCGAACAGGCGATTCATTCGGATCGAGATTAGGATCAAGATTAAGATCAGGAGCCGGAAACTGCCACCCAAAAAGGTGAAGTGCTTCCGTGCGCAGCAGGGCCAGTGGCAAAGTGGTCGTTTAGAGTGAGCCGGCAGGGCCTGCACCTTGCACGAATTGTTGCTATCCAGCGCCTCACCCAACCCCCAGCCCCAACCCGGCTCAGTTTTGTTGTCCCGGAGGGGCTATTCTCAGGATGTCCCTCCGGGACGCAGCCTGACATCGGACCTATGGCGGGTATTGAGGTTTTCTTTTGACAGCGCCTCGCGCGGTTGCTACTTATCCAGGATGCAAGAAGCTGCTCGTTGGCAAAGAGCCAACGTCGAACTCAGGCGGGCGCCGTTGCGAGGTCCGATTACCAAGCGCACATCGGCCTTTTGGATTGCGAGGTTGCTTTACCTGGAAGCGACCGACAAGCAAGCGCCCATCCTGGTTGACCTCGAGTCGCCCGGAGGCCCGGTGGCCGACTCGATGCCGGCCATTCAAGTGCTGGAGAAAATGTCTTGTCCCGTGGCGGTTCATTGTCGCGGCACGATCTCAGGCACCGCCCTGTCCATAGCCGCGCATGGCTTGAAGGGTTGCAGAACGGCCGAGCCGGGCACACGCTTCGTGTTCACGCCGCTGCCGGCGGAAGCGGCCTCTCACCGGGGACAAGGAAATACCTGGTCCTCGGAGCAGTTGATTGAGGGACTGGCCAAGGCTGCCGGGCGGCAGTCCTCAGAGGTGGCGGAGTGGCTGGGAACCAGCGCCGAGTTTGACGCCCGACAGGCGGCCGCTCACGGCCTGATTGACATGGTTTCAGCCAAACCTGTGTTGCCGGCAAGGGCATAACTATTTCTGCGGTGTGCCGTAGTATCCTTTGAACCGGCTCGATTCGTAGGTTTCGAGCCTGCCGTCCGGCTCGCGCATGAGGCGGGCTGCCGCTCCCGGCGTGGCCTCGACCAGCTTCAGACCTTTGCCCGGTCCCAGGACACTTACAACTTTGGTCAGACTGTCTGCGGTGATGCCGTGGCGGGCAATGACGTTGACCAGGCTGTGGTTGGTCAAACCGATGCCGGTCCGGGGGTCAACAATGTGCGAGTAGCGTTTGCCCTCGATTTCCAGGCGCTGATAAAGGTCGCTCGAAGTGGAAATGGCGGCGTTCTTGAGCAAGAGAAATCGGTCTGGCGGCCCATTGGTGACATCCAGGGGTGCCAACTCGATGCGCCAGGCGGGCTTGCCGGGCGGAGGGTCGCCGACCATCACATCGCCTCCGCCTTCGATAAGCGCCCGGCTCAGGCCCAGCCATTTGAGTGTCCGCAGGGCCTCCTCCACGGCATAGCCTTTGGCGATGCCGCCCAGGTCCAGCCGCATGCCAGGGGCCAGCAATTCCACCGCGTGGCCTTTGGGGTTGAGGCGAACCAGGCGATAGCCGACCGCTTTGCGGGCCTGGGCCAAGCGGTTCGGGTCGGGCAGTTGATGCTGGCGGCGGGCGCGGCGCCACAGGTTGACACACGGGCCAACCGTGATGTCGAAAGCCCCGTCGCTGCGTTGGGCCATGGCTTGCGCCCGCTCCAACACCAGCCACAGGTCGGGGCTGACAGGCACTTGGCGGCCCTGTCCTGAAGTGCGGGACAGCTTGCTGAGTTCGCTCTCCGCGTCGTAATCGCTCATGATGTCGTTGAGTTCCTGGACGCGGTGGAATGCCGCCTCGGCGGCCTGATCGGCCCCGGCCCGGTCGGGCGCGTAGAGCACGATGCGGAAGGGCACGCCCATCTCGGGCCGCTCGTATTCATACCGCCCGAGCGCAGGGGTCTCCTTCCGGACCGAGACGCAGGACACGACCGCCAGAGACAGGGCCAGGAACAGCCAGCGCGCCGCCCGGTCGAGGGCGGCGGAGCGGGTTCTCTGAAACAGGCAAGTTCTCACTTTTGGTAATCCAGGCGGGCGGTCATTGGGAACGGCAACATGCCTGCAGTCTATCCCTGGGCGGCTGGATTTGTAAACAGCGTGCATCTGCCTTGGACCGCAGTCCAAAAGCATCCAGACACAGGTGTCGAGGGGCGAGTGTCGAGTGTCCAGGGAACGAAGTGCCGCCCCTCGACACTCGCCCTTCGCCCCTCGACACTCGCCCCTCGCCCCTCGGGCAGGTGTTTCCGCAAGCATTTGACGAAGCCCTGCTTTCTGCTTTCTGAGTATGCTGGCCGGCATGAGTGAAATGCGGTCTTCTTCCCACTGCGCATCATCGAGAGCGCAAGTTCATCGCGCGTTCAGCGGGGCAGGCGCGGCCCTGATGGCGGTGATGGTTTGCGGACTCCCCTGGTTGAGCTTGTCGGGCACGGCGCGCGCGGCGGCCCAGGGGACTGCGGCGGCGATGCAGAAGCGGTGGCTCTTCGTGTGGCGGGACATGAGCAACCCCAAGGAGGTAGAGCGAATGATCGCCCGTTTTCCACGCGCCAAGGCCGACGGTTACAACGGAGTTGCCTTTTCCTACAACGTCGCCCCGGAAAAAGCGGCGGAGTTGAAAGCGGCCGCCCGGCAGAACGCTCTGGACCTGGTGGCGATCGTCATGGGTGGCGCCCACGACCGCAACTATACGGAAGGAGTGCTCTCCAAGGATGCCCTGTTCGTGGCGCATGGCGGAACCGCCCGTTTCGAGGCTGATAATCCCAACCGAGTGGTGAATGGCGATTTTGAGGAAGCTGCGGGCAACCAGTTCAAGGGTTGGACTTTCCAGGATGACGAAGGGGTAACGAGCTTTGCCGACCACGCCGTGGTCCACGGCGGGACGACATCGCTGCGGATGGAGAGCATCGGCACGAACCAATACCGTCATTGCCGGTTGGCCCAACCGCTCAAGCTCCAGCCCTGCCGGCAATACCACATTTCCGTCTGGGTCAAGACCGAGAATCTCTCCCCGTCAGACCCCGAGGTGAAAGTGCTGACTTCAGACGCCCAGCACTCGATCAACTTCCAGACCTTCCATGCCCAACGCACCCAGGATTGGAAGCGGTACGACCTGGTCTTTAACAGCCTCGATAACCGTGAAGGGGTTCTTTACCTGGGCTCGTGGTCGGGCAAGGATGGCAAGCTGTGGTGGGACGATCTGCGGATCGAGGAAATCGGGTTGGTCAACGTGCTGCGCCGGCCCGGTTGCCCGGTCACGGTCCGCGGCGAGGATGGGACCGCCTGGGAAGAGGGCCTCGACAAAGACATCGGCATCGTCAATTGGCACGGCGGTCTGCAGGGCAGGAATTGCAAGTTCTTCGCCGACCTCGGCCTCAAACAGATCCTCTCGGGCTACTACGATGGGGACGAGGACGGGGCTGCCATCGCCAGGTGGCTCGACAACACCAAGGGCATACCGGGCATCGTCGGAGCGATGTACACCACCTGGGAAGACAAATACGACGCCATGGATGCCTGGGCCCGCAAGGCCTGGGGCGGAGGACGCTGACAAAGGCTGCGACAAAGTTAATAGTCGAAATCAGCGATTACTGCAACAGGACGAGTCGATAGAACCGGCAGGGTTGGCTGCCCAGGTTGTCGATCACCGTAAGGGTTGGGCCGCTGGCGGTCTGGTCGTTGCCCAGCGGGGTCCAGGCCGGCGCGCTCAATTGGTCCTTGTATTGGACGCTATAGGTCCGGTTGGGCGTAACGCGGACCTGGAAGGAGATGGAGCCGCCGGCCTGGAGCACCAGGCCTGCGACGTTGGGGGCCGGTGGCTGGCCCAACTGGTTGCTGGCGCGCGGCGTCCAGTTGGCCAGGAAATAAACCGCGTTGGTGTTGCCGTCGGGGAAGAGGCCCTGGCTCACATTCTCGAACTGCACGCCGAAAGTGACCGTGTTCTGCAGCGTGCCGTTGGTCCCGTAAAGGCCGATGGTGCCGCCGCTCTGAGGCAGGTTGAAGTTGACGTGGAGGTCGCCGTTGGAGCCCGAGCCGTTCAACGCGGTCTGATTGTCGGCCCAAACCAGCAGGAAGCCATAAGGTGGGATGACGGTGCTGGCGGGGACCCGGCACAGGGTGGGATTGGAGAGGTCGTCGGTGAGATAAAAGCCGGACAGGTCCACCGGCGAGGCGTTGGGGTTGTACAGTTCGAACCAGTCACTGAAATTGCCATCGGCCGGGTCGGCGAAGCCGGCGGGGCCGTTATTTTTCGCCATCCATTCGTTGAAAACGACCGGGCGCAGGGCGGCCGCGCCGAGGTTGGTGACGATGATGGAGGCGGAGGCGTTGGCGAGCGGGCCGCCGTAGTTGTCGTAACCCTGGGCGGCCAGGAGATTGCTGTAGTTGAACAACGGCACAGCCACCGTCCAATTGGTGAGACTCAGCCACGTGATAGCGTAGGGGACGCCGTTGATCCGGATGTCTTTGACCGTGAGGGGAGCGGTGCCGGCCAGGGAGACCGGGTTATTGGAGGTGGCGAAGGCCTTGCCGGCATGGTTCGTAATGGCGAACGCGGTGGTTAGGGGCATCGTCGAGCGGATGAAATTGGCGCGCTGTTGGAGATAGTTGACCACGCCGCTCCAGTTCTCTCCGAGCAACCCGGCATAGCGCGTTGCCCAGGGGCCGAGATGGGCGCTATTGATGGTGGTGGTCATGAGGTCCAGGAGGTGGTTGTAATAGAGGCGGTGATTGTTCGGGAGAGTGATGATGTTGTACATGCCCGGGGAGGAGTTGCCGGGGAAAGCCGCGTTCAGGGCTCCAACAAAGGCAAAATCCTCGTCCCAAAGAAGGCCCAGCGCCTTGCCATCCGGCTGCCGGAAATAGACCATGAAATTGTGGTTGAGACCGGCGGTGAAGGTGTCGCCGTCGCCGGTAAAGGCCTTGAACGCCAGGGTGCGCATCCATTCGTCGGAGTCCAGGAGCAGGGCGGTCTGGGTCTGCAGGGCGGGGCCGGTGAGGCTGAAGGACTTGCTGAAGGCAATGAGCTGGCTGTAATCGTCGAACTCGGCGTTGTTTTCCTGGAGAAAGATCCACCGGTAGTTCTCCTGGTTGTTGCCCCAGTTCTGGATGTCCACGTTTATGACGTCGTCCGGTTGCGGAAGTTTGGGGGCTTGGGGGTTGCCGGTAAGAGTCGTGGTGGGATAATAAAAGAGCTCGAGCTTGCAGAGATTGCCATTGCCGCCGTTCTTGAACTGCTCGTCGAAATAGTTCCCGTCGAAGCCGGAGATGCGCAACATGGCAGTGCCATCCAATTGCGAAGCGGGGGCGAATTCCTGGACCAGGTCGCACTCGAAGCCAAGCAAGCCGCCGGCGTGGTTGATCGCGTGCCAAAGGAGGATTTCGTCGTGCGTGCCGCCCAGGCCGGACCAGCCGCCCGAGCGATCCAGCGTGACGGTTTCCAGGAAGCCGCGGAACGGTTGTTCGGGATGCACTTTGAGGGTGAAACCCTGGCGCGCGGGGTCATCGCGGCCGCGCTCGCTGCTCTGGAGATGAATGCCCACGTCATAAAAGACCTGGCGCTCATCATGAACGACCGTCAGGCCGAGGAGATCGTTGCTCATGACATTGGTGGCCGCCAGGAGCAGCGCGGTGTCGGCCGGCGTCATGAGCAGACGCAGGCGGTGCAGTTGGGGCATCAGGGCTTCGCCATTGCCCACTTTGAACAAGGCGCGGGAGTCCGGGCCCCGGGCGGGGAAGGTGGTGGAAACGCCCAGGTTGTCGGCAGCTTGGACGAAGAACTGGACCAGAGTGCCGGCCGGTTGGCCAGGGATCAAGGCGGCATAATTGACGTAACCGGACGGACCGGCGGCCGGGCCTGCGAGCATGGGCGCCTGCCGCCAGACCCCGGCCGTGACCGACCACCAGAGGGTGAGGGCTTGGACCCCGGCCGGGTCGCTCGCGCTGGCGCTCACCGTAACGGCCTGGTTGGGCTGCGGGATGATCGGGCTGTGGCCGAAGGCGGCAAACGTCGGGCCCATGTTGGTCGTAAACGTGGAGTTGCGCGCGCCCGGAGTGCCGTGCTGGGAGGGGATGGGCAGGACGGTCGTCTTCGCCACGCGATTGAAGTAAAGACGCGTGTTCAAGCGGTTGTTGCCCGCCAGCCATTTGGCCCGGAAAGAGATTTGGTAAGTCTTGCCGTCCGTGATGCTGCGGCCGTTGGCATAAGTCGTCTCGAGGTGATTGTGCAGCGTTTCGGTGGCGCCGGTGGCCACGAGGTGGAGGACATGGTTGGCGGGGTTGTCCGGGTCCGTCTCGACGAAGCTGTGGCTGTGATCGCCCAAGATGCGCCAGGCGGTGAGCCCCGTCTCGAAGGAGCCGTTTTGCAGCAACTCGACCGGAGCGGTGGCCGGCGATTCGATCACTTGCATGTCGTCCAGGAGACACTCCCCCGCGTCCAGCAGGCCAAGCTGGAATTCATTCCAGATGGTCGGTCCGAGGACAGTGGCGGAGACGGCGCTATACGTGTAATTGCTCCAGCTCGAGCGGCTGGATTCGTTGCTGGCGGCCCAGGCCTCGGGCTGGGAGTTGTCCGCCCAGGGGTCGCGCAGTTCGAGGCTGGAGCCGCCGCCGGCGGCATAAGCGGGCCAGCGTCCGCCGTTAAAGTAGTGAACCTGGTTGGCGATATTACCTGCCGCGTCGGTCAGGATGACCCAATCGTTGTGGTGGGAGAGTTTGCCCGTAAAGGGACCCACGACGGAAATGCCGGGATAGTTGGATTGCATGTAGGCGACATCGTTGGCCACGACCAGGCAGCCGCCCGCCGGGAGGGTCGTTCCGGGAGCAAAGCTGAATCCGGCGCCGCCGCCGATGGCCCAGCCGGTCAGATCCACGGTGTTGCTGCCGCGGTTGAACAACTCGACCCAGGCCTCGGGCGAATCCTGGGGCGGCAGCACCGGCAGCACCGGGCCATGATACATGATTTCATTGATGACGACGTCCCGGTGGAAGACGAAAGAATTCGAGGCCCCCGGCGTCGGGGCGGCCGGGTAACTCCAGGCGCCGGTGCCGTCCGGCCAGCGGGCTAGAAGCACCGGGGAGGCCGCCACCGCATCCAGCACATTCGAGCCTAACGGCCCATACAGGAAGAGGTCGTCTCCGACCGAGACTGGAAAGCCGAGGGTGGCTTCGGGGATCTGCACCAACGCCCCGGGCGCCAGCGTTTGTGAAGGGAAGGCGTAATCGTTGCCGGTCCCCCCGCCGCGCCGCGCCAGCACGCAGCCGGCGAGGTCGAGACTGGACGGGCCGTAGTTGATGAGCTCGAACCAGAAGTTGCCGTTGCCGGCAGGGGACACTTCATTGAACGCCAGGGGTGTGGGCGGCGGCACCAGAACATTCGTGACCGAAACCGCCAGATTGGCGGCGAAGAAGATGTGGTTCGTGCCGCCGGCGGCGGGGTGGACCTCGACCGCCAGAACATTGGCCCCGGAGACCAGGGCTGAACTCGGCAAACCGTACGGCCCAAGAAAGGCTGGATCGGGGACATTAGTCAGGGCGAGCGTGGCGGCCGTGATCGGGCCTGCGGGCAGGTTCAGCCGCAACACCTCCGTGCCGTTGAGGTAGAAGACGGCGCCATCAGCCACGACGGTCTGGAGTTGAAGGGCCGCGAGTTGAGGCGCGCCGGCCAGGGTAAACTTCGTGCGGAAATAGTAGTTGGTGTGGCCGGCTGGCAAGGTCGTGTTGCTCGCGAGGGATTGGCGGCCGGCGCCGGAGAGTTTAACGCGGAAGCCGGCGGGATTGGGGCCCGGGCCGTTGTCGTTGACCGTGAAGAAATCCAGGGTGTTGGTCCCGGCCAGCAGGCCGTTGGTAAGCGTAAAACTGGCGCTAAAGCTGGCGAAACCGATCCAGGTTATCCCCTGGGAAACGCCGTTCAGGAAGATATTGGTGAGTCGGTTGTCGGCGGCGATGCTCGCCGTGATCACGGCGCTGGCCAGGTCGTAGCCGCCGAGCGAGAAGGTGGTGCGGTAATTGTAAGCGCCGGCGGCGACATTGGCGGTGCCCGGGTTAACCGGGCCGAGCCAGCTCGAGGCGGCGTCGTTGGCCGCCCAAGCCGGATGGTTCTG